>WNGI01000423.1_pt1 | contig 30724 bp, 24 predicted proteins | sample 5400621 | NCBI WGS metagenome assembly WNGI01 (sample SAMN13153374, study PRJNA577476) | soil metagenome | isolation source: 20 cm soil or saprolite under Garry oak tree replicate 1 | place: USA:California | collected 2016-06-15
GGGTCGTCGAACGCACAATGGGCGGTCCAGCGGGCGCGGCCGTCTCTTTCCGACTCGAAGGTTTTGAACACAATCGCTTCATTGCGCTGCATGTTGGGGAAATAATACCAGACATGGTCGGGGTTGAAAGTCATGTGAGCGGTTTCGCCGACCCGATCCGGGTAAATCCGCGCGCTGGCGACCAGTTCCTTCGTTCCGATGCTGCGCGCATCGGCAATCGCCAGCGGCTCCCGCTGCACGGGCTTGTTGATCGGCCGCCAGGTTTGGACGATGGCAAAGCGGCGTTTGAGAAGCTCTTCTGCTTCGTCGGGGAGTAGGTCGCGCACGCGCTGCGGCCCGGACCAATCGGTGTAGTCGTTATGAGCGTGGCGCACCGGCCCGCTGATCTGTTTCTCTTCACGCATCGCCTCGTCGGCGGAGCGCAAGGTGTGATCGAAAACCACGACGCGTTTGGCGCCGGAGGTCCGTTTTACCAGTTCCTCGGTTTCCTTGTAGTACAGGTCGCGAATTTCATTCTCGTCGTAGAAGTTTGTCATCTTGGTTTCATGATTGACGAGAATGAAACCTTCGCGCTCCAGGGACAATTGACCGGCGATGGCGCGGGCGTTGTAAATCGTCATTTTGTGCTCTTGATATTTGCCCTTTTTCTTCTGGTGCGCCACTGATTGCCTTACGCCACCATAGCTGGCCGGTTTTTCGCCCTCCTCAAGGTAGTGGATCAATGCTTCGATCGATTCTAACGATTGGCCAATTCTTTCGGGTCGTGCCATGGTCATCTCCTCTTGAGCGTGAGCATGCTTGTCATGCTACCCAATTTTAATCGTCGTTAATATTTTGGCAGCATCTCGCAAGGGGTCTGTCGCGGTCCCAGGCTTTCATAGTAACGATTCTCTTCCGGAACATAGCGTCCCTGATTGAACTCGCCGCCTTTCTGGCTGCGAATAATCACGGCAACGGTGCGTTCACCAACGGTGATCTCGGTGTGAATCTCATAGGGCTTGACGAGGTCGATCTCTCCGGGGCCGACGAGCACGTTGCAGCTCTCCCGGATTTCGGCGTGGTCAGGCTTCGAGCGATCGTCGAGCCGGTCGTAACGGACCACTTTCTCATGTCCGTCGAGCACGCCGTAGAGTGTGTAAATATGGGCGTGGTCGTGGATGCGCGCGCGCTGGCCTTGACGGGCCTCGCCTTTGGTCAATCCGTTGATGGCAAAGCCGTAATCCGGATCTTCGTAGAATAGTAAGTTTTCCGCCCGCCCGTTGGCCGGCACGCAATCGGGCCAGTGCTTTGATGCCGCGATGACTTCAGGATCCGCGAGCAATTCCGCCAGAATCGGCCGCAGCGCATTCCAGCGTTTGTCGAGATCGGATTCCTGAGCAAAAAGCGCGCGCATCTTGCGCACGAATCGTTCCATGGGGTTTTCGCTCTGTGACTGACCTTGTGGCTGAGTCTCGGTTAGGATTGTTTCCATCATTCCTCCTTATTCGTTGAACGAATGTTGATTGAGATTATTTTTGATCGAGTCTTGCGTATCTCGCGAGGTGGATGCGCCATAGAAACGCGCGCAGTTGTCCCACAAAATCTTGCGTTTGTCCTCATCGCATAAGGAAAGCTTTAAAAAACTTTCCACGGCGTGCGGATATTTGGAATCGCCGTGCGGATAATCGGTGGAGAAGACGAGATGGTCACAGCCCATTTCTTCTATCGTATGGCGCGCCGGCGCCTCATCGGGCTCGATCGAGATAAAGCATTGGCGCTTGAAATATTCACTCGGCGGCATCTGGAGATCAGGCATGAAGATATCGCCCTCGCGCTCGTACCCTTCATCCAAGCGCCAGAGCAGCCACGGCAGCCAGGAGCAGTTGGCTTCCAGAAACGCGACTTTCATTTTCGGATGACGTTCAAGAATACCGCCGCCAAGAAAGCTGCCGAGTCCGAGCATCTGTTCGAACGGCTGGGCGTAAACGCGGCGCAGACCAAAATTGGGCTCAAAATTTTCCGCGCATTGGCGCGAGCGGGATGCCGAGGCTTCATGGAAACCGAGCGGCAGATTGAGCTCTTCGAGCAAGTTCCAAAGCGGCTCGTAATACCCGTCATACCAGTTTTTGCCATTCACGATATTGGAACGCAGGAACACCGAGCGAAAGCCGTATTCTTCCGCCACGCGGCGCGTCTCGCTCACCGCATCGTCGATGTCGTAGACCGAAATCATGCCGGCGCCGAGCAAACGGTTCGGATCTGCTTTGCAGAAATCATGCAGCCAATCGTTGTAAGCGCGGGCCATCGCCGCAGCAAAACGGGGGTCTTGGTTCGGAAAAGTAAGAATGCCCAGGCCGCGCGTCGGAAACAGCACGGCGGTATCGATGCCTTCGGTGTCCATCGCTTCGAGTTGCACTTCGCCCGTCCAGCCGCGCTCAGCGTGATTCCGATATATTTCCTGATTCTTATTGAAGTTGCGGCCACGATGGGGCGTGCCACCGGTGCGCCGGGTGTCCGTGGGTACGTTCGGAAAAATGGTGCCGAGATCGCGCACGTTCTCCGAAGTTCTGCCGCGCGGAGCTTGAGAACGAAACTGCGGATCAATATATCGCTCCCAAAGATCGGGCGGCTCCATGATATGCATGTCGCTGTCGAAAACTTTAAATCCATTTTTTGCCATGTGACTGACCTCTAATTTCTGAAGCGTAATGCCGCTAAAGGCCTGATGTCAAGCCGATTAAACCTAATTGACAATCCCGCGCATTCCAAACTAGAGTCAAAAAGAAGCGCTAAATTTCCAACAGGTATTTCCTATGCCGCTCACATTGGCAATTCACCCGATTACCGAGATTCGTTTCGCAGAAAGATTTCTGCTGGACGGCACCGTTGTGTTTGTCGACATCGATGAGTTGCGCCGGTTGGTTCTCGAAGATTCTGCCATCGCCTCCGTCGATTTTCAGATCGCTAGGCCGGGTGAGAGTTGTCGCGCGGGTCCCGTCTTCGATATCGTCGAACCTAGAGCAAAGTCGCCGGGCGGCAGTCCGGATTGGCCGGGTATTCTCGGCGCGCCCGAGACAGCCGGCCACGGCACGACTCATGTATTGGAGGGCGCGGCGGTGACCGTGTTGCGCGAACAATCGCCCGGCGAATCGCGCGGCGCAACCGGCTACGTTTTGGAGATGAGCGGCGAAGCAGCGGCGGGTTCACGCTATGCAAAGCTACAGCACTTAATTGTCATTATTCGCACGCGCGATGACTTGGCAATGCATGCGCGACAAAAGGCTTACCGTTTGGCGCAAATGAAGGTCGCCGTTCGTTTGGCGCGCGCGGCCATGGATGCCGCGCCCGAGAAGACGCAGGTATTCGACATTGCCGGGGGTGAAGATCGCTCGGCGCTGCCTCGCGTTGCTTATGTAGGGCAGATATTTTCGCGCCAGAGAAAACCCGAGCCCGAAGAGCAAATCATCTATGGTGCCGACACCGACGGCATGGTTCCGACGTTGTTACATCCGAACGAATGGCTCGACGGCGCCGTCGTGACCTCGTATCACACCTCGATCGGCGGGGCGGAAACATACTTTTATCAAAACAATCCGGTCGTCGCGGAGCTTTACCGACGACATCGGGCGCGCGAGATAAATTTTGTTGGCACCGTCGCAACGATCGCTTCGGCGGATAACTGCGACCGCGAACGCAATTGCCACTACGCGGCCAATCTCGTCAAGTGGGCACTACGCGCCGACGCGGCGGTGCTGACCAAGTTCGGCGGCGGTGTGCCGCACACGGATTTGTCGGAAACCGCACGTTTACTGGAGTGCGATGGAATCAAGACGGCCGTGCAGGTAACGGACTTAGCGCGTGATCACCGCGTCGAGTCGGCGCTGCTGTTCAATTTTCCCGAGGTCGACGCCATCGTTTGCATCGGTGGTAATTCGACGCATTGGCAGTTGCCGGCGGTGCAACGGGTGATCGCCGCCAATAGCGGCTTGGCGGAATTGCTCGCCGGCCCGTTCGAAATCGAAGCGCATAACGTCATCGGTGTTGGCAATCAGCAGGGTGCGTCGCGATTGAGATCGATGGTTTACTGAATAGGCAAGAGGCTTGAGGCGATAGGCGCGAGTAAGAAAATCAGGCGTTTTATCCCTACTCATGCCTGGCGCCTGTCGCTTTGTGTTAAGAGGAGTTCAGCGTGCGCATTGTCCACTATCTAAATCAGTTTTTCGGCGGTCTCGGCGGGGAAGAAAAAGCCGGCATGGCGCTGGAGGCATGTGCGGAAGCCGTCGGGCCCGGCAAGTTGTTGGAGCAGTTGCTCGACGCCGAAGCAAGAGTCGTGCTGACTCTCGTCTGCGGCGATAACTACGCCGTGGAAAATCAGGAATTGATGATTGAGTCTGCATTGGAGAAGGTGCGCGAAGCCAATGCCGAGTTGCTTGTCGCCGGTCCTTGTTTTTTGGCTGGACGCTATGGCATGGCCGCCGGCTCGCTTTGCGCGGCGGTGCAAGCGAAGATCGGCATACCGGTGATCACGGGGATGGCGCGGGAAAATCCGGGCGCCGATCTGTATCGTGAGAGCTTGTTCATCATCGACAGCGGTGACAGTGCGGCGAAGATGCGAGAGGTGCTGACTAAGATGGCTCGGCTTGCCGAGAAGCTCATCCGCAACGAGCCTATCGGTTCTCCCAAGGAGGAAGATTACATTCCACGCGGATTGATTCGCGACGAATTCGTCGAAAAGACCGCTGCCGAGCGGCTGGTTGATATGGTATTGGCGAAAGCCAAAGGCAAAGCGTTCGAATCAGAAATGTCACCGACGACGTTTCGGCCGGTGTCGATGCCTCCCGGTGTGAGCGACCTGCGAAAAGCGAAGCTCATGCTGATTACCGACGGCGGGCTGGTGCCAAAAGGTAATCCTGACAAGATTCAAGGCTCGGCCGCTACCCGTTGGGGTTTATACAGCATTAAAAACTGCGACGATCTGAAGGGCGAAGACTACGAGATCTCCCACGGCGGTTACGATGCGCAATATGTGCGGCAAGATCCGGACCGGCTCGTGCCATTGGACGTCATGCGCGAGCTCGAGCAAGAGGGAGTCATCGGGGAGCTATGCGATGAATTTATTTCGACCTCCGGCTTAGCCAATCCGCTCTCCAATACGCGGCGGATGGGGCGGGAGATGGCAGAGAAAGCCAAGCGTTTGGGCATCGATGCCATCATACTCACCTCCACGTGAGGTACCAGCACTCGCAGCGGCGCTGCGATTACGACGGAACTGGAAAAGGCAGGTATCCCAACGGTGCAAGTGACCTCGGCACTGCCCATCGCTAAGATGGTTGGCGCCAATCGGTTGGTGCTTGGCAACGGCATTGTTCACGTGGTTGGTGATGCCCGTGCGTCCGCCGAGGACGAGAAAAAAGTACGACGCCAATTGGTCGAGAAGGCATTGGCGGCCCTACGGGCTGAAGACAAGTCCGCTTGAGCGCGCGACAAGACCGACAGCGTTCTGCGATGCTGCTGCGGAGGCGATACTAACACTTCAAATTTGGCGGCATACTTGGGCTCTTTATGTATTATTTGTCTGTGATGCCGCTATCGTCATGTGTGCTGACTGTTCAATAACCCGTTACGTTTCTTAGAAAAAGCGCTACAATGCCGTTGCCAGAGACCGGTGGTTTCTCCGCTCGGAGAAGAGGCTTTGAAGCGCTTTGTGGCAAATTCACTTAAGTAAACTCGATGAAGACTCGGCGATTTTTCGTTCCAACGTTTTTTTCGATAGCGCTCGTCGGGTTGATAGCGGATCATCTCTATTTTAACGATTCCCCGTGGAGCGTTGTCCGCTTGCTCGGGAAAATTGCGTCAGTGTGCGCAGCGATTATCGCGCCGGTCTTTACCCCTGCCCTTTACAATTGGATTGACGAGATCGCGGTCCCGGTGTCGATGATCGGTCTGGCGGTACTGCTCCTGCTGCTGTCGATTGCCCGAGCCAAGAAGGCGATGAGTCGCGTGACGCCACAGCTAGGGGTCGAAGCGCCACTTTCGCTATCGAATGCGTACACCGACGAAAAGCCGCTCGCTCCGGAGATGGAGTCTCGGTTTTCGACGCCGAGTCATCTTCGGCAACGTGGCTTGCTCGGCAAGCTCACCGTTTCTTTCGTCACGGTGGGCGGTCTATTTGGCGCGGCCGTTTGCATCATCGTTTACGTCTATATTGCCCGAGTCATTGAAACGGAGATCAAAGACCGCGCCAATATTACACTGCTTGCGATTACCGAGCTCGCGGCGCGCCAATCGGCTTCTCGAAGCGATCGTGAGCTTTCCAGCGAGGTTGCCAAATACGCTTCGGCAAACGGTGTCGCCTATATTTATGTTGAAGACGCCGACGGTAAGATCGTCGCCCACGAACCCAACGAGCTGCCAATCTATCTCAATCGCGATTTTCCTCGATCGGCGGAACGAGCGCTCCTGGGCACCGACATCGACTATCGTGGCGTCCCCGTATATGAAATTGCCAAGCGAGTCGGCGACGGCAAGGGGGGATTCGTTCATCTCGGCCTTTTGCGTGGGGTGATCGCGGGCGAATCCCGGGGCGCACTGGCGCCGATCATGGCGGCGATTGTTGTGTTACTCGTTGGCATGATGGGAGCGTTTGTGTGCGTCGCGCGCTCTCTCAATAGACCCTTTCTTGAACTCGTGGAGCAAGCGGACCGAATCAGCAAAGGGGAGTTTATGGTGCCGCTTGAACTCAAGCGCACAGACGAAATCGGTGAGATCGCGCGATCGCTCGAACGGATGCGATCGAGCTTGCATGCGGCGGTCACCCGCCTTGAAGCCGACCAGCTAAATAACTCATCGAACTAGCCAGAAACTGCCCTGGGCAGCGCACCGCGCAGTAGATGTTCCATCCATGCTAACTAGCAATGCCTGGTCGTCGAACTCGACCGAGCGGTACACCACCGGCTGTGCCTTCATTCATCGGTGGGAAGAGTTCGACAACCGGTTATAGGTTGGTTTGCTGCTATGTTTATACCAGCCGTTGATTTAATTTGCTCAATTTGACAACAATCGGGCAAATGCAGGTAAAGGTGTCATTGGCCCCAAGGCGGCGCCACGGTCAATCCTGGACCAGACCATTGATTTTAGCGGATCGATGAGAAACCTGTTTCTAATTTTGCTTTTAACGTGCGCACTTGTCTGTGTGTCGCTCGCGTCGGCGCTCGCGCATCCAAATTACAACGGGTCCACGCCATTGATGGAGCCGGTGTTGTTGGGCATGAGCGCAGCAACGCCGGCAGATAGGATTAGTGAGTCGCTCCGCTCGCTCCAAGACCGCGGCGTTCGGCTGGCGAACGTGGGATTGGAGTCTTTCTTTTATGGGGTGCTTGGTATCTGCGGAATTTTGTTGGCGCTGCGAGCGGTTTTTTCGGCGTTGCAAATCATCAAAGAAGAACGCGCGCTGAAAGCCCGGGAGCCGGTGAAGAGTGATTACAGCCTCCCGGTGGAAAGCGTGGTTTCGAGATATCGTAAACCCGCCGTACTTTTGGATCCCGGCGGCGCAGAGTCTAGGTCGGCGGGTGTCGCCGGAGAGCAATCACCCACTGGCGGCTGGATATTGCGACACGGCGGATTCTTCGCAAGCAGTGCTTGGGGACGTGTAGCGCCGTACGGCCGTGGCTTGACGGGCCGCATGATTGGCAGTTTCACAGTTATCGTGGCGCTATTCAGCCTGTTGACGCTCGCCCTCGTCCACTTCACGCTGACCGCTTCATTGCGCAAAAGCGCCCTTCAGCGCGCTAGAGTGACGGCTATCAACATAAGCAACGGCGCTGCCGCTTATTTATCCAAAAATAACGCTGAAGGTGTTCGAGGAATTCTGCGCAAGCAAGCTACTAACCCGGAGATCGCGTATATCTTGGTCGAGAACCGTAAGGGGGAGATCATCGCCCAGACCTTCACAGCGCTGCCCGAGAATATTCCAAGCACGGTTGCTGGCGGCGCACGCAACGAGAGTCAGCGTTCTTTGCGCCTTGAAGGCGGGGAGGTTTACGAAGTAATCATGCCTGTTCTGGATGGGCAGGCCGGTGCAGTGCGGCTTGGCATCTGGCGCGATCATATCGAGGCCGAGGTAAGTCGAACGGTGAAGCCCCTGATCCAAATGTTGTGGTGGGTCGCGGTCGGAGGAGTCCTTATGTCGGTCTATCTCGCTTGGCGAATCAATCGGCCGATCATCCGCTTGGTTAGAGCTGCGCAGAGGATAAGCACCGGCGACCTCGAAGCTCCATCGCTGGGTGTCGAGGATAACAGCGAGTTCGGCGAATTATCGCGCGCGCTGGAGCGCATGCGTTCGAGTATTAAGGCGGCGATGGTGCGAATGCGCGACGACTAATAGTTTCGCTTACTTGGCGCCGTAAAGTTCTTTCACGAAGCCTGAAACTTCGAGTTCGTGAAGGAACCGGTTGTCGAAAAACATTTTGGGATCCGCTCCGGCCGCCTTCGGATGATCCGATGCCGCGAGAGTTCCGCGCACGGCCTCCTCGATCACATAGGGTACTCTCGGAAACAGCGGCGCGAAAGAGTTGTAAGCCTCATCAACGATCTCCCGGTCCTGTCCGCCGAAGTGGCGTGCCAGCGCCTGTTTCGCGAGAGCCGGCTGGTCTTTCGAGACCTTCAGCCCGACCATGAAGGCCTTCAAAAACGATTTGATGAGGTCGGGGCTTTTTTGGCTGAGCGTGCGGCTGACCGCGGCTCCGATAAACGTATACGGCAGTTTGAGAGTGCCGACGTTGACGATCTCCTTGTAGCCGAGGCGGCGAGCCATCAGAGTCGTTGGCGCCGACAGCATCGCGGCATTGACCATGCCTCTGTCGAGCGCCGCGAGCGCATCTTGCTGGCGCGAAAAAAACAGGACACTCATATCTTTCTGGGTCATCTTGTGAAGTCGTAACAGCGCGATGGAGGCGTGGTCGGATGCCGCGCCTTTGGTAATTACGCCGAGGGTTTTGCCACGCAGGTCGGTTACTTCTTTCACTTCCGGGCGGCCGTACAGCGAAAATGCATAGGTGGAAACTTCAAGCGCGACGTAGACCAGTTCCGCGCCGCTGAGAATCGCGTTAATCACGGCGCCGCCGGTAAGCGCGATATCGACGTCGCCCGAGACTGCGGTCTGAGTGAGCCGCGCTCCGCCGGGAATATATATCGGCTTGAAGTCGATGTTGTAGGGCCGATCGAGTTTGCCTTCCTGAATCGTCCAAAGCGGCGTCACGGCGCCGTTCAGTTGCGGGTAGCCGACGCGTATAGTGGTGACTGATGCGCCGGCCGCAGAGATGGAACGGATCGGCGCAACCAGCAAAAGAAAGATGGCGGCGGCGATGAAAAACAAATTCACTTTCATCGATGAAGCTAGATCCATTCCGAGATTTCCTTTCGAAAGTACATTCGCAAAGTTTAAAAGCGCTCCTGCAAGCTTAGCTCGAGCCCTTTGCGAGATACGACACTAGTCCCGTGTGCCATATTATCGGCCGAGCAGCGCAGTGAGTTGCACCAGCTCTTCGTATCTACTGCCCCATTTTTCCGCGTCGGGAACGAGGGTGTTGCGATTGCCGACGTCGTCGGGGCCGCCGGTGGCTAGGTCTTTGAGAGCCGGCCAGCGGCGTTGCTTAAAGGCGATCTCTTGCCCCTTTTTGGACAGCATGAAATCCACCAGCAGGGCGGCGGCGTGTGGATGGGGTGGTTGGGAGGAGATCGCCAGAGACGACACCGATTTCACCGGAACAAACGGCTCGGGGAAAACGTAGTCGACGGGGGCTCCGGCCTTTCGAAGCGATACGGCTTCGTGATGATGTGCGTCGATTTGCACGGGAAACTCGCCGGCGGCGACCAGTTGCGAAACGAGAGTGCGCCCTTTACGAATATTCAACTGCTGTGCTCCCAAGCTACGTGCGATTTGTTTACCCTTTTCATCGCCATAATACTCCAGCAAGGCGGCAAGCCAGTCGTCGGCGTCTTGGTCCATGCCCATCTTCCCCTTCCACTTCGGTTGCAGTAGGTCGTTGATCGATTTCGGCGCCTGCGCGCGATCGACTTGTTTGACATTGTAAAGATAGACCATGAGCGAGGCCCAGATACCGTTGAAATAGCCGTCCTTGTCGTAGAATCCTGCGCGTAGACCGCGTCGGTAGGGTGAGTCATGGCGGCCGATGGCGTTCGCCTTCTTGAGTGTATAGAGCGCGGAACTGCGAATATTGAGGATATCGTAATTGTATCTTGCGGCGCGATGCTCGGTCAGGATTCGATTGAGCAGACTCTGCGGTCCGCCGGTCAAAATTTCAACCTTTAGGAATGGATATTCCGCTTCAAACGCAGTGGTGAACTGGCGCAGGTCCTCGCGGTTCATTGGAGCATACCAGACGACGGACTTTTCAGTTTTTGCTTCCTTCACGAGCGTAGCTTGGCGTTCCCCCAGCGGCAATCGATTGATTTTCGCGAGCGCTTCTTCGGCCGGCGTGGCGCCGGCAATTGAAACTGCAATCGAGCATAAAGTTAGAAGGGCGAAGCTTACCGCGTAAAGCCGAATTCGATACATCATGACATTCCTCCTCACCGAGGATCGAGCTATATCGCATCGCCCAGGCGAAAAGTTTTTCCCGCCAACCGGCCCACCGGAGCGACCTGATTATCAATGTGGGCGACAAGGGCCTCGCCTACGAAAAGACACAATCCCTGCACAACAAATTCATTCACGACTCGACATTCGACGTTGGCGTGGCAACCGGCGACCAGCGGAGCTTGTACAAGCTTCGCCGGTACCGTTTCTAGGCCGAGGGCGACAAACTTGTCTTCGACGTTGCGGCCGGAAAGGTCGCGGCTTTTGTCGACCGCGTGCAATTGGTTCTCGGAGCAAACGTTGAGGACAAACTCCCCGCTTTTCTGAATCATCTCGCGGCTGAAATTTTTATCCTGAATGCCGATCACCAGCAGCGGCGGCTCGTCGGAAATCCCCAGCGCGCGGAAGGCGAACTGCACGTTACGCTTGCCTTCCTACGCGGTGGAGATGAGATAGAGTCCGGTCGGTGTCACCCGGTAGGCTTGCGGCAATACGACTTCTTGTAGCATGGAATCTCCAGTAAATGAATTTGCGTTATTTGGAAGCTAAGCCTAAATCTCTGTACCAGCTTTCGGCCTCGGCGAATTCGCTTTGTCTGGCGAAGTAATCGCGGTCGCGCCCGGAGCGCTTCAATTCGATCAGCAGCTCCCTCACAGCCGTTACAGCCGCGAGAGGCACGCTCGACGGCATGAGCGCGACGTTAAAGCCCATTTGAACAAACTCGAAAGCGCTCATGCGCGCTCTCGGCCACATGCTGACGAGCGGCGCCGGCGCGCTCACGCCCACGCGCCGGAAATCTTCGATCTCGGTGAGTTGGACACCAAGGGCATCGGCGCCGGCTTGGGCGTACGCCGCCAATCGATCCTCGACTTGTGGGAGAGATTCTTTCGGACGTGAATCGCAACGCGCGATCAAAACGAGAGACCGGTCTCGACGTGCGTCAACGGCCGCTTTGATGCGATCAACCATGAGCGGCGTCGGGGCGATCGCAAGCTCGTCGGCGGGAGCGCCGTACTCGTTGACGACGGCGTCTTCGAATCGCAGCGCCGCCGCGCCGGCGCGCTCGTATAATTTCACCGCGCGTGTGAGCGCGTCGGGCTCGACGCAACCGGACCCGGCGTCGACGATTAGCGGGATTTCGGTCGCCTCAGAGATCTGCGCCGCGCGTCGAGCGATTTGCGTGACGTTCAGGAGATTTCGGTCCGGCAAACAAAAGTTTTTATGGATCGCATTACCTGAGAGATGCACTGCGCCATAGCCGCAATCTTGCGCGAGGCGCGCGAACAACGCATCGGTCACTCCCGGCGCGATGGCGCCTTTCGGATCGGCGAATATTTCATGCAGCCGGGCGCGTTTTTCTTGGTCGGTGGTCGGCAAAGCCTTTCACTCCATCCCGTCGGTGATGAATTGGATGACGTAGCCGGCTGGATCGTCCATGTAAGTGCCGCCTTGGCCGTCGCGACGCTCCTTGGCCGCGCCGCGATCTCCGTTGGCAATGCCGATCTGATCGAGGTGCGCAAGCGCCGCGCTCCATTTTTCCGCAGGCACGTAGAAGGCGATGTGAGGTCCCGGTACCTTGCGGCTCATCACCAGCCCTTTTGACACGAATGGCGCTTCGGTCAAGATCAAAGTCTGGCCGCTTGCCATCTTGAGCATCGCCTGCTTGCCGTTTTCGCTTCGACTCTGCGGCTCGAAGCCGAGAACGTTTTTGTAAAACTCGATCGACACATTTACGTCCGGAGCTTCCAATTCGATATAGCCGACCGCAGTCATGCGGCCGTTGGCGCCATTTGTATTCTTTGTTGCACCTGTCGGCGTATAAACCGCGTAATGGTTTGCCGCCGGATCGGTAAAGAATAGGCACTGATCGGCGAAAGGATACGGATTTTTCACAGGCGAGTCGAAACGAGCCCCTAGTTCATCGAGATCCTTCATGACCGCTTCGAGTCCTCTTGGCGTTGTCGTAAACGAATAGGTCGGCAAACCGCGCGCGCTCGTCGGCTGCGCGCGTTCCTCGCTTTGCAGATAGACGCCCATACGTTTGCCGCCGATCTGGATAAACGTATGCGGCACCGCGCCGCGCTTGCGCTGGCGGACGTTCAAACCGTTGCGCTTGGTAATCACGCCGCCGAAAACCCGCACGTAAAATTCTTCGGCGATGATAAGATCGTCCACCGGTACGACAAAATGATCAAGGGACTGAGCGAGATTGAGAGTTGACATCCGTGCCTCCGTGATTTTCATCTGAGCAGTTTAATCAGCCTGGAGCTGCTTCATGAACCAGTCGGCGATGTAGGTTCTGCGATCGAATCTCTTCTGTCCGTGGCCGACGCCGTCGAGCATCGAGCGGTCCGGCGAATTCACTGCGTTCTCATAGAGCTTCAGCGCGCCGCGCGGGTCCATGACACGGTCATCGATGCTGTAGCCGACGAGCAGCGGGCATTCGATCTTATTGACTCTGCCGACGAGCGTGAACTCTTTGATGTTTTCGCGCGCGTCCTTGAGGTTCTTGGCACCCATCAGCCAACGCAGACGCTCCTGGATCGGCGGATAATAATCAAAAATATCGTCGACCAGATTGTACGCGCCGCTCCATACTGCGACGGCTTTGATTCTGTTTTCGAAGGTGGCGCAGCGGGGTCCCGAGTAGCCGCCCATGCTGGAGCCATGCAATCCGATGCGTTCCGGGTCGACGTCCGCGCGAGTAGAGAGAAAATCGATGACCGCCTTGGCGACGCGCTCCGAGTCCGGCGGCGCATAGAGCTTGTGATAGCGCAGGGTGCCGCCGTGCCCCGGACCGTCGACGTCAATAAACGACATGCCGCGGCGTGTATACTGACCGGCGCCGCCGTCTTCGCCGCGGAGTAAAATTCCGTCGGCGCCGCCGTAGTTATAGACTACCGGCAACTTGGTGCCGGACTTGCCGCGCCCCGGCCAAAAAAGCGCCGGCAGCTTGTGACCTTCGTAAGGAATCTCGACTTGTTCAAATGGCGGCTTGACTACACTCCAAGCCTTATTGAAATTTTCTTCGAGCTTCTTATAGGTGGGCAGCATGCGCGAGTCGGCTTCGGGCATGTAGACGGCCGCGCGGCGGTAAAAATCGGCCGCGCGCAAGTAGAACTCATGCGCGGTTTGCTTGCGGTTTGCCTGTTCGAAGCCTGCAGCCAGCTCTTCGTTCTTCTTAGCAACTTCAGTCCATTCTTTATGCCAACTTTCCAAATTGAAAAATTTGACCCGGCGCGCCACGCCGCGGATGTCCGGATCGGGATGGTCCGGCGAGATTTCCATGCGCACTTCCAGTTGGCCGCCGCCGGGCAAACCGTTGGCAGGGTAGAGCACTTTTTCCGCTTCCGCGCTGTCAAACACATCTCCCCCGGTCTTACTCGCCATGGTCTTATTCCTTTCAAACTTTAGGAAATCATTACCGGTCTTTTGTTTGCCCCAGGCAAGCTTAGATTGCAACAACAAGCCGACGACTCGGCGCGGCGATCGGCGCCAACCTTTGCGATTGAAAGACGATAGGGCTTGGAGCGGACCGGGGTCAGCGACCCGGCGAAGGACTGGTCGTGTCGGATCGTGGACCGATGCAAGGAAGCGTGATCGTGAAGCTGGACCCCTGACGAGGCGTACTGGCGACGGTGACTTGGCCGTCGAGAAGTTCGGTGAAGGTCTTGACGATGTGCAACCCCAACCCGACTCCGCCGTAGGTGCGCGTTCTTGAATTGTCGATTTGCCGGAAACGATCGAAGATGAGCGGCAATTCTTCCACTGGAATGCCGACCCCTGTATCGCTAACCGTCACTTCGATGTGGTCTTTGTCGGGAAGGTGGCGGACGGTGATGCTCACGGAGCCCTCATCGGTGAATTTAAGCGCGTTGTTAACGAGGTTTTGTAAAATATGTTTAAGCTTATCGCGGTCCGTGTACAACGACGGAAGATCTGCCGGGTAGTCCCAATTGATGCTGATATCCTTTCCGAACGGATAATCATAAAGCGCTCTGAGCTCGTCCAGGAGGTTCGCGAACAGAAAAGGTTCGGGGTCCAAAGACAACGCGCCCGCTTCGATCTTGGTTGCGTTCATGATGCTGTTGACCATGAACAGGAGCTCGTCGGCGTGGTGGCCGACTTTATCCAAGGCTTTTTTCTGCTCCGCATTCACGTCGCCCATGATGCCCTCGTTCACGAGTCTCGCATAGCCGGAGATGACATTCAGCGGAGTCCTAAGCTCGTGCGACATCACACCCAAGAAGTCCTCTCGAACCAGGTTCGCTTTTTCCAGAGCCGAAGCCTGTTGGCGGGTTTGCTCGTAGAGCTGAGAATTGTGTATCGCCACCGCCACTTGGCCCGCGAGGCTGCGTAGAAAATTAATTTCTTCATCGCTATAGTGGCGTTCCTGCCGGGAATAAAGAGAGAGAATCCCGATGACGTGATTTTTCGCGATAAGCGGTAAACCGAGATAGGAGTGAAATCCCCGGGATATAAAAAATGCCGAATCCAGTCCTTCGTTGGCGATCTGAATCTTGGATACGAGAATGGCATCTTTCGAGCGCAGCACGGGGTGAAGTGGCGCGATTTGCAGGGACGATTCCGACTTCCAGGCGACGTCATCGATACCGCGGCAAGCCACCCGGCGAAGCGGTTCGTCGGTTTCACCGCACAGCATGACAGTCGTCGCGGTCCCCGGAACCAATCCGGCAAGCCATTCCAACAAAACGTCCAACACGGCGCGCACCTCGAGGGTCGACGTCGCCGCGAGATTGAGCTCGTAGAGCGCCGCTTGCCGTTCGGTATGGCGCTGAATTTCGCGCTGCGCCGATTTCTCTATGGTGATGTCCCGAATCATGCAGACCGTGGCTATGGGGTTCTGCTCGGCGTCGCGCATGACGAAGGACGAGAGCTTGATCGTGGTGTCGCCGCCGTCCGCTAGAAATTCGTGATCGCGTAGTTTTCCTTCGAGGATATCGCGCACAACGTCGTCGGTGGCCGGGGTAAACTTCGTTGCCAGCGTAGACAAGGGTGAGCCCTCAATCTCGATTTCGGCCAGAGCGAAAAGTTTACAAGCGCTGTGATTTGCGACGCGGACGATACCGTCGCTGTCCAAAATTAGCAGCGCATCATCCATCGCGTTGATGATTTGTTTGGCGGCGAACTCGGGGGTGATGTTCACCAGATGGTATCGCCGAATCGTCCGGTCTGCGAGGATGATGAAGCCCAGGACCGGAATATATCCGAAGGGATAAAGCGGAATGCCGTAGGCGGCCAGGAAGTCAAAAGAACCCAGATACGCGATGCAAAAGGCGCGCAATAAGCCCTGGTTCCGCAATTTGCCGGCCCCCGACGGCGCAGCACGATAAGAGGTCCAATATTGGCGCAAGCTCATGACCACGAGGCAGAGAAAAAAGCATACGAAAAGCGTTCCCATCCAGTGATATACCGGGTAATAACCCCACGTATAGGAGCGCACGCCGCTGAAGAACGCGTCGGTGGATAAAACGGAGAGTAAAAAGCCGGCGGAAACTTCCCAGATCAACCAGACTCGGCGCTTGTAGCGATGGTAACTCCCCAAGGCTGTCAACGTGAAGTGATATATGGACGCAGGAATGAAAACGATGCCGATGTGGCCAATTGTGCTCCAGGTCGCCGCAACGCGCTCGGTGGTCGCGCAGTACATGAATGAATAGCCCGATAACCAGAGCGCTGTCGTCGCAGTCATAATGAAAAAAGAAATACTGACATGCGACTGGCGTTCGGCGATAAGAACCTTAAGGCCGAGAGCCAACATCGTGCTCGCGGTGAGCAGGGTCGGCAGGGCGGACAAAGAAGTTTGATAATTACCGGGATTAAAAATCTCGATAGTCATAAGCCGCCGAGTGAGCTCTCAAGCGCCGCGGCGGCGCCGCACAGCGCAGCATGTGACGAAGGAGGTGAAAATCCTTCGTTGAGCCTTCCTTCGCGCCAAAACTTCAGGGTGCCATTGGACGCCGAGAACGAACCGGTGACGCGTGCTCTCTATGGCTTCGACAACGCCATCGTCGGCAAACGCACCCACGACTAGGCCACGTCCCAGTTTTTTGACGGCCTGGTGATGGGTCGTGTTTACCTCCAAGTTCCGCTGTCGGACAATGGCGTGAAGCTGGGTGTTGTCTTGCACCGTTATGCGATGTCCGCCACTATATTTTTTGTCGCTTTGCTCGTGGGCACGGGCACCGGTGAACTGAGTTTCGATGTCTTGGTACAACGAGCCGCCCAGAGCCACGTTGATCGCTTGCGCACCGCCGCAGATACCTAAAACAGGAAGATCCTGCGCCAATGCCGTCGCTGTCATTTCCAGCTCAAACTCGGTGCGCTGCGCTTTGACGACGCCGAGCTCCTTGAGCGGGATTTCGCCGTAGTATCGTGGGTGGATGTCAAAGTTTCCCCCGGTGATGACAAGGCCGTCCATGAGGCTCACCAGACGGCGCAAAGCGGAGGTGGAACTATTTGCCGGTAAGACGAGTGGAATCGCGCCGGCACGCTCGATGGCGTGCAAATACCTTTGCGGTACGAATAGGGTGGCTTCTCGATGGTTCTTGAGCCCGCGAGGAACTTCGGAAATATCCGCGGTGACGCCGATCAATGGGCGCGCATCTCTCGTCATTTTTGCGTGTCGTAGAGACGTTTGTAAATCTGGTGATTGCGTAAAACAAGTTTAACATACCCCCGGGTTTCGACATAGGGAATGCGCTCGACGAACTCTTCGATGTCATCGGTGACGATTTCTCTTTCCCAACGGTCGACGGCGGCTTCGCCGGCATTATACGCAGCGATGGCCTTGTACCAGTTGTTCGAATAGCGTTGCAGCAAGTCCTTCAGATATTGCGTGCCGAGGGTGAGATTCACTTCGGGCTCGAAGAGCGTTTCTTGGGACGGCGCCGCCAGGCCGAGTTGTTTGGCGACCCGCGCTGCGGTCGGCGGGATCAACTGCATCAATCCGATCGCCGCAGCGGGCGAACGGGCGCGAGTGTCGAACAAACTTTCCTGGCGGATCAGCGCCAGAACGAGGTAAGGATCGAGACCGCGGTCTTGCGCCTTTTGTTGAATCAAATCCCAAAACGCGAGCGGATATCGGTAAAGGTCGCGCTCGCTGCGTGAGCTCGGCAATTGGTTGGCGAGTTGCAGGCTGCGGCCATAGGCGCCATTCTGAAAATATTGGCGCATAAGAAGCACGCGCACGCTGGCAGCGGATTTTGTCCGGCGGTTGACCTCGTCGAGTTCCAGTACGGCGAGTTGGCGCAGGGAAAGCAACGAGAGTGCGCGAGCGCGGGTGATGTGAAATGACAAATCTGCCGCCACAGGTGGATCAGGCTCCTGGTCGGCGGATGGTCTGACAGTTTTAGGCTCGTCGGCGACTTCGCCGAGGCGTTGGAGACCGCGTAGCGACAGCGTTTGGTAATAAGACTCCGTCGCCGTGTTGACGACTTGGCGGTAGAGCTGTCGCGAGCCCTCGAGGTCGCCCGATTTTTCGGCGACGCGAGCCTGCCAGTAAAGCGCCGCGGTGCCGAGCGGGCTGTTGCTTGACTGGGTCGCGAGAAGCTTGAGCGGTGTGGCTGCGGCGGCAAGATCGCCGTTTCGGTAATACAGCCAGGCAAGGCGCCAGGCGGCATCGTCACGCACCTGGCTCTTGGGAAAGAGGTTGATAATGTCGGTATAGAGCTGAATCGCTTCCGATTTTCTACCGAAGTATTCGTGGATGTCGGCTGCGGCGAAGCGGGCGCGGTCCACGTAAGCGCTGGTCGGGTATTTATCCAGGATCAATTTGAAATATTCGAATGCCTGGGCATTATCGTGCCTGTTCCAGTAAATTTGACCGATTTGATGGAGCGCCTTCGGCGCTTCAGGGCTCTCAGGGAATTCCCGGGCGATCAATTCGAGCAACGGGATGGATTCGTTTCTGCTCCGTGCCGAGAGATAAAGATTCGCGAGCTTGACCAAATAGCGCAGCCGGGCCTCGGCATCTGTCGCGTTGTTCAAGAGCTTCTTGTAAAGGACTTCGGCTTCGTTGATTTGTCGCTCCCTCATCAAGCGGTCGGCCTCATCGGCGAGGGATTCGATCGTGCGGAAGGCGAAAATTTCGGGAAAGGACTCGCGTAACTTGGCCTGGGCTTTCCTGGAGGCGGTCGACCACCGAGAATTGGGTGACTGATCGCGCAGCTCGTTATAGAGCGCATGAGCGCGGCGGGGATCGCCTTGCGCTTCTTGGATCTGTGCTTGAAGAAACAGCGCTTCGTCAGCGATGTCACGTTGCGCCACTTTTTCGGCCCGCAGCCGGCGCAGGGTTTCTGCGGCCGGCGCATATTTTTTCTCGGCGATGTCGATCTTGGCCTGGAGCAACGCGACGGAGTGAACCCAAATACTCTGCGGAAACTGTTGTTTCAGTTGAGCCAGCAGACGGCGCGCCTGATCCCAATTCGATTCGCTAAAGTTGATTGCCGCGAGGTAATACAAACTGTAGTCCGCGAGACGGAACTTGGGTTCAATTAACCTCTCGAAGAGATCCTTGGCCTCGATGGATTTGCCGTTGGTGTAAAGAGAGTAAGCTTTCGCGAAGCTTTCGTTTTGATCATTTGTCTGCGAATAGCCGGGTTCTGTCAAAGCTCCGAGCGCCACAACCAGCCATAGTGCGAGTTTTCGATATGCCATTTGCTGGGGAAAGTGTAGCGAAGCTGATCGAACGATTCAATCAAAAGCTTTCTGTCGCTATTTACGACCGTCACTAATTCCCGGCGACTAAAAGTGCGATTCGACTACAGTGTTGTTTTTTATACCATTGGAAGTTATGGTTTTTTGCGGTTGATGCGGAGGTCGCGGATGGACCGGGTGCTGGACAGGAAGCCGGCGAAAAAAAACGGGAGGAGGATTTTCTTGAAGATCGAAGGTAGTTACACGTTTAACGCGCCACGAGACCGCGTCTGGCAAGTCTTGCTCGATCCAAAAGTCATGGCACAGTGCATGCCGGGCTGCGAGAGTATGAACGAGGTTGCGCCGGATCAATTCGAGGCGGTCATGAAAGTCGGCGTCGCGTCGGTAAAAGGTACGTACAAAGGTAAGGTTGCGATCAAAGATAAGCAAGCCCCGTCTCATTACGTTTTGAGCGGTCAAGGGTCGGGCGGCCCCGGTTTTATGCAAGGCGATGTGGCGATTGATTTAGAAGAACGCGATGGACAAACTTTGCTCAAATATAGCACTGACGCGAAAATCGGTGGGCTTATTGCCAGTATCGGCCAACGAATGATGAGCGGCGTCGCTAAAATGATGGTGGACCAGTTTTTCAAGAAAATGGAGACATTTATTTAGCAACCTGATAGTACACTCCTGTTGATCATCTTGCCGCCAGGTTGATTAGTCCGATCCGAAGATTCGAGTCACTCGTGTCCCCGATAACCAGCGTTATTATCCCAACCTATAACCGATGGCCTCTAGTTGTCGAAGCTGTCGACTCTGTGCTTGCGCAGAGTTTTCAAGATATTGAGATCATCGTGGTCGATGACGGTTCGACCGATGGCACAACCAATCGATTGGCGAAATTCGATGGACGATTGCGGCTGTTCACGACAACGAGACGGGGTGTCGCTGCGGCGCGTAATTTCGGTGTCAGCCAAGCCCAGGGGTGTTACGTCGCGTTTCTTGATTCCGACGATTTGTGGTTGCCGGGTAAGTTGGAGACCCAAATAGCTTTCCTAGACCGGCACCCGGAGATTCAAATCTGCCAGACCGACGAGATTTGGGTTCGCAATGGTGTCAGAGTTAATCCTAAAGCGATGCATCGAAAACCTTCCGGTGACATCTTTGTACGTAGCTTGGACCTCTGTTTGATAAGTCCGTCCGCGGTGATGATGACGAGGGAGCTTTTCCAGCGCATCGGCGGTTTCGATGAGTCTTTCCCCGTGTGCGAAGACTACGACCTTTGGTTGCGCGTCACCTCGGTGTATTCAGTCCCCTTGATCCCCGAGGCTCTCGTCGTCAAGCGGGGTGGTCATGCGGATCAGTTGTCGCGTTCCCTGTGGGGCATGGATCGATATCGAGTTTTGGCGCTGCAAAAAATCTTGCGATCGGGTCTTGATGGCGTGCCTAGGACGGCGGCACGCGATGTGTTGCGGCGCAAAGTATTGATCCTTGCCCAGGGCGCGCGCAAGCGGGGAAAAGAGCAAGAAGCGCGGGACTACGAGGCGACGCTGGCGGAATTTACACAGGAGAAAATCGATGTCGGAGAGCGAGATCCGCGCTTACGCGCAGGGGAGAGGTTTTCATGACCAGACGCTGGCGCGATGGCTCGGCTGGGAACGGACGGATAGGGACGCGCTCGGAGAGCTCGCTAGCGGGCTAAAAATTGGCGAAAATCATCTGCGCGACATGATGGACTGGCTGGAGGACACGGCGTCGCGCGATCACGCCAAGATCAGTCAAATCTTAGCAACGAAGGCAATTAGCGACCTGAGCACCGACCCGCGATTGGGCCGGGCCGACAAAGTTAAGCGAATTAAAGAGCATCTCAGGAGGTTGAGATTCCCGCGCTTGGCGCAAACCGAAGACGAAATTCGGACGAGGATTCAGAGTTTGAAACTCCACCCGGAGATTCGCGTAAGCGTCCCGCCGGGATTGGAAGGCGGGCGGCTCCACGTCGAATTCACCGCTACGAGCGCGACGGAGCTGCTGACGATTGCAGGGAAACTTCGCGCAGCTGCCGAGACGAGTTTGGCGCCCGAGATCTTCGACTTGCTGTTCGGAACCCATCGCAAGAAGGAACGCGAATAGAACTGGTTACCGCATGGAAAACTTTCGCCCCGAAGAGCTGATCGTTGAACACGGCTCAGAGTCGAGTCGCATCTACGCAAATCTGCGGCGTACGCTGCCGCAAGTTCCCGTAAAATTCGTCGACGACATTGGATCGGATGCCAATACGCATTTTGCGCACCGCGATCCCTTTGGCGCGGCAAAAAAGAAACTTTATTTAACTCGCTACAAAGGGGATTTCTTCAAAAAATGTCCGGGCAGCGACGGGCAGGTATGCTGTAACTATTTCGTGATCAACTTCGCCAGTAACTGCCCGATGGATTGCAGTTACTGCTACCTGCAGGAGTATCTACTCGATAATGCTTCGCTCAAGGTGTTTAGCAACGTCGACGATTTGATCGACGAAGCTGATCGCACTTTGCAAAAGCATCGCGGTGTCTTTTTCCGCATCGGAACCGGCGAGATAACCGATAGCCTGGCGCTCGAGCCGTACACCGGTATGGTGAGAGAGCTGATCCCTTACTTCGCTGAACAACTCAACGTGCTGCTCGAGCTGAAAACCAAGAGCGATTGCGTCGATAGCATCCTCGATCTCGATCCTAAAGGTCGCGTCGTGGTGGCCTGGTCGATGAACCCTCAGCCGGTGATCGATCTCGACGAGCGGGGCACAGCGTCGTTCGATGACCGGCTCGTCGCCGCGCGCCGTTGTCAGGACGCCGGCTACCGTCTGGGCTTCCACTTCGACCCGATGATTGAATATCGCGGATGGGAGGCGGATTACCAGACGATGCTCGAGCAGATATTTGCGACCATCGATTGGCACCGGCTTTCCTGGTTGAGTCTCGGCGTGTTGCGCGAGACGCCCAGACTTAAGCGGATGATGCGCGAACGGTTTCCGCATAGCCGGCTTCTGACCGGCGAACAAGTGCTTTGTCCCGACGGCAAGATGCGCTACTTCCAGCCATTGCGTGTGGAGATGTACCGAAAGATGGTCGCGTGGATTCGTCGCGCTGCGCCGACGGTCAAGATTTACCTTTGCATGGAATCGCGAGACGTATGGCAACAGGTGTTTGGTTTCGCTCCAGCCTGCGAGAAGGAACTGGGCAATCAAATGGCGCCGGTCGATTGATGATCAAAAAATGCTGAACAAAGACAGTGCGATCGGCGTCTTTGACTCGGGAATAGGCGGTCTCACAGTGCTACACCAGATTATCGAAGCCTTGCCGCGGGAAAACACGGTCTATTTGGGAGATACCGCACGGGCGCCGTATGGTACGAAATCAGTGGAGACGGTACTGCGCTATTCTTTTGAAAATAGTGAATTTCTCATTGAGAAGGGCGTCAAAATCGTCGTCGTGGCATGTAATACTTCGACGGCCATTGCCTTGAGTCAACTAAGGGACCGGTTCTCCATTCCAGTGATCGGCGTGATCGAGCCGGGGGTGCGGCGCGCGATCAGAAGCACAAGAATCAATAAAGTCGGCGTCATTGGTACCGAAGCGACGATTCAAAGCGGGGCGTACACCCATGCCCTCAAAGCGGCGAATCCTGCCATCGAAGTCTACAGTCGAGCCTGCCCGCTATTCGTCCCGTTAGTCGAGGAAGGTTGGATAGACAACGACGTGGTCGAGATGACTGCCAAGGCTTACCTGCAGGGTTTTAAACAAAGCGGTGTCGATACCCTGATTCTGGGCTGCACGCATTATCCATTGCTTAAGAAAGCCATCCGCAGGTTTCTCGGTGGAGGGGTGCGGCTGGTTGATTCCGCCGAGGAAACCGCGAAAGAAGTGGCGATAGTTCTTAGACGGATTTCAGTCATGAGAAAAAACGGCAAAGGCACGCATAGTTTCTTCGTCACCGACGCGCCGGACCGTTTCATCAAAGTCGGCCGGCGGTTTCTCGGCGAGAAAGTCGAATCGGCGGTGCGTATTGAACGTTGACGCGCTGACTTCGTTCCTCAAGAATGGCTTTAAGTTGGCGGCGGAATCAGGTAATTTAATATTCTCTAGTTGAATCGGCATCTTTTCCGTCGCAGACCCAGTAGAGAGAAAGTTCATCGTCTTATGGATTGGATAAAGAGAATCATCGGCACCAAGAACGACCGAGAAATCAAGCGGATTCGTCCTTACGTTGAGCAGATCAACAACTGGGAAAATGACTATCAGCGGTTCACTGATGCAGAATTGAAGGCACGAACCGACCAGTTTAAAGCGCGCGTTTCCGACGCTACCGCGGGGCTGAAAAAGGAGCTCGAAGAAGCGCACGCCGAAGGCGCGAACGCGGAACCGGATCGCCGCGATGAGTTCAAAACTCAAATAGGAGAGATCGATAAGCAGTTGCGTGAGAAAGAGGCTGAAGTTCTCGAAGAGCTTCTGCCGGAAGCGTTTGCGGCTGTGCGCGAGGCTTCACGGCGCACGATCGGATTGCGACACTTCGATGTGCAGCTGATCGGCGGCGTCGTGCTTCACGAGGGCAAAATCGCCGAGATGAAAACCGGTGAAGGCAAAACTCTCGTGGCGACTCTGCCGCTTTACTTAAATGCTTTAACGGGCCGCGGCGTCCATCTGATCACGGTAAACGACTATCTAGCGCGGCGCGACGTGCAGTGGATGGGGCCGATATTCCACAAGTTGGGGTTGTCAACGGCGTCCATCGTGCACGAAGCGAGTTATCTTTTCGACCCGACGTTTATCACTCAGGACTATCGTTATCTCAATTTGCGGCCGATTGGCCGGCAAGAAGCCTATCTCGCCGATATTACTTACGGCACTAACAACGAATTTGGCTTCGACTATTTACGCGACAACATGAAGTTCTCGTTGGAGGAATATGTCCAACGGGAGCTCAACTATGCGGTGGTGGACGAAGTTGACAATATCCTCATCGATGAAGCGCGAACCCCGCTGATCATTTCCGGGCCGGCGGAGGAGTCCACCGATAAGTATTACAATATCGACCGCATCATTCCGAAACTGCAACGGGGCGCGGTGATCCAGGGCGATCCTTCGCAGGAGGACCGCGCGGCCATCGACGCCAAGGGAGATTACACGGTCGATGAGAAAAGCCGCTCTGTGACGCTGACGGAGGGTGGAGTAGCGAAAGTCGAGCGTTTGCTCGGCGTGCATAATCTCTACGATCCGCGTCAGATCGATACGTTGCACCACGTGCAGCAAGCGCTCAAAGCGCACGCGATTTTTAAACGCGATGTCGACTACGTCGTCAAGGATGGCGAAGTGATTATCGTTGATGAATTCACCGGCCGGTTGATGCCGGGCAGGCGCTGGTCGGATGGATTGCACCAGGCGGTCGAAGCTAAGGAGCGCGTGCATATCCGCGAGGAAAACCAAACGCTCGCGACCATCACAATCCAAAATTATTTCCGTATGTACAAAAAGTTGGCGGGAATGACCGGAACCGCGGACACGGAGGCTCCTGAATTCAAGAAAATCTATAAACTGGATGTTGTTGTCATCCCAACCCATCGCGCCATGGTGCGTCAGGATCTTCCGGACGTGGTCTATCGCACCGACAATGAAAAATACGACGCGGTCGTTCAGGAGATCGAAGAGCGAAGCAAGAAGGGGCAACCCATATTGGTTGGTACGACCTCCGTGGCGAAATCCGAGCGGATCTCGCGCATGCTCAAAAAGAAGGGCATCAAGCACAACGTGTTGAATGCGGTGAACCATGAAGCCGAGGCGAGCATCATCGCTCAGGCCGGCAGGTTTGTCGCAGTGACCATCGCGACCAACATGGCGGGACGTGGCACAGATATTCTCCTCGGCGGCAATCCGGAATTTCTTGCGCGGTCGGATATGGAAAACGAATGGATCAGCCGCGCGACAAAACTGCCGATTCAAGGCGCGGCGCGCTACGAAGACGCCCTGCGCGAGCTCAGAGAAAAATACGAAGAAGAAGTGCAGCGGGCGGAAAAAAAATATCTGAAGGATGGAGAGGTTTTCGATCAAAGACGCGGCGAAGCTCTAAAGCGAATCACGGAACTTCAGCGTGAGATCCGGGGGATTTCGCCTTTTCGCGAGGCGCGCGAGCGTTACGAGGATCTTTCAGCGACGCAACTGATTGAAGCACTGCACAATATGCGTCCGATTCCAGAAGGGTATCTGCGCAGTAAAGAAGCACTCGAAGCCGCGGTTCTGAACGCATCTAGCGATACCGATCCCGAGACGGCGAGCGAATTCGCCGAAGCAAGGGACGGATTTACTGCGGCTTTGGAACGCTGGCAACAAAACAACGGAGAGCGCGAAGCTTTGATCGAAGCGCTCGATGAAAAACGCCGGATTTACGAGCAACGCCTGATCGATCTGGAGTTTGAAAACGCCCGCGCCGTCCTTGCCGACGGTGAACATGCCGCAGTCATTACGGAATACGATCAAGCCCATCGTGCCTTCGAGGAAGCCGAAGCCCGCTGCGAGGAAATCCGAGTGCCGTACGAGGAATCGATACAGGTCGCTCAGCAAAACTACGAAGCCACACGGCAGGAATATCTTCGCATGGTCGAACAGGTTCGAGAAGAGCTGGATAAAGCCCCGGACCAAAATCGGCAGCGATTTGGTGAAATCTTGGAAAACTACAACAAGGTGTGCAGCGAGGAAAAAGAGCGCGTTATCGCCGCCGGGGGATTGCATATTCTAGGCACGGAACGTCACGAAAGTCGGCGTATCGATAACCAATTGCGCGGACGCGCTGGCCGGCAGGGCGACCCGGGTTCGTCGCGGTTTTATCTATCTCTGGAAGACGATCTAATGCGGATATTTGGCGCGGACCGAATCCAAGGCATCATGAGTCGGCTCGGTATGGAGGAGGGTGTGCCGATCGAGCATGGATTGGTGACTCGTGCCATCGAAAATGCTCAAAAAAAGGTTGAAGGGCACAACTTCGATATTCGTAAACATCTTTTGGAATACGATGACGTGCTCAATAAGCAACGTGAGGTTGTCTACAACCAAAGGCGGGAGGTGTTGAAAGGCGAGGCCTTGAAAGAGCAGGTGCTCGAAATGGCCGAGGATCTTGTTGAAGACATTGTCGGACGATACTCAGACAAAGAGCTTCATCCGTCCGAATGGGATCTCGCAGGTTTAAGCGAAGCGTTTTATCATCAGTTTAATGTTCGCTTGGAGTTTAAGGCCGAGGAGGAAGAGTCGTTGTCGGCGGAAGGTCTATCGGAAACGGCACACCAGCGGGTGTTGCAAACTTACGAAGATAAGGAAAAACGTTTTGGCGAGCCGATGCTCCGGCAATTGGAAAAAATCATTATGCTGCAAACCATCGACAGCCTCTGGAAGGATCATCTTCTAAACATGGATCATCTCAAAGAGGGCATTGGTTTGCGCGGCTACGGGCAAAAGAATCCGCTCCAGGAGTACCAGAAAGAGGGATTCGACATGTTCGAAGAGATGGTGCGTCGGAAAGAAGAAGACGTCGTGCAAAAATTGTTCACCGTCGAACTAGCGCGAGAAAGCGTCGCGCGCGAAATCGACATCGAGCAGCCGCGGCCACAACGCATGGTATTGAGTCGTGGCGAAGACGCAATATCGGCACGTGCGAGCGGCGTCGCGGTCAAACGCGAAGGGGAGAAAGTCGGGCGCAACGACCCCTGCCCGTGTGGTAGCGGCAAGAAATACAAGCGCTGCCACGGCAAGTAACGGCGCTTTTAAGTCGGTGATTCACTCCGATGTCATTCGTCGGGCGGCTCCGTGCGCACACGTTATTCACGCAAATGAGCAATCCACCCCCGGCGAAAATCACGGATAATCTCCACATCTGAGCTTTTAAAGCGCGCTAGTAGACTGAATTCTGCTCGGGCTTCAAATAGTTTTGTCAATTGCTTGCAGGTGGTCTTCGCGATTTCAGTGCGCTGTCGCTCTTGCCGGCATCGCTTTATAGCCGTCTTCGTGTCGAGTGTCGGACGGGACGCTGTTGCCTGCGCCCAATTTGATGATGCGATCTTTGAACGCGTGTAAATCTTTGGTGGAGTTGCGCGTGTCGATGACTAGCTTTGCGGCCTCCACGATTTTTCGGAAATCGTAAACGCTATGGTCGGTAAGAATAATGACGCAATCGTTTTCGGCGACTTCTGCTGGAGTCGTGTCGACCGACTCTAACACGCTTTGGCCGAGACGCAACGTCGGCACGAGCGGATCGTTGTAAGAGAGAATCGCTCCCTTGTCATTAAGTAGCCGCATGACATCGAGCGCGGGCGATTCGCGGCAATCGCTGACGTCCTTTTTATAGGCAACGCCGAGGATCATAATTTTGGAGCCGCGAATGCTTTTGGAAACCCGATTGAGCCCGTCGGCCACCAGAGTCGTTACCACCGACGGCATCATGCCATTGATCTCCGCCGCCAGTCCGATAAAGCGCGCTTGAAAATTAAGCGCCTTCAGCTTCCACGCTAAATAATGCGGATCGATCGGAATGCAATGACCGCCGAGTCCTGGGCCAGGGTAGAATGGGGAGAAACCGAAAGGCTTGGTCGCTGCCGCGTCGATCACTTCGTAAACATCGACTCCCAACAGATCGCACATGAGCGCAAGCTCGTTTACCATTCCGATGTTCACGCTGCGAAAAGTGTTTTCGAGTAGTTTTACCATCTCGGCGCACTTGGTGCTACTGACGGGAATGACCTTATCAATGAATTGCGAATAGAACAGACGGGCAATTTCCGTGCATTCGACAGTAATGCCGCCGACTATTTTTGGCGTGTTGCGTGTATTGAACTTGGCATTTCCCGGATCAATTCTCTCTGGTGAGAAGGCAACGCAAAAATCACTGCCAATCTTGAGTCCGGACCTTTCGAGCTCAGGCACAATCAGCTCGTCGGTCGTTCCAGGATAGGTTGTGCTTTCCAAAACGATCAGCTGGCCAGGATGAAGGTACTTCCGAATTTCCTCCGTCGCTGAAAGAATAAAAGAAATATCGGGGTCGCGGCTTTTGCTCAACGGCGTCGGCACGCAAATGCTCACGGTATCGGCATTTGCGAGTGCGCTGAAATCAGACGTTGGGGTAAATGTTCCCGCACCGACAGCAGCAGCGATGCTTTTGTCGGGAACGTCCAAAATATACGACGTGCGCTGTTTGAGTGTCGCGATTTTGTTCGTGTCGAGATCGATGCCGATGACATCGAAGCCCGCCGCCACGATCTCCATGGCCAAGGGCAAGCCAACATATCCCAGTCCGATGACCGCCGCGGTGGCATTATGCGCCTCGATCTTGTTTTTTAAGCCATTCATATTACGAGACCGCCCGGGTATTCATTTGTGTCTTGCTGTCGCTTCGCGTCATTTTGAACTCCTGAATCCGAATGCTGTATTTTTCTATCAGTTCATAGAGATTTACCCGGCTGATTCCAAGTTCGCGAGCTGCTCGGCTAATGGTACCGCCGTTTCGCCGGAGAGCCTTTTTTACGAAATCCATCTCGATGGCTCGTTTGGCAAGCTTTAGGTTAACGTCCATCGGAATGTGATCCAATGCAAACCCCAAGTCGCTCGGCTCGAGAACGGAATAGGGACTCAGAACGACTGCGCGACTGATCAAATTTTCGAGCTCGCGAACGTTGCCAGGCCACGGATGCATCAACAACGCGTCTTTCGCTTCAGGCGAGAGAATCATCGGAGCCTTTCGGTGGTCTTTGCATAACTTTCTTAGAAAATGTTGCGCCAGGGGAATGATATCTTCCTTACGTTCCCGAAGCGGTGGCATATCGAGGGGCACGATCTTCAATCGATAGTACAGATCCTCACGGAATAAATGGTTTTCCACTTCTTTTTTCAGATCGCGATTCGTTGCTGCAATAATTCGGACGTTGAGATCGACGAACTGCGTTCCGCCGACTCTCTCGATCTTTCGGTCTTGCAGGAAACGCAAGAGTTTGACCTGAAGTGGCGGCGCAAGTTCTCCGATTTCATCGAGGAACAAAGTGCCCGTATCCGCAAGCTCAAATTTCCCCAACTTCTGAGCATGCGCTCCGGCGGAGGCGCCTTTTTCATAACCGAACAATTCGTTTTCAAGAAGGTGTTCGGGAATGGCGCCGCAATTGACGACGACAAAGGGATTGTTCTTTCGTTCACTCTGCAGATGAATCGCGCGGGCGACGACTTCCTTGCCGGTTCCGCTTTCTCCGCCGATCAAAACGGAGATGTCCGACACGGCAACTCGCTCGATGAAACGAAAGATGTTCTTGATGCTATTTGATTTTCCGACCATACCGAGAAATCCATCCGCAAAGGCTTGAATGTCTTGGTGCGCTCGCCGGTGCAATTCATGGATGTGTGACGCGCGTTTAATCATGATTTTAAGTTCTTCGAGGCGAACAGGCTTGGCATAATAATCGAACGCGCCCAGTCGTACGGCGCGGAAGGCATTTTGATCATCGTTATTGCCGGTGACGACGATGGCTCTCGTCGATGGTTCTTGGGAAAGAAATTGTTCGAGCAGGCGCATACCACCGAGGTCCGCCGGATTGTTTGGATTCAACGATAAGTCCAACGTGACGACAGCGGGTTTTTCTTTCTCAAAAATGCTTAGGGCTTCGCCTTCAATCGAGCTCGTGAAAACCTGGTAATCAGCTTCCAAGGCGTAGCGCATTTGCTTGAGAATATTCTCTTCGTCATCAACGAGAAGAAGTTTTGGATTCACGGTTTCACGATCCTTTCTTTTGTCCGATTAGACTCAGCTGGTCATCGCTCTTGGAAACATAGTGGTCGCAATTGAATCGTTAACCGCTTTCTCAAGTCGCATTGGACAACTCATCGAGCGGTTCGCTGCGCAACCCAACCCACGCTGGAATAATGGCTGATCTCAGTGACCGGGAAGTGTAATAAAGGAGGAGAGAACCTAATAGAATTAAGTTCACTGCGGACAACGCGCCCGGTTCGTGAGTCTTTGCCATGAGGTGATACGTGGAAATACGGAAATCTCTACTGGAAAATAGCAAGTCGTGTGCCAACGCGCTTTAGCTTCCATTGTTATCGTTCATCGTTTGGTGCCTTTATTAATTGTGGAGTTGAGCTGGTTGACAATATTCCAAACAACTGCCTCCTTAGCTCTATAGGTGAAGATATCATTGGCATGAAACTAAACTCTCTGGACGACGTTTTGTCAGGCACAAATGACAGATTGCTAAATTGCCGAACACCATAACAACGCGTCTCGAAGCGCATTTGTAGCGAGAGGGGATTCAATTACGCAAATTGCGATCTCAAAGACATTAGCGCCCGACTAGTTTGAACGCCACGGGCAACATAGTGGAATGGAACGACTAGTTCATCCCCTCCATCGTTGAATGGTGGAACGTAGATCCCCATAGAAAATTTGATGGAGGCTGTGTGCTGGCCAATGAATGGGACATTTGGCGAGCCT
>WNGI01000655.1_pt1 | contig 30705 bp, 27 predicted proteins | sample 5400621 | NCBI WGS metagenome assembly WNGI01 (sample SAMN13153374, study PRJNA577476) | soil metagenome | isolation source: 20 cm soil or saprolite under Garry oak tree replicate 1 | place: USA:California | collected 2016-06-15
CCAACGGACCGCTGGTCGCGGCCGAGGCGGTCCAGAAGTACTTCCCGCTCCGTCGGGGGCTCTTCGCCCGCGCGGCCCCGGGGGAGTATCTCCGCGGCGTCGACGGGGTCTCGTTCGCCATCCCGCGGGGATCTTCGCTTGGGATCGCCGGCGAGAGCGGATGCGGCAAGACCACCCTGGCCCGACTGCTGCTGCGCCTGATCACCCCCACGGCGGGCCGGATCCTCTTCGACGGGGTGGACCTGAGCACGCTCGCCGGCCCCGCGCTCCTCGCCTTCCGCCGCCGGGCGCAGTTGATGGTCCAGAATCCCTACGAGGCGATCAACCCGCGCTTCACCATGGAGCAGGCGCTGGCGGAGCCGCTGATCATCCACGGCATCGGCACGCGCGAGGACCGGCTGGACCGAGTGATCACGGCGCTCGCCCAGGTGAACCTCCGCCCGGCGGACGCGTTTCTCGACAAGTACCCCCACCAGCTCTCGGGGGGCCAATTGCAGCGCGTTGGGCTGGCGCGCGCGCTGATGGTCGACCCGATCTTCCTCGTCGCCGACGAGCCCGTGTCCATGCTGGACGTCTCGGTGCGGGCGGGGGTGCTGAACCTCATGAAGGCGATCGCCCGGGCGCGGCATCTCACCACGGTGTACATCTCGCACGACCTGTCGCTGGTGCGCTATGTCTGCGAGACCACGATGATCATGTATCTCGGCACGGTCGCGGAGCTCGGCCCCACGGACGCCGTGCTGGCCGCTCCCAAGCACCCGTACACGCAGCTCTTGCTGGCCGCGGCGCCCGTCCCGGACCCCGGCCGCCCCCTGCCCGAGATCACCGCACCCGAGCAGGTCCCGACGCCCATCGGGCCGGGGATCGGGTGCCCGTTCCAGGACCGGTGCCCGCAGGTGATGCCGGTGTGCCGGACCGTTCCGCCGCCGCTCGTCTTTGTCGGACCGAAGCAGCAGGCCGCCTGCCATCTCTACGGGCCGCACTGACGGCCAAACGAAGGAGGACACAGATGCGGGTTGACGCGGTGTCAGATCACGAGATCGAGCAGCAGGTGCTGCAGTCGCTCTCCCTGGATGACGCGCGGGCGCTCCTCGATCGGTTCAGCACCCTCGTCCGGGAGTCGGGCAGCCGCGACGAATGGACCGCCGCGCGGTGGATCGCCGCCCGCCTGAAATCCTGGGGAGTGCCGCACACCCTGCACGACCCCGAACTGTTCCTGAGCGTCCCGAAAGCGGCGTCGCTCGAGATCCGCACTCCGGCCCCGCGCACCATCCGCGCCAAGACGCCCGCCTTCTCGGCCTCGACCGGCCGGGGATCCGTCCGGGGCCGGGTCGTCTATGTCCCCACCGGCTACGCCGAAGGCGTGGAGTCGCTGTTCGATTCGCCCATCGCCGCGGCAGGGAACGGAGGGGCGGGCCGGAAGGAGATCCAGGGCAAGATCGTCCTCACCGAAGGGCTGGCGACGCCAAAGAAGGTGGCCGATCTCGCGGCGCTGGGCGCGCGGGCGCTCATCTTCATGAACCCGGGGCAGGCGATCCACGAAGGCATCTGCACCACGATCTGGGGGGCGCCGGATCTCGACTCGATGGGCCGGAAACCGGCGATCCCGGTCGTCGCGATCAACCGCCCCGACGGGCAGGCGCTCAAGGCCCAGGTGGACGCGGGTCCGGTCGAGGTGGCGGTCAAGACCAAGCTGGACGAAGGGTGGAAGCGGTGCCCGGTGCTCGTGGCGGAGATCCCAGGCACGGAGGACCCCGAGCGGTTCGTGCTGGTGCACGGCCACATCGATTCGTGGCACCAGGGCATCGGGGACAACGCGACGGGCGACGCGAGCCTGATGGAGCTCGCGCGGGTCTTCTGGCAGCACCGCGGGCGCCTCAGGCGCACCGTCCGCATCGCCTGGTGGCCCGGCCACTCCACGGGCCGGTACGCGGGCTCGACCTGGTACGCCGACACGTTCGCGCAGGAGCTCGACGAGCGGTGCGTCGCGCAGGTCGACATCGACTCGCCGGGCTGCCGGTGGGCGACCGAGTACACCGGGATCTCTTGGATGAGCGAAGTGGACGCCTTCTGCAAGACCGCGATCCTCGACGCCACGGGAGCGGACGCATCGGGGGAACGGCCCCACCAGGCCGGCGACTACTCGTTCAACAACATCGGCATCACGAGCTTCTACATGCTGCTCTCGACGATGCCGGAGGCGCTCCGCAAGGACAAGGGCTACTACGCCGTCGGCGGCTGCGGCGCCAATATCCAGTGGCACACCGAGGATGACACGATGGAATTGGTGGATTACGATATCCTTATGAACGACCTCCGGGTCTACGTGGTCTCGCTCCTGCGGGTCCTCAACGCGCCGGTGCATCCATTCGATTTCCGGCTGGTCGCCCAGGAGTTCGGCCGCACCCTCGACGGCTATCAGCAGCAGGCTGGACCGGCGTTCGACTTCGGTCCGGCGCGCGCGGCGCTGGGCCGGCTGGAGAGCGATCTCGAGGCGTTCTACGGGCAGGTCCAGGAACTGACGCGGCGGCCCGTCGGCGACCCGGCCGTCCAGACCGCCTGCGCGGCGATCCGCCGGCTGGCGCGCATCCTCGTGCCGCTGAACTTCACCCGGGAGGGCCGGTTCCGGCACGATCCGGCGGTGCCGATCCCGCCGCTCCCCGACCTCGCGCCGGCGGCGGCGCTGGCGCGGCATCCGGCGGGCTCGCATGAGGCCCGGGTGATCCAGATGTCCCTCTTGCGGGGCACGAACCGGGTGGTCGCCGCGCTGAACCACGCCAGGCGCGTGGTGGCGGGCGAAGGGAGGAACTGACCATGGAGCCCGGCGCGCACGGACGCGGCATCTCCGCGATCGCGACCCGGGAGCAGTGGCTCCAGATGTACGCGCAGATGGTCCGGATCCGGTTCTTCGAGGAGCAGGTCAACGAATTGTACACCGGCGGCAAGATGCCGGGGCTGGCCCACCTCTACATCGGCGAGGAAGCGGTCGCCGTGGGGATCTGCTCGGCGCTGCGGCGCGATGACTACATCACGAGCACGCACCGCGGCCACGGGCACTGCCTGGCCAAGGGCGCGTCGGTCGACCGGATGTTTGCCGAACTGCTGGGCAAAGGCACGGGCTACTGCCGGGGCAAGGGCGGCTCGATGCACATCGCGGACCCGGAGACCGGGAACCTCGGCGCGAACGCGATCGTGGGCGGCAGCACCGGCATCGCCGCGGGCGCCGCCCTCTCCGCCAGGATGCGGGGCACCGACCAGGTGGCGGTGTGCTTCCTCGGCGACGGCGCGCTGAACCAGGGCCTGCTCTACGAGGCCCTGAACATGGCGTCCCTCTGGAAGCTCCCGGTGATCTACGTCTGCGAGCACAACCGGTACGGCGAGTACACGCCGTCCGACGAAGTGACGGCCGGCGACGTCAAGGCCCGCCCCGCCGCGTGGGGGGTGCGCACGGACGAGGTGGACGGCCAGGATGTCCGGGCAGTCTACGCGGCGGCGCTGGGGCATGTGCAGCGGGCCCGCGCGGGGGACGGGCCGGGGTTCCTCCTCTGCCATACCTACCGGTTCCGCGGCCACCACGTCGGCGACATCAACCGCACCTATTACCGCTCGCAGCAAGAGGAGACGGCCTGGTCGCGCGAGCGGGATCCGATCCGCCTGCTCGGCCTGTGGCTGATCCGGCAGCGCATGGCGGACGCCGCGGAACTCGAGCGGGTCGAGCAGGGCGTCCGCGCCGAGATCGCGGCCGGCCTGCAGTTCGCGCTCGAGGCGCCGTACCCCGACCCGAGCGAGGTGACCGAAGATGTCTATGCTTAGGGCGGAGCCGGCCGAGGGGGGGCGGGCGGCGACGCGGGACCTGACCTTCGGCCAGGCGATCAAGGAAGCGCTGGCCCATGAGATGCGCCGCGATCCGCGGGTGTTCATCATCGGCGAGGACGTGGCCGAGGCGGGCACGGTGTTCAAGGTCCTGGCCGGGCTCGTCGAGGAGTTCGGGGCCAAGCGGGTGCTCGACTCGCCGATCTCGGAGGCCGGGATCACCGGGATCGGGGTCGGGGCCGCGATGACCGGGATGCGCCCGGTGGTCGACATCATGTTCGGCGACTTCATCACCCTGGCGATGGACCAGATCGTGAACCAGGCGGCCAAGGTGCAGCCAGAGCCTGCACGTGTGGCCCGCCCACGTCCCGGGACTGAGGGTCGCGCTCCCCTCCACCCCGGCCGACGCCAAGGGGCTGCTCGTGACCGCGATCCGCGACGATAACCCGGTCGTCTTCTTCGAGGACAAGATGATGTACCAGCTCAAGGGCCCCGTCCCGGAGGGCGAGTACGCCATCCCCTTCGGGGTGGCCGACGTCAAGCGGCCGGGGACCGACATCACCATCGTCGCCACCAGCAGCATGGTGCACGTGGCGCTGGACGCGGCAAAAGCGCTGGAGGCGGCGGGGATCAGCGCGGAAGTGGTCGACCCCCGCACCCTGGCGCCCCTGGACGCGGAGACGCTCATCGCGTCGGCGCAGAAGACCGGCCGGGCGATCGTGGTAGACGAGGGGTACCAGCAGTTCGGGGCGACCGCGGAGATCGCCGCGGTGATCGCCGACGGAGCCTTCGACTACCTGGACGCCCCGGTCAAACGCATCGGAGCGATGAACGTCCCGGTGCCGTTCTCGCCTGTTCTGGAGGACCAGACCGTCCCCACCGCGGACTCGGTGGCGGCGGCGGCGAAGGCCCTGTGCGGGCGGGCGTGAGGGGCGGGGAGGACGTCCCGCCGCGGGCAATCGTCAGGAGGGAGTGACATGGGACTGAAAACGTTTGGCCTCATGGGCGTCGATTGGGAGGAGCGGGTCAACTACGACCGGCTCCGGAAAGAGCGCCTCGAGCGGGCCAAGCAGGAACTGGCGCGGTCGGGGCTGGGCGCCCTGCTCTGCTTCGACATGAACAACATCCGCTACATCACGGCCACCCACATCGGGACCTGGGCGATGGACAAGTTGGTGCGCTTCTCCCTGCTCCCCAGGGACGCCGAGCCGATCGTGTGGGACTTTGGATCGGCGGCGCGGCACCATCAGATCTACTGCCCGTGGTTGGACGGGCGCGCTCCGGCCGGCATCTCCACCCTCCGGGGCGCGATGTCCCCCGAGTCCGGGCGGGCGGAGGACGTGGCGAAGAAGATCAAACGGGAGCTGGAGGCTCGGGGCCTCCACCGAGAGCCGGTCGGCGTGGACGTCGTCGAATTGCCGGTCCTGTTCGCCCTCCAGGCGGCGGGCCTCGAGGTCGTCGACGGCCAGCAGGTGATGCAGCAGGCCCGGCTGATCAAGACCCAGGACGAGATCACCCTGCTCAACACGGCCTGCATGATGGTGGACGCCGCCTACGACAAACTGTACCGGGCGATGAAGCCGGGCATGCGCGAGAACGAGTGCGTCGGCCTCGTGGCCAAGGTCCTCTACGACCTCGGCTCGGAGCACGTCGAAGGCGTCAACGCCATCTCGGGGGAGCGGTGCAGTCCCCACCCGCACGTCTACACCGATCGCGCGTTGCGCCCGGGCGACCCGGCGTACTTCGACATCCTGCACAGCTACAACGGCTACCGGACCTGCTACTACCGCACCTTCGCCATCGGCAGCGCGTCGCCGGCCATGGTCGACGCCTACACGCGGTGCCGCGACTACCTGGACGCCGCCATCGACCTGATCCGGCCCGGGGTCACCACCGCGGACGTCGTGAAGACCTGGCCCAAGGCGCAGGAGTTCGGCTTCCCCGACGAGGAAGCGGCCTTCGCGCTGCAGTTCGGCCACGGCGTCGGGCTCTCCATCTGGGAGAAGCCCATCTTCAGCCGTCTGGTCTCGCTTGACCATCCGGAAGTCATCCAGGAAGGGATGGTGTTCGCCCTCGAGACGTTCTGGCCGGCGAAGGACGGCTGGTCGGCGGCCCGGATCGAGGAGCAGTTGGTGGTCACGAAGGACGGGTGCGAAGTCATTACCCGGCTTCCGGCGGAAGAGCTGCTCGTCGCCGGCGCCCACCATTACACGGTCGCCGGTCCCCTCCCCAAGACGCGGGAAACGCAGTCCCACCTCAACCGCCGCTCGAACGCGCGCCAGGGGGACGGAACGGTCCGCGCGGTCGTGGCGGGCGCCAAGCACGAAGGCCGGAAGATCGGGGCCTAACGCGCCGGACGGCTATGGCGGGAACGCCCGGAGCGCGACCTAGACTCTGATCCCCGACAACTCCTGCATCGTGCGGACGACCGCTGAGAAGTCCTCCTCACGCCCCTGGCTCCTGGCCTGCTCCACGGTATCGATCTGCTTGGCCACGGCCACGGCGGGCATTGCCACCGATAGCGACTCCGCCAGCCGGAGGATCAGGCCGTAATCTTTGGACATCATGCGCAATGCGAAGGCCGCGGGAAACTCGCCACGCGTGACGTTCTCGAACTTCCCCTTCTGCGCAGTCGAGACGACGGCCGTCGATCCCAGAACGTCCAGCATGAGCGCCGTGTCCAGCCCGGCCTTGCGACCGAGCGCGACGGCCTCGGCGAGCGCCTGGATCCCCAGGCCGAGGAGGGTGTTCGTCACCAGCTTCATCGTCGCCCCCGCCCCGCTCGCCCCCATGTATCTGTGATGGCCGAGTGTGTCCAAAATCGAGACGCTCGACTGATACGCCTCCCGGCCGCCGCCGACGAAGATGATCAGCGTTCCCTGCTCCGCCTGCACGGTGCTGCCCGAGACAGGCGCATCGATCGCAACCGCCCCCCTCGAAAGAGCTGCCGTGGAAACGGCGCGCGAGGTCTCGGGCAGAACGGTGCTGAGATCGATCAGGACGCCGCCGCGGCGCACTCCCGTGAGCACCCCCTCGGGTCCGAGGATCACCTCCCTCACGGCCGCGTCGTCCGCCAGCGAGTACAGGATCACGTCAGACTCCTCGGCCACCGCTCTCGGCGTCTCGGCGAGCGATGCCCCCGCCTTCAGAACCGGCTGCGCCTTCTCCGCGCTCCGGTTGTATACGGTGATCCGATGGTGGGCGTCGAGCAGTCTACGGGCGATGCGGGACCCCATGTATCCCAGCCCCAGGAACCCGATGCGACGCGCCGGTGGCTCAATCATGTCCGTGTGCCTCCTTCTCAGTGCAAGGTGCATCTCCCCGGGCGCTCAGGTCAACTTGGTCACCATCGCGGATATTCCGATAGAAGGAGTAAGATAGGTCTTGGTGTGCTTTGATGACATAGAAGGGGTGGGCCGGATGGCGCAAGAGCAGCATTGGGACGGAGGACGCTCGACAAGGGGGACTGGCGGGCGCATGGACGCGAGAACGTTCGTCACATACATGCTCGGCGTCTCTCACGATCGGCTGCGTGAAGCCGTCGACGGCGTCTCCGAGACGGATGCCCGGCGGGTGCTGGCCGGGAGGCTGACGCCGATCATCTGGCAGGTGGGACATCTCGCGCTGGTCGACGGGATCTACGTGCGGCGCGCCGGCGGGGACTCCCCCGTGCCCGCGCGCTACGCCGAACTCTTCAAACAGGGGAGCGGAGGAGAACAGGACTACCCGCCGCTCCCGGAGGTCTGGAATGTGTTCGGCGCCACCCACCGTGCGCTGATCGACCGCGCCGGGGGCGCCGACTACCAAGCGCCGGTCGACGCGCCGTCCTACAAGACCGTCGGCGAGATGCTCATGTACGCCAGCTACCACCGCGGGTACCACATCGGCAAGATCATGACGCTGCGGAGCCTGCTCGGAAAAGCCGTCGTGAGATAGGCGCGCGGCAACGGACAGCGCGGACGTCGTTATCGTCGGCGCGTCCTGAAGTCGTCCTGCGCGGTCTCGATTGCCGACGCCAGGCGTCGGGTCCCGAGCGCCGAGATGCTCATCACCACGGCGGCAATCCCGAAGATCCACCGGATGCCGATCTCCGCGGACAGGAGCCCGCCCAGCAGCGGGCCGATCACGCTGCCCAGCATGATCGAGCTGCTCGTCAGCCCCATGATCCCGCCGAGGCGGTCCGGGGGACACGTGCGGGCGACGATCGCGTAGAGCGGGAGCATCATCCCACCCTGAAAGAACCCGAGGGCGGCGCGGAACACGAACAGCTGCGCCGGTGAGGTGGCCCCCGCCTGCGCGGCGTACGCCACCGCCGATCCCCAGAGGGTGGGCATCAGCACCCGGGTCTCCCCGCTCCGGTCGGCCGTCCGCCCCCACAGCGGAGCGCCCAGCATCGCGCTCAGCCCCGTGACGGAGAAGAGGACGCCGGCCACGGTCGCCGCCCGCTCGGGCGCAACACCCAGCGTGCTCACGTAGACGGCAAAGATCGGCTCGACGCTCATGACCGCGATCTGACTCGTGCACAGCAGCAGCCCGGTCGTGCGGAGCGCAGGGGACCGGACGAAGTAGGCGAGGTTCGCCAGCACCCCGGGCCCGCCCCGCCGCGCGCGCGCGGCCGGGACCTCTTCGCGCGCGCCGCGCAGGACTACCACGGCGGCGATCCAGCACATCGCTCCGGTGATCACAAACACGTTCCTGTAGCCGACGAGGTCGGCGAGCGCGCCCCCCACGAGCGGACCGATGATCCCTCCTCCGGTGAGCGAGGTCTGGAGCAGCCCCAGCGCGGCGCCCATCCGGTCCGGGGGCACCGTCGAGGTCACGAGCGCGTTGCCCGCCGCCACGAACCCGCTCACCCCGCCCTGGACGGCGCGGAGGGCCACCAGCTGGCCTGCGTTTCCCACCGCGGCGGACAGCATGTTGGTCAAGCCGATCCCGAGCATCGCCCGCAGCACCATCATCTTCCGGCCGTACCGATCGCCGAGCACCCCCCAGAGCGGCGCGGCGAGGGTCTGCACGAGGAAGGGCGCCGCGAACAGGAACCCGCTCCACCGCTCCACGTCTTCGGTCGTCGCCACGCCGAGCGTCCGGAGATAGAAGGGGAGAAACGGCACGATCAGCGTGAGGCCTACCATGGCGAGAAACTGCGCCACCCAGATCGCGTAGACGTTCCGCTGCCACTGCGGCATCAGGCTGCCCGAAAGGCCGGCGGAGCCGGGAGGGGTCGCCTCCGGCCCGCGAGAATCTCACGCGTGCATCCACGGCACGTCCAACGGAGGCGTTCAATGACCACCCAGCTCCCCCTCGACCGTCTCGCGGCGCTCCGGCAGTACACGACCCCCACGGTCGCCAACGCCATCGAGACCTTTAACCTCCGGCCGCGAACGGCCGGGTTCATGTCCAGCGAGATCCGCTGCATCTTCCCCGAGCTCGGCGCGATGGTGGGGTACGCGTTTACGGCGACCATCCGGGCGAGCCAGCAGCCGCCGCCCGAGGCGGCCGCCCGGCGCCCCGCCTCGTGGCGGGGCCTGGAAGAGATCCCCGCTCCCCGGGTCATGGTGATCCAGGACCTCGACGATCCGCCGGGGATCGGCGCGTTCTGGGGCGATGTGCAGAGCAACATCCACCGCGCGCTCGGCTGCATCGGCACGATCACCAACGGCTCGGTCCGCGACCTGGACGAGGTCCGCAAGCTCAAGTTTCATTTCTTCGCCGGGAGCGTCTCCGTCTCCCACGCCTACGTCCACCTGGTCGATACCGGCGTGCCGGTGCGGGTGGGCGGCCTGACGGTGCGGCCCGGTGACCTCCTGCACGGCGACCAGCACGGGGTCATCAACGTTCCGTTGGAGATCGCGGGGCGGATCGCCGAGGGCGCGGAGAAGGTGGAGGCTGTGGAACGGCAGATCATCAGCTTCTGCCAGAGCCCGGGGTTCTCCCGGCGGGGGCTTGAGGATCTGTTCAAGACGCTGCGGTGACCGGCTCCATGCTGGCAAAGGTCGCGCTCTTCGAGATGCTCCGTGACCGCGGGATCCGGTATGTCTTCGGGAACCCCGGCACGACCGAGCTCAACTTCATGGAGATGTTCGCCGACTTCCCCGACGTCGCGTACATCCTGGGGCTGCAGGACGCGATTCCCGTTGGGATGGCGTACGGCTACGCGCAGGCCACCGGCACCCCGGCGTTCATCAACCTGCACATCACCCCCGGGGTGGCGAACGGCCTCGGCAACATCTTCAACGCCTACAAGGCCAAGACGCCCCTCGTCGTGACCGCCGGCCAGGTGGACCGCCGGATGATGCTGCAGGAACCCACCTTGTGGAGCGACCTCGTGCGCCTCGCCTCCCCGTTTACGAAATGGGCGTACGAAGTCCGGACCGGCGCGGATATCCCGCTGGCGCTGGCAAGGGCGTTCAAGATCGCCGCCGCCCCGCCGGCAGGCCCGGTGTTTCTGTCGTTTCCGATGGACTGCCTCGACGAGGAGGCCGGCGGCCCGGCGCCCTGGACCGAGATCGCGGACGGCGGCTCCCCCGCCCCGGCCGTGCTCGACCGGATCGCCGATGCGCTGGCGGGCTCTCGCGCGCCCATCCTCATCGCCGGCCCGGGTGCGGCGACGCCAGCGGCCAGGACGGCCCTGGTCCAGATCGCGGAAGCGACCGGGGCGCGGGTGTACGGGGAGCGGCTGCCCGTGCGGTCGGTGTTCCCGACGGACCACCCCCAGTACGTCGGGATGCTGTTGTCGCTGTCGCAACTGCGCACGGAGCTGGGGGGCGCGGACATGGTCCTCATCGCCGGCGCCCGCAAGTTCGCCTCGCTGCTCTACACGCCCGCCGTGCAGCTCCCGCCTTCCATGACGGTGATTCACCTCGATACCGATCCTTGGGAGATCGGCAAGAACATTCCCGTCACGTTCGGCGTCGTCGGGGATCTCGCCGCCATCCTGCCGGCCATCGCCGCCCGGCTTGCGGAACGGATGACGCCGGAGCAGCGGCAGGCCGCGGCGGTGCGGGCGGCGGAGGTCCGGCGGGAACGGAGCCGGCGCGAAGAGGAATGGCGCGCGGCCGCATCACCTCCGGCCCCCGGCAGGCGGATGACCCAGGAGTTCGTCTACCGGACTCTTGGAGAGATGATCGACGACACCGTCACCGTGGTGGACGAGGCCATCACGGCCGCGCGGATCGTCGACCGGTACCTGCCCTTCCACACCGAGCAGGCGTACCTCGGGCTGGCCGCGGGCTCCCTGGGGCTCGGCCTCCCGGCGAGCCTGGGAGCGCAGATGGCGTGGCCCGACCGGCGGGTGATCGCCACGATCGGCGACGGCTCGCTCATGTACACCGTGCAGGCCTTGTGGACCGCGGCCCGGTACCGGATCCCGGTGACCGTCCTGGTGATGGACAACCGCGCCTATCAGGTGCTGAAGGACGGGATGGCCGCGTACAAAGGCAGCGCCGTTCCCCGGGAACGGCTGGTCGGCATGGATCTCGACGCGCCGGTCGTGGATATCCCGAGCGTCGCCCAGGGGTTCGGAGTACCGGCCCGCCTGATCACGCGGCCGGATGAACTTCGGGACGCGCTGGCCGAGCGGAGCAGCGGGCCGCGGCTCCTCGACGTCGTGATCGAGTGAGCCGCCCCGCTCGAGTGCGCCCCCGCGATCCCGGCGCCCCCGATCAGGACGTCAGTCCCGGATGCGGGTCGAGCCAGAAGAGCGGGTTCACCCAGCGCCCGTTCACGGAGAGCCCCCAGTGCAGGCTCGGCCCGGTCACCAGGCCGGTCGCCCCGATCCGGGCGATGACGGCCCCGCGCGCGACGCGGTCCCCGGGGTGAACGGTGAACGACGAGAGGTGAATGAACTCGCTGAGCACCCCCTGGCCGTGATCGATCACCACGGTGTTGCCTCCAAGGGGGAGGTTTTGGGCGAGGGCGACCACGCCCGCGTTGACGGCGACGACGGGATCGCCTTCCGCCCCCGCGAAATCGGCGCCCTGGTGCCACCACTCACGGTGCCCGTTGTACACGCTCTCCAGGCCATACGGCGAATCGATCGGTGCCGTTGAGGGCGCCTGAAAGGGACCGGACCAATACGCCACCGGCGTGCGCCGCGCCAGCACCGGTCCGAGCGCCCGCCACTCGGTGTCCAGGTTCTTGGTGCTGATGAGATCCATGGTGCCGGGCGGAAGCGTGAGGCTCCGGGCGCCGAAGTGCCCTGAGCGGATCCGCACCGTCTGCGAATAGTGCTGCGGCGCCTTGGTCCCCTCGGTCACGGTGACCGCGAGCGTGTGGGGGCCGGTGGCGACATCGGGCGTGGTCCCGATCAGGACCCGCCGCTGGCCATCGGGGACGGAGAATACGGGGACCGCGTCGCCGTCGAACCGGACCCGGACCGCCGCCGGAGGGGGCGCGGCGATAATGACGATCAGCGTGTCCCCCTGGACCGGCGAGACCGGGGTGACCTTGACGGCATCCGGCGCCTCCCCCTGGGCGGACAGCGCCGGCGGGAGCGCGGCGCACAGCGTGCCCAACAGGATCAGCGCCACTGCCGCTCCGACTCCGGTTCTTGCGCGAGCGGCCCTACGGCGTGACCTCACGGAAACCACTCTCCCTCTTCTTTCGGTAGTCTATACTATCGGTAGCGGATGCGCAGCACCGGCAAAGGCAAACGGCACGTCTGGAGGTGGTCCCCCATGTGGCGCCTCGCCGCAGGCTTGCTCCTCGCCCTGATCGCCGCTACGGCGCCGGCCGGTGGGCCTGCCCGCGCGGCCGCGCCCTCATTCCCTGATGTACCCCCCTGGCATTGGGCGTACGACAGCCTGATCCAGGTCCGCGACGCGGGGATCGTGATCGGGTACCCCGCGGCGCCGGGGGCATTGATCGAGATCTCGATCACGCAGGTGTACGACGCGTTTGCCCATGCCGGGGCGCGGGGTGCCCGGGCTTGGGCGGAGCGGTTCACCTACAATCGTCCGGCGGACTGGCCGGCCCCGTTTCTGCGCACTCATCTTGCGGCGTTCTCCCTCTCCCCGATGCAGACCGTGGTTGCGGGAGAGGTAGCGTCGGCGACGTTCAATGCCACCATCACCACCCGGGATGGCCAAAGCCGTTCCGCGCCGATGCGGGTCCAATTGCGCCGGCGGGCTGGGGACTGGCAGGTGGACTACGCCACCCTCCGGGCGGGCGCGTCATGGCTCACGCCGTAAGGACCCAGAGTAGCCGCCGCGCTGAGCCGATCGGAGGCGCCGGATGCCATCGGCGCTGATCAACGGGGTGCGCCTGCACTATGAGACGTATGGGCAGGGAGTGCCCCTGGTGTTCGTCCACGAATTCGCGGGGGACCATCGAAGTTGGGATCCCCAGGTCAGGTTCTTCGCCCGCCGGTATCAGGTGATCACATACAACGCCCGCGGCTATCCCCCATCCGATGTTCCCGCCGACGCCGGCGCCTATTCGCAGGACCACGCCGTCGAAGATCTCCGGGGACTGATCCTGCACCTCCGGCTGGCCCCGGCGCACGTCTGCGGCCTCTCGATGGGCGGCTACGCCACGCTCCACCTCGGCCTCCGGTATCCCGAGCTCGCCCGGTCCCTGGTCGTCGCCGGCTGCGGGTACGGCTCCGACGACCAGGCGCAATTTCGCCGGGACGCCGAGGAACTGGGCCGCCGGATCGAGGAGGAGGGGATGGCCGCCTTCGGCGCTACCTATGCCCGCGGCCCTTTCAGGGTCCAGTTCATGCGCAAGGACCCACAGGGGTGGCAGGTGTTCGCCGACGCGCTTGCGCAGCACTCGGCGCGCGGGTCCGCCGGCACGATGCGCGGGGTTCAGGGACGGCGCCCCTCGGTCTATGACCTCCGGGAGGCGCTGCCGAAGCTCTCGGTGCCCACGCTGATTGTCACCGGCGATGAGGACGTCCCGTGCCTCGCCCCGGGGGTGTTCATCAAGCAGCAGGTCCCGGCGGCGGGGCTGTTCTGCCTCCCCCGGACCGGCCACACGATCAACCTGGAAGAACCGGAGGCGTTCAACCGCGCGGTCCTCGACTTCCTGACGCTGGTGGAGTCCGGCCGGTGGCCGGCGCGGGATCCAGAGCCGTCCGGCCGGTCAGCGCTCCTCCCGGACCAACGGTAGGCGGACGCGCATCCGAACCAGCGATGCGGCATCACGCCTGCCGGGGCCGGCACACTGCCTGCTTCAATCACCGCATTGGTGATTCCCAGAGCCCTCACACCGGCGGTCGCGCTGGCGATTATCGGACTTATTCCCACGGCGCTGATCCTGGCGCCCCCGCGGATCCCAGTTCGCGCCGCGGCGCGCGGGACCGTCCTGCCTGAGGGGAGGCGCCCACCTGGGCGATGCATCCCGCTGCACGGGGGGCGTCCACTGGGGCTGGATGTCCTGCCGGACCGGGACCCGGTTGCCGGCCCAGTGGTCCTGGGGCCGCTCTAGATCGCGCCCGCCGCGATCACCCCGAGGATCGCGGCCATCCCGGCCGCCATTCCCCCAGCGAACGGGCGCGTCATGAGAGGGTCCGCGGTACGGCCGGTACTCCGGCCTGTAGTAGTGCCGGTAGTATGCCCCGTAGTACGGGTACCGATAGAAGTGGCCATCGTGATCCCGCACCAAGAGGAACAGCAGTCCCGCCACGAAGATCGTCCCCAGGACAATGCCGGCGATGGGCTGGGCCTCGACGACCACCTGGGGCGGCGGGGCGTACGGCGGGGCGGGCGCGGCGGCGTGGCCCACGACATCGATCCGCGTGGCCACGAACTCGCTGCCGCTGGCCACGAGCCACGCCGAGGCCGGCGCGCCGAGGTACTGCTGCAGCGAGCAGAATGGCACGCTCGTCGAATCGACCAGCACCGCAGTGTACGGAGCCGCCGCGACCGTGTTCGACGCGCCCGCACTGCTAAGCACGACGGTCTGCGCCCGGCAATCGATCGTCTGAAGCGTTCCCTCCACCTGGATAGAGGATTGAGCCTGACCGATCCCAGAGAGCCCCAGTACTGGGAGCAGCGCTCCCAGTACGAGTGCGATCGCTTTTCGCATCGCTCGTCCCTCCCGTTCGTTTCGGTAACGGGCGTCGTGCGCGCCGCTCGGGGGCGCAACTGCTCTCTGCGAATGACCCGGGCTGCGCATCACCGCCGTTGATCCAAGGGCAGTCTAGCATCCACTTTCGAAGATCTCATGAAAAACTTGTGAAGATTGGCGTGGGGGGCGAGGCGGGCCACCGGCCGCGGCGCCGAGGCCGATCGAAAGGCCAATCGAAGCGTGGAGTGGACCAAAGGTAAGCCGATCGAAGCGAGGAGTAGGACAAAGGTAAGCGTGGAGTAGGACAAAGGTAAGGAGGAATTGCCTGGACGCGGACAAAGTGTGTAGCCGGACGGGAAGTCGGACAAAGGTTACGTCACGGCGCGCAAGGGAGGGCTAGATGCGACGGCACCGGAGACCTCTGCTCGCCCTGGTGGTGGCGGTCGGCCTCATCGGGGGACCGGTCGGACCGATCACCGCGCAGAACAGGCCGAAGGTGGCCTACATCTATGTCGGGCCGGTCGGGGACGCCGGCTGGACGTTTCAGCACGACCAGGCGCGAAAGTATCTCGAGCAGACGCTCGGCGCCGACACGAAATTCGTCGAGTCCGTGCCGGAAACCGCGGAGGTGACCAGGGTCCTCGAGCAGTTCATCAGCGAGGGATACAAGACCATCTTCGCCACCGCGTTCGGGTATCAGACCTTCAACCTCGAGGCCGCGAAGAAGCACCCGGACGCGCACATCATCGGGATCGGCCCCGCCATCGGGCTCGCGCCCAACGTCAAGACCATCTACGGCCGGATCTGGGAAGGGCGGTATCTCACCGGGATCGTGGCGGGGAAGATGACCAAGGCCAACATCATCGGGTTCGTCGCCGCCCACCCCATCTCCACGGTGGTGGCGGGGGTGAACGCGTTCGCCTTGGGGGTCTGGTCGGTGAACCCCGCGGCGAAGATCAAGGTGATCTGGACCCGGACCTGGTACGATCCGCCGAAGGAGAAGTCGGCGGCGCAGACCCTGGTGGATGCGGGCGCCGACGTGATCGCCCAGCACCAGGATACCCCGAGCGCGCTGCAGGCGGCCGCGGGGGGCGGGCGGTTCGGGATCGGCTCCGAATCGAACATGCAGCGCTTCGCCCCCGCCGCGTATCTCACCGGAACGATCTGGGACTGGCGCGAGCTGGACGCCTCGATCGTGAAGAGCGTCATGAGCGGCCATTTCACGTCCGAGGACTACTACGGCGGGCTGGTCGACAAGGTGGTCAGCCTCGGTCCCTTCAATGACAAGGTACCGGACAGCGTCCGCAGCATGGTCCAGGATCGGACGAAGGGGATTGCCGGCGGCACGTTTCAGGTCTTCCGCGGCCCCCTCAAGGACCAGAGCGGCGCCTCGCGGGTCGCCGCCGGCAAGACGATGACCCTGAAGGAGGTTCTGGCGTTCGACTGGCTGATCCAGGGCATCGAAGGGCAATCGCCCAAAGCCAAGTAACCCAGATGGCCAGGCCGCTGGTCGAGCTCCGGGGCATCGTCAAAACCTTCCCCGGGGTGGTCGCCAACGCGGGCATCGACCTGACGATCTACCCGGGGGAAATCCTGGCGCTGCTCGGGGAGAACGGCGCGGGCAAGTCCACATTGATGAGCATCCTGGCGGGCCTGTACCGCCCGGACGCCGGCACGATTTGGATCGATGGGGAGCGCGCGGAGCTGCGCTCTCCCCGGGACGCGATCGGCCGCGGCGTCGGCATGCTCTACCAGCATTTCCGGCTGATCGAGCCGTTCACGGTGGCCGAGAACGTGGTCCTGGGATGGCGCGAGCCGGGTTTCCTCCTGGATCCGCGGGCCGGGGTGGCGCCGGTGGAGCGGCTGGCCCGCGAACACGGGTTGGCCGTAGATCCCCGGGCGCGGGTCTGGCAGTTGTCGCTGGGGGAGCGGCAGCGTGTCGAGATCCTCAAGATGCTCTACCGCGACGCGCGGGTCGTGGTGCTCGATGAGCCGACCGCGGTGCTGACCCCGCCGGAGGTGCAGCAGCTCTTCTCCCCCCTCCGCAAGATGGCGGAGGGGGGACGGGCCGTCGTGTTCATCTCCCACAAACTGGACGAGGTGCTGGCGATCGCCGACCGCATCGTCGTGCTCCGGGCGGGACGGGTCGCCGGCGAGACCGCGCCCAAGACCACGACGCCCCGCGCGCTCGCGCGGCTGATGGTCGGCCACGACGTCGAGGTGCGCGGGAAATCCCGGGTCGCCCCCGGGCCTGTGGTGCTGGACGTGCAGGAGATCAGCGCGCGCGGCGCCGGCGGCCGCACCGTGCTCCGCGATTGCGCCCTCCGCCTGCACGCGCGCGAGATCCTCGGGATCGCGGGAGTGGCCGGCAACGGCCAGCGGGAACTCGCCGAGGCGATCGCCGGCCTGCGGCCGGTGGCGGCCGGGCGGATCTGGCATGACGGCGCCGAGATCACCCGGACGGGCCCCAGGCAGCGGTGGGACCGCGGCATCGCGTACATTCCCGAGGACCGGCAGACCGAGGGTCTGGTGGGCGCGTTCACCCTCACCGAGAACGCGGTGCTGCGCCGGTATCAAGTCCCCCCCATCCGCCGCGGCCTCTTCATGCGATGGCCCGCCGCCCGCGCCGGCGCGGCCTCGATCGTCGAGCGGTTCCAGGTGCGCGCCCCCAGCCTGGACACCCCCGTCCGGAATCTGTCCGGCGGCAATCAGCAGCGGCTGCTGGTCGGCCGTGAGGCCTCCTGGACCGGCGCGGGCCGGGTTCGAGGAGGACGGCCATCGGTGCTCGTGGCCGCGCATCCCACGCGGGGGCTCGACGTCGATGCCGCGGCGGCCGTGCACCACGTCCTCTTCGAGCTGCGAGAGGCGGGGACCGCGATCGTGCTGATCTCGGAAAGCCTCGATGAGCTCCTCGCCGTGGCCGATCGGGTGGCCGTGATACACCGCGGCCGGATGGTCGGCGAGCGGAAGGCGGGGGCGGCGGCGAGGGAAGAGATCGGCCTGATGATGGCCGGGGCCGCGGGGGCATGATGCCGGCGACCGCGCCCGCCCTGGATCCCCCGCGGCCGTCTACCCCGTCGATCCCGGAGTGGGCGGAGGCGGTGATGATCCGCATCGGCGCGGTGCTGGCCGCCCTCCTGGCCGGGGCGGCCTTCATGGGCGCGACCGGTCACGACGCCTGGACGGCGTACCGCGTGATGGCCGCCGGCGCCGCAGGCTCGCCGTTTGCGATCGAGCAGACGCTGATCAAAGCCATCCCGCTGATGCTCACGGGCCTCGGCGTTGCCCTGGCGTTCGCGATGGGGCTGTGGAACATCGGCGCGGAAGGACAGCTGGCGGTGGGCGCGCTCGCCGCGAGCTGGCTGGCGCTGACGGTCCCGTCCCTTCCGCGCCCCCTGATGCTGCCCGGCCTCCTCGTCTTCGGCTTCGCCGGCGGGGCCGCGTGGGCGCTGATTCCGGCGGCGCTCCGAGCCTTCGCGGGTCTGAACGAGATCATTTCGACCCTGATGCTCAACTACGTGGCGCTCCTGTGGGTCGACTATCTCGTCTTTGGCGCCTGGGCCGACCCGGCGGCGTTCAGCTTCCCCTATTCGCGGCCGTTTCCGGAGAGCGCCCACCTCCCCACAGTGTTCGGCGGCGTGCACCTCGGCCTGGTGCTGGCGGTGTGTGCGGCGGCCGTGCTGTGGATGGTGCTGCGCGCCACGCCGTGGGGGTACGAGATCCGGACCATCGGCCAGAGCCCCGCCGCGGCGCGCTATGCCGGGATGCCGGTGGCGCGCAACATCCTGCTGGTCATGGCCGCCAGCGGGGCCCTGTCGGGGCTCGCCGGCGCCGGCGAGGTGGGCGGGGTCATCCACCGGATTCAGCAGGGCCTCTCGCCCGGCTACGGGTTCACCGCCATCATCATTGCCTGGGTGGCGCGGCTCCAACCCTGGGCCGTGGTCGTGGTGGCGGTGCTGTTCGCGATGCTCCTGAACGGCGGGTTCGTCATCCAAACGACCGGCGTCCCCGCGGCGATCGCCGCCATGATCCAGGCGATGATCCTGTTCCTCGTCCTCGCGAGCGAGCATCTCCTGCGCCGGCTCCGCCGGCGGCGGGCCACCGCCGCGCTGCGGATCGCGCTCGCGGCACGGCCATGACCGCCCACCAGGTGACCGCCCTCCTGGCCGCCGCGGTCGCCGCCGGCACACCGCTCGTCTTCGCGGGGCTCGGGGAACTGCTGGCCGAGCGGAGCGGGGTGCTCAACCTCGGCGTGGAAGGCATGATGCTGGTGGGAGCGGTGTCGGGGTTTGCGGTGGCGGCCGTCACCCGGGACCCCTGGCTCGCCGTCGCCGCCGCGGTGGTCGCCGGCGGCGCCATGGCGGCTGGGCACGCGCTCCTCACCGTCACGCTGGGCGCGGACCAGGTCTCGGCGGGACTCTCGCTGGCGCTCTTCGGCGGGGGCTTGAGCGCGTTCCTCGGGAAGCCCTTCATCGGGATTCCGAACCCGGTGCCGTTTCGTACCGCGTCGGTGCCGGGCCTCTCCGCGGTGCCGCTGATCGGGCCGGTGCTCTTCCGGCAGGATCTGCTCGTCTACCTCGGCTACGGCCTCGCGGCCGCGGCCTGGTGGTGGATCTACCGCACCCGGGCGGGCCTGCACCTGCGCGCCTGCGGGGAGGACCCCGCGGCGGCGGATACGATGGGCATTCGGGTCGCCCTGACCCGCTACAGCGCCGTCGCCGGCGGGGGCGGGCTGGCCGGGCTGGCCGGGGGATATCTGTCCTTGGCCTACACGCCGGCGTGGACCGAGAACATGACCGGGGGGCTCGGCTGGATCGCGATCGCGCTGGTGATCTTCGCCACCTGGAACCCCCTGCGGCTCCTCGGCGGCGCCTACCTGTTCGGCGCGGTCGACGCGCTCGGCTTCCGCGTGCAGCTGCTCGGCGTGCAGACCTCGTCCATCCTGCTCCGCATGCTGCCCTACCTGTTCACGCTCGTGGTGCTGTTCGCGATCACCGTCATCCAGCGGCAGGCCCGCGTGCCTGGGGCGCTGGCGCAGCCCTATTTCCGGGAGGAGTAAAGCGAGGTGGCCGGTCATGGACGCGTACTTTAACGGCGTGCGCAAACGGATCCCCGACGGCTTCGAGGAATGGCTGGACCCGCGGGTCTCCGTCGCGGTCTCCATCGACATGCACCGGGGGCACCTGGAGGACAGCCCGGACTGCCCCTGCCCGGCGCCGCGGGCGCGCGCCATCGTCGAGCCGATCAACGCGTTTCACCGCCGCTGCCGCGCGCTCGGGGTGCCCATCGTCCACGTCAAGACCGTGCTGCGCGCCAGCGGGGTGGATGACACGAAAGGCTATCGGGCGGCATGGCGGCTGACCTTCCCGGTGACCGTCGGCGCGATCCCGGGTGCCGAGGGCCACGCCCTGGAGGGCACCCGCTGGACCGAGTTTGTCACCGAGGTGGCGCCCGCCGATCTCGTGGTGGAGACGAAAAAGCGGCTGAGCGTCTTCTATCCCACCGATCTCGATTTTCTCCTGCGCAACATGCGCGCGCGCACGGTGGTGCTCACCGGGGGGTTCACCGATTGCTGTGTGCTCAACGCCGCGTTCGACGCCAGCAACCACGACTACCGGGTGGTGGTCTGCCGCGATCTCGTACGCGGCACCAACGAACCGCTCGAGGACGCCTCGCTCAAGATCGTCTCGCTGCACCTGGGGCTGGTCGTCGACTCCGCCGCGCTGCTGGCGGAGTGGGAGTCCCGCCGCCCGGCGCGCGCCGGGGCCGCGCCGTGAATGCCCTGGAGATCCGGGTCATCCGGCCGGAGACCGACGGCGTCCCGCTCCCGCTGGTGGAGGGCCCTGGCCTGATGCAGGCGCTCGTCTGGCCCGGGATGGGCGCCCGGCACCGATCGATGCACCGGATCGCCCTCGGGCGGGACGGGCGCACGGCGCTCCTGCGCCATCCGCGCTCGGAGGCGGTCTACTACGTCGTGCGCGGGACCGGCGCCGTGGTCGATGAGGCGCTGGGGGAGCGGCACCCCATCCGGGAAGGCATGATGTTTCACGTCACCGCCGGAACGCCCTATCGGCTGGCGGCCGATGGCCGCGACCTCGTCTGCGTCGGCGGGCCCTGCCCGCCCGACGCCGATCTCTACTACGGAGGGACCTGACCATGCCGATCCGGGTCTTCGATGTCCACCGCGACGGCGTGCCGATGCCGCTGATCTCGCGGGACGCCCGGATGGTGGTCTGGCCGGGGGTCGGGGCCAGATCGGCCTCCATGAATTACGTGATCCTGGAGCCCGACGAGGCCAACAAGCCCCACCAGCATCCCACCTCCGAAGATACCATCTATGTGCTGGAGGGCCAGGGGACCGTCGAGAACCGCACACTGGGCACGACGCACCGGGTCGAGGGGGAGTGCGTCCTGCATATCCCGCCCACGGCCGTGCACACCGTCCGCGCCCACACCCGCATGGTCAGCGTCGGGGGGCCCTGCCCGCCCGACCTCGACTTCCTGCGGGCCTGCGGCATCCGCTGGACCGAAGCGTGATCATCGGGGCGTCGGTCAAGCGCAAGGAGGATCCGCGGCTGCTGACGGGGCGGGCGTGCTTTGTGGACGACATCCGCCTTGCGGGGATGCTGCACGCGGCGGTGGTGCGGAGCCCGCACGCGCACGCGGAACTGACGCGCATCGACGCCGCCCGGGCGCAGGCCCTCGCCGGGGTCGCCCTGATCGCCACCGCCGCCGACCTTGACGCGGTGCCGCCCATTCCGGTCCGGCTGGGCCCCCGACCGAGCCTCGTGCCCTTCCTGCAGGTTCCGCTGGCACAGCGCCGGGTGCGGTACGTCGGCGAACCCGTCGCCTTGGTCGTGGCGAGGGATCGGTATGTGGCCGAGGAAGCGGTGGACCTCGTGGAGGCGCAGTACCGCCGGCTGCCGGCCGTTGGCGGCGCCGAACAGGCCATGGCGCCCGGAGCCGCCATCCTCCACGACGAGGCCGGCACCAATCTGGCGGCCCGCCTGGAGATGGGCTCGGGGGAGCCGGGCGAGGCGCTCCTCCGGGGCGCGGCGATCCGGATCCGTCAGCGGTTCACCATCCAGCGGCACACCGGCGTCCCGATGGAGACCCGAGGGCTCGTCGCCGCATTCGACGTCGGCACCGGCCAGCTCACGGTGTGGGGACCCACGAAAGTGGTGCACTTCAACCGCCAGGTGCTGGCCGACCTGCTGGACATCCCGGCCCACCGCATCCGGTTCGTGGAGCCCGATGTCGGGGGCGGGTTTGGCGTGCGGGGAGAGTTCTATCCCGAAGATTTTCTGATCCCCTGGGCGGCGATCCGGCTCGGGAAGCCCGTGAAGTGGATCGAGGATCGGCGCGAGCATATGGTGGCGGCGAACCACTCCCGCCAGCAGATCCACGACGTGGAACTGGGCGCGACGAAGGAGGGGCGCCTGGTCGCGCTCGTCGACCGCGTCCAGGTGGACATGGGCGCGTACGTGCGCACCCACGGGGTGACGGTGCCGGAGCTCACCGCGGCTCTGCTGCCCGGCCCCTACCGGATCCCGCAGTACCGGTGCGAGGTCTCGTGCGTCGTGACCAACAAGACCCCGACGGGGACCTACCGCTCCCCCGGCCGCTACGAGGGGACGTTTGTCCGTGAGCGGATGATGGATCTCCTCGCCGGCGCCGTCCGCGTCGATCCGGCGGAGATCCGCCGCCTCAACTTCATCGCGCCGGAGGAGATGCCGTTCCGCGTGGGAACGGCCGCGCTCGGCCACGCCACGGTGTACGAGACGGGGGCGTACGCGTCGGCGCTGGACTGGGCGCTCAGAACCGTGGACTATCCGCGCTGGCGCGCCCGCCAGGCGGAGGAACGCGCGCGGGGACGGCACCTCGGGATCGGCATCGCCTGCGTCGTCGAAAAGGCGGGGCTGGGCCCCTGGGAGATGGCGCGCGCGGAGATCGACGGCTCCGGCCATATCGCCGTCTACTCGGGCCTGGCCTCGCTCGGCCAGGGGGTGGAGACGACCCTCGCCCAGATCTGTGCCGAGGTGCTCAACGTCTCGGTCGACGACGTCACCGTGATCCATGGCGATACCGCGGTGGTGCCGTATGGCGGGGGGGCCTTCGCCAGCCGCGGCGCCGCGGTGGGCGGCAGCGCGGTGCTGCTGGCGTCGCGGGCCCTGAAAGACAAGCTCCTCGACTGCGCGGCCCGAGTGCTCGAAGCCGCCCGGGCGGATCTGGTGGTGGAAGGACGCCGCGTGTTCGTGCGGGGCGCCCCGGCGCGGGGCCTGACGTTCAAGGCGTTGGCGGCGGCATCCGGTCCCACGCAGACGCTTCCCCTCGGTCTCGCCCCGGGGCTCTCGGCCACCGAGTTTTTCCAGGTCTCGGAGATGACCTACCCGTACGGCACCCATGTGGCCGTGGTCGAGGTCGACCCTGAGACCGGCCAAGTGACGATCCTCGCCTACACGATCGCCTACGATGTCGGCAGGGCCATCAACCCGATGATCGTCGACGGGCAGATCGTCGGCGGGCTGGCGCAGGGTATCGGCGGCGCCCTCATGGAAGACCTGGCGTACGACGCGGACGGCCAGATGCTCGCCACCACGTTCATGGATTACCTGCTGCCGACGGCCGCCGAGATGCCGCTCTCGCTGGCGGTCAAGATCCTGGAGGAAACGCCGACGCCCCTCAACCCGCTCGGCGTCAAGGGCGCCGGTGAAGGAGGCACGGCCTGCGCGGGCGCGGCGATCGCCAATGCGGTCACCGACGCGCTCCGCCCGTGGGGGGTCGAGGTCGGCTCCCTCCCCCTCTCCCCGGATCGCGTCGTGGCGCTGCTCCGGACCGCCCGAACGGGCGCGCAATCCCCCGGCGAGGTCGCGCCGAGATCGTGAGTCCGCGGACGCCGGCGCCCTCCCCCGTCGGCCAATCCCTCAGGCGCAGGGAAGACCCGCGCCTGCTCCGCGGCATGGGCCGCTACCTCGACGATCTGATCGTCCCGGGCGCGCTCCACCTCGCCTTTGTGCGGTCTCCGCATGCGCACGCCGTGCTCAGGAGCATCGACACGCGCCGGGCGCGCGCGCTCCCGGGGGTCGTTGCCGTGCTGGCCGCCTCCGAGCTCTCGCTCCCTTCGATCCGCGCGGAGTTTCACGGAGAGGGCTACCACGGCGCGGGGTGGCCCGCGCTCGCGCGGGACCGGGTCCGGTTCGTGGGGGAAGCCGTCGCCGTCGTGGCGGCGCACGATCGGTATGTGGCGGAGGATGCCGTCGATGTCGTCGAGGTGGCCTACTCCCCGCTGCCGGTGGTGGCCTCGGCCGCAGCCGCGCTGCAGCGCGGCTCGCCGTGTCTCCACGACGCGGTCCCCGAGAACGTGTACTTCCGCCGCACCTTCGCTCGAGGGGACGTGGAGGGCGCGTTCGCCGCGGCCCCCGTGATCGTCGCGGGAACATTTCGCCACCAGCGGCTCTCGGGCGTTCCGCTGGAAGGGCGCGGCATCGCGGCTCGATGGGAAGCGGGGGGCCGGCTCACCGTCTGGGCCTCGACGCAGCTCCCCCACGTCCTCCGCACCGGCCTGGCCAGATTCTTGAACCTCCCCGAGACGAGCGTCCGCGTGTTCGTTCCGGACGTCGGCGGCGGGTTTGGCCCCAAGATGACGCTCTACCCCGAGGATCTCGTCGCCTGCGCGGTCGCCCGCCTCCTGGCGCGGCCGGTCAAGTGGGTCGAGGACCGGCGAGAGAACCTGCTGACCATGACGCACGCCCGGGAGCAGACGATCGAAGCGGCGATGGCGGCGGACGGCGACGGCCGCATCCTCGGGCTGCGCGCCCACGTGATCTCCGATACCGGAGCGTACCCGGCCTTCCCGGTGACGGCGGTCCTCGAGCCGATGGGGACGGTGCAGATCCTCCCCGGCCCCTACCGCGTCCCCGCCTACGCCTACACCGCGCTGGCCGTGGCCTCCAATAAGTGTCCGCTCGGCGCCTATCGCGGGGTCGGCATGGGCGTCGGGATCTTTGTGACCGAGCGGTTGATGGACAAGGTGGCGGCGGCCACGGGCATGGATCCTGCCGCGCTGCGCCGCGCCAATTTCGTCCGGGCCCAAGAGTTCCCGCACACCTCCGCCTCCGGGCTCGTCTACGACAGCGGGGATTATCATAAAACAGTGGATGCCGCCCTCACTGCCTTCCGGTACCCGGAGGCGAGGGCCGAGCAGACCCGCGGCCGGGGGGAAGGCCGGCTGGTCGGAATCGGGCTCAGCGCGTTTACGGAGTACACCGGGATGGGCTCAACGACGTTTTCCCGCCGCGGCATGGTCGAGCTTCCCGGGTACGATGGTGCGACGATCAAAGTCGACGAGACGGGAACCGTGTGGGCGTATGTTTCCTGCCCGTCGCAGGGACAGGGACACGAGACGGTCTTCGCCCAGCTGGTCGCCGCGGCCCTCGGGGTGGATCCCGCCATGGTCGTGATCGCCCCGGCGGACACCGACCTGGCGCCGGCGGGGAGCGGGACGTTTGGCAGCCGCGCCGTCGTCGCCGGAGGCGGCGCCCTGGCAGGGGCGGCGGACCGGATCAAGGCGAAGGCGGTCGGCGTCGCGGCTCGCCTCCTGGAGGCGTCCCCTCAAGATGTCGTGGCGGAGGGCGGCGGGTTCTCCGTCAGGGGCGCGGCGGCGCGCCGGGTGACGTGGAGGGAGATGGCCCGGGCCGCGCACGCGGCCCCCCACGCCGGGCTGCCCGAGGGAGCGGAACCCGGGCTGGACGCCACGGCTTCGTACGATCCGCCTCAGGCGGCCTTCAGCAATGGGGTGCATGTCGCGATGGTCGAAGTGGACCCGCACACGGGGCAGGTCGCGGTGCTCCGCTATGTCATCGCGGAGGACTGCGGCCCGCTGGTCAACCCCATGATCGTCGAAGGTCAGACCCAGGGGGGGCTGGCACAGGGGGTGGGCGAAACGCTCTACGAGGATGCCCGGTACGATGCCAACGGGCAGCCGCTGGCCGCGACGTTCATGGACTACCTGATCCCGGCCGCGGTGGAGACGCCCTCGGTGCACATCGTCCACCTGTCGACGCCATCGCCCATCACGGTGGGCGGGTTCAAAGGGATGGGAGAATCGGCCACGATCGGCGCGCCGGCGTGCATCGCCAACGCGGTCAGCGACGCGTTGGGCCGGCCGGTCGACGCGCTGCCCATCACCCCCGAGCGGGTGCTGGCGTGGCTCCGGGAGCCGCCCCCGGCCGGCGCCTAGCGCGAGCAATTTCCGGGACGAGGAAAGGAGCATCGCCGTGCGGGTCGTGGACCTGAGCCATGCGGTCACCATCCACTCGCCCGGGTGGGTGGGATACCCCGGGATGAAGATGTGGTATTTCCAGACACATCAGACCCATGGGATCGTCAGCCAGATGATCGAGACCCCGCTGCACCTCAGCACGCACCTCGACAGCGAGATGCACGGGGTCTCCGGCGGGCGGGATATCGCCGCGGTGCCGCTGGAGCAGTGCGTGGGACCCGCCGCGATCGCGGACATGAGCGCGGTCGGGGAATGGGGCGTCTATACTCCCGAGCTCGTCCAGGAGAAGGTCGACGTCCGCCCGCGCGACATCCTCATCATCCATACCGGGTGGCACCGCTACTACTCCGGCATGCCCGAGGAAGACCTCGTGAAATACTTCTGCCGCCACCCCGGCCCCGACCATCGATTTGCGGAGTGGGCCCTCAAGATGAAGTTCCGCTGGATCGGGGTCGACACCGGGTCCGCCGACCATCCCATGAACACGTCGATCCGGGTGAAACGGCCGGACCTGGCCAACGAGTACGAGCGGCGGTTCCGCGTCAAGATCGAGGAGCGCTTCCCGGAGGAGCACCTCTTCTGCATGCACCGCGAGCCATTCCGGCAGGGCATCATCCACGCCGAGAACCTGGGCGGGGACCTCGCCTCCCTGGTCGACCGGCGCTGCGTCGTCGGGGCGTTTCCGTGGAAGTTCGTCGGCGGGGAGGCGTCGATCTGCCGGATCGTGGCCTTTCCGGATCTCGAAGAGAAGTAGACTCTCCCGTTGGTGGCCCCAGGGGAATTCGAATCCCCGTTTCGGCCTTGAGAGGGCCGCGTCCTAGGCCTCTAGACGATGGGGCCGCGTCTCGATGAGTATATCAGATACCGGCCGGCGTGTCGTCCTCACGGCGCCGAGTCCGTGCAGCCCCGGCGTGGGAGGGGATGACTTCGCGATCGTGGAACCCTCGGGGGCAGATCGCGCGAGGGGAGCAGGCATGGCCGTCTACGATGTGATTGTGTTGGGAGTCGGCGGCATGGGAAGCGCCGCGGCATACCATCTAGCCCGGCGCGGAGCGCGCGTGCTGGGGCTCGAGCAGTTCGGGGTCGCGCACGACAAGGGGTCCTCGCACGCGCGGACCCGTGTGATCCGCCAGGCGTATTACGAAGGGCCGGACTACGTCCCGCTCCTGTTCCGCGCCTACGACCTCTGGCATGACCTGGAGCGCGCGGCCGGCACGACCCTGCTGACCAGGACGGGCGCGCTCCACTTGGGCGCTCCCGGCGCCGAGGGGGTGGCCGGCGCGGCCCTGAGCGCCCGCACCCACCGCATCCCCCACGAGATGCTCGACGCGGCAGAGATCCGGAAGCGCTACCCGGTGCTCCGGCCTCAGCCCGGCCAGGTGGCCCTCCTCGAATACGAGGCCGGCATCCTCAACCCCGAGCAGTGCGTGAGCACGCACATCGACCTGGCCAAGCGAGCCGGGGCCGATCTCCGCTTCGACGAGGCCGTGACGGCCTGGACCGCCCGGCCGGATCGGGTGAGCGTCCGCTCAGCCCGGGGGACCTACGAAGCCGGTCACCTCGTCGTGACCGCTGGGTCGTGGGCCGGGCAGCTCCTGCAACACATCGGCGTGCCGCTGGAGGTGGCCCGCGCGGTGCTCTACTGGTTTGAACCGCGGGGCCGCGTCGAGGAGTTCAAGCGCCTCCCCATCTACATGTGGGAGGACCACGGCAAATACGCCTACGGCTTTCCGTACATCGAGGGCCAGGGGCTCAAGGTCGGGTTCCATCATGTGTTCGCCGAGGTCACCACGCCGCAGACGATCCGCCGGCAGGTGGGCGATGACGAGAAGGCGCGGATGCGCGACCATCTCGCCTCGCTGATGCCCGACGCGGCCGGCAGCCTGCTGGCGACGGCCACCTGCATGTACACGAACACCCCGGATCTCCACTTCATCATCGACCGCCACCCGGCTCACGAGAACGTCACCGTGGCCTGCGGCTTCTCGGGGCACGGCTTCAAGTTCGCCAGCGTCGTCGGCGAGGTCCTCGCCGATCTGGCGCTGCAGGGCAGGACCGCGCAGCCCATCGGCCTCTTCGCGCTCAGCCGCTTCCGGTCATCCGGCGGCTTCACGCGCCCCCTGCCGCGGCAGGCGCATGTCCCCGGCGGCGGCGCGCGCCGTCAGGCCACATAAGACGAAGAGAGGGAGCCGGGCCATGAAGCGCCAGGTCCTCGGTGGCACCGCCGTGATCGCCGCGGTCGTCCTGCTCTTCGGTTCGGCATTCACCGCCGGCCAGGGGGCCGGAAGCAAGGTCCCGGAACCCCCGCTGCTGCCGGGCCAAAAGCCGTACACCCTCGACCTCGGAGAGACGATCAGTTATTCACAGAGCAAGAACTTTGAGCTCGTCGGCCACAGCTACTTCAAGGGCGAGTGGCTCACGGAGTCCGCCCGCCAGCGGGGGATGGGGTGCGGCTTCAACGTCCCACGCGTCTACAAAGGCGTGGGGTACTTCGCCGGGTACGATGATCCGCCCACCTGCTTCGGCGTCCTGATCGCGGATGTGAGCAACCCCGCGGACATGAAGGCGCTCAGCTTCATCCCCTGCAATCCTGGGACGCGGTGCAACTATCTCCGTCTGAATCCCGCGAGGAAGATCCTGGTCGTGGGCATGGATTCCAGCGCGGCCAACCCGCAGCAGCCGGCGGGAGGCCCGGCGGCGCAGGCGGGCTTCGCGCTCTACGATGTCTCCAACCCCCGCACTCCCCAACGGCTGGGCTTCTACCTGACCTTGCCGCACGGGGCCACGCACGGATTCGAGATTGACGACCGGTACGTCTACGGCTGCGCCACGACGGCGAACACCAAACCGGCGAACCACGAAGTCCTGATCCTCGATTACGCCGATCCTGAGCGGCCCACTCTCGTGAGCGCCGTCCACATCCCGGGGCAGTACCTGGAAGAGACATATGCGCCCAGGGACCAGAACAACGCGGACGGATCTCCTCAGCGGGTCTGGTGCCACGAAGTCAACTACCACAAGGACCGGCTCTACGTTGCCTGGCGGGACGCCGGCATGGTGATCGTGGACGTGAGCGACCGAACTCACCCCGAGATCATCTCGCGCCTGGACTATGTCCCGCCCTTCCACGGCGGCGCCCTGGGAGCGACGCACACAGCGGCGCCCGTGATCACAGACGCCGCCAAGGATCCCACGCTGGTGGTTCTCACGGATGAGATCATCGCCTGCCCGCCCGGGTACGGCCGCATTGTCGACATCTCGGAGCTTTCGAACCCCCAGGTCATTGCTACGCTGCGCATCCCCCATGTCACCGACAACGTAGACCGCGCGACCGGGAAATTCGTCTGCCCCTCGAACGGCGGATACGTCCACCATCCGTGGTTCGACTTCCGCTCGCCCGGTCTGCTCTACACGGCGTGGATCGAGCAGGGGCTCCGCGCCTGGGACATCTCCGACCCTTTCCTGCCGCGCGAGGTGGGGTACTATCTCTCGCCGCGCTACCCCGGGCGGTTTCCCAACCGGCAGGTCCGGGAAGTGTATCAGGATCGCGACACCGGGCTGCTCTACATGGCCGACGCCAACGGCGGCGGGATCACCGTCCTGCGGTGGGTCGGCCCCATCCCCAGACCCCCTGTCCCGGCAACCCTACCCGGAGCGCGCTGAAAGGGCGCCATTGACCGCGCGTCCCGTCCCCTTCGTCCTTACCCCGCGATAGCAACCGTCCGGGAACCGAATCCCTTGCCGGAACCGTAAGAGGATTGTAGGCACGGCGTGACGGAGGCATGATCATGGGGAGAACCGCTCAAGTCTTTGAACCGGCTGACGGCGTCCGGCCGCAGCCCGCGCGGGCGGGTCGGGGGATGCAGGCGCCCCGACTCCTTGCGGTGATCCTGCTGGCTGCGCTCCCGCCCGCCGCGGCGCAGGTCCCGAGCGGCGCTCCTCTCCCGTTTGTGACCATCGCCGCGGGCACTACCTCGGATATCCAAAACCCGGGCCGATTGGTTGTCCGCGACGAAGCCGAATGGCACGCCTTGTGGCGCCGCCACGGTGGTCCGGCAGGTGGCGCGGCCCCCCGGGTGGATTTCAGCCGTGACATGGTCGTTGGGGTCTTTGCCGGCGAGGTCCGCGGTCCGGCCGCCATCGCCATCGTCCGCGTTACCCGCGAACCCAACCGGCTTGTCGTATGGTACACCTTCAGGGATACGCGCCCGATGCCGGCCGCCGAGAGCGGCGTCCCGTCCACGCCATTCAGCATCATCCGGCTGCCGCGGTCTTCACTGCCGGTGAGCTTCGTTCAGGTGAAGACTCCCCAGGTGCTGCGCCGGCCGTAGTCGGCGGCGCCAAAGGCCCGACGCCCCCGGAGAAGCGGCAGCCGCGCCACGACAACCACGACTTCGCTCAGCGCTTGTCGTACTCGTCGTGACGGCGCCACCAGATGCCCGTCTCGTTGCGCCCCTTGGGTGCGCGGTCGAGCCACTGGTACATGCCCCAGAGGCCGTCCAGTCCGCGCGCATAGGTGGAATAGGTGTGGTAGACGACGCCGTCCTCGAGCACGAACGCGCTCATGCCCGGCCTCTCGCGCGTGTACGTGGCCACGTCGG
>WNGI01000426.1_pt1 | contig 30701 bp, 28 predicted proteins | sample 5400621 | NCBI WGS metagenome assembly WNGI01 (sample SAMN13153374, study PRJNA577476) | soil metagenome | isolation source: 20 cm soil or saprolite under Garry oak tree replicate 1 | place: USA:California | collected 2016-06-15
TTGCGAACGCTAAGGAGCAAAGCCGCTATGCCACGGCTGAACTCAAGAATCGAGTCCGCGAGTATCTGCTCGGCCATCCTTGTGTGGACTGCGGCCAATCAGATGCCGATGTCCTTGACTTCGACCATCTTCGTGACAAAAAGGCGAATGTGAGCACTCTCGTTCAGTCCGCTGTTTCGTGGGAATCGTTGGCGCACGAGATCGCAAAATGCGAGGTGCGATGTGCGAACTGCCATCGACGCCGTACCGCGAGGAACCGCAACTACTATCGAACACGCGTGACAATCGCTAGAATCGATGTACTGACCCGGTAGCTCAGTGGATAGAGCACTTGCCTACGAAGCAAGTGGTCGCGGGTCCGAGTCCCGCCCGGGTCGCCGTAGCTGTCAACTAGGAAGCAACGTGACCACACGGTCGAGCCCACGCACATCTCCATCGAACTCCGCCGGCAATATGAACACGCGCATCCCCGCGCGCTCCGCCCCCGCATCGACGATGTGATCCCCGACCATCAGCGTCTCGCTCGGCCCGACGCCGAGTGACTTCGCCGCCGCGAGAAAGATCGCGGGATCCGGCTTCTCCGCGCCGACCTCGAATGAGTGCGTGAAGGAATCTACGAGACCATCGAGCCCGTGCTTCGCGAACACCGGCCGCAGATCCGCCGGCACATTGCTCACCACCCCGACACGCAGCCCGCGCCCGCGGATCGTCTCGAGCGTCGCGCGCGTGTCCGCGTACGGGACCCACGAATGCGGATCCATCACGCGCTCGTACAGCTCCCGCGAGACGCCCGGCACGACCTCGTCCGCGCGGGCAAAGAGCTCCATCCAGACACGGCGGTGCGCTTCGGGCGAAAGATCGCGCCCCTTGGCGATCTCTTCCGGCGTCTTCCCCGCCGCCCAGAGCTCGTCCCAGATCGCGCGCGCGAGGCCGATGCTCATGGGCGCGCCCGAGCGCTCCGCGAACGACAGGATCACCTCCGGCGCGTGCGGTGCGTGGAAGAGCGTGTCGCCCCAATCGAAGAGCACCGCGCGCAGTGGCGGCCTTATTTGCGAAGCCACTCGTGCTCGGGGTCGAACGTCACGCACCACTTCCGCACCGGACCCGCCATCACGTTGAGGTAATAGAGCTCGTACCCCGGCGCTGCCGAGACCGTGTGGTAGCCGCGCGGCACCAGCACGACGTCGCCGTCGCGCACCGCCACCGCCTCGTCCAGCGTGCGATCGGCCGTGTACACACGCTGCACCGCGAAGCCATTCGGATCGCGCAGCCGGTGGTAGTAGGTCTCCTCGAGCTGCGTCTCCTTTGGCGGCTCGTTCGTGTCGTGCTTGTGCGGCGGGTAGCTCGACCAGTGGCCCGCGGGCGTGACGACCTCGGTGACCAGGAGCGACTCGGCGGCGGCGTCCTCCATCAGGATGTGGTGGATCGTCCGCTCCATGCTGCCGCTGCCGCGGACCTCGCGGCGGATGTCGGCCGGCCGGATGTGGCGTGGCCGCTCGCCGCGCTTTGCCGGGGCCGATCCGATCGCGATCTCCACGTCCGTGTGCGCCGCACGCATCTCGACGCTCGAACCGGGCGGCGCGTAGACGGCATGCGGCGCACCGTCGAACGGCGTGGCGCGTTCCCCCACCTCCGGCCAGCTGACGTCGCCCACACGGACGGAGCACCGTCCCGCGATGATGACGACGCACACCTCGGAGTCTTCGGCTTCGACGACGAACCGTCCGCCTTTGGGCATCCAGGTCGCACTGAAGCCCACGAAATGCCATCCCGCCGACTGCGGCGTCAGGGCGACCCGGCCCTCCAGCCCGCGCACCAGCAGCGAGCTCGAGGTCACAGGTAGCGCCGTTGCTTCGGCTTCGCCTTCTCGTAGACCTTGCGCGCGTCGCGCACGCTCGCGGGCTCGGAGACCTCGGCGACCGGGACATCCCACCACGACTCGTAGCTGGGCACCGAGGCATAGCGGTCGACCTCGATGTGGATCACGACGGTACGGTCGATCTTCTTCGCGGCAGCCAATGCCTCGCGCAACTCCGCCACTCCGCGCGCGCGAATGACGTGCGCGCCGAGACTCTCCGCGTTCGCGGCGAGATCGGTCGCGAGGTAGGGACCGGGATCGCGTTCGCCGTCCAAACCCAGAGAGCCGTCCTTGCGCTCGCGGAACTGCGTGCCAAAGCCATCCGTTCCGAGCGATCGCGATAGGCCCCCGATCGACGCGAACCCGTGGTTGTCCACCAGCACGACCACGAGCTTCGCGCGCTCCTGCAGCGACGTGACGATGGCCTCGTTCAGCATCAGGTACGAGCCGTCGCCGACCATCGCGTAGACCTCTCGGTCGGGCGCCGCGAGCTTCACGCCGAGCGCGCCCGCGATCTCGTAACCCATGCAGGAATAGCCGTACTCCACGTGGTACTGCTTGCGATCGCGCGTGCGCCAAAGCTTGTGCAGGTCGCCGGGCATGGAGCCGGCCGCGCAGACCACCACATCCGTCGGTGAAGAGAACCCGTTGACGGCGCCGATCACCTCGCTTTGCGCGGGAAGGGGTCGCTTCCCGAGCGCGTACAAGCGCGTGACCTCCGCATCCCACTCGCGCGCGAGCTTCGCGCACTCATCCCGGTACGCGGCCTCGACGCGGTAGCCCACGTCCGCCAGAGCCTCGAGCGTCGCTCGCGCGTCGGCGGTGACGATCAAGGCGCCGTGCTTGGCCGCATCGAACTCGGCGACGTTGACGTTCACGAACCGCACGTGCGCATTCGCGAAGACCGACTTCGAGGCCGTCGTGAAGTCGCTCCAGCGCGTGCCGATCCCGATGACCAGGTCCGCGTCGCGCGCGACGGCGTTCGCCGCCGCGGTCCCGGTCGCGCCGATCGCGCCGAGCGCCGAGGGATGGTCGTAGGGGAGCGATCCTTTTCCGGCCTGCGTCTCGGCGACCGGGATACCGGTCCGGTCGACGAAGTCGCGCAGCGCCTGGGACGCGCAGGCGTAGATGACTCCGCCGCCCGCGACGATGAGCGGCCGCTTCGCGGCGCGGAGGGCCACCACCGCACGGTCGAGCGCCGCCCGCTCCGGCGGCCGTCGCTCGATGTGCCAGACGCGCTTGGCGAGGAATTCCTCGGGGTACTCGTAGGCCTCCGCCTGCACGTCCTGCGGCAGCGCGAGCGTCACCGCGCCGGTCTCCACGGGGCTCACCAGCACGCGCATCGCGGCGAGAGCGGCGGGGATGATCTGCTCGGGACGCGTGATGCGGTCCCAGTACCGCGAGACCGCCTGGAACGCGTCGTTCACCGACACGTCGCCGCGCGCCGGGACCTCGAGCTGCTGCAGCACCGGGTCCGGGACTCGGGATGCGAACACGTCGCCCGGCAGGAGCAGGACCGGCAGCCGATTCACCGTCGCCAGTGCGGCGCCGGTGAGCATGTTCGTGGCGCCCGGACCGATCGAGCTCGTGCAGGCGAAGGCCTGAAGCCGGTCCTTCATGCGCGCGTAGCCGACCGCCGAATGGACCATCGACTGCTCGTTCCGGGCCATGTGGTACGGAAGCTGATCGGGACGCTCGAACAGCGCCTCACCGATCCCGGCGACGTTGCCGTGACCGAAGATCCCCCAGCACCCGGCGAAGAAACGCTGCTCGACACCGTCCCGCTCGACGTATTGCGACGCGAGGAAACGCACCAGCGCCTGGGCCATGGTCAGACGCGTCACGTGGCCACCCGTCCCGCCAGCAGCGACTCGATCTCGGCGAGCGTCGGCATCGCGTCGGCGCACGCGAGCCGCGAGGCGACGATCGCCCCCGCGGCGTTCGCGACCTCGAGCGTGCGCGCGAGCGGCCATCCCGCGAGGAGCCCGTGGCACAGCGCCCCGCCGAACGCGTCACCGGCGCCCAGCCCGTTCAGCACGCGAGTCTCGACCGCGGGCACGCTCACCTCATCGCGCGACGTTCGCGCGTACGCGCCTTCGCCGCCACGCTTCACGATGGCGAGGCGCGGGCCCATCTCGAGCAGCGCCGCGGCGGCCGCGCGCGGATCCCGCAGACCGGTCGCCATCTCGACCTCCTCGGTGTTGCCGACGACGACCGTCGCGCGACGCAGCGCCTCGCGCGCGTAGCGCCGCGCATCCTCGAGCGAGGTCCAGAGGTGATGACGATGATCCAGGTCGTGAATCGTGACCTCACGCCCCGCGCGCGCGTCGAGCGCGGCCAGGGTAGCGGTCCGGCTCGGCTCCTCCGATAACCCGGTCCCGGTCGTCCAGAAGACGGGCGCTCGCTCGATCGCGTCGAGGTCGAGCTCGTCGCGCGTGATGTTCATGTCCGGCGCCTTCGGCTCGCGATAGAAGAGGATCGGGAACCGGTCGGGCGGGTAGATCTCGCAAAAGACGATCGGCGTACGCAGATCCGGATCGGTCCCCACCCACCGCGTGTCGACGCCGAAGCCGGTGAGGGCCGCGCGGACGTAGTCGCCGAAGCCGTCGTGGCCGACCTTGGTGATGACCGCGGCCCGCCGGCCGAGGCGCGCGGCTCCGACGGCGACGTTCGTCGGGCTCCCGCCGAGCGACTTCGCGAACGTGCGCACCTCGGCGAGCGGGACGCCGATCTGTTCCGGGTACAGATCGACGCCGACCCGGCCCATGGTGATCACCTCGGGACTACTCATGCCTCCTCGCGTACTCGATGCTCCTTGCGACCCACGTCGGCGGCCCGTCGGGTGCGCGGTCCAGCATGACGTCCTGCTCGAGCACGTACCACCCGGCATAGCCGGAGGCGCTCAGGTGTTTCAGCACATCCGCGATCCGGGCGGTGCCTTCACCGAGCACGCGATACAGGCCATCTCGCACCGCATCGTCGTACGACAGGGTCCCTTCGCGCACGCGCGAGGCGAGCGAGCCATCGAGATCTTTGAGATGCACGTGCCGCACCCGCGGGCCGGCATCGCGCGCGACCTTCAGCGGATCGGCGCCCCCGAGCGCGATGTGCCCGGTGTCCAGGCACAAGGGATGGATGCTTCCGTCGAGAAAGCGCTCGATGTGGTGCCGCCGTTCGATCATCGTCCCGAAGTGCGGGTGCACCGCGACGAGCAGACCGCGACGCGCGGCGACGTCCGCGACGGCGTCGATCCCGTCCAGCAGCGCGCGCCAGCCCTGCTCGGAGAGCTCCGGCACCAACGCATAGCCCGTCTCGCCGGTCGCAGCCGCGAGGACGAACACGTTGGCGCCGCCGGCGGCGAGCCACGTCGCCTGCCTCTCGACGGACGCGAGCTCCTCCTTGCGGCGCGCACGATCGTGCAGGACGACCGGCACGAATCCGCCGACCAACCGGAGGCCGCGCGACTCGAGGAGCGCGCGGGCCTCTCCGGCGTCGGATGGCAGGAAGCCAAGCGGCCCGGCCTCCGTCGCGTCGATCCCGAGAGCGCGCATGTCCGAGAGCACGCGCGCCGCCTCGAGCTGCACGCCCCATCCCGGAACCTCACACACGCCCCACGAGATCGGCGCGCCGGCCAGCTTCATCTGCGTCAAAGAGACTCGCAGTCTAGAGTCGCGCGGAGTGAAGATCGCGATCCTCGGTGTCGGCCGCCTCGGGGCGTTCCACGCCAAGGTCCTGCGCGAGCTCCCGGGTGTCGACGAGCTGCGGATCAACGACGTCGACACGCCTCGTGCGGCCGCGCTCGCGAAAGAGCTCGGGGCCAAACACGCCGCGTCGGTCGACGAGGCGCTCGCCGGTGCGGACGCCGCGGTCATCGTCACGCCGACGGGCACGCACGCCGAGCTGATCCGCCGCGCCCTGGACCGGGGCCTGGCCGTCTTCTGCGAGAAGCCGATCGCGCTCGATCTCGAGTCGACGAAGGCTGTCGTGGAGCACGTGGATAGAACGAAGGGCCGCGTGCAGATCGGCTTCCAGCGCCGCTTCGACGCCGGATTCCAGGAGGCCCGGCGCCGCGTGCGTGCGGGCGAGCTCGGCACGGTCTACAGCTTCCACATGACCAGCCGCGACGCATTGCCCCCGGCGGACGCGTACATCGAGACGTCCGGTGGACAGTTCGTGGACCAGCTCATCCATGACTTCGACGTGACGCGCTGGATGTTCGGCGACGAGGTCGACGAGCTCTACGCGACCGGGTCCACGCTCGGGTTTCCGCAGTACGCCAGGTGGGGCGACGTCGCGACGTCGGCCGTGGTCCTGCGGCTCCGGGGCGGCGCGGTCGGCCTGCTCGGAGCGACGCGGCACAACGAGGCCGGATACGACATTCGTGTCGATATCTATGGAGCCAAGGACACGATCGCGATCGGACTCGATCCCCGCACCCCGGTGAGCTCGGTCGAGCGCGACGCGCCGAAGTTCAAGGATCCGGCATACCCGACGTTTTTCGTGCGATTCGGCGACGCCTATCGCGCTGAGCTTGCGCACTTCCTCCGGTTCGCGCGCGGCGAGGCCGAGAACGCGTGCACGGTGCGCGACGGTATGGAAGCGCTGCGGCTCGGTCTGGCCGCGACTCGCTCGCTGAAGGAGCATCGTCCCGTCGCGATCAAAGAGATGGCGTGACAATCCGCGTCCACTTCCTTGGGAGCGGCAACGCGTTCAGCGACGGTGGGCGCGCGAACGCCGCCATTCACGTCACCGCCCCGGGCGTTTCCCTGCTGCTCGATTGCGGCGGGTCAGCGCTGCCCGCCATCAAGAAGCACGTCGACCCCGCGACGATCGACGCGATCGCGGTGACACACCTGCACGGTGATCACTTCGGTGGGATCACCTTTCTCGTCCTCGAGCAGCACTTCGCCGGACGCACCAGGGAGCTCGTCAGCGGCGGCCCGCCCTCTCTGGAGCAGCGTCTGCGCGCGGAGGAGCAGGCCCTGTACCCGGACTTCTTTGGACACGTGCAGCTCGGTTTTCCGCACCGCACCGTCGTGCTCGGCGCCGAGCCAACCTCCCTCGGCGGTGCGCGGGTGAGCGCGCTGCCGGTCCGACATGTTCGGCTCGCCGAGCCGCACGGACTGCGCGTCGAGGTCGCGGGCAAGCTCATCGCGTACTCCGGCGACGCGCGGTGGACCGAACACCTGGCAGCCGTGGCGAAAGGCGCGGACCTCTTCATCTGTGAGGCGTCCTACTTCGATCGCGAAGATCCCGCTCACATCTGCTACCGCCAGCTCATGGAGCACCGCAGCGAGATCGGCGCGAAACGGATCATCCTCACCCACCTCGGCGCGGAGACCCTCGCCCGCGTCTCGGAGCTCGAGCTCGAGTACGCAGTCGATGGAATGCTGATCGAGGTCTAACCGTGTGCGCGGCGGAATCCGGGCCGGGACGGCATCATTCGGGCCATGCCGTTGACCAGGTCGGTGGCCGAATTCATCAGCGGCACGCCGGGTGCGTCGATTCCGTCCTCGGTTCGCACGCTCGGCACGCGTTCCATCCTTGACGGCCTGGGCCTCGCCCTCGCCGGGAGTGTCGCCGCGAGCGGCCAGCTCGTGAAGAGCTACCTCCAGGACCTCGGGTGCCCCGGGCCGGCCACCGTGATCGGGACCAAGCTTGTGACGGCGCCGCGTTTCGCGGCTTTCGCCAACGGGATCGCGATCCACGCCGACGACTACGACGACACGCAGCTCGCGACCCGGCCGGACCGCGTCTACGGACTGCTCACCCATCCCACCGCGCCGGTCCTTCCCGCTGTCCTCGCCGTCGCCGAGGAAGGCGGCGCGAGCGGAGCCGATGTCCTCGACGCGTATCTCATTGGGACCGAGGTCGAGATGAAGACTGCGGAGGCGATCGACCCCCGGCACTACCGCGACGGCTTCCACAGCACCGGGACGCTCGGTGCCATCGGCGCGGCGGCGGCGGTCTCACGGCTGCGCCGCGCGGATCCCTCCACGACCGCGCGCGCGCTCGGGGTCGCGGCGAGCCAGGCCGCCGGTCTGCGCGAGAACTTCGGGACGATGACGAAGCCGTTCCACGCCGGGCGCGCCGCCGAGAGCGGCGTGCTGGCGGTGGATCTCGCCGTGCGCGGGTGGACCGCCGCTGAAAACATCCTCGAGGCGCCGCGCGGATTCTTCCAGGCGGCCGGCGGCGGCTACGACGCCTCCGCGATCGAGGATGCGCTCGGGCGTCCGTGGTCCTTCGATTCGCCAGGTGTGTCGATCAAGCCGCACCCGTCGGGATCGCTGACGCATCCCGGCATGCGCGTCATGGCTCGGCTCATCGAGGAGCACCACATCCGGCCGGATCAGGTGCGGCGCGTACGAGTCGGCACCAACAGCAACATGCCGAACGCACTCATTCACCACCGGCCGCGCACCGAGCTGACTGCGAAGTTCAGCATGGAGTTCTGCATGGCGATCCTCCTGCTCGAGCGGAGGGCCGGCCTCGCGCAGTTCACGGACCCCGTGGTGCGGCGCCCGGACGTCCAGAGTCTCATCGAGCGCATCGATTTCGGGGTCGATCCCGAGGCCGAAGCCGCGGGTTACGAGAAGATGACGACGATCGTCGAGGTCACCCTCGCCGACGGTCGCGTCTTGAGCGGGCGCGCGGATTTCGGCAAAGGCAGCCCCGCCGATCCGATGAGCGACGCCGAGCTCGAGGCGAAATTCCGCGACTGCGCCGCGTGGGCCGGGGTGAGCGACGTAGACGCCCGCCGCGTCGCCGCGATGGTCTGGCGCATCGAGGACCTGCGCGACATCCGTGAGCTCACCGCGCGGCTGCGGGGTGCGGCGGTGCCGGCCTAGGACCCGGCCGTCTCGTCAGCGAGAACGACGATCCCGTCGGGCGGGAGGTGCAGCCTCACATCGGGACCGCTTACGGCGCGCTGTGACGACGCTCGCAGCTCGCCCTCGGGTGTGTCCAGGATGTACTCGTACTCCGCGCCGGCATAGACGTATGACTTGATCCGGGCACGGACGACGTTTTCTGCGGCGTTCTCGCCGTGCATATCGATCCGCTCGGAGCGGACGGCGAGGACGACGTGGTCGCCGGGCGCGGTGGCGGCCGCCGCCGACGCCGCGCTCACGACCGTCCCGCTTCCGGCGAGCCGCACCTCCGCGCGGCCGGACGCCACGCGCACAACCTCGCCGCGGAGGAACGACGAGCGTCCGATGAATTCCGCGACGAACCGTGAGCTCGGGCGTTCGTAGATATCGCTCGGCGGGGCGTACTGGAGCACTCGCCCGGCGGACATCACCGCGACGCGATCCGAGATCGCGAGCGCCTCGGCCTGGTCGTGCGTGACGTAGACCGCGGTGATGCCGAGGCGGCGCTGCAGGTCGCGCAACCAGAACCGCGCTCGCTCGCGCACCTTCGCGTCGAGGTTCGAGAGCGGCTCGTCGAGAAGCAGGACGCGCGGCTGCGCCACGACGGCTCGCGCGAGCGCGACGCGCTGCTGTTGGCCTCCGGACAGCTGGTACGGGTACCGCTTCCCAAGTCCGCCGAGCTCGACAAGCTCGAGCGTCTCGGTGATGCGCTTCGCCATCTCGGCGCGCGGTACTTTCCGCAGGCGAAGCCCGAAGGCGAGATTGTCGTGGACGGTCATGTGCGGCCACAGGGCGTAGCTCTGAAACACCATTCCCAGATCGCGACGCTCCGGTGGGAGCACGACGCGCCGCGCGACGTCGGTGAGGACCGCGGTTCCGACAGCGATGCGCCCCGCCTCCGGACGCTCGAGGCCGGCGACGCAATTGAGCGTTGTCGTCTTTCCGCAGCCGGACGGACCGAGGAGCGTGACGAACTCCCCCTCGCGGATCGTGAGCGAGACATCGTCAACGGCGCGGACCCCGCCCGGGAACTCCTTCACCAGACCCTCGATCGTCAGGTCTCTCTTGGCGCTAGCCACGGAGCCTCGCGCCGAGAAGACGCTGACCGATGAGGATCGCAACGAACGTGATGACGAGCTGGACCGACGCGAGCGCGGCCACCGGTCCGGAGTTCCCCTGCCGCCAGAGCTCGATCATCGTCGTACCGATCACTTCCGATCCGCGCGAGACGAGGAAGAGGGCGCTCGCGTACTCCTTGAGGAAGCTCACGAAAAGCAGGACGAACGCCGACGCGAGCGCCGGGCGGAGCAAGGGAACCATGACGCTCCGCATCGTGCGCAGCCACGACGCTCCCGAGATCCGCGCTGCGCGATCCAGCTCGTTGGAGACACGTACGACCGACGGGACCACGGCCCCGAAGCCGATCGGCAGGAATCGGACGATGAACGCGACCGCGAGCACCGCGAGGGTGTTGCGCAGCTCGCCGAGGCCCGGGACGAGGAGCGTCGACCAGAGGAAGCCGATCCCCACGATGATCCCCGGCACCGCGCGTGGATAGAGCGCGACGTACGACAGCAGGCCGCGCAGCGGGAAGTCCGACCGCGTCGTAACAAGCACCGCGAACGCGATGAATGCGGTCGCCACCAGTCCGCCGACCACCGAGATAACGACCGAGTTCCGGATGCTCTCGACGTACGCCGGTTGATCGAAGAGCTGCCTGAAGTTGTCGATCGTGAGAAGCTCGAGCGGGTTGACGAGTGGGGTGAGGAACGAGGTGGCCGCCTGGGCGAAGATGCCGAGCAGCGGAAGCAGGACGCAAACCAGGACGTACAGCCACAGGAGGAGGGCGACCACCCATCGCACGCGTCCGAGCGCGAGGACTCGCCCGCGGATCGCCTTGCCACCGACGGTGACAAAGCGGCGCTCCTGGCCGGTGATGCGCGCCTGCAGCCACACGAGCACGGTGATCACCAGCAGCATCGAGACGGACACAGCCGCGACGATGCCGTAGTCGTTCGGTGTCGCGCGCGACGCGGTCGCCCACAGGAAAGTCGCGAGCACGTCGATACCCACCGGTAGCCCGAGGACGAGTGGGATCGAGAGGAGCTCGAGCGCCGAGACGAGCGTGAGGAGCGCGCTCCCGAGCAGCGCCGGGCGAAGCAGCGGCAGCGTGATAGAGAAGAGCGTCCGGAACGGACCCGCGCCGGCGATCCGGCCGGCGTCCTCGAGCTGGGGATCGGTGAGCGCAAGCGAGCCGATCGCATAGAGGTACGCGTACGGCACGTAGTAGACGGCTGCGACCACCGCCATCCCGCCGACGGAGTAGAGCTCCCACGTCGGCAAACCAAGCTGCCGCACGCCGATCGTCGCGAAGCCGGATGGGCCGTAAAGGATCGCCCAGGCGAATGCGAGCACGAGCGGGGAGACATAGAACGGCACGAGCACGAGGTCGTGCAGCACCGAACGCGTCGGAAGATCGGTGCGCGCGAGGAGGACCGCTATCGCGACACCGAGGACCAGTGAGAGCACCGTCGCCGCTGCGACGAATGCGATCGTGGTCAGCACCGTTGCCCACAACTCGGGGCTCGACAGGGCGAGCGCGTAGTTGTGCAGCGTGAGCTGCTTGTCGCGCTCGTACAGCCGATCGCTGAGGAAGCTCTGGTACACGATAGGCGCGAGTGGGAACGCGACGAGCAGCGTCAGCACGATAGCGAGCGCCCACTGGGCGGGGCGATCCCAGCTCAAGAACACGCCCTTCGGCGTGTTCGGAGCCGCAGGCGCTGGGACTCGCTCGTCGCTCGTTCTGCTCGCTACCGCCCGAGCGCCTTCTTCAGTTTCGCCCGGAAGTCCTCGGCCTTCGTGCTATCGGCGAGGTCCGGGTCGAACGAGAACGGAATGAGGTTCTGCTGGCCGACCTCGGCCGAGAACTTGTCGAGGTGGATTGACGCCTGGCTCGCGATGTCCTGACGGTACGGCGTGAGTCCACCCTTGGCCCACGCGAGCTGTCCCTCCTGCGAGAGGATGAAGTCCACCAGCAGGCGCGCGCGGTTCGGCGCCTTCGCCTTTTTCGTGATGCCCATGCCTCGTGTGATCACCGGCGTCCCGTCCTGGATCAGCGCGTATCCGAGCACGTCGTTTGCCGCCGGGAACTTCGGAAGTACGGTGATCGCCGAGACGAAGTACCCGAGAAGCGTTTCGCCGGCGATCGTGGAATCGACCATGCGGCCGCCGGAGGACTCCGTCTTGGGCTTCGCGGCGCCGATCTTCGAGATCGTTGCGAGGTGCTTGTCCTGGCCGTTCTTCTTCGCGGCGAACCAGTTCGCAGCAAAGCCGGTCGCGTTCGTCTCGATGTAGGTCGTGATCTTGCCGGAGTACTTCGACGTCTCGTTCGCCGCGAGATCCGCGAGCGCGGCGAGAGTCTTCGGCGGGTTCGCGACGAGCTTCTTGTTCCAGATGATCACCATCGGGTCGCTCGACACCGTGTACACGCCGGATCCGAGCTTCGACCACGTGGGAAGCTTGTCGTCCTCCGGCGACTTGTAGACGTCGAGCTCGCCCTTCTTCACGAAGTTCTGCCACGCGTCCATCGCGCTCGACATGATCATGTCGGCCGACTTCGCCCCGCCGGCGCTCTCGGTGTAGTACTTGTCGAAGACCGCGTAGGCGTCGTCGTCCGTGCCGTCGAGGTCGATGAACGAGAACTTCGCCTTCATCGCGTCGATGACCGGCTGCCAGTTCGCCTTCGACATGATCGAGTACACCTGCAGTTTGGGCTCGGTCTTCGCGGCCTCGATGATCTGCGCGTAGCTCGACGGGTAGTAGCTTGGAAAGCCCGCGAGCCCTGCGGACGCGCTCGGGCTTACGGCCGGCGCGCTGCTGGCCGCCGATGGGGCCGTGCCGCCGCCGCAGGCGACGATCAAGCCGCCGGCTCCGAGTCCGAAAATCCTCAGAGCCTCACGTCGGCTGATTCGGCTTCGGTCGTTAATAGCCATGCTCACCCCCTTCGTCGCGATTCACATAGGTCGGGAGGCATTTTGACGAGTTTCGGCGCGGCGCGTTGTGGAGACGTCCGGCGCTGCCTCAGGCGTCATCTCGACGCCCTGGATCTACTCAGCGATCACGTGGACGCGATCTGGTCGGAGCGAGAGCGACACCGGCCCGTCAAGCGTCGCACTCCCACCCGGGTCCGGCTGGTCGACGATCCACTCGCGATCGTCCACCTTCACCCAGTAGCGCATCGTGTCGCCGAGGAACGCGCGGCGCACGATCGCGCCCGGAAGCGAGATGCCGACGGCGACCGCACCCTCCGGCGCGATGGTGAAGCTCTCGGGTCGCATACAGAGCCGGACATCCTGTCCCATGGTGAGCGCCGCCTCGGGCCGGCGGACCTCCGCGTGATGCCTGCCGAAGCTCACGGTCACCATTCCGTCGGCAAGGTCGGTGACTTTGGCGGGCACCAGATTCACCGCGCCGACGAAATCCGCGAGGAACGCCGTTCGAGGGTGGTAGTAGATCTCCCACGGCGGGCCGGCCTGTTCGACCTTGCCCGCGTTCATCACCGCTATCCAGTCCGATAGCGAGAGCGCCTCCTCCTGGTCGTGGGTGACGTAGACGAACGTCATGCCGAGGCGTCGCTGGAGGATGCGCATCTCGACGCGCAGCTGCTCGCGCAGCTTCGCGTCCAAGTTGGAGAGCGGCTCGTCGAGCAGGAGGACCTGAGGCTCGATCACCAGCGCCCGCGCGACCGCGACGCGCTGCTGCTGTCCGCCTGAGAGCTGGCTCGGCCAGCGGTTTCCGAGGCCGGTCAAACCGACGAACGCGAGCGTCTCTGTCACGCGCCGCTCGCGATCCCCGCGCGAGGCGTGTGCGACGCGCAAGCCGTACGCGACGTTATCGCTCACCGTCATGTGCGGGAAGAGCGCGTAGTCCTGAAACACCATCGCGGTGCCGCGGCGATGCGCCGGCAGATCGTTCACGCGCCGGTTCCCGATCTCGATGTCACCGACGTCGGGGTCGTAGAAGCCCGCGATCATGCGGAGCGTCGTCGTCTTGCCGCAGCCCGACGGGCCGAGCAGCGTCGCGAACGCGCCCTTCGGCACGTCGAAAGACACGTCGTCGACGGCGGTCACCCCGCCGAAGCGCTTCGTGATGTGGGAGACGCGCAGATGCGGATCGCCGCTCATGCGCGGAGCGTACGATGGGCGCTCCAGGTCGGTCCAACGCGGATCGTCTTCCAGAACGACGGAGGGAGGTGATCGACGGCGATGCGTTCGGTCTCGCTCGCCATTCCCATCGAGAACTGGAGGCAGATGTGAAAAGGACACTGTGGGTTCCCCTACTGGTGGTTGTGGGACTCATCGTCACCGCCTGTCAGCCGGCGAGCACACCAGGCGGCGGTGCGCAGAAGCCCGCGAAGCTCACGATCGCCGCGGTCCAGGGCAACGAGGACGCGGCCCTGAAGGCAGTCGCTCCGCTTTACGAGCAGAAGACCGGGATCAAGATCGAGATCGTCGAGTTCCCGTACGACCAGCTTTTCGAGAAGCTCGTTACGACGTTCAAAGCGAACTCCCCGACCTACGACCTGGTCATGATGGACGACCCGTGGATGCCGAAGTTCGGCACAGATGAGTCGCTCCAGGCGCTCGACTCGACGTACGGCATCAAGCGGGACTCCGACATCCCTGATGTCGTGTATGAGGTCGGCACCTGGCCGCCACCCCGCGGACCGGTTCCGCCCAAGGCGAAGGGCAAGGCGGCGCACCTAATCGGCGTCACCATTGTTGGGAACGTCGAGATGTTCATGTATCGATCGGACATGGGCCCCGCCCCGAAGACGTGGGACGAGGTCAAGGCGAACGCCGACAAGAACAAGAAGGCGAACTTCTGGGGTTACGTCGTGCGCGGCAAGGCGACGAACCCGATCGTCGCGGACTTCCTGCCGATCCTGTGGTCGTTCGGCGGCGACGTCTTCGACTCCAACTGGAACGTGACGATCGACAACGCGGCGTCGCTGAAAGCGGTCAAGTTCCTGGTACAGGACCTGAAGGCGGCGGCCCCGCCAGGGTCCGAGAGCATCGACGCTGCGGACCGCTCGCGACTCATGGCCATCGGTCAGGCATACCAATCCACGGTCTGGCCAGGAGAGATCACCGAGATCGTCGAGAACTCGACCGTCTCACAGGTGAAGGGCAAGGTCAGCTACATCCCGATGCCGGCAGGACCCAGCGGTAAGGGCATCGGCATGATGGGAAACTGGCTGCTCGGCGTCCCCAAAGCCTCGGCCAATGGGCAGGCGGCGGCGGACTTCATTACCTGGCTCACCTCTTCGGACACGCAGAAGACGTACGTGGACAAGGGCGGCATCCCAGCCCGGAAGAGCATCCTCAACGACGCCGCCCTGAATCAGAAGAATCCCTACTTTTCGGCCCTCGCGAAATCGCTCGAGGCCGTCCCGAACTGGCGTCCGCGCACCGATCAGTGGAACGCGGTCGAGACGATCCTCGGAACGAACCTCAACGCGGCACTCGCCGGGCTCGCGACCCCCGAGGATGCCGTGAAGAAAGCCGCCGACCAGATCCGCACTCTCATGAAGGGAGCCGGGTACTAGGGCTAGCCTTTCGCGGATCCGATGGCGAATGTGACCGCACGGCCGGCCCCCCTCTCTGGAGCGGGGGCCGGCCGCTTTACCCGGCAGGAGCGGCTCGCGTACACGATGCTCGTGCCGGTGCTGGGGACGATCCTCGTGATCGTCACGTATCCATTCGTTCTGGCCGTCATCCAGTCGCTGCAGGACGAGGCTGGACGCGAGTTCGTGGGACCCGGCAATTACCTGAAGGCGCTCGCGAACCCGCTGCTCTACGAGGCCCTCGCGGCCACCGGCATCTACGCGGCGCTCGTGATGCCCACCGAGATCCTGCTGGGCCTGGGCCTCGCGCTCCTCGTGCAACGCACCGTGCGCAGCTCCAGCGTGCGGGCCCTCCTCTTCGTGATGGCGACAGTCCCGCTGGTGCTCCCGCCGATCGCGGTCGGCGTGATCGCGCGGCTTATCTACGCGCCCGGATACGGCGTCCTGAACCACTTGCTGATCCTCACCGGCATCGTGCGCGACGAGATCAACTGGCTCGGCCAACCGGCCACGGCCATGCCGGCCGTCGCGAGCGTCGACGTCTGGCAGTGGACGCCCTTCGTCTATCTCGTGCTCTTCTCGGGGCTCCTGACCGTGCCGCGAGAGGAGATCGAGGCGGCCCAGGTCGACGGTGCATCCGGTTGGCAGCAGTTCTGGCACATCGAGCTGAACTATCTGCGCCCGTTGCTCCTCCTCATCGTCTTTTTCCGCCTCGCCGATGTCCTGCGGGTCTTCGACCATGTCTTCGTTCTCACCGGCGGAGGGCCGGGGAACACGACCCAGCTGCTGAGCCTCTATCTCTATCGGATCGAGTTCAAATACTTCGACAGCGGCCAGGCGGCGGCGCTCGCGGTGATGGTGCTCGTCGCCGTGAGCCTCGCCTATTCGCTCATCACGCGAGCGCTTCCGGTGGAGAGGCGCTGACGTGCGGCGACACCGTTCGTGGCGATCCGTCGTGGCGACCCCGATCTTCGCGGTGATCGCGATCTTGTACGCCTTCCCGCTCTACTGGCTGCTTGTCACATCCCTGAAGAGCAAGGCCGAGCTGTACCAGACGACGCTCACGCTGTTTCCCGAAGCGCCGACGCTCCAGCCCTACATCAGCGTCCTGGTTGAGCGCGGACTCTGGGTGCTGCTGCGCAACAGCGTCGTCGTCTGCAGCCTGAGCGTGCTTGTCGCCCTCGTCCTCGGCTTGCTCATCACCTACCCGATCACCCGCCTCGAGGTCTCACCACGCGTTCGTGTCGGCATACTCAACTGGGCACTCTCGCTGCGCTTCCTCCCGCCCATCGCGGTGGTCGTGCCCTACTTCGGCGTCGTCCGGACGCTGGGGCTCTACGACCAGCCGCAGGCCCTCATCCTGATCTATTCGCTCCTGAACCTGCCGTTCACGATCTGGATGCTCAAGGGATTCCTCTCGGAGATTCCGCGCGAGATCGAAGAGGCGGCCTTCACCGATGGGGCCGGCCGATGGACGGCGTTCCGGCTCGTGCTGCTCCCGCTCGCCTGGCCTGGGTTGTTCGCGGCGGCGGTGATCGTGTTCACCTTCACGTGGAGCGAGTTCCTGTTCGCGCTGATCCTCACGAGCACGCCGAACGCACAGACCTTCCCGGTGGGAGTCCAGGGACTCGTGACGCAATTCGAGGTCATCTGGAACGACATGGCCGCGGCGGGCACGATCGCGCTCGCCCTGCCGCTCCTTCTCATGGTCCTCGCACGCCGTTACGTGGTCGCCGGTCTCACCTTTGGAGTCGTCCGCGAGAAATAAGCAACGGCTCAGGCACGGGCCGCTCCCAGCGCGATGCGACCGCGCGCGAGCACTGCGAAGATCAGGAGCGCGATGATCGCCATCCCGATGTCGGAGACGGTGTACGCCGTGGCCGCGCCCCAGTTGAGGTCGCCCACAAGCTGATAGATGCGGATCGTGGCCACAGTCGTCGGTGGCGTGAAGAGGAAAATCACGAGTGAGAGGGTCGTAACGGCACGCACGAAGGTCGTGATGAATCCGACCCGCAACGATCCGCCGAGCATCGGAAGGATCACCTCACGGAACCCACGAAGGCTTGATGCGCCGAGACTCGTCGCGGCCTCGTCGATCGAGCGATCGATCTGACGCAGGCCCGCCACCGCCGCCTGATAACCGACCGGAATATTCCAGAAGATGAAGGCGATGATGATGAGCCAGCCCCGATCGACGAAGTCGAGCCACTTCTGGTTGAAGGCGACGAGGTAGCCGAGCCCGAAGAAGATGCCCGGAATCGCGGCGGGGAGGATCAAGAGGAGATCCAGCGCACGCCGGCCTGGCCACTGCCCTCGCTGCACGAGCCACCCTGCGAAGAGCGCGAAGACCGCCGAGACCGCCGCCGCGACGCCGCTGAAGATCAGGGTATTGCGCAGCGCGTCGCCGTTCGTTCCACTCAGAACATATTGGAAGTGCTCGGTCGTGAATTGAAGATTGTTCGGGAAGCGCAGGGTGAGCGCGCTCACCACGAGGCTGCCGTAGACGAGGAGGATCACGCCAGCAAGACCGAGGCACGCGACGAAGCACGCCCGGCTGACACCGGGACTCACGGGCGGACGCGGCATCGACGATGCGCGGCCGGAGATCGTGACGAACGAGCGCCCGCCATCGAGGCGGACCTTCGCGAGATAAAGACCGAGGGCGAGGAGAAGCAGGATGGTGCTGACGGCGGCCGCGCTCGTGTACTCGCCGAAGCTCGAGATGAGGCTGTACGCCTGCGTCGGTAGGACGTAGAACACGCCGCCGATCAACTGGGGGTTCCCGAAGTCCTCGAGGATGTAGATCGCGGTCGTGAGGATCGCGGCGCCGAGGCCCGGGCGCGAGAGCGGCAGGGTCACGCTCCAGAAGACGCGCCACGACCCCGCGCCGAGGTTACGCGCGGCCTGCTCCATGCGCGGATCGCTACGTGACAGGGCGTCGGCGATGAGCTGGTACGCGAATGGAAAGAACGCGATCGTTTGAACGCCCCAGACGCCGTTGAGTCCGTAGATGTTCGGCGATTGGCCGAAGACCCCGTAGCTGATCACCCCTCGCGCGCCGAAGAGGAGCGTGTAGGCGGCCGCGACCACGAAAGGCGGCGAGAGGAGCGGCAGGATTCCGATGAGTCGGAAGAAGGGCTTCCAGCGCATGTTCGAGTAGACCATCGCGTAGGCGTAGATGAATCCGAGCAGGACCGCGGTCGTCGTCGATAGAAGGGTGAGCTGGATCGAGTTACGGAGCGGGACGAGCCAGGTGCCCTCTTGCAGGAACTCGACGTAGCCGCCCGGTCCCGGCGTGAGCACGACCTGAAGCTGCGGGTAGACGATGAACATGAGCACGAGCGCGACGACAGCCAGCAGCGCGAGCAGGAGTGCCGGCTCGCGCCGCAGGCTGCGCATCGTCTAGATCGTGCTGATTATTGGATGCCTACCGTGGTCTGCCAGAGCTTCTGGATACGGGTCTTGTTGTCGGTCGCCCACTGGCGGTCGTAGTTGACCAGGCTGACCTGATCGAGGGTCGGCGAGCCCGGAGCCGGAGAAACGTCCTTGCGGACGGATCCGCGGTTGCTGAGCTTCACGTTGAGATCGCCGGCCTCCTTGGTGAGGACCCAGTCGACGAACGCCTTCGCGCCGGGCAGGTTCTTTCCGCCCTTCACGATGCTGACCGCGCCGACCTCGAAACCGGTGTCCTTCGGAACGGTGAGGTCGATCCTGGTCGGGTCCTTGGCCTTCTCGGTGAGGATGTCGTGGCTCCAGTTGGGGGCGCCCGCCGCCTCGCCGTTGGAGATCGAGGTGATGACGCCGGGTGAGGTCGCTCCGTACGAAAGGATGTTGGCGTGGAGCTTCTTCATGTAGTCCATCGCCTTGGTCTCGTCGCGGTTGAAGCGGAAGATCTGCGTTGCGATGAAGATGTAGCCGCCGCCGGTCTTGATGGGGTCGGGCAGGATGAGCTTGCCCTTCCAGGCTAGCTCGAGCAGGTCGTCCCAGGTCGCCGGCTTCTTTCCGCCGATGTCCGCATTGAGGCGACTCGTGTTCGAAATGAAGCCGAAGATGCCCGTGTACCAGCCGGTCCAGAGGCCGGTGGCCTCCTTGAACTGCGCCGCCACGTCCTTCGCGAGCGGTGACTGGTAGGCCTCGAGGAGGCCCTGCTTACCCAGCGGATCGTGGAATTCGCTCGAGCCGCCGACGAAGATGTCCGCCTGGGGGTTGTTTTTCTCGGCTGTGATTTTCGTCTGGAGATCTCCGGCGGCCGCGAGCGGCAGCGCGCTGACATCGACGCCCGTCGCCTTAGTGAACGCCGCGAAGAGCTGGTTGTTCGTGGACTCGTTGAGCGCCGAGTAGATCGAGATCCGCCCCGTCGCCTTCGCCGTGGCGCTGGCGGCGGCGGTCGCGGCGGCCGAAGGCGCGGCCGATGGCGCGGTGCCGGCGCCTCCGCATGCGGCAATGAAGGCCGTCGCTCCAGCCAGCTTCAGGAACCTACGTCGATCGAGCTCTGGTGTCATTTGACCCCTCCCACGCGCGTCCTCGCACCGATACTACGCTCGTGACCCTGCGGCGGACCACGCTTGTAACGGCTGACGATGCGCCGCGAGCGAACAGGGAGACCATGGAGCGGCTCGTCGGCGAGCATCGCGACCGGCTCGCCAGAGCACGCCAGGGCGGCTCCGAGCGTGCCCGGGAACGCCACACCAAGGCCGGCAAGCTGCTGCCGCGCGAGCGCGTCGAGCGGCTCCTTGATCCGGGAACGGCATTCCTCGAGCTGTCGCCTTTGGCGGCATTCGGGATGTACGACGATCCTCCCGGCGCCGGACTCATCACCGGCATCGGCCGCGTCAGCGGGAACGAGTGCGTCATCGTCGCCAACGACGCCACGGTGAAGGGCGGCGCGTACTACCCAATGACGGTGAAGAAGCATCTGCGCGCGCAGGAGATCGCGCACCAGAATCGGCTCCCCTGCCTGTACCTCGTCGACTCCGGCGGCGCCAACCTCGACCTGCAGGACGACGTCTTTCCCGACCGCGAGCACTTCGGCCGCATCTTCTACAACCAGGCTCGGCTCTCGGGGCTGGGCGTCCCTCAGCTCGCGCTCGTGATGGGCTCATCCACCGCGGGTGGCGCGTACGTTCCGGCGATGAGCGACGAGACGGTCATCGTCAAAGGACACGGAACGATCTTCATCGGCGGCCCGCCGCTGGTGAAGGCGGCGACCGGCGTCGAGGTGTCGGCGGAGGAGCTCGGCGGCGCGGATGTCCACACCCGCGTCTCGGGCGTGGCCGACCATCTCGCGCTCGACGACGCGCATGCGATCAAGATCGCCCGCGATATCGTCGCGCTGCTGGATCGGCCGACGTTCTGGGGCGACGCGGATCGCCAGGATCCCGAGCCGCCGGCGCGCGATCCGCAGGAGCTGTACGCGATCATCCCGCGGGATATCCGGACGCAGTACGACGTACGCGAGGTCATCGCGCGGATCGTGGACGGCTCGCGCATGCACGAGTTCAAGGCGCTCTATGGGACGACCGTGGTCTGTTGCTTCGCGCGCATCGAGGGCTATCGGGTGGGCATCGTCGCCAACAACGGGGTGCTGTTCAGCGAATCCGCGCTGAAGGCCGCGCACTTCATCCAGCTTTGCAACCAACGCCGCGTGCCGCTGGTCTTCCTCCAGAACATCTCCGGGTTCATGGTGGGTAAGGACTACGAGGCGGGTGGCATCGCGAAAGACGGCGCGAAGATGGTCACCGCGGTCGCCTGTAGCACCGTCCCGAAATTCACGGTCATCATCGGCGGCAGCTTCGGCGCGGGGAACTACGGCATGGCCGGACGCGCGTACTCGCCGCGCCAGCTCTGGATGTGGCCGAACGCGCGCATCAGCGTCATGGGCGGCGAGCAGGCCGCGACCGTTCTGTCGATGGTGCGCGACTTCGATAGCGACGCCGAGCGCGAGGACTTCAAACGCACGACCCGCGAGCGTTACGAGACGCAGGGATCGCCGTACTACTCGACCGCGCGGCTGTGGGACGACGGCATCATCGATCCGCTCGACACGCGCACGGTGCTCGCTCTCGGCCTGGCCGCGGCGCAACACGCGCCGATCGAAGACGTCCGCTACGGCGTGTTCAGGATGTAAGCAGCGGGGGGCTCTGCCCTCCGGCCCCCACCAGCGCGGCGACCTTCACGAGGAGCGCCTCGACGTCGAAGGGCTTGCCAATGACACCCTCCGCACCGAGGGAATCGCGCTCGCGGAGAGCGGCGATATGGGCGGTGATGATGAGGATCGGCACGGGGCCGAACCGCTCGCGCAGCCCGGCGATCCACGCCAGCGCGGTCTCTCGGCTGTACGCCTTCAAGGGGACCAGGTCGCTGATGACCAGATCGGCGTGCGCGGCCGCCGGCACCTCGTCGAGAGACGTCCCGGAGATCGAGGCATAGCCGGCGTCATCGAGTACGGTTCGTAAGAGCTCGAGAACGATCGGGTCGTCGTCCAGGACAACGATGCTTGTCATTGCGAGCACCTTGATAGACGTGAAGTAACGGAACCGCAACTTTCGTCTAAGCTGAAGCAAGCAGAGCGGGCACGTCCTCTGCATGAGAGGCGTCCTCAGAACAACATGATTGCTCGAGGTCCTGCCTTGGAACCAACCCTTCAAGACCCCATTGATCCGGTGGCGGTCGAAACCGCCGAGCGCACCAAGCTGTCTCCCGTCTCGGAGAGGCGTATGCGCCGCATCCTCGATGTGCTCTGCGACGCGACCCGCCTGAAGATCGTCCGGGCGCTTCGCGACAACCAGCTCGCGGCGAGCGACCTCGCGCGGATTCTCGGTCGAAGCCGCTCGGCGACGAGCCAGCACCTCCGCGTGCTGCGCGAGGCCGACGTGGTCCAGCCGAGCCGGAACGGCAACGTTGTCCGCTACCGGCTGGCGACGGACCTCAATGCCGAGATCCTCCGCGACATCGACGCCGCGTTCGACAAGCTGGAGCCGAGCACCGCCAACTAGCCGCGCTAGCCGCGCTTTCCGGTCGGCAGATCGCCGGGAAGGTCGACGTCCGAGCGCCACTCGCCCGTCGGATCGACCGCTACCCAGATGCGTTCGCGGAGCACGAGCGCGTCGAGGGCTCCCACGAGCGCACGCAGGCGGCGCTCGCCGCTGCGCAGGAGCTCCTCGGCGAGATCCAGCGCCGCCTTCGTGCTGACGACCGCCGGGAGCGGGTGCGACCAATCCGAGTCCCCCAGGACGACTGCCTTCTTTCCTGATTTGAGCGCGTGCTGAGCCATCAGCGCGAGCAATTCCGCGCGAAGACCGGGCATGTCGGCTCCGGCGATCGCCGCCAGAGGCGCGCGGACCTGCGCGAGGCCGGTGCGAACGCCGACCAGCGGCCCGCCGTGTGCGACCTCGTCGTGTACGAAGCGCACCGCCGCGGTGTCCGGCGGCAGCGGCAGATCCGCGGTACCGGGGGCAAGGACGATCACGACCTCGTCGCACGCGCCGAGGAGGGCCCGCAGCGGACGGTGGAAGAGGGGCGCGCCATCGACCGGCTCCATCACCTTCTCCCGGCCGAAGCGCGTCGACGCGCCTCCCGCGAGAAGGATGCCGCCGACGCCGGTCATACCCGGACGAGCTCGACGGTCGCGTTGTAGTCCGGTACGCCCGAGATCCGGTCGCGGCGACCGCCGGCGATGAGCGCGTTGGCCTCGGGCCAGAACATCTGGACGTTGCCGGAGCGGATGCGCGCAAGATGCGCTCGCGCCCTGACCTCGCCCTGTTCGCTGCGGACCACGACTGGGTCGCCCTCGGAGAGGCCGAGGCCCTGAGCGTCTCCTGCCGAGATGAAAAGGGCGTCGCGCTCGGCCCCCGTGAGCGGATCGCGCCCCTGCCAGACCATCGAGTTGAACTGCTTCCCGCGGCGGGTCGAGAGGCGGAATCGGCCGGGGGTGACGGGGACCGTCGCGGCGGGCATCGCGACCGAGAAATGCGCGCGGCCATCCGGAGTCGGGAAGCGCCAGCCGTCGCACAGGCGCGGGCCGCCCCACTGAAATTGGTCTCCGCCGCGCTCGAGGCGTTCGATCCCGGCATACGCCGGAACGACCCGTCCGATCTCCGCACGGATCCGCTCGGCCGATTCGAGGCCGACCAGATGCGCTCGCTCCGGGTAGGAGCGCCGCGCCAGCTCCGCGAAGATCTCCCACTCTGCGCGCGCCTCTCCCACGCGGGGGCCCGGGATCTCTGGGCTCAGCACGACCCGCCGCTCCGTGGTGGTCTCGGTCCCGCCGCCGGGCTGCTCGTAGCGCGTCATCGCGGGAAGCAGCAGGGAGTCGCCGCCTTCCACCAGCATCTGCGGGGACACCACGATGTCCTGATGGACGCGCAGCCCGACCCGCGACAGCGCACTCCTCACCGAGGTGGGGTCTGGCAGCGTGTCCAGGAAATTGCCACCGCTCGACCAAAGGATGTCGATCTCGCCGCGGCCCGCCGCCTCGACCATCTCCGCGGCGCTGAGCCCGCGCTCCGACGCGACGGCGAAGCCATAACGAGCGCCGAGCGCGTCCGCGGTCGCGGCATTGACCGGAACTCCTCCCGGTAGCGCGGTCGCGTACGCGCCCATCTCGGCGCCGCCCTGGACGCCGGAATGCCCGCGGATCGGCATGAGACCGGCGCCGGGCCGCCCGACGTTGCCTCGCGACAGGGCGAGGTCGACGATCCCCTGGACGTTCTCGGTCCCGCACACGTGCTGCGTGACACCCATCGACCACACCAGTACGGCCGACCGGGCATCTCGATAGAGCCGCGCGAACTCGCGCAGGTCGGCGACGCTGCTGCCTGCGCTCGCCGCGAGGTCTTCCAGCGACCGCTCCGCCAGAGCGGCACGCAGCTCAGCGACGCCGACCGTGTGCTCGCGCACAAACGCCTTGTCTTCGCCGCCCTCTTCGAGCAGGGCCTTGAGCGCGCCGCGCACGAACGCCAGATCCTCGCCGGTGTGTATCTGGTAGAAGCGGTCGGCGATCTTCGTGCCGAAGACCGCGCTCTCGATGCTGGAGGGGACCCAGTAGTGCTCGAGGCCGGGCTCGCGAAACGGGTTGACGACGACGACCTTCGTCCCCCGTTTGCGCGCGAGGTAGAGGTACTTCATGAAGACCGGCTGGGCATTGGCGACGTCCGCCCCGAACAGGACGACGAGATCGGTCTCGAGCACGTCCCGATACGAGCAGGTCGTCGCCGCGACACCGATCGCTTCGCGCAGCGCCCCTGTCGAGGGCGCATGACAGACACGGGCGGCGTTATCGATGTTGTTCGTGCCGAGGAACCGCGCGACCTTCTGCGCCGCGTAGTAGACCTCGTTGGTCAGCCCGCGTGCCGTCAGGTAGAACGCGATCCGCGCCGGCGCGCTCTCGCGGACGCGCGCTGCGGCGAGGTCCAGGGCCTCCTCCCACGTAACGCGGGCGAACCCGCGCGCTCCCCGCAGGCGCAGCATCGGATACGGGAGGCGCCCGAGCGCACGCAGGCCGGCCGCGTCGCGCGGGAGCGTCTCCACGTCCGTAAGGACCGCGGGATCCAGAGCGCGCGCGGTGTTGAGCTTGAGCAGATCGAGGCGCGTCGTGCACAGATGGATTCCGTCCATCGTCCAGTCGTGGAAGCCGGCGACCCCGAGCGCGCAGCCGTCACAGACCCCGCGTGAGAGGATCCGCCACGCATACGGCAGATCGTGGCGGTTGTCCCACACGGTGCGCGCGATCTCGAGATAGTGGTTGGGCTTCGTTCGTCCGAGGCCGTACGGGATGGGACTCACCCACAGGCGCGGCCGGATCATCCGCCGAGTCTAGGTACCGCGACCGCGCTCGCGCGTGCAGCGTCTAGAGTCACGCGCGATGACCATCAGGTCCGAGACGGATGCGCGGCACGTCGTCCGGATCACGCTCGATCGCCCGGATCAAAGGAACGCCTTCGATGCGGAGCTCGTGGCGGAGCTCACAGCGGTCACCGGACGGATCGAACCTGCGGCACGCGCCGTCATCCTGCAGAGCGAGGGCGAGGCCTTCTGCGCCGGTGCGGACATCGACTGGATGCGGGGAATGGCCGACTACACGCTCGACGAGAACCTCGCCGACAGCCGCGGCCTGGCCCGGATGTTCCGCGCGCTGTACGACCTGCCGATGCCACTTGTGGCGCGCGTTCAGGGCGCTGCCATTGGCGGCGGAGCCGGGCTGGTCGCGGTCGCCGATATCGCCGTCGCCTCGACCACGGCGACCTTCGGGTTCACGGAGACGCGCCTCGGCATCCTCCCCGCCGTGGTCTCGCCTTACGTCGTGCGCAAGATCGGCCCCGCACATGCCACGGCGCTCTTCGTCACCGGGCTACGGTTCGACGCCCTGCGGGCCCTCGAGATCGGGCTGGTCGAGGCGGTCGAGGAGCCCGCCGACCTCGACGCTCGCGTGGACTCGCTCATCGCCGCGATCCTCGCGGGCGGACGGCAGGCCGTGAACGCGGCGAAACGCCTGGTGCGCGACGTCGAAGGGCGCGGGCTCGATGACGTGACGGAGCTGACCGTCGAGCGCATCGCGCGCGCTCGCATCAGCGGCGAGGGTCAAGAGGGGATGCGCGCGTTCCTGGAGAAGCGCGAGCCCAACTGGTGACGACGTTGCTCGTCGCGAACCGCGGCGAGATCGCGCGGCGCATCATCCGGACCGCGAAGCGCATGGGGATGCGCACGGTCGCCGTCTACTCTGATGCCGACGCCGCGCTGCCGTTCGTGCGCGAGGCGGACGCGGGCGTGCGGATCGGCCCCGCGCTGGCTCGCGACTCGTATCTCGCGACCGACCGAATCATCGCCGCGGCGCTCCAGACCGGCGCGGAGCTGGTGCATCCCGGATATGGGTTCCTGGCCGAGCGCCCGGAGTTCGCGACCGCGGTCGAGGCCGTGGGCCTGCGTTTCGTCGGTCCGCCCGCGAACGTCCTCGCGGCGCTCGGCGACAAAGCCGTAGCCAAGGCGATCGCGGAGCGGGCCGGCGTGCCGGTGCTGCCCGGCTACCGCGGCGATGACCAGAGCGATGACGCGTTCATCGCGGCCGCTCGCGCGGCCGGCTTTCCGGTGATGATCAAGCCCGTCGCCGGCGGCGGTGGGATCGGGATGCAGGCGGTCCGCGACGAGGGCCAGCTGCGCGAGTCGCTCGCGCGCGCGCGCCGGCTCGCGGCGGGCTCGTTCGGCGACGAACGGCTGCTCCTCGAGCGGCTCGTCGAACGACCGCGGCACCTCGAGGTCCAGGTCATGGCGGACGATCGCGGGGACGTGACCACCTATCTCCTGCGCGACTGCTCGGCGCAGCGCCGTCACCAGAAGATCGTTGAGGAATCACCCGGCCCGTCGCTCGACGCCGCACGCCAGGAAAAGGTCGCGGCCGCCGCGGGCCGGGTCGCGCGCGAGGCCGGCTACCGGAACGCCGGCACGGTCGAGTTCATCGTCGACGAGGCCGGCGACTTCTATTTCCTTGAGGTGAACGCGCGGCTGCAGGTCGAGCATCCCGTGACGGAGGTCGTCTGCGGCGTGGACCTCGTCGAGCAACAGCTACGGGTGGCCCTTGGAGAGCGGGCGCCACGAGAGTGGACACGCTCGGGAGACGCCGTCGAGGCACGCATTTACGCCGAAGATCCGGGATCAGGTTTCCTCCCGTCGACAGGACCGCTCGCGCACGTGCGCTGGCCCGACGGCGTCCGGGTCGACGCGGGATACGAGGAAGGCGACACGGTGACCCGCCACTACGACCCGCTCCTCGCGAAGGTCATCGCGCACGGCGCCGATCGCACCGCCGCGCTCGATGCGCTCGCGATGGCCCTCGCCGAGACGGAGGTGCTCGGCGTCCGCACCAACCTCGCCTTTCTGCGGACGCTCATCGCGCACCCGGCAATGCGTGAAGGCCGGGTGCACACCGACTTCGTGGAGCACGAGCTCTCGCGGCTGGTCCCCGCGGCACGCGCGGCGCCCGACGAGGCCTATGCCGTCGCGGCCGCTTCGGTCGTCGCGGCGGCCCGCAAGACTCGCGACCCGTGGAGCGCCTCCGGTCCGTGGCGGCTTGGCCAGGGCAGCGCGACGACCGTGGTCCTGCGCGAGGGTTCTCGCGAGCGGGCCGTCGTGCTAACGGGGAGCGGCCCCTATGAGTACGCCGGCCACCGCATCGCCGCCGCGGACGAGCGCCATCGCTGGACCATCGACGGTGAGCCCGCCGCGGCGGCCAGCACGAGCACCATGGTGTGGACGGCGTGGCGTGACGCGACGTGGGAGCTCGAGACCGCGCCGCGCGAACGGAGCGTCGAACAGACCGCGGGCGCGGGAGTCGTCGCGCCGATGCCCGGCGTGATCATCACCGCACCCGCGCAGGCCGACCGCCACGTTCGGCGTGGCGATCTGCTCTTCCTCGTCGAAGCCATGAAGATGGAGCTGCGCGTCGAGGCGCCGGCCGACGGCATCGTCAAACGCGTGCTGGCGCGCGTCGGCCAGCAGGTGGAGCGCGGCCAGCGCCTCGCCGAGTTCGAGGCGGAGAAGGCCTGATCGAGGCTCGGGATCGGGACGCCGCGCGTCTGGCGATGGGCGAAGGCTGGCCGGTCATGGGCACGGTCATCGTCGTCGGCACGACCTTTGGCGTAGTCGCCAGGCAGGCCGGGCTCGAGCCGATCGAGATCGCCGCGATGAGTCTGCTGGTGTTCGCGGGCGCATCCGAGTTCGCGATGGTCAAGCTGTTCAGCGAGTCCGCCCCCGCGCCGGTCGTTGTCGCCACCGTCCTCTTCATAAATCTGCGGCACCTGCTGATGGCGGCGTCGCTCCGCCCGTACTTCATGCGACTCAGCCCGACCCGACGGCTCGCCGCGGCCTTCTTCCTGACGGACGAGAGCTTCGCGATGGCGACCAGCCACTTCCGTCGCGGCGGAACGAGCCTCGTGTACTACGTCACCTTCGCGGTCGCGCTCTTCATCGTCTGGAACCTGGCGACGCTCGCCGGCATCGCCCTGGGCAGCAGCATCGGTGAGCCGCGCCGTTACGGCATCGACTTCGCGATCACCGCCACATTCATCGGGATCGTCGTCCTCGCCGTGAGACGTCCAGCCGATGCGGCGGTCGCGCTCGTCGCCGCCACGATCGCGGGGGTCCTCGCCATGGCCGGTCTACCGACGATCGCGGTGATCGTCGCGGGAGCGCTCGCGCCGGCCCTTGCGGTGTTCGCGCGCAGGTGATCTGGCTCGCGATCGTCGGCGCGGCCGTCGCGACCTACCTCACGCGATCTCTGCCGTTCGCCCTGACCGCACGTCCCGCACTTCCCGCGGCGGCGGCGCGCTACTTCGAAGCGCTGCCGGTCGCGATCATCGCCGCGCTCGTCGGCCCTGCGGTTCTTGCACCGGGCGGCGCGCTGACGCAGGGCGCGGAGCCGCTCGCCGCGGCCATCGTCGTGGCGATAGTCGCCTGGCGCCGGAGCCTGCTCGCGGGCGTGATCGCGGGCGTCGCCGCGGTTGCGCTCCTGCGGCTCGTCTGATCCGGGGCTAGCTCCAGCGGCCGCGGCGGACCACATCCACGGCCGGCCGGTGCCCCCGCCGCAGCGATGGCGACGGCCGGTCGTGGGATTTGGCATACCCGACCGCGATCACGCCGACCGCGCTGTACTCATCCGGGATCTCGTAGGTAGCGTGCAGCTTCGCCTGATCGAACACCCCGAAGAAGACCGCGCCGAGGCCTGCATCCACCGCCGTCAGAAGAACGAGCAAAGCGGCCATCCCGGTGTCGATGTCCCAGTAGGGCACCGGCCAGTGGCTCTCGCTCATGTCGGTCCAACCCTTGTCGGACTCCGCGTAGCGCCGGAGGTAATCCATCTTGTTGGAAAGGCACACGATCAGGACCGGCGCCTTGAAGAAGTCGGGCCACCCGAACTCCGTGCGCCGCTCGGCGGGCCAGAGCGCATCGAAGTAGCGCGCGGTCTCCTCCTTTCCTTCGAGCACGAGAAAGCCCCAGCCCTGACTGAAGCCGGCCGAGGGCGCTTTCTGCGCGTTCGCGAGCATCCGCTCGACGATGTCGTGCGGGACCGGACGGTCCTCGAAGCTGCGGACCATCTTCCTTTTGCGGACGACGTCCTGGAATTCCATCAGGGCCGGCGGTACACGCTGTGATCCCGGACGAGAAGGCGCGCGTCGATAAGATGCCGCCGAAGCGAGGCGTGATCGTTATGCAGCGCCTGGAGCATTCGATTCACCTCGGGTTCGCCGTACTCCCGGCCCGCGGTGAACCGCTGCGCGACGTACGCAAGTACCGCGTGCCGCCGAACGCGTGAGGAAGGGAGCTTCTCAAGGCGACCGTCGCGGAAGTACGGCGCGAGCTCCGGCGGGCCGTCGAACGTCGCCCGGCGCACATCGTTCCCTTTCGGCCGCTGCATCCGTGCGACGATACGCGCGGCGTGACGGCTGAAGCGCTGCGGTCTCGACTGCCCAGGCGGATCACGATCGTCGAGGTCGCGCCGCGCGATGGATTGCAGGCCGAGGACCGGACCCTGCCCACCGAGGCGAAGCTTCAGCTGCTCGATCGCCTCGCCGACGCCGGACACGCGGTGATCGAAGCGACGAGCTTCGTCAGCCCCAAATCCGTCCCCCAGCTCGCGGACGCCGACGAGCTCATGCGCCGCCTGCGTCAGCGGCCGGGGGTGCGATATCCCGTTCTCGTCCCGAACGAAAAAGGTCTCGAGCGGGCGCTCGCGTGCGGCGTTCGCGAAATCGCGATCTTCGCGAGCGCGAGCGAGAGCTACTCGCAGAAGAATCTCAATCGCTCGCGGGACGAGGTGATCGAGGCTCATCGCGCGGTCGTGCGACGCGCGAAGGACGGGGGCCTGCGCGTCCGCGGCTACCTCTCGATGGTCGTCGCCGATCCGTGGGACGGGCCGACGCCGACGAGCGTCGCGGTCGATGCCGGGCGGCGGCTACTCGATCTCGGCTGCGACGAGCTCTCGCTCGGCGACACGATCGGAATCGGCACGGCGGGCGAGATCACGACGCTCCTTGCTGGTTACCGCGCCGCGGGCGTGCCGGTCGAGCGGACCGGCATGCACCTTCACGACACGTACGGCCAGGCCTTGGCGAACGCGCTGGTGGCGATGACCGAGGGCGTCACGGTGTTCGACGCGAGCACCGGCGGCATCGGCGGGTCCCCCTTCGCAAGGATGGCCGGCGGGAATCTCGCGACCGAGGACCTGCTCTGGATGTGCCAAGGCCTCGGCATCGCGACCGGCGTCGATATCCAGAAGCTGGCCGGAACCAGCCGCTGGCTCGGCGAACAGCTTGGGCGCGAGCTGCCCGCGCACGTGTCGCGGGCGCTCGCGGCCGCGGAA
>WNGI01001419.1_pt1 | contig 30665 bp, 20 predicted proteins | sample 5400621 | NCBI WGS metagenome assembly WNGI01 (sample SAMN13153374, study PRJNA577476) | soil metagenome | isolation source: 20 cm soil or saprolite under Garry oak tree replicate 1 | place: USA:California | collected 2016-06-15
AGCCGCAGCGACGACGGCGTCACCTCGATCAGCTCGTCGTCTTCGATGTACTCGAGCGCCAGCTCCAAGGTCATCTGGCGTGGCGGCTCCAAGATAATCATCTCGTCCGACGCCGTGGTGCGCATATTCGTGAGCTTCTTTTCCTTCGTCGCGTTCACGTCCATATCGCCGGGCCGCACGTGCTCCGCGATGATCATCCCCTCATAGACCGCGTCGCCCGGCTGTACGAACATCGTACCGCGTTCCTGAAGATTGAAGAGGGCAAAGGCCACCACCGCCCCCTCCCGGTCCGCCACCATCACACCCCGGTTCCGCCCCGACAGCGGGCCGGCCCACAAATCGTACTCGAAAAAGCGGTGGTGGATGATCCCCGTCCCCCGCGTGTCCGTCAAGAACTCCGACCGGTACCCCAGCAAGCCCCGCGCGGGGATCTTGAACCGCATCCGCACCATGCCGAGCCCGGGGTTCTTCATGTCCAGCATCGTCGCGCGCCGCGGGCCCAGCTTCTCCATTACCACCCCGACGTACCCCTCGGGGCAGTCGATCATCAGCTCCTCGTACGGCTCGAGCCGCTCGCCGTTCGGACCCTCCCGCGGGATGATCCGCGGCCGGCTCACCTGAAACTCGTACCCCTCGCGCCGCATCGTCTCCATCAGGATACCGAGGTGCAGCTCGCCGCGCCCCGACACCGTGAACGCGTACGGCGTGTCCGTATCCTCGACGCGCAACGCGACGTTGCGCTCCAGCTCGCGGTACAACCGCTCGCGCAGCTGCCGGCCGGTCACGAACTTCCCCTCGCGGCCCGCCAACGGGGAGTTGTTGACCAGCATGTCCACCGAGATCGTCGGCTCCTCGACCGCGATGCCGGCCAGACGGTCCAGGTGATCGGGGGCCGTCACCGTCTTGCCGATCTCGACACCGGCGAGCCCCGCCACCGCGACGATCTCCCCCGCGCTGGCTGTTTCCAGCTCCGCGCGCTCCAGACCTTCGAACGCGAAGAGCTTCACGATCTTGGCTTGCTCGAACGCACCATCACCTACCGGACCCGGCTCGCCGATGCCCAGTAACGCGACGGTATCGCCGACGTGCACCTGCCCACGCTCGATGCGCCCGATCCCGATCCGTCCCAGGTAGGACGAGTAATCGAGCGTCGAAATCAGCATCTGGAACGGGCCGGCCTCGGTCGCCTTCGGCGGCGGGATCGTTCCCAGAATCGTGTCGAACAGTGGCGTCAACGTCGTTCCCGGCTCGTCGAGCTCCAGCGTCGCCGTGCCCAGGCGACTCGACGTATAAAGGAAAGGACAGTTGAACTGCTCCGGCGTCGCCTCCAGGTCCATCAGCAGCTCCAGCACCTCGTCATGGACGCGCATCGGCTCAGCGTCCGGCCGATCGATCTTGTTGACCAGCACGATCGGCTTCAGGCCGAGCGCCAGCGCCTTTCCCGCGACGAATCGCGTCTGCGGCATCGGCCCCTCGGCGGCATCGACGAGCAGCAGAAAGCCATCGACCATGCGCAGAATGCGCTCGACTTCGCCGCCGAAATCGGCGTGCCCCGGCGTGTCCACAATATTGATTTTTGTATCGCTCCAGCGAACCGAAGTGTTCTTCGCCAGGATCGTAATTCCGCGCTCCCGCTCGAGCGGATTCGAATCCATGACGCGCTCCGCCACCTGCTGGTTGGCGCGGAATACGCCCGCCTGGCGGAGCATCTGATCCACGAGCGTGGTTTTGCCGTGATCGACGTGGGCAATGATGGCGATGTTGCGAATCTTCACTGTGTTACGTCCTCTGTGGTCCCATAATGAGGGCGGCAGTATAAATGGGTGGCTGGAGCCATACAAGGGCGTCAATCACACGTCGGCTCCTGCTCCACCTGCACCGTCACATGCGCAATCCCGAGCGCCCGCATCCGGTCCTGAACGGCCTCCAGCACAGGCTGATTGTCGGTCGGGTTCTTGACCACGAGATGTCCGCTCATGGCGACCACCCCGCTCGTCACGGTCCACAAATGCAAGTCGTGAACCGATTCGACTCCCGGCACCGACGCGATGCGCTCGTGCACGTCCGACAGCGCGATGTGTCTTGGCGTCGCCTCGAGCAGCACGTCGGTGCTTTCCTTGACCAGCCGCCAGGCGCTGACCAGGACCAGCCCCCCGATCAGTACGGAGATCAACGGATCGGCCATCACCCAACGTGACGTGAGCACGATGACGCCCGCGATGAGCGCGCCCACGGAACCGAGGAGATCGCCCAGCACGTGCAGGTACGCGCCCCGTTGGTTGAGCGAGTGCTCATGCCCGCGGTGCAGCACGACGACGGCAGCGAGATTCGCGACGAAGCCGATCGCCGCGACGCCCAGCAGCAAGGGTCCGTTCACGAGCTGCGGCACCCGCAGCCGGTGCCACGCCTCGACCCCGATGCCGATCGCGATGGCGAACAGCACCGCACCATTGATGAGCGCCGCGAGAATCTCCAGCCGCATGAACCCGAACGAACGCTCCGGGGTGGCCGGCCGTTGCGCGATCCACGCGGCGACGAGCGCCAGGCCGAGGGCCGCGACGTCGGCGAGCATATGCGCGGCATCCGCCAGCAGGGCCAGGGAGCCGGCGAGCCACCCGCCGATCAGCTCGACCAGCATGACAACCGCGGTGATGACCAGCGCGAGCGTCAGGCGCCGTCGAGTCTCGACGTTGATGGGCGCGCGATAGGTGCAGTGGGCTTCAGCGGGGAGCACGGATGTATCCTCGCCGTAAATCTAATACTATTAGGCCGTGAACGTCCTCGGTCTACGGCTGCTGGCCATCGTCGCGCTTGTGGCGGCCAACGCGTTCTTCGTGGCGGCTGAATTCGCGCTCGTCGCATCCCGCCGCACGCGGATCGAGGCCATGATCCGGCGGGGCGATCGCAAAGCGCGCATCGTGCGCAAGGCGCTCGGCGAGCTGTATCGCCTCCTCTCGGCGACGCAGCTCGGCATCACCCTGACGTCCATCTTGCTGGGCTACGTCGCCGAGGATACCGTCGCGCATCTGTTTCGCGATTGGTTCGCGACGCTGCCCGCGGGCCTGGCGTTTCTGACACGCGGCGGCATTGCCTCCGTCGTGGCCGTCGGCACGATCTCGTTCCTCCACGTCGTGTTCGGGGAGCTGGTCCCCAAGACATGGGCGATCACCTATCCCGAGGCCACCAGCCGGTGGGTCGCGACGCCGCTCATCGTGTTTTCGTGGATCACGCGGCCGTTCAATTTCCTGTTGAATGTCAGTGCCCGCCTCGTATTGCGCTTCCTCGGCATCAGAAGCTCGAACCCCGAGCTCGATCGGGTACATTCGCCCGAGGAGATCCGGATGCTGGTCCAGCAGAGCCGCAAGACGGGCGGCCTCGGCGCAGGCGATGCGCGACTGCTCGAAGGCGTCTTCGAGTTCAGCGAGAAGAATGCGCGTGACGTCATGACGCCACGCACGCAGATGGTCGCATTGCCCGCCGAGGCGTCGCTCGCCGAGGCCGCCGACCGCGTCGCCGCCGCGGGCCGGTCGCGCTATCCGGTCACGGGCGAATCGCTCGACGACGTGGTCGGCATCGTGCATGCCAAGGACATCCTGCGCGGGTTGCTGTCCGGCGCCGAAGCCCCCGTGCAGGACATCGCGCGGCCCGCCTTCTTCGTCCCCGGCACCCGAGAAGTGGAAGACGTCCTGGCGGACATGAAACGCCAGAAGGTGCATCTCGCCATCGTGCTCGATGAATTCGGCGGAACCGCCGGGCTCGTCACGATGGAGGATCTGCTCGAGGAAATCGTCGGGCCGATCTACGACGAGTACGACCAGGCCCCGGCCGCCGGGCCGGGGACCGCGGCGAGTAGCGGAGGGAGCGGCGTGCCGATTCTGCCCGGCAGCGCCGAAGTGGATGACGTCAATCGCCTGCTCAAGCTTCACCTCGACGACGCGGACTACACCACGATTGGCGGGCTGCTGTTCGGGCGGCTCGGCCGGCTTCCGAAAGTAGGCGACCGCGTCAATCTACAGGGCGCGACGTTCGAGATTCTGGAAATGGATGGCCGGCGGGTGGGGAAGGTGCGCGTCTGGCCGGCGACCGCACACGTCCCGGAGCCGTCGAGCTAGTCGCCTCGCTGCTGGCGGGCGCCCACCAGCTGTACCGCCAGCTCCAGCGACGCGCGCATCGACCCCGCGTCCGCGATTCCCTTCCCCGCGATGTCGAACGCGGTCCCGTGATCGGGTGACGTGCGGATGAATGGCAACCCCAGCGTCACATTCACCCCGGTGCCAAAGCCCGAGACCTTCACCGCCGTCATTCCCACGTCGTGATAGGGCGCGAGCACGGCGTCGAACTCGCCACGCAGCGCGCGCACGAACACGGTGTCGGCGGGGAGCGGCCCGGCGGCGTCGAGCGCCGTCGCGGCGGGCCGCAGCAGGCGTTCGTCCTCGTCGCCGAAGAGTCCGCTTTCCCCGGCGTGCGGGTTGAGCGCGCACAACGCGAGGCGCGGCGTGGTGATGCCCCACCACTGCCGCAGCGCATCGGTCGCGATGCGTCCCGCCTGCACCACGCGCTCGGTCGTTACCGAGGCGATCGCGTCCCGCAGCGAGAGGTGCGTCGTCACCAGCACGACCCGCAGCCGCCCCGTCGTCAACATCATGGCCACCGGGACATCACCGGCGATATGCGCGAGGAATTCCGTCACGCCGGGAAACCGATAGCCGGCGGCGTGCAGTGCGAGCTTGTTCACGGGTCCGGTGACGATCGCGTCGGCCTCACCGGAGAGCGCGAGTCGCGCAGCGGCCTCGATGTTCTGGGCGGCTGCCCGACCCGCCTCGAGGTCGTTCGGCATCTTGGCTCCGTCCTCCCAGCCACCAACAATGCGGACATCCGCGTCGAGGGGCTGCCGCAGCGCTTTGCGCACCACTTCGGGGCCGATCCCTCGCGGATCACCCACGGCCACCGCCAGGCGCGGCCGAGAAGGGGGAGGAGCCAAGGCTAGAATCTGATGTCGATGTAAATCTGACGCCGCAGTTGATCGATGAAATGCCGGATGGCGAGCTGATCGCCGAGGGACTGGCGGATCCGGATCTTCACGTCCTCGAACGACAACTCGCCCGCGTCGTGGCGAGCGGTGACCTCGAGGACCACGAACTTGGTGCGCCGCGTATCGGCTCCTTGAACGATGACCGGCTTCAGTCCCACCGCCGTATCCGTCGCGAGGGCCTTCTGGTACTCCGGCGGCAGGTCCGTGAACGGTGCCTCCTCCGCCAGCTTGGGCTCTTGCGGGTCGGCGTACGTCTTCGCCAGAGAATCGAAGGACGCCCTCGCCCCTCCGCGGGCCAGCGCGTCGTGGAGCGAATCTGCGCGATGCCGGGCGATCGCGATCTGCGCCGGGCTGACTTCGGGGACCACGAGAATGTGCCTGGCCAGAATCTCGGCCGGCTGCGTGCGCTCGACGTTGATGATGTGGAATCCGAACGACGTCGCGACGGGACCCGCGATCTCTCCGGGACGGACGCGGAACGCGACGTCCTCAAACTCCTTCACCATCACTCCGCGGCGGAACCACCCCAGCTCGCCGCCCTGGGCCGCGGAGGCGCTGTCGCCCGAGAACTTCTTCGCCGCCGCCGCAAAATCGGCGCCCGGGTGCCGCAGCGCCACCACAAGCGACTCGGCAAGCTGGAACGCCCGCTGCCGTGCGACCGAATCCGGCGCCGGCTTGAGGACGATCTGACGGAACGACACCGTCGCGGGCCGCTTCGGCTGCTGCTCCTTGTTCTGTTCCCAGAACTCGCGCATCTGCGCATCGGTCGGCGGAATCGGGCGGAGTTTCCCCTTCTGCCGCTGCGCCTCGATCAGGCGCTGCGCATACAGCTGCCGGCGCTGTTCGTCGCCCAGCCAGCGGCGCCACTCTTCGACCGATCCGAAACGCGCCTGGCGAATCTGATCGCGGAAATCGTTCTCCGAGGTGAATTGCTTGCGGACGTTTTGATACGTCTGCTCCACCTGATCGAGCACTTCCTGGTCCGTCACCTTGATCGAGGTGTCGCGCTGCGCCTGCTGCACCAGAATCTCGAGTTCGACCAAGCGGTCGAGGACTTGTCGCCGCAGGGCCGCGAGCCGGGCGGAGTCCGTTGGCAGCGCCTGTCCCTGCGCTTGCTGCTGGACCATTTCCTCTTCGATTTGCGACGCGAGAATCGGACGCGTGCCCACGATCGCCACGATCCGATCGAGTGTTTGGGCGGCGGCGGTCGCCGCGACCATGGACGCCGCCAGGAGAAAACCAAGAGCTCTCATCGCGGCGCCTGCCTTCTCGTCGTGTCGATCGGCGCGGGTCCTGGTGCGGGCGCGATACGCGGCACGTTGGATGCCTGGGCCGAATCGGAGCGAATCTCCTGGCCCCGCTCGACCGCCCGCCGTACGCCCGCCGCGTCCACATCCCAGCGCGCGTCCGCGAGCAGAGTATCGGCCAGGAAGGCGGGCAGCGGGTAGAACCGGGCCCGTCCATGGAACACGCGATCGAAATAGTCGTTCACCCGTCCCAGCGCGAAACTGACGCGCTCATCAGGCGTCTTGCCGGCCGAATCGCGGAGCATCTCCGGTGACAGGTTCAGGATATTCGTGATCATAAGCATCGTGGAGTCGTGCTCCGCGCGCACACGCTGCCAGTCCGCCGCCGTGAGCGCGACCTTGGCGGAGTCCGCCAACTCCAGCATGAGCTGCTGCTGCGCCAACGACTTCAGGAACTGGTTGATCTGCTCGTCGTTCGCCTGCGGCAGCGCGCTGAGGATCTGGGGATCGAGGGCGTTCAACCAGCGCGCGAAGTCCCGCACCTTCAGCGATCCGCCGCGATACTTCACGAGCACCCGGTTGCTGGAGCGCGCGGCTTCCATGTCCTGCGCGGCCGCCTTCGCGTAGGCGGAAGCATTGCTCACCGGTTGGATCTTTCGCCTGATGACGAGGCTGTCAGCGTACATCGAGTCGGCGTGGCGCGACATCCGTTCCTGTAGACCGATGCGGAACGAATCCCGCACCTCGGCCAGCGGTGGACGACGAATGATGTGATAGCCGAACTGGCTCTTCACCACCTCGCTGATGCCGCCCGGCGCGAGCTGCCAGGCCGCGTCATCGAATTCCCCGACGTACTGGCCTCGCGTCGAGAGCCCCAGCGATCCGCCGTCGACCTTCGACGTTGGATCCTCGGAATACCGTGAGGCGAGCTGCGCGAACCGAGGGCCGGCCGTACGCGCCTGTGGCAGCAGCTGTTCGGCTTGGCGGCGCTTCTGCGCGTCGACTCTGATCAATTGGTTCGCGTCCGTCGATTTGCTGCCCTGGGGGGGGAGCACCCGGAAGAGGATGTGCTGGAACACACGGTATGGCCCGCTCTGATAGGCCGAGTCCAGTTGTGGCGGCGTCAGGTCTTTGCCCGTAACGATCCGGTCGTGGAACCGTTGCCATTTGAGTCTGGACACGACCGGCCACATCGCCGTCGCCGCCGTCGCGGAGTCCCGCAGATTCTTGCCGGACGCCAGCGCTTCCGCAAACAGGGAGTACTCGACCCAGTAGCGCGACACGCGGGTCAACGTCATCGGATCGAGCGGCACCTGCTTGCTCTCCCCCGCCCACCCGCCGAGTCGTTCCACCGTCAAGGTCTGGCCATTGGCGCGCGCCACGACGTCCGCGCGCGACGAGAACGCGTCGCGCAGCGCGTTGCACCCGAATAGGGTCAGTGAGGTCAGCGCCGGCAACACCAGACTCAAACGTCGCATCCGTTTCCTCTTTCTCTCGTTAACCGTGATGGTCACGCAGAACGGCCGTGAGCGCCCGGACCAGGCCGGGGCCGATCGACTCTCCGCCGAGCCGGCGGAGCCTGAGGGAGAGCGGCATCGCGCGCCGCACGTCCGCTTCGAACTGCACCGCCTCGAGGGCCACCTGCAGGCCCGCCAAACGCGGCGACGCGTCGCGCCGGAAAGTGAGCCGCGCTTCGTCGCCCTTGATCAAGACCGTCTCCAAACCGGCCTGAGCACCCAGCGCGCGCAGCTCGGCGACGAGCAGGAGCCGCTCAGCGGCCGCCGGTAATCGCCCGAAACGGTCACGCAACTCGTCACGAACGGCTTGAATCTCACCTGGTTGCTCAGCCCGCGCCAGCCGCCGGTACAAATTGAGCTTCGCGTCATCATCGGCGACGTACTCATCCGGCAAATGCGCCGGCGCGTCCATCGTCACATCTGGTGGAGAGAACTGCTCCCTGCTCCCAGCTCCCTGTTCCCCATGTTTCAGCCCGCGTACGGTTTCTTCCAGCCACCGCAGATACATGTCGAAGCCGACCGCCTGCACGTGCCCCGACTGCTCGCCTCCGAGCAGATTCCCCGCGCCACGGAGCTCCAGATCCCGCAGCGCGATGCGATAGCCCGATCCCAGATCAGTATGATGCTCGAGCACCTGCAAACGTTCCTCCGCCTGGGCATCGACCTGATCGGGTACGAGCAGATAGCAGAACGCCCGGCGGTGGCTCCGCCCCACCCGCCCGCGCAGCTGATACAACTGGGCGAGGCCGAAGCGGTCGGCCCGATCCACGATCATCGTGTTGGCGTTGGGCACGTCGAGGCCCGATTCGACGATCATCGTGGAGACGAGGATATCCACCTCGCCGCGCACGAATTGGCCCATGACGGCCTCGAGATCCACCTCGCGCATCTGCCCGTGCGCCACGGCGAGCCGCGCCCGCGGCGCGAGCGAGCGCACCCGCGCCGCCACGGTTTCGATCGTCTCGATGCGGTTGTGGACGAAATAGACCTGGCCGCCGCGATCCAGCTCCCGTGCAATCGCCTCCTCGAGCAGCGCATCGTCCCAGGGCTCGACGAACGTCAGGACGGGAGAGCGGTCCTTCGGCGCGGTCTCGAGCAGCGCGAGGTCGCGCAGGCCGGCCAGGGAGAGGTGCAGGGTTCGCGGAATCGGTGTTGCGGTGAGCGTCAATACGTCCATGCTCAGCTTGAGCGCCTTCAGCCGCTCCTTGTGCCGCACGCCGAAGCGATGCTCCTCGTCGACGACCAACAGACCAAGATCCTTGAACGTGACGTCCGCTGAGAGCAACCGGTGGGTCCCGATGACGATATCGACCTCGCCGGCGGCGAGGCGCTCCACCAGCGGAGCCGTCTCCTTGCTGCTGCGAAAACGTGACAATACCTCGATGCGCACCGGGTAATCGGCGAGCCGCTCGCGAAAGGTGCGGCCGTGCTGCTCGGCGAGAATCGTCGTGGGCACGAGTACCGCGACCTGCTTCCCCGCCTGCACCGCCTTGAATGCCGCCCGCACGGCGACCTCGGTCTTCCCGTATCCGACGTCGCCGACGAGCAGCCGGTCCATCGGGCGGGCACGCTCCATGTCCCGCTTGACCTCGTCCGAGGCGCGCCGCTGGTCCGGCGTGTCTTCATACAGGAAGGCGGACTCCAGCTCCCGCTGCCACGGCGTATCGGGAGGGAAGGCAAAGCCCGTGGCGAGCTGACGTCGCGCGTAGAGGTCCAGCAACTCCGCGGCCATCGCCCGGATCGCGGCCCGCGTCTTGTCCCGCTGCCGCTGCCACGTCTTGGCGCCGAGCCGGTGGAGACGCGGCGGCGGCGCGTCGCCGTCGCCAGCGGTGCGGTAGGGCTCGAGCTGATCGATCCGGTAGAGCGGCACGTTGAGCCGGTCCCCACCTTCGTACTCCACGACCGCGACCTCGAGCGTCACCCCCTCGGCGCCGACGGCGATCGTCTGCAGGCCGCGGTAGATCCCGATCCCGTGCTCCAGATGCACGACGTACCCGCCCGGGGTCAGTGGCCGCGAGGCGGCGGTCGATACGGCGCTGCGATAGCGACGCGGGCGCCGCAGCCGTCGTGCCCGACGGAAGATCTCGTGATCGGTGAGGACTCGCAGCGTCGGCATGATGAAGCCACCGTCGAGGGCGCCGACCGCCAGCGTCGCACGATCGGTGCCGATCAGCTCTTCCAATCGCTCGAGCTGTCCCTCGTTGTCGCAGAGGATCACGGTCGGCGGAGGCTGGGCGACGATCTGCCGCAGCCGCTTCAAGTCACGGTCGATGTGGTCGGGCGGGCCGAGTGGAAAGCGCTGCTCGGTCTCCGCCTCCGCTACCGCGATACGGGCCAGGCCGTTCAGCCGTGCACGCCATGCTCCCGGGTCTATGAGCAGGTCCTCACGGGCTGGCGGCTCTTCTCCCATCCGGCGGGCGACCTCGAGATGGTGCGCCGCATCCGCCCAGGCTCGTTCGACCTCGCGCTCCACGGCGGATTCCTGATCCGTGATGACGATCGTGTCGGTCGGCAGGAGCCCCAGCAGGTTCGTTCGTAGGGGCGCAGCATGCTGCGCCCCTACCTGCAATTGGTTCTGCACCGATTCCGCACGCACCGGGAGAACGGTCACGCGATCCAGCGCGTCGCCCGAGCGTTGTGTGTCGAGATCGAAGCTGCGCACCGAGACGACCTCGTCGCTCCACCATTCGATGCGCGCCGGCGCCGCCATGCCGAATCCGTACACGTCGAGGATTCCGCCACGCACGCTGTACTGGGCGACTTCAGTGACAGTTGGGACGCGCTCGTAGCCCATCTGATCGAGCCGCTGCGCCGTGTCGGTGAGGCTCCTTTCCTTTTTACTGACTTCGATCACGAGTCGCGCCTGCTCCAGTGCCGCCGGAACTGCCGTCCGCTCGGCGCTCGCTCGGGCGGTGGTGACCAGCACACGGACTGCTCCGCGCAGCAGCGCCTCGATCGTCTCGATGCGCTCGCCGGCCAGCTCGTAATGCGGCTCCTCGGCGCCGAGTGACTCGCGCTGTGGATACAGCGCCGTCGACTCCGGTCCCAGGAGCGTCTGCAGATCCGCGAGCCAGCGCTCCCCGTCCGCTGGAGTCGGAGCGACGACAGTGAAAACACGCTGCGGCAACGCCCGGGTAAGTGTTGCGACCAGCACGGCCGGGCTCGAACCGGGAAGCCCGCCCACCCCGATGCGCTTTCCGGGCGATGGCAGGCGCCCGACGAGCGAGCGCATGGCGGGAAGGTCGTGAAACCTCTCGAGCAAAAAGGCGAGCGGCATCAGCGCGTCCGGGTCGCGACCCCCAGCTCGGCGGCGGCGAGCAGCAGCGCGAGGACCAGCAGGATCCCGCTCGCGTCGGCACGCCGCGTGCCCGAGAAGCCCTCGGCGGCCAGTCGATCCGCATTCAGCACCGCTGCACGGTCTTTGCCGCCCAGCGCGGCCGTGACTAGCGCACTCGTGGCCGGCGTGAGGTCGGACTCGCGCGCGTCGGGACCGAAAACTGTCGCTCCGATCGTATCCGTTCCGCGCGTGCGGAACTCCACGCGCGGCGCGCCTTCGGCTGAGGCGACTTCGGCTTCACCGATCACAATCCGATTGACGAGCGCATCGATGAACGGCACGAACCCCGGCGTGGCCGGCAACGCCGTCCAGGCGGTGTCCAGTCGACTGCCGAGCACCACGACACTGCCCGAGCGCACGAGCCAGGGCTCGCTATTCACGGTCGCTACGACGGCATCTGCTCCCTGCTCCCCGCTCCCTGCTCCCTCGATGCGATATCGCCGCACCACCGGCACGCCATTGAGAACGGTCAAATCGGTCGACGAGAGCACTCCAGGGGTCGCCAGTTGACCCCAACGCCACGGCACCCCGCGCGACGCCAGCGCGCGATTCGCCTGTCCGACGAGCGCCGGATCCCCGGGCGGCTGTACGATCGCGTGGGGACTGGTGGGGACGTCACCGCCGCCGATCACGACATCGCGGCCATCGACGACGTGCCTTCCCGCCTGGAGCACGTCGAGCGCCGCCGCGACAAACGACCCAGCACTGGGCGCCGCCATGACCTTCCCGGGCGGCGCTACGCGCCAGGCGAAAGGCCTGCGGTCGTCGGCGCGCAGCTCGTCGGGCTCGAGCGCCGCTTCGCCAACCCACCACCCTGGCGCAAGCGATTGCGCAGGCAGCGACACGGTTACTGCCGCTCGCGTCGCTCCGTCGGTGCCCTCCCGGCCCGGCGTCGCCAACCCGCGGGCGGCGATTTCTCCACGGTTGGGGCCGGCGCCGATGCGGATCGTGACGGGCACAGGCTGCGGTGTTCCGCCGTTGTCGAGCATCGAGCCGCTCAATTCGATGACCGCGGCTCCCTCGGAGACCGTGACCGCCGCGATTCCGCGATTGGGCGCCCCGCGTCCGGGAGCGAGCGCCAGCACCCGGACCCCGCTCGGCACCGTGGCCCGACTCGACGCGAGCGCCGTCTGTTGCCCATCGCTGAGCACGTGCACTTCCCGGCCGACGAACGGCTGCGCATTCACCACGCGGGAGGCGCGTTCGACGGCTTGTACCAGATCCAGCCGTAGCCAGCCAGGATGTGTGCTGTCGATCGTGGCGAGCAGCGCTTCGCGCGTGCCCCCGCGCAGCACGCCGTCGCACAGCATCAGCCACACGCGATCGGCGGATGTCGTGCGTGCGAGGGACGAGCGCGCCGCCACGCGCAACCGGTCGAGGACGAGACCGCCATCGACGATTGCTCCAGAGGACGGAGAATTATCGAGAATGATGACGGCGGCTGTCGGCTGATGCGCGCCCCCACCACGCAGCGGTACCAATGGTCGCGCCGCCGCGAGCACGATCACCACGATCAACGCCATGCGCAGAATCAGCAGCAAAAGGTGGCGCAGCTTCAGCCGGCGAGCGCTCTCTCGCTCCGCCGCGCTCAAATAGCGGACCGGTGGGAAATCGAGCTCGGGGGGAACGCGTCGCTGCAACAGGTGAAGCAATGCCGGGATCGCGGCGGCGGCGAGTCCCAGGAGTGCCAGCGGGTGAATGAAGCTCACGTCAGCAGGCGCAGCGCGAGGCCGAACGGCATGTTGGTCTGGATGTGGTGGTATGCGATACCGTGCCGCCGGCAGGCCTTCCGCCACGCGGCGATCTCGCGGCGCACCGTGTCCGCGTACGCGCGAGCCAGCTCGCGCGGCCGTACCACGACGCTCACCGCGGATTCAGGATCCTTGAACCGCACTTCCGGCGGACCGGTGAGCTCGACTTCCGCTGGGTCCATGAGGTGAAAGACGACGACCTGGTGGCCGCGATGCCGGAGATATCGCAGCGCGGCGAGTGCCAACTCTCGATCGAACAACAGATCCGAGATCAGCACGACCATGCCACGCCGGGCGAGCAAGGCGGTCAAGCGCTGCAGCGCGGCGTGTGCCGCGGTTCCCTGGCCGTCCGGCGTGTCGAGCAAACCACGTACGATGCGAGTCCATTGACCGGCCTTCACCCGCGCCGGGATCACGTGACGCACGTGCTCATCGAAGGTCACGAGTCCCGTCGCATCGCGCTGCCGCAACAGAATCAGCGCTAACGCCGCGGCCAGTCGATCCGCGTACGCGCGCTTGGTCAGGCGTTCGGGAGTACCCTGCCACGCCATGGATCGACTCGCGTCGACCAGGATCATGGAGCGGAGATTGGTCTCTTCTTCGAATTGCTTTACGAACAATCGATCGGAACGCCCCAGGATCCGCCAGTCGAGATACTTCAGCTCATCCCCCGCCTGGTATGCACGGTGCTCGGTGAACTCCACGGAGAACCCGCGGAAGGGCGACCGATGCAGCCCGGCCAGGAACCCCTCAACGACGCCCTCAGCGACGATTTCGATGCCACCGAGGCGCGCGACTTCCGCCGGATCGAGCAGGTCTAGGCGCTGCGCCAAGAAATGTCCTTGCCATGGGACAGCTGAGATGGATCACAATCGAGCCAAGTCATTATAACAATATAATTTACGCGTATTATGCCGCTGGCACAGTCTCTGCCTTACAGCGGGGCGGGAGGCTCTATGTTCGCAAACCTAGCGATGCTCAGCTTGGCCGTCCTGTCTACGTCCACGGCGCGGGATCCGAGTTTGTACCGGCCGAAAGTTGAGTTGTGGACGAACCGCGGCGACGCGGCCGTCTATACCCGCGGTGAGCGGGTCCGGCTGTATTTCCGCCTCGATCAGGATGCCTACGTCACGATCTTCCGAGTGGATACGGATGGTCGTATTCGCGTGTTGTTCCCCCGGGATCCGTGGGAAGACAACTTCGCGCGCGGCGGCCGAGACCTCGAAGTCGATGGGAGTGCGCTCGCCAGCGAAGCTTTCAACATCGATGACTACCCAGGCGTTGGCTACCTCTTCGCGGTGGCCTCCGCAGATCCGTTCGTCTACGACCAAATCGAAAGCGGACAGCATTGGGACTATCGCGTGATCGCGGATGGTCGCGTACGCGGTGATCCGTACGTTGCCATGACCGATCTCGCGGAGCGTATCGTACCGGATGGGTACGTCGATTGGGACTACGACGTCATCTCGTACAATGTCGGTCAGCACTACGACTATCCGCGCTTCTTGTGCTATGACTGTCACACCTATCTCAGCTATCCGTACTGGGATCCCTATTTCAACTCGTGCGTGCGCTTCCGCATGGTCGTGTACGACGACCCCTGGTACTATCCGTACCGCTACTACGGTGGCAGCCGTACCGTGTTCGTGCGGCCCTACCGTCCGCAGCCGCGCTTCATCTTTAAGGATTGGGGCACCGATCGTCCCAGCCGCGAAGGCTTCGTCTCTCGCGAGCGCGAGCGCCCGGTCAACGACAACACACGTCGTGGCGTAACGGGCCGGGATATCGGCGGGCTCGGCAGCGTGCCGCCGCCCAACGTGCGGGACCGTCGCGGTCGTCCCGGCGACGATCACAACAACGGCGGTGATGATCGCGGCAATAACGGCAACGATCACGGCAACCGCGGCAACGACGACCGCGGCAACCGTGGCAACGACGACCGTGGCAATCGCGGCAATGATAATCGGGGCAACGGCGGCGGCCGTCCGGACCGCCAAGATGCCAAGCCTTCTGACCGGCCGATGGTTCTGCCGCCCAGGGACCAGCCGCGCGTGGAGCCCCGCGTCGTGGAGCCTCGCGTCGCGGAGCCGCGATCGGAGCCGCGTCGGGACGAGCCCCGGCGAGTCGAGCCGCGTAATGAACCGCGCAGCGAACCTCGTCGTGCAGAGCCGCGCAACGAACCGCGCAGCCAGCCACAGCCACGCGCCGAGCCGCGCCGCGACCCACCGCGCGAATCACCAAAGCCGCGGGATGAGCCTGAGGTGCGGCGTCGCAAGCCTTGAACGTTCAGACTGAAACCTGACGCGCCCGATCGTAGTCTCACACGATCGGGCGCGTTAGCTTTTTCATCCCTTCCTTTTCTTGAGGCTGTCTTGCTGGCAATGCTATTGCTCTCGAACGCCCTGTTCGTCCAATCACCGGCCGATATACAGCGGGCGGCGCAGACTATCCTGCCGGCCGATATCCGCCGGCGCATCGGGATCATTGCCGATGATTCCATGCGTGGTCGAGACACACCGAGTGCCGAGCTCGACAAGGTCGCAGCGTACATTGGGCGCGAGTACCGCCGGTTGGGCCTCACGCCAGGTGGCGACAACGGGACCTTTCTTCAGCGCTACTCACTGGATCGCGTACAGGTCGTCGCCGAAAGCTCGGTGGCATTCGTGCACGGCGGCGGCGGCGCCACGCTGAAGTACGGGAAGGACTTCGTGTTTTCCGATAACAACTTCGAAAGCGGCGACTACGCGGGCGGCGTGGTGTTGGTCACGGGTCCGTTGACCGGTCCGCTGACGGTGGACACCGCGACGTTCGCCGGCAAGATGGTGATTTTCGCGAGCCCCCGCTTTCGTGACCGGCAGCGGCTGTTCTCCTGGAAGCCCGCCGGCGTCGTGCTGCTCACGTCCGCTGACGACTCCGACTGGTCGAGGATCGTCAGTCGCAGAAGTCGGCCGCAATCCCGCGACCCCAACAATTCCATCGGTGGCCCGATCCTGCTCATGCGGATGTCGTCGTTCCAGCCCATCGTGGCGCCATTCGGGCTCGATCTGGCCGGCGCGCAGTCGGCCGCGGCGTTCGAGGCGAGGCCGTTGGGAGACGTCCAGCTGCACGCGCACGCGCGAATGGCCACGCGCGAGAAGAAGTCCGCGCCCAACGTGGTTGCCATTCTCGAGGGCAGCGATCCGACACTCCAGAACGAGTACGTGGTCTTCAGCGCGCACATGGATCACATCGGGGTCGCGGGACCACGGGGCAGCGGCAGCTGCCAGGCCGAGGGTGCAGACTCTATCTGCAACGGCGCCGACGACGACGGTTCAGGCACGGCCGCCGTCGTGGAGATCGCCGAGGCATTCTCGGGGCTGCGGCCGCGCCCCCGGCGTTCGATCATCTTTCTGAACGTGAGCGGCGAGGAAAAAGGACTGTGGGGCAGCCAATACTTCGTCGATCACCCCACGGTGCCGATCACCAGCATCGTCGCCGATCTCAACATCGATATGATCGGTCGTAACTGGAAGGACACCATCGTCGCGATCGGGAAAGAACACTCGGATCTCGGCGCAACTCTGAACCGGGTCGCCGCGGCGCATCGCGAGCTGAACATGCAGCCGATCGACGATCAGTGGCCCGGCGAGAACTTCTACGGGCGCTCCGATCACTTCAACTTCGCGAAGAAAGGCGTGCCAATCCTGTTTTTCTTCAGCGGCACCCACCTCGATTACCACAGGGTGGGGGACTCGCCGGATAAAATCGACGCGGAAAAGGAGTCGCGCGTCGCGCGGCTCATCTTCTACCTCGGCCTCGACGTCGCGAACAGCGCCGAGCGGCCGAAATGGAATCCCGACAGCTACAAGCGCATCGTCAGCGGGAACTAGCGGCTGCAGGAGACAGCACGCCCCCGACCCCGGGATGACCGGAGGCGGGGGCGCGCCTATCTTAGACTCGTGCGAGTGCTGATCGTAGAAGACGACCCCGAGCTCGCGGGTCTCCTGCGGGACGGTTTGCGCGAGCATCGCATCGACCCGACGGTGGCGGCCGGGTTTGCCGAGGGGCGCGAGCAAGCGTTGATCGGCGACTACGACGTCGTCATCCTCGACGTCCGGTTGCCGGGCGGCAGCGGGTTCGAGCTCTGCGCCGATCTGCGCCGACAACGAGTCGGCGTGCCGGTGCTGATGCTGACGGCGCTCGACGCCGTAGACGATCGCGTCCGCGGGCTCGCGGTGGGTGCCGACGACTATCTCACCAAGCCATTCGCTTTTCGCGAGCTCGTCGCCAGACTCCAGGCGCTCGCGCGCCGCCGTGCGCTGGCCCTCACTCCCACCATCCTGCGCGTCGCGGATCTCGAGGTGGATCTCGGCGCCCGGCGCGTCCGTCGCGCCGGCCGGTCGATCGATCTCACCGCGAAAGAATTTGCCTTGCTCGAGCTGCTGCTGCGTCACCCCGACCAGGTGGTCGATCGGTCCGCAATTACCGCGCACGTGTGGGACAACAACCACGATCCCTTTGCCAACGTCCTCGACGTGCTGGTGCGGCGTCTGCGCAGCAAGATCGACGACGGCTTCGAGCCGAAGCTGATCCGAACGGTGCGCGGCGCCGGCTATCGCCTGGGCGTATCCGGATGAGCCTCAGCCGCCTGCGCGTCCGCCTCACGCTGTGGTATGCGGCGACGTTCACGCTCATCCTGGGGCTGCTCGGCGGCGGACTGTTCTTGGCGATCGGGACGCAGGTATCGCGGCGGATCGATCTCTCGCTCGCAGCGGCGACCGGGGCCATCGTGCGCGCGACGCATGACCTGGAGCTCGAGCGCGCCTCCGGCGGCGCGGCGGATGCCGTCGAGGAGCTCCACATTCCCGATCGCGAGCTGTACCTCTTCGACGCTACCGGCCGCGCGATCACGCCGCCCCAGGCCGACCCCTGGATCGTCGACGCGGCACTCACAGCGGCGACCAGCGGAAGCGCCGACGTGCAGCACGTGACGGGCGGCAGTCACGAACGGCGGTTGCACGCCGAGCGATTCAACGGACGTTCGGGCACGGCGTACGTCGCGGCCGCCGTCGCCGATCGACCGAATATCCGTGAGCAGTACGCGTCGCTGATCGGCATCTTCGGTGCAGCCGCGCTGGCGGCGCTGCTGCTGGTCGCGGCGGGCGGCTTCATGCTGGCCCGGCAGTCCACGGTTCCGGTCGAGCGCTCGATGGAGCAGATGCGGCGCTTCATGGCCGATGCCGCCCACGAGCTGCGCACGCCGGTGACCATTCTTCGCACCCGCACGGAGCTCGCGCTGGCGCAGCCGCGCGACGCCACAGGCGACACCGCCGCCTTTCAGGCGATCGAGCGCGAGGCCGACCGGTTGGGCGGCATCGTCGGCGACCTGCTCACGCTCGCGCGCGCCGATGCCGGCGAGCGAAAGGTCGTGCGCGCATCGCTCTACTTGGACGACGTCGTCTCGCAGGCGGTCGCGTCTGCCCGAACGTTGGCCGAGCGAAAAGGCGTGGCGTTGGTCGTCGGGTCGTTCGAAGAGGCCCAAATCACGGGGGACGCGGGACTCGTGGAGCGCCTGGTCCTCATCGTGCTCGACAACGCGATCAAGTACACGCCGGAGGGCGGGCGCGTGCGGTTGGATGTGACGGCGCACGACGGCGCGCGCTCGGTCATCGTCTCGGACAGCGGCATCGGCATTCCGTCCGACCAGCTGCCCCGCATCTTCGAGCGCTTCTACCGTGGCGAAAGCGCGCGCAGCCATGCCGAAGGCTCGGGCCTCGGGCTTCCCATCGCTCGCTGGATCGCCGACCTGCACGGCGCCCGGATTTCGGTTGCGTCCGATGCAACGGGAACCCGCGTTGCGGTTGCGTTTCCCGCGGCGTAAGCCTCTTGTAAGGTAGGGTCGCTAGCTTCCGGGCCATGCGCCTCGTGTCGTCCCTGACCCCGGTGCTGTTCCCGTTCGTCTTAGTCGCTCAGCAACAGGTCACGCGTGCCGACGCCGTCGCGGCCGCGCTGGCCCGCGGCGCGCGCGTCGCGCTCGCGCGCGCCGATACGACCGCCGCATTGGGCGCGTCGCGGGCGGCCCGGGCATTCCCCAATCCCACCGTCTCCGGCAGCTACACGAAGGACACGCCGAACTATCACGCGCTCGGCGACCTGCCGCTCGACCTCCCCTGGCTGCGCGGGGCACGGATCGGGGCCGCGGAATCGGCCCGCGACGCCGCGCGCTATCGTTTCGACTTCGAGCGCGCCGCGATCCGATTCGACGTCGACACGACCTACACGCGCAGCCTGGCAGCCGCGCTGCATGCGCGCTTATCCCACCGCACCGCCCTCGATGCCGACAGTCTGTTGCGGATCGCCGAGCTGCGGCGGGAGGTCGGCGACGTGAGCGAGCTCGACGTCCGGCTCGCGGTGGTGAATGCGGGGCAGCTCGCGAACATCGCCGCCGACGACTCGCTCGCCGCGCTCGAAACGCTCTTGTCGCTGCAACTGCAGATGGGGCTCAGCGGCAACGAGCCGACGATCGCGTTGGTCGATTCGCTGCGCCCACCACCCGACGCTGCTCTAACAGAGCGGCGCGTGCTGCTTCCCATCGCCGCGGCCGAGGCGTCGCTGCGCTCCGCCGAGCGGTCGCTGGCATTCGCGCGCCGCAGCCGCTTCGCGCCGAGTCTCCAATTCGGCTTCGACACCGGCGATCCGACGAGTACGACACCGCATCAGCTGCTGCCCGTCATCGGCTTTTCGCTCCCCTTCCCGCTCTTCAACGCTGGCCGCGGCGACGTGCTGCGTGCGGCTGCGGAGCGGGATCGGGCCAGCGCCGAGCTCGACCTGACGCGCCGTGAGACCGAAGCGGCGGTCGCGCGCGCGCGGCGCGATCTGGTGGCCGCACGCGATCGGCTGCGGCGCACCGCGGGGCTCGTCGAGAGCGCCAATCGCGTCGCCGCGATGTCACTGCAGGCCTACAGCGAGGGAGCCATCCCATTGGCGAACGTACTCGAGGCGCAACGCAATGCGCGCGAGATCCTGGCGCGCTACATCGACGACCTCGCGACCGCGGACGCGGCAGCCCGTCGCGCGAACCCGGAGTGCTTGGCGTCTCCACCAGCGTCGCCTTGGTCCGACCCTTCCCCCACGAGGTCAGCGCGATCGGGACGGTCATGCCCCGACCGGACCGCTTTGCCGCGCTCGCGCCACCCGGGCAGACGCGCGTCGCCGGGATTTTCGTAGTCGCGGGGCAACCTGTCGCCAGGGGCGATGCGTTGATCGAATTCGAGCGTGCACCGTTCGACGCGGCCGCGCAGAGCGCCGCCGCCGCACTCGCGAACGCGGAGCGCGCCTATGCGCGCGCGGTGAGGCTCGTCCAGGCCGGCGTGCTGGCGCAGAAGGACAGCGGTCAGGCGGCCGCCGACCTTGCGGCGGCCCAGGCAGCCGCGGTCACCGCGCGCCGCGCGCAAGAGCTGGCCACGCTGCGCGCTCCGTTGAGCGGCGTCGTCACGCGCATGAACGCGGTGCTGGGAGCATCCGTCGATGCGAGCCAGACGCTGGTGGAAGTCGCCGATCCAATGGCGTTGGACATCGTCTTCAACGTGTCGCCGGTTGAAGCCGGCCGCATCCACAGCGGGGATACGGCCATCGTCACCAGCGGAGAAGGCACGAGTGGTGAGGCACTCGGTCCGGGTGTTGTGACGAGCATCGGCGTAGCGGTGGACTCCGCGTCGCGCGCGGTCGCGGTGCGGGCGAGGCTGACGGTGCCGCCGAGGGCGCTGCGGATCGGTGAATCGGTGGTCGGTCGCATCGTCACGGGCGTGAACCCCCACGCGGTGGTGATTCCGGTCGACGCACTGGTCCCCGAGGGGGATGGCTACCGCGTCTTCGTCGTCGACTCGGCCGGCATCGCGCATGCGCGAGCCGTCACCGTCGGCGGCCGCAACGAATCAGTCGCCGAGATCCTCTCGGGTCTCGCGGCCGGCGAGACCGTCGTGACCACCGGCGCATACGGCGTCCAGGACAGTGCCCGCATTGGCGGCGCGCGGCGGTGAAACTCTTCGACATCCTGAGTCGCCAGCAACGACTCGTTTATCTCGTGATTGCGCTGCTCAGCGTCGCCGGCATCTGGATGGCGATGCGGCTTCCGTCCGCCATTTATCCGGAGCTGCGGTTCTCTCGCATCACGGTCGTGGCTCAGGGCTCGACGCTCGGCGCGCGCCAGGTCGTCTTCAGTATCACCAGGCCGCTCGAGGAAGCCGTGAGCATCGTGCCCGGCGTGACGCGGGTCCGCTCGCACTCGATCCGCGGCGCGAGCGAGATCTCGATTACGTTCGCGCCGGGGACCAACATGGATCAGGCGCTGCAGCTGGTGCGCGCGCGCGTGAACCAGGTCCAGAGCGCGTTGCCTCCCGACGTGTCCATCGAGATCGAACAGCTCACGCCCTCCCTGTTCCCAATCCTCTCGTACAACGTCGAGGGCGGAGAGCCCGCGACGCTGTACGATCTCGCGCGCTACGAGATCAAGCCGTTGATCTCCCGTGTACCGGGCGTCGGACGCGTGGACGTGCAGGGCTCCGACGTACGCGAGCTCGAGGTGATCGCCGATCCCGCTCGCCTCGCCTCGCACGGCATGACGTACGGGGAATTGGCGGACGCGATCCGACGCGCGATCACGGTGCAGGCGGTGGGACGCGTCGCGCAAGACTATCGGCAATACCTGATCGTGACGGACCAAGAAGCTCACGCCCCCGCCGATATCGGCGCGGTGGTCATACGGGGCGGACTCCGCGTCAGGGACGTCGCGACCGTGCAGGTAGGCACGGAAGACCATGTCCGGATCATCGCGGGAGACGGCAAGCCCGCGGCGCTGATCAACGTGACTCGTCAGGTCGGCGGCAACACGCTGGCGCTGGCCGACAGTGTGGCCCGAATCATGGCGACCGTCGCGCCCTCGCTGCCTCCGGGCGTACATCTGAAGCCCGTGTACGACCAGGCCGAGCTGGTGCGCGAAGCCGTGCGGTCGGTGCGGGACGCGATGCTGATCGGCGCCACGCTCGCGGTCATCGTCCTCCTGGTCTTCCTCCGCCACGGCCGTATCACGGCTATCAGCGCGGCGTCCATCCCGCTGACGCTGGCGATCACGGTGTTTGTCATGAGTATGGTCGGTCAGACGTTCAATCTCATGACACTGGGCGCGATGGCGATCGCGATCGGCCTCGTCATCGACGATGCCGTCGTCATCACGGAAAACATTGCCCGACATCTGCGACTCACGAACGATCGCCTGCAGGCGATTCGCGCGGCGGTGCAGGAGCTGATTTGGCCGGTGACGACATCCACGCTGACCACGGTCGTTGTTTTCCTGCCGCTGGGCTTGCTGCAAGGTGTCGTGGGACAATTCTTCGCCGCGCTCGCGACGACGCTCACCGTGGCCGTGCTGGTCTCGCTCGTTCTTGCGCTGACGATCATCCCGCTGCTCGCCGAGCAGTTCGTGACCGCGCACGAAGTCGAGTCCACCGCCGCTGGTCCACTGGCGCGGGTGCAGCGGGGGCTCGATGCACTCGGATCGCGTTACGAGCGAGCGCTCGCTGCCGTGCTGCACCACACCCGGCGCATCGGTGCTGCGGCGCTGGCTTTTGTGGTGGTGGGCATCATCCTCATGCGTCTCGTGGGCACGGGGTTCCTGCCCGAAATGGACGAAGGCGCGTTCGTGCTGGACTACTTCACACCCGGTGGGACGGCGTTGGCGGAAACTGACCGTGAAGTCGGGATCGTGGAGAATATTCTCGCGCACACTCCAGAGATCGAGGCAACCTCCCGTCGCACCGGCGCGGAGCTCGGCCTGTTCGCGACGTCGCAGAACACCGGGGACATCGCAGCGCGCATGGTGCCACGCAACCGTCGCTCGCGGGACATTTTCGCCGTCATGGACGATGTGCGGGGCGCGGTCAACACTGCGGTCCCGCGGCTCCATATCGAGTTCGTGCAGATTCTGTCGGACGTGATCAACGATCTCGCGGGCGCGGCGAAGCCGGTCGAGATCAAGCTGTTCGGCGAGCGGCTGGACACTCTCGAAGCATATGCGCAGCGCCTCGCCCCCGATCTCGAGGGGGTCCAGGGCCTCGCGGACCTATTCAACGGGGTGGTCGAGCCGTCCCCCGAGCTGATGATGCGTGTCAACCAGGCAGAGGCGGACCGGATTGGGATGACCCCGGAGGATATCGGAAGCACCGTGAGCGGCGCACTGCTGGGGACCCCGGCCGGTGAGATCCGTGCGGAGGACCGGCCCGTTGGGGTGCGAGTACGAGCCCCTGACTCGGTGCGCTACAATCCGCTGCGATTGCGTGCGCTGCCGATCGTCGCGAGCGGCACGGGTCGCGTCACGCCGCTCGGCAGCCTCGCGACGTTTGCGCCGACACAATCACGGATCAGTCTGGAACGGGAAAATCAGCAGCAAATGATCGCGATGACCGCCGACGTCAGCGGGCGCTCCCTCGGCGGCGTGATGGGTGACGTACAGCACGTGCTCGGCAAGCACCCTGCCCCGGCGGGTGTCCGCGTCGTGCTCGGTGGGCAATACCAGAGCCAGCAGGAAGCATTCCGCGCCCTGCTGCTCGTGCTGGCGCTCGCGGCGATCAGCGTGTGCGCCGTCATGGTCGTGCAGTTCGAGTCCTTCGTCGAGCCGTTGATCGTGCTGCTCGTCGCGCCGGTGTCGTTCGTCGGAGCGCTGGCGCTGCTGCTCGTGACGGGGACGGCGTTGAACGTGGCCTCGTTCATGGGCTTGATTCTGCTGGTCGGGCTGATCGTCAAGAACGGCATCATCCTGCTCGACTTCACGCGGCTCCGCATGCGCGAGGAAGGTGTGCCGCTCGAGGTGGCGATCAGAGAGGCGGCACGCGTGCGGCTGCGGCCGATCCTGATGACAACGCTGTGCACCTTGTTCGGCTTGCTACCGCTGGCGCTCGGCCTCGGTGCGGGCAGTGAGCTGCAGCGGCCGCTTGCGCTGGCGGTCATCGGAGGCTTAGTCCTGTCAACGCCCATTACCTTGTTCGCCGTGCCCACGCTGCTCGTGGCGATCCGCGGCGCCCACTATCGTCTGCCGTGACCACTCCGGGACTTCTGTGGTCTCACCAAGCGACGTCCACACCTCTTTCCTGGAGCCTGCACAATGCGCCTGCTGACCTCATTGACCCTCGTGGCGGCGTTGACGTTCGCCGCCGGTAGCCTCGCTGCTCAGGAGCGAAACGTTCCCGACAGTCTCGTTGGCAAAGCAAAGATCAGTGAAGACTCGGCCCGAGCCGTCGCGCTGAAGCGCGTCCCCGGTACGGTGGAGGGCGTTGCGCTCGCGAAAAGCGGCAAGACGCGTCTCGTCTACACCTTCAAGGTGCAGCGCAACGGCCGGACGGGATTGACGGATGTGGTCGTGAATGCCAATACCGGCAAGGTCGTCGCGGTGCGGCGTGAGAGCACTAAACGGCGCTCAACAACTCGGCATTAGTCTTAGCGCGCTTCATCTGCTGCAGTAGACTTTGCATCGCCTGCTCCGGCGGGAGGTCCACCAGGGCCCGCCGGAGCTTTTGTTTCGCCTCGACCGTCTTGGCATCAGCGAGCAGCTCTTCGCGGCGTGTGCCGCTCGCCGCGATGTCCACGGCCGGATAGATGCGCCGGTCCGCCAGCGCGCGCGTGAGCCGCAGCTCGGCGTTGCCCGTGCCCTTGAACTCCTCGAAGATGATGTCGTCCATCTTGCTTTCGGTCTCGACGAGGGCGGTAGCGATCACCGTGAGCGAGCCGCCCCCGTCCTTGGGGGGCACGGCCCGCGCGGCGCCGAACAGGCCCTTGGGCTTCGCCAGCGCGTTCGCGTCGAGCCCGCCCGACATGGTGCGCCCGGTGCCCCGCCCCGTCGTATTGTGCGAGCGCGCCAGCCGCGTGAGCGAGTCGAGGACGATCACGACGTCGCGTCCAAGCTCGACTTGCCGACGGGCGTGCTCGAACACCATGTCGGCGGCGGCCACATGCCGCTCGTGCGGCAGGTCGAAGCTCGACGCGATCACTTCCCCCCGCCCCCAGTCGATCATCTCGCTGACTTCCTCCGGCCGCTCGTCCACGAGCAGAATCAGCAGGATTGCCTTGGGGTGATTCTCGGCCACCGACTCCGCGATCGCCTGCAACATCATCGTTTTCCCGGCTTTGGGCGGCGAGACGATGAGCGCCCGCTGGCCGAAGCCGAAGGGGCAAATGAGATCCACGACCCGCTGCGTCTCCGCGGTGCGGGGACTCGATGCATTGGGCGTCTCGAGCGTCAGGGCACGGTTTGGATGGACAGCGCCCAGATTCGCGAAATCGGGCCGCCCGTCGAGCTGGCCAGCGGGCTCGCCGTTCACCATCGTCACGCGACCATTGTCGAGGACGATCAAGTCACCGCGCCGGAGACCGGGCAAGCGAACGGATGGATCGCCCTTCGCCGGGAGATAACTGTTCGCCGCGACGCGGAGCGCGCCGCCTTTGGGTGAGGGATCAAACCAGCCGGTCATGGGAGGCATTTAGGAAGGTCCACTAAAGCTACACGCTATATTTACCGCCGCATGCGACAGGACCACATCCGCAACTTCTGTATCGTCGCCCATATCGATCATGGGAAGTCGACGCTCGCCGACCGGCTGATCGAGCTCACCGGAACGCTCGACAAGCGGCTCATGCGCGACCAGGTCCTCGACACGATGGACCTCGAGCGCGAGCGCGGCATCACGATCAAGCTGAACGCGGTGCGGATGAGCTATCACGCGAAAAACGGGCAGTTGTATGAGCTCAACCTCATCGATACGCCGGGACACGTCGATTTTACGTACGAAGTGTCGCGATCATTGGTTGCCTGCGAGGGCGCGATTCTGGTTGTGGATGCGTCGCAGGGGATTCAGGCACAAACGCTGTCCAATCTCCTGCTGGCCATGGACGCCGGCCTGGAAATCATACCCGTCCTGAACAAGATCGATCTGCCGGGTGCCGAGCCGGACAAGCGCGCCCATGAGATCCACGACCTGATCGGCACCACGCCGGATGAGATTCTGCGCATCTCGGCAAAAGAAGGGCGAGGCGTGCCGGAGCTGCTCGAGGCCGTCGTCGCGCGGGTCCCTCCGCCGCGCGGCAACCACGAAGCCCCGCTCCGCGCGCTCATCTTTGATTCCTACTACGACCGCTACCGGGGCGCCATCCCCTCGATTCGCGTCGTCGATGGCGTGGTCCGCCCGGGCATGAAAATCGCCTTTGGCGCGCACCGCGAGGACGTGTATGAAGTCGACGAGGTCGGCTATCTGCAACTGGGCCACAAGCCCGCCGAGCAACTGGAGGCGGGCGAGGTCGGGTACGTGGTCGCGAACGTGCGCGGGGTTCGCGAAACACGCCCCGGGGATTCCGTGCTCGATGCGGAGCATCGTGAGGTGGAGCTCCTCCCGGGCTATCGCGACATCCAATCGATGGTCTTCGCGGGACTCTATCCGACCAATGCCGAGCAGTATGAGGAGCTGCGGGACGCCCTCGCGAAGCTACAGCTGAACGACGCCTCCCTGCACTACGAGCCGGAAACGTCGGTGGCGCTGGGATTCGGGTTCCGATGCGGCTTCCTCGGCCTCCTGCATATGGAGATCGTGCGTGAGCGGCTCGAGCGCGAATTCGATCTCGACTTGATCAGCACGGTCCCGAACGTAGAGTACCACGTCTACCGCACCGATGGCACCATGGAGCTGGTCGAGAATCCGAGCCTGTTGCCCCATGGCTCGGAGGTCGACCGCATCGAGGAGCCGTACGTCAAAGCCCGCATCTTCGTCCCCTCAGAGTACATCGGCGGCATCATGAACCTGGGACAGGAGCGCCGTGGCATCTACGGCGGCATGCAGTACCTCGATCCCACGCGCGTCGAGTTCGACTGGGAGTTTCCGCTCGCGGAGATTATTCTCGACTTCTACGACAAGTTGAAGACGATCTCCCGCGGCTACGCCTCGCTCGACTACGAGTTCCTGGCGTACCGGCCGGGCGAGCTCGTGAAGCTCGACATGCTCCTCAACGGTGAGGCAGTGGATGCCTTCAGCGTCATCATCCACAAGGACAAGGCCTACGAATGGGGTCGCAAGATCGCCGAGAAGCTGAAGGAACTGATTCCGCGGCAGCTGTTCGAGGTGGTGATCCAGGCGGCGATCGGGACCAAGGTGATCGCGCGCGAGACCGTCCGCCCGCTTCGCAAGGACGTGACCGCCAAGTGCTACGGCGGCGACGTCACTCGCAAGCGCAAGTTGCTCGAGAAGCAGAAGGCGGGAAAGAAACGGATGAAGCAGGTCGGGACCGTGGAGATACCTCAGGAAGCGTTCCTCGCAGTGCTCCAGGTGGAGTAGGAGGTCTCATGCGCTGGATCCTCGCGGCAGGCGTCTCACTCAGCGTCTTCGCATCGCCCGCGCCCTTCACGCTGAATCAGGTGCGTTCGTATCCATTCCCCAACGAGCTTACGGCCGCCGCGACTGGCAGCCGCCTGGCATGGGCGTTCAACGAGCAGGGCCGGCGGAACATTTATGTCGCCGAAGGCCCCACGTTCTCCGCGCGACAGCTCACCCACTACGATCGCGATGACGGCCAGGAGCTGAGCAGCGTCGCGGTATCCGCGAACGGACAGTCGGTCGTGTACGTGCGCGGCGGCGATCACGGGTCCAATTGGGACGATGGGCTCCCGGTCAATGTCGGCTCGAATCCCGTCGCGCCGAAGGTGCAGATCTTCAGTGTCCCCTTCGATGGCGGCGATCCGAAACCGCTCGCCGACGGCGATGAGCCGGTGGTTTCGCCGCGCAGCGATGTCGTGGCCTTCGTCAAAGGCGGCCAGATCTGGACCGCGCCGCTCGACGGCTCCGCGCCCGCCAAAGCGCTGTTCACGGCGCGCGGCGAGAACTCCGAGCCGCGCTGGTCGCCCGATGGCTCCCGGCTCGCGTTCGTCACGTATCGCGGTGATCACTCCTTCATCGGCGTGTATGCGAACGACAGCACGGCGATCACCTGGCTCGCGCCCGCATTCGCGCGCGACCGATCGCCGCGCTGGTCCCCCGACGGGCGACGGATTGCGTTCGTGCGGCTGCCCGGTGCGGGCGGCGCGCCGGACTCGTTACTGCCGCCCCGGCCGAATCCATGGGAGATCTGGACCGCCGACGCAGCCACCGGAGCCGCACAACGACTCTGGAAATCGCCCGAGACGCTGACCGGTTCGGTGCCCACGACCGACGGGGGGACCAACCTCGGTTGGGGCGCGTCCGACCGCGTCGTCTTCCTTTCTTATCAGGACGGCTGGCCGCACCTCTACTCTGTTCCGGCATCGGGCGGCACTGCCCTGCTCCTCACTCCCGGCCGCTACATGGCCGAACACATCTCGCTCAGTGCGGACGGACGCTGGCTCGTCTTCGCGGGCAACATGAGCGCGGGAAGTGACTCGCTCGACATCGATCGGCGACACGTCATTCGCGTGCCGGTCGATCGCGCCGCACCGCAGGTCATGACGCCCGGCAGCGGCCTGGAGTGGTCGCCGGCGATCACCGGCGATGGCGGGACGCTCGTGTTCATCAGCGCGACGCCGCAGCGACCCCCGTTGCCCGCGGCGATGGCGCTCGGCACCGCACGTGCGGCGATCCGCCCGATCGGGACCGATCACCTTCCTGCCGACTTCCCGACCGGCCTGGTCACTCCGAAGCAGGTCGTATTCCGCTCAGCCGATGGGTTGACCATTCACGGGCAATTGTTCGAGGTGCCCCCGACCGGTGGCGGGAACACTCCGAAGCCCGCGATCGTCTACGTCCACGGTGGTCCGCCGCGGCAGATGCTGCTGGGTTGGCACTACTCCGATTATTACTCCAACGCCTACGCGCTCAACCAGTATCTCGCGAGCCGCGGGTTCATCGTTCTCTCCGTGAATTACCGGCTGGGCATCGGCTATGGGTACGACTTCCATCAGCCACCCAACTCGGGCGGCGCTGGCGCGGAATTCCGACGTGTTCGCGGCAGGGGTGGACATTCATGGCGTGCACGACTGGTCGACGTACGCGCGAGGACTCGACCGGCAACGGTACGAGCAGGCACCCGACCTCGACACCGCAGTCGCCACGGCGTGGCACTCGTCGCCGGTTTCTTCTGTCGCCGGTTGGCGATCGCCCGCTCTGCTGATTCATGGCGATGACGATCGCAACGTCCGCTTCTCACAGAGCACCGATCTCGTCCGGCGCCTTGCAGCCGCCGGCGTGCCGTTCGAGACGTTGGTGATTCCGGACGACACACATCATTTCCTGCGGTATGCGAACATTCTGACGGTGGACAAGGCCACGGCAGAGTTCCTGGAGCGGCAGCTGTTGCAGGCAAACGCAGCGCAGACGCGAGCTACCGGTCGACCGTAGGAGACAAGGACTTGAAGAAACTCACCTCACTGCTGCTGCTCGCGGGCCTGACCGCGAGCTGCCGTGCGGTGCTCAATTACCCGAGCGCGCTCGGCCCCCGGTACGCGGGCGCGCCGGTATTGACGTCGACCGCGCACGCCGACGGTCACGTGCTGCGGGTCGTCACGTACAACGTGCAATGGGGCAAACACATCGATCGCGCGATCAATGTGCTCAAGACGCGCGCTCCGTTACCGGATGCGGACATCGTCGTCCTCCAGGAGATGGATGCCGACGGGACACGGCGCATTGCCAATGCGCTGGGGATGTCCTGGGTCTACTATCCCGCCGCGGTGCACCCGAAGCTGGGGCACGACTTCGGGAACGCGGTCCTGTCGCGCTGGCCGATTGTCGAAGACGAAAAACTGATGCTGCCGCACATCGGCGGGCTCCGGCATGCGCAGCGGATCGCGACCGCGGCGACCGTGCTGGTAGGAACCGTGAAGGTCCGCGTATACAGCACCCACCTCGGCACGCCGAGTGACATCCGACCCTCGAAGCGGCGGGATCAGGCACGCACGATCCTGGCGGATGCCGCCCTGTATCCCTTCGTCATCGTGGCCGGCGACATGAACAGCCACGGCATCGGCAAGGAGTTCGTCGCCGGCGGGTTCCTCTGGCCTACGGAGCACAACCACTTCACGACGGCGCTGTTCAACTGGGATCACGTGTTCTTGAAGGGATTCAGCGCACCAACGCCCGACCGGCGATTCACGGGGGTCGTGCGCGACACGCTTGGAACGAGCGACCACGACCCCGTTTGGGCCGTGGCTCAGCTCCCTTGAGCTCGGCTACCCTCGTCATCCAAACCGCGTTCCTGGGCGACGTCGTGCTGACGACGCCGCTGCTGTCCGCAATCGCGGCCCGTCACGGTCCCGTCGATGTCGTGACGACTCCGATCGCGGCGCCGCTGCTTGAAACCCACAACGTGGCTGGGAAGGTCTCCGGAAACTCGCGCAGCGATTGAAGACCGAGCACTACCAGCGCGCCTACCTGCCGCACCGGTCGTTACGTACCGCGGCGCTGGGGGTGCTCGCCCGGATACCGTCGCGGATCGGGTTTTCGGGGCCGTGGTCCTTCCTCTATACAGCGGCTCGCCCCAAGCCTCCTTTAGGGCACGAGAGCGACCGACTTTTGGCCCTCGCGGACGAGGCTCCCGGCGCCTATCCTCCCCAGCTGCGCCCCACGACGGCTGACGAGCGGACGGCCGCAGCGGTCGTTACGGGGGAGTTTGTCGCGCTGGCACCAGGCTCGATCTGGGGAACCAAACGGTGGCCGTACTATCCTGCGTTAGCCGCGAGACTCGGTGAGCGGATAGCCGTGGTTGTCGTGGGTAGCAAAGACGACGTCGGACTGGGGGAAC
>WNGI01000427.1_pt1 | contig 30633 bp, 51 predicted proteins | sample 5400621 | NCBI WGS metagenome assembly WNGI01 (sample SAMN13153374, study PRJNA577476) | soil metagenome | isolation source: 20 cm soil or saprolite under Garry oak tree replicate 1 | place: USA:California | collected 2016-06-15
GTTTGTAAATCCTGCCCAATCTTAATGTATCCGCCGTGGACATCCTTCTCTGCGTGCCCGGTCCAGTACATCGCTAAGCCTCGCGGGACATTTTGTGCTTCTAAGTGTGTTATCCGGAACCGACGGAATGCGTGAAAACCCTCCGAAATTCCGGCGTCCAGAAGATGTCGATAAGCCGTCTTAATCTGGGCTGGCCCCCCTCGGGTGCTCCGGAATAGGAAGCCGGTTAACGGCAACCCGGCCTGTTTCAGGTATTCATTGACTTCCGGAGCTAAATCAACCTGCCGGATACCCGCCTCAGTCTTGGGGTTTGGCTGAACTTCGCCGCCGACCAGGCATGTCTTGATGTGCAGGATGCCTGTCCGGGCGTCCCAATAGCTGTTCCGACCGTCGCCAGGACCATCTTGAAGAGCGAGCGCCTCACCGATTCTAAGCCCTGTAGCTGCCAGGATGACGTAAAGAGACCTATCCTGCCCGAAAGTCTTGCCTAGCGCTCGCTGGATGGCTTCCCGGGTAACTACAGGGGTCTTCTGGGATGCTTTATCCACAATAGGCAAGTCGATAAAGTCGTGATTCCACTTCCGGGGGTACAATTCGTTACCATTCCTGTCGACTGCGCTCGCCACAACTGCCTTGACGACCTTGAAGACAGCGTTCACGGTTGCTGGGGTTAAGTCAGTCAACCCGGCTACAAACGACCGGGCAACGCCATTTTCAACCTTGGCAAGGTCTACTTGACCCAAAACGGGCAGAATCCTGGCGTCCAGATAGGATTGATAGATTCTAGCCGTCGACGCCCGGACAGGACCACGACGCCTAGTCTGAATCTCATGGATGTACCGCTCAGCTTGAGTTTCGAATAGCATGCCCGGATATTACCTGCTTTCTATTGGAATGTCAAGCGCTATTTTCGATGCGGCGGAGTAAGAAGAGTAAATTTAAAATTGTAAGAAGTCCACGCACCTACAGGCTCATCAACATCTATAATTCCACCGGGACGCCATCTCACAGGCTCAAGGCTATCCTTCTTGTAAACAGTCTGTCTCGGCTTTTTTATGCGCCAGACGAAGCCCCATCTATAGATGTATCTGTCTCTCATTTTTAACACCTAGCTAGACATTTTATCACGTCATTCAAATCTGTCGTAATGAAGTCAGCCATCTTGACCATTAAATCGGGCTCTCGTAATTCCGGGATGTAAACAACAACCGGCCGCCCTTTTCCGGCAAACCAGCCCATCTCCATGCTGGCGGAAGGCCCGCACGGCATGACATAGACGCAGGCATCACAATCTTTCATGGCGTTGAAGTCTCGATTAAACCCACGGTGGGCAAATTCGTGATTAAGTCCAACGAGGTATTGACTCGGCGTCCAAGTAAGCCAGTCCGGGTCAATTTCCGACCAATGAAAGCCGTCGATACCTCGGAAATCATAGACTTCATGTCCAGCATCCCGTAGCGCCATAACGACGCCCGGCTGATATTGATTACGCCACGAACTAGCCACGTAGATTTTCACATTATCCTCACAGCGATCATAATTCCTGTTGCTGAAACCCAGTACAAAACTCTCTTCCAGTCATGCTGGCAGGCATACCCGACGGCCGCCATGACATCGATTCCGATGCCCAAGTTTACGGCTACCGTGCCCCAGTTCCAGTGCAGCCAGGCTGTCATGACCAGAAGAACCAGCCGGTTTTAGCATTAATTGCTAATGCAGCCACTATTATGACAGGAACGCTCTCGATAGCCTTTACAAACAGACTCGATGGTTGCGTGAATAAAATACCAGCTAGAAGAACGGCGCAAGTCAGATAAAACCAAAACAAGAATGCCCAGACAAATTTCTCAGTCATTTTGCCACCAACGCAGAAAAGCCGTCTTTAGCATTGTAATCAACTATTGTGCGTTTGCCAGATTTTAAAAACCAAAGCTTTACACAGGCTGGGCACGCAGATAGCGGATATCGAACCGCTTTATATCTTGGGTGCTTTTCACAGATTATATCGAACTTCATTTTGACTCCGGTGCTTCGATTTTAACTCGAATTACTAATTCTTGGCCAATCTGTTCCACGCTATATTGGTTCAGGAGCATCAAGACAGTCTGCGCCGTAATTTTTCTAGCGTCCGCTTCAAATTCTTTCACAGCTTGTTGTATTGCCCGGTCTCTCGCTTCTTCAAGCCATTTATGAAGAGCCGTGTTTATATGCTGTTCTATCGTTGATTGTATGTTCGTTGTTGGCTGTATACTCATTTTGACTCCTCATAACCGATTGTAAAGCCGAGTTTAGCGCCTGCCTTGCTCTTGAGATTCTTCATCTTGAAATTCTTCTGCAGGCGTTCCAGAGTCACGTCGACCGGGATATCCAGACAGAGGAACGTCGAGGCGATTTCCCGCAAGTACGCTAGACTCAATCCGTCCGTCTTCGTGACCAATTCCTTCAATTTGTCTTCCGGGATAGTGCCCTTTGTGACATACCGGAGATAAGCTTCTCTGGTTTCTGCTACCGGTGCGTGCACGCCAATCACCAAGTCAAATCGACCCGGCCGCTTGATGAATCGGTCCGCCAGTTCTTCCGGCTGGTTTGTCGTCGCTAGATGGACGATATTATTCACCTGGTCCTGTCCGTCGTACAGGCTTAACGCCGCCTTGACTTCTGCGTTACCCTGGTCGCCACGGAATACGCCTTCGATGTCTTCTGCGATAGTCATGATCGGCCGGTCCGGCTCGACTGTCCGGAAGTGCCGGATGCAGGAAATTGCCGTCGAGAAGTCGTCAATCGTGAATATCACGCCGCCCAGTTTAATCAAGTCCGCGCAGAGCAAATTTAATAGACACGTCTTCCCAGTGCCGGGCTCGCCGTACAGCAGGATGCCACGCTTCTGTAATAGGTGGTACTTCTCGTATCGGTCCGCCCGGTCCCAGAACAGCTTAATCTGGTTCAGGATATACTCGGACGGCAAACCAGGCAGGCTGACCGGTTGATCACCCGGGCACAGTACCGGCGTGAAGAACTTCTTGCCATCGCCGGTGTCGAGACTGTACATCCCCGGTGGTAGTTCCAGCCGAACGTCCTCAACACTGTGAAACGTACTGCCGGTATTCGCCCAACCCTTCGTCTTTGATTGTTGTTCCACTGTCGTTTTCTCCCATTTAGATTTTTTCTCTGGATTATAACCTGACCATAATTTTGTCAATATCTTATCAACTTGCGTATTCGACAACTTTTTTGAAGACCAGTTAGGCAATAATTTAAGAGGCTTAGACATTATGACCTTGGGTAAGCGACCGACCAGGTTTGCCGATACTTGACTCTGTACTTGTCATCAATCTCTGCTAGATTTTCGTCATCGAGTATAGCCTCGCATGAACTGAAGCGGACGACCTGTCGCTCTAGTTCGTCGCCATTCTTGCGCAAATCGGCGTACATCGCATCCCGCTTATCTTTGTCCAGCATTGTGATTACTTCAGTGTTGTTCACGTTGCGTCCTCTCTTTGTACTTCTTATAGCATTTCGTAGAGCAGAAATAGCGCCAGAGTGATTTGCCATTTTTAAGAGGCGTCGTTTCTATTATGTGCTCAAGACCGTCATTATTAGTCAAGTCGATTTCTTTCTCGCATCTGAAGCAGCGTACTATCACAGACGGCAAGGTCTTACGATTCATATGATATTAAGCCTCCGGAGATAGAATCCTAGATGCATCATAGCAATATTCGCCTGGGATGTCAACATCATAATGTTATCCGGACGAAAAATCCCATGCACCGGGCATAAGAAAAATTCAAACATCTATTGCCTCCCAAGTATTTGCATTGAATACAGCATCCACAAATCCAATACAATTACTAGAAGTGATATAACAATAGCTAATCGGGCGCAAAATTTGTTACTCATTCAGATTCTCGCAATCGGTCAATCTCGGCGCTGGCGGATGCGAGACGCCCGTGTTCTGCACAGGCACAATCTAAATCGTCGTGTACAACTGTGCGGATACGTCTAGTCACCCACCATTTTGCTTCATCCTTCACCGCTTCCGCAATTCGCAGATCATAGCAGCGCTGCGCGTTGGCGGGAGTGAGGGCGAGGATTTGCTTTTTCCTGTATGCATGTAAGTCATACGAGGGACAGGAATGGTCGTGTACTTGAAATCCTCCGCAATAGCAGGGAGGATTGATTTCCAGATTCGCTGCCGCCTGAATCGCCGCTGCATGGGCTGTGTCGCGCTGGCGTTCGAGATCGGCGACTAAAACATCAACCTGTTCTTGTGTATACGAACGAGGCTCTACATAGTTTTCGCATCTCTGCGCTGCACCGCTTTCGATGTAATGATACCCATGAAATGATTCATTACCCGCATCGCAATATGTGCATTTCATTTTCTTCGTCAATATCATTTCACTTTCTCCTCTAGCTGCTTACGGGCCGTGGCGAGGCTTTGTATATGAGTTTCCCAATTGATACTTCCATCTCCAATGGCCCAATCACACCCTGTGCAGGATTCAGCGTCGCCGTAGTAATTGTAATTAGGCTGATGATAAGAAGCTTCTTTTAATACTTCCGCCCCCCGCACTCGAACCCAAGCGTCGATGAGGGCTATCACTTTCAATACGTCCTCGTCTCGCGTGCAATCGTTGCTAAGGGTATCAACAATTTGTTCCGCAAGCTCCCGGCTGGTTTGTATAGTCATACGCATTCCTCTATGATGCCGATTATCTCGGCGGCTATCAAGACCACGGCCGCTGCTACGAGATTTACAAACAACAGACTGTACCCAATTCCACGAATTCCAGACTTCAGAAAACTAGCCGCTGTATGTGCTGTCATTTTGCCTCCGCTAGTTGCATGACTTTCGCTGCGTACTGTTCGGCATTTTCGCCTGCACCATTGTAGTGTCGGATGCCCTGTCGTAATCCCCACGTCTTGACATTCTCGGCGAGGATTTCCATCCCGACTTCGATTGAGTCTTCCTGTTTCAATAGATTCTTATCCCGGAAATTGTTATATTTCCCGGCCCAAATCTTCGGCATGACTTGCGTTAATCCAACACCGCCATCCCGGCTGACCGCCAACGGATTGCAAGAAGATTCCACGGCTATTTCGGCTGCGATGACGTTAGCCGGGAGTCCCGTCTTGGCGGAACTACGCGCTGTTAACTCGGCCAAATGAACGTCACCACAGCCTGCCCGCCCGTAAACACGGGCTGCATCGAAGAAACTCTTTTTGAAACTTTCCTGGTCGTATTCTGAAACCGGGATAGGTTTATCAACCGGCTTCGCGGCCGGTTTGTCAGAAAACATAGGTAAAGAAAGCATCCAGAGCAGAGCCGAAAAGGATTTAAGATTCTTCATTTTGTTCACCTCGGATAGAGTTTATCACACTCTTGGTAGTTGTCAAGTTCTTTCGTGTTTCGGCGGCTGTTCTTTGAGTGCATATTCTGCACATGCCGTATCTATTTTCATCGTGATACGCGCCGCAAGGACCGAGCGTCATTTTTGAGCGAAAGTCCGTAATGAGAAACTCGCCTGTTAAAATTATATCGATAGACCGATCATTATTAACAAGTCTTACACGGTCCGGTCCGTCATTGATTCCCGGCGTGATTGTGATTGCAATAGTCTGTTTCATACAAATAGTTTCTCATAATCGCACAGAATTGTCAAGCATTATTTTCAGGAAATTCACACCACAAACATATCGGAGGCTCTTGCTGCTCGTAAAAGTATACAGGTGTGGAACATACAAGGCACAACGTAGTCGGCGGTGGGGGGATGATAGGCGGGGTATACGGACAGGACTTCGACAGGACAGTCCTGATATAGTCAAAATCCCGACCATGCTCAGTTTCTTGTTCGGTCGGTGCGGTTATCTCGACTTGATATTTTTGATCTTTCCGGAGCGCCTTTTTAGCGCTAGCAAGCTGAGCTTTTACTGCGATGTTGGCTGCTTCTTTGGTGCTCAAAGCCGTATAATGTTCTAGCGCCTCTTTTGTGATTGTCAGCCCGGATTGCGGTCGGTTGTCTTTTATCTGATTCAAGATGGAGGCTTTGGTACAGAACCATATCCATCCGGGCGGCCCAGTACACGAGAAATTCGCTCGGGAGACGGCATCCTTGTCCGAAGTCCACATAACACCCGCAGTCAAGACGGCTTCGAATCGGCTCTCCTGGTTGTTCCACGTTATCCGCATCTATCATACTCCGAGCGCTCCTGGTTTTCTCTTTTTCTTTTCATCCGCTTCCCGCTGAGCTTCAACGAACCACAACCGCATCTTAACGGCCATAAACATCGCCCAGCAGACATCACACACGCTGCCCGTCCCTGCTACGTAGTAATTATCGGCGTCCTTTATCGGGTATCCGCACCCGGGCGCGGTACAGCGATTCGCTCGGAACGAAAAGGCCATATCATAGCCCCAGGTATTCCGGCGCATAATCCGGTCTTCCTGGGTATATGGCGGTCTATGCGACCACTCCAGGAATTTATCGTCAAGATCGTGGCAGTACTGCTCGAAACTCTTCTGAAGCTTCATTCGTTGTCCCACTGATCTATCATTCCACGTTGTTTGAACCAATTTTTAACACGATGGGGCTGTTGCCGTCGCCAAAACCAATTATGTAGTTGAACTTTAGCGGTTCTTAAATGCAGATATCTGCAAGGGCAAAAATAGACTTGCATATCCTGCAAAATTCCTAATGTTATACAGCGGGCCGCCGCACTCCAAGCATCGTCATATCTGGTATAGCAAACTTTCCCGGTGTTGCACATTAGCTGTTTATCCGCCGAGTCCAACCTGCAAAGAATATCCGGTCACCGGGGTTAGCCGCGACTACACGAACGGCATGACTGACGAGTTGCGTCTTGAAAGATACCAGCAGCGAAACAGGCTCCATGGCATTCGTGACTGCCAGACTGGTAGGACCGAAAGCACCGTCCGAGACAATACTAAGCGCTGTCTGGAGAGTTTTGACAGCCGCGCCAACGCCAAATAGAACACCAAGATCAAATAATTTATTAGCGATTGGCTGGTCGTTAATTTGACTATATAGTGGTTTCCAGTATCCTTCCCGATAAATCTCAATAGCTTGATCTTGGGTTAAGTTTTTTATATCCAGATTGGGATATTGCCGTTTGGAAATGCCCATATTTGTTTCTCCACCCGCGTCGTGGATATTATTTACATATCCGCCTTCATGAACCAAAGTTAGTTCAATCGCTTGCTTAAAATCTGCCATTTTGTCTCCTAATTATTTTCTCGACGCCATCTGGTCTTGCAAAAACTTTGCGATCTCATGCAGACAGACGGCGTCAAATAAATTCGGACCCGGGAAAAATGCATACCTACGCCATGGCGCATACCATGAAATCTTCCCGAGGTCTATCCCGGTGTGCGTAGACTCAACTTGCCAAATTTGTGTTAATCCGGAATCACTCCGACCGGTCAAAAGAAAGTTAAGATTTGCCATTCGATTTATACTCCTGGAGATTCGCCGTGAATGAAAACCGGACGGGCTGTCCGCCATCTAGTTTAGACAGCAGACGGGCTAGCTGTCGGCGCATCTGCGCTACAGTGGTTGTTTGCTCTTGGTGGTTAACGTTCAAAGTCAGACTTGGCATATGCTCTCCTAATCTTTATACGGGTCTATGATATCGGCGGACGCCATAGCGACGCCGAGCGGTTTCAAAGTGTGTAAAACTTTAATGCCCGAACCCTGCGCTGCAAGGACTTCTGGCAATCGCTTGTAACAGTCCGGACTCTCATCCAGACCGGCTCCTCGCAACTCGATGCCGGATTTCTCTACCCAAGACTTCATCATCCCGGGTGTGACCTTCCCGGCCCGCTTGACTTCTCCAGTCTTGCGGTCAAACTTACCTTTCGCTTCCATCCTGCCCATCACACGACCCGCACCGTGAATCGTGCTGTAAAGAGCCGCGGCGTTGTCAGGACCTTCTACGCCCTCAACAATCACGGCAGATTCAGCCATAGAGCCGCCTATAAAGCCTTTCTGACCCGGGAACGCGGGTGTTGCGCCCTTCCGGACGACCCATAACCACTCGCCGTTATGTTCTTCACGCCACGCGAAATTGTGATGGTTATGGACTTCTTCGACAATCCCGGCACCAATAATCTTAGCGACTCGGTCACACACCCAGTCCCGACCAGCATAGGCATATTGACCGGCTAATTGCATTGCTAGGATATAATCTGCGCCCAATTCTGATTTCCAATTCAGAACACACGGCTCTGCGTCCATAGAATCTACAGCACCAGCCTTATTTAAGAAATATGTTGCCGTCTTATGCCCGAAACCGCGAGACCCGAAGTGTACACCAACCCAGACACGCTCAAGTTCGTCCTCGAAAATATCCACATAATGATTCCCGCTCCCGACCGTCCCTAATTGAATTCTAGCTAAGTCTTTTAAACCGGAAATCGCGGGCAAGGTCCAATTTTGAGATTCAAACAGCGGGTGGTCGACTTCGGTTTTGTTTTTTCGGCCAATCCCGAAACTTACTTCTTTCCAAACTTCGTTCATAATCATTGACATGTCTTTACGAATCAAACTCATAGCGGCTTTTGGAATATCCAAACGGACAGCCTTATTGCCGCAACCGATATCGTACCCGACACCGGACGGTGAAATAGCATCTCGGTAAGCAACAACGCCGCCGATAGGCACGCTGTACCCTTTATGGTGATCGGCCATCAGAGCGACGCGGTCAGCCGTCTTCGCGCATGTCTTGATCTGCGTCAGGGCTCCTGAATCGACTGTGGTTCCAAAGACCGGAATGCCATCTATTATACGCATATTGCTCCTCTTCCAGACAGAAAGCGCACCAGTCTCCACATAACGATAGACCGTGCCTAAGCCAATGCAATAGAAAAAGTATACACTCAAACGTTAGTTTTGTCAAGTAATTTTGGTCCCCGTGCTTGATATTTGTCTGGGTGTGCTACAAACTTGTTGAATTCGACCGGGCGGTAATCCGTGTATTCGATGGCGAACAGGCGCTGCCATGGATGCTTTAGTTGCTTCGTTGGATCGATCCCGAGTAGCTCTTTATCCCGTTCTAACCGCTCCGGGCTGTGAAAACCGTCCCAGATGTTATGCAGATGTCCATGAACATTCAAGACGCAGCCTTCCGGAAGACCCCATTCGACTGCTCCGTACGGCTTATAACCGTTTGAATTTATCACGGCATTTGCAGGCTCATGTGTCAGCAGGACATTCCTGAATATAAAGGAATCGCACGCGAAATCGAAACCGGCCTGCATCCAGCGGGTGTTCGACCATTGCCGGTCGTGATTCCCGCGGACAAGGACCTTCCGGCCGGGCAACGACGGCATGATCCAGTCGCTCTTTTTCCCAATCTGGACGTCACCGAGATGGATGACAAGATCGTCCGGCTTCACGATCTGATTCCAATTCTTAATAATCAATTCAGTGAAATTCGCCGGGCGCTGACAATACGTCGCGATATTCTCGTGATTAAAGTGAGTGTCTGAGATTAGATAGACGTTCATATTGTCTTCCTCTTCTGGATACCAGTTGTCATGCCAGTCAACGATCTTAACCATCGTTCAATTCCTTCGGCCAATACCTCTTTCTCTTCCATCAAACTGTATCGGCCGTTAGTAAACTCCACGATTTCGTCGCTGATCGCCGTGTTGAGTGACCACGGACGGTTAGGCCACGGCAGTGTGATGCACATATGCCCGTACCACTTCACAATATTCCGTCGTATGCGCCAGCCTGAAATAGCCTGACTAATTCTGCCTGATACATCATCCCATGACCGCCGTCTTCTTGATGACCGCGGTATCCGCGAAGGTCAAGATCGGCATGCGCCATCTCGTGCAGAAGGACTATCAAGATTAAACTCAGATGCTGACGGAGTTTCGAGTCAATCGTGATCTGTTTACTACCTATGTGATACATCCCGTCCGGACCAATATTTTTAAACTGGACAGAAATATCATCCAGCCTGCCGTCGAAAAATCGCCCGTTAAGCTTGTCAAACTCCTGCTGAAGCTTCTTGTCCGTCGTGTTTTTCATCACATTACCATCCTTTTATAATCCCGGCAGCAGCCATCACAACCGTGAACCCATGTATAGAGGTTTCCTAATTGTTTCCAGTCTTTGTGCCCAACGGTATGTCCGACTCCGTGCGGACATGTCCGTTCAAGACGCCCGTCTTCACGGACTGTATCATAAATAAAACCAGATTTGTCATCATTGGGTTCTTTCTTTGTCATTTCTTCCTGGCTCCTATCAGGACTATAACTACCGTCACAACTTCCACGACGAGGAAGAATATAAGCAATCCGGCTTCAAATGTCCCGATATGCATGTAAGCCCTCCGTAAGCACTCCACTGCAAGCCCGTGCGGTCGGGCGTGCTAGCAATGCTTATTCGTTAATTACGTTCTGTCGTGCAACGGAGTTGCTATCGAGCGGACGGAACGAAAGAACTCGTCCGCGTCAGCTTTAGTTGCGTGCAGGGATTTGTCAAATACGACAACGCCCATGTATAAACGATTCCCAACGGTCGCAGCTATAACGAAAGTGTCCATGCTGTCGGTTACAGCCTCGCCTTCTCTCGCGAACAGCCCGGCAAAAGTCGTGCTTTCCCGGCTATCCGGGACAAGAACCATCTTCATGCCTTCAATTCCGCCGTCTACTACCTTATCCAGAACAACGACGCCGGAACCGCGCTGTGTCGCATAATCGACATAGTCAACGCCAAACCAAGCCTTGCCGCCCTTCGTGGTAGAACCGTATGAAGTGCCGGAATACGTGGCGTGATCCGTGTCGGTTGTTCCCGTAACAGGCGAGCTTTCGATTCCATTGCTTCCGACAGAACTGTCATCGGGCTTTGGGAACGTCGCGCTGAGTACAGAACCGCTGAATGGTGTGTTGAGTGGGAAATTCTGTCCTGCGAAAATCGTGATTGCAAAAACAAGTACTGATGCCAATGCTGCAAACTTTTTCATCGTGCTCTCCTGGTTAAAGTAGGTGCTTCGTCCAACTGTATATTGGCATAAACCGTTGGGGATGTCAAGTATTATTTTCCTTCTCCATGTAATTCTGCCTCAACCATTATTTTAACCAGTTCTGCGAACTTAACTTTCGGTTCCCAGCCAAGTATTCGTTTCGCCTTGCTGGCGTCGCCTTGTAGGACATCGACTTCGGCCGGGCGATAATACTTCAGGTCAATCTGAACGTAATCTAGATAATTCATCCCGAGATAACTGAATGCCGCTTCGCAAAAGTCCCGGACGGTGTGCGTTTCGCCGGTTGCCAGGACGTAATCGTCTGGTTTATCCTGTTGAAGAATCCGGTACATTCCTTCGATGTACTCGGGGGCATATCCCCAGTCTCGTTTGGCGTCTAAATTTCCTAATGTCAAAACGCCTTGTTCTCCACGGTAGATCGCCACTACGCCGTTCACAATTTTCTTCGTGACGAATGTATCGCCGCGACGAGGAGACTCGTGATTAAACAGAATCCCGCAGCTTACGTGCAGATTGTACGATTCCCGGTAGTTCACAGCCATATTATGCGCATAGACTTTCGCCACACCGTAAGGACTTCTGGGATGGAATGTCGTTAGTTCGTTTTGTAACGGCGGCATCGAGCCGAACATCTCACTGCTAGAAGCTTGATAAAATCGGGCTTCCGGGCAGTGCTGGCGCATCGCCCACAGCAAGTGCAAAACACCCAAAGCGGTAGCGTCGGCCGTGTATGCCGGAATATCGAAGCTCGTCTTAACATGGCTCTGGGCTCCAAGATTGTAGATTTCGTCCGGTTTGGCTTCTATCAGCAAATTTTCGATAGACGCGGCATCCGTCAAATCAGCATAACGGAGATTCAACTGGTCAAAAATATGGTTTATCCGACCAGTGTTAAAGGACGATGACCTTCTCAAACTACCCCAAACCTGATAGCCTTTTTCAAGCAGCAATTCCGCCAGATATGAGCCGTCTTGCCCGGTCACACCGGTAATGAGTGCTCTCTTCATCGTGTTATCCTTTCAAAGACGTCATGCCAAATTAGCATCCCTTCGGTAATCTTATCGAATCCTTTCAGTTGGCGAGATATCTCACCAAAACACTCATGGTATGACTTGCCTGTCAACTTGATGGATCGCAGGGCGTCGCAGAATTCATCCGTTCGTTGCATGCCGTCTCTCTCCAATTCTACATCGTGCCAAAGATTATGATGCGAGCGCTCATGATTACTTAGTGGTAGACCGAAAGCAACTACGTCACCGAAATGTTCGGCTATTCTATTTATAACGTAACTGGCAAAAATATCTGAGTGTCTTCCTGTATAAGGGCTCATGAAATACGCCGGAATGACTTCCCGGGCCAGCGCGGTATTTTGACAATTAAAGGGCGACCAGGTGCCAGGAGCAAGACCGAGGCTTCCACAATCATCTGAATCAGGAATTTTAAAACCCGTAACATTTAATTTTCTCTCCAGTCTCGTGATGGCGTCGGTGTCTGGGTTGTTGAACCACAGCCCGGCATTAACTACGACATTTCCGTAGACTATCTGGGAGTCTATATAAGCATTCTTCTCCCACCGATGCCGGGGTGAGTATCCACGGTGGTAAAACTCTATATCGTTTTCTTCTTTAAGCATAGAGCAGACATTGAACCACCCGGATGTCGAACTATATATCGGAAGTTCTACTTTTCCTCTTACAACAATATCGTGCCAGCCAAGCACGTCCTGTGTTGCTAGCAGATTATCGTCGTCAATCGTGATAATAACATCTGCGCCTTGCTCATAAGCCATCAACAGGCCGATATCTCTACGCTCGAATGAATCGTACGGGATATGCCGGGCTAGCTCGGGGAATTTCTGCATATAGACTGCTTGCTCAAATATGCCTTGATAAGCGCAATTTGGGATTGTTTCACAAAACGTTCTGGCTTCTTTCGGAGTCTTGTTATCCCCGATGACTATAAAATTGACGTCGTGTCCGTATCGTAGGGCGTCATCCGCGTACGCCTTCAGGAAGTACGGGACGTGGATTGTAGTAGTGACTATCGTCGTTTTCATTTTACTCTCCTATAAAGAGCTACTCGACAAGGCAGTCCAAGTTTTATAGATTCTTCTCTGGCTAATTCTTCGGCATGAGATTTTGATTTACATCCTATAGATAGACAAAATGGTTGATATGTTCTCTTATCAGCGCTGGCTTCTACTAGCCAAATCTCGTTCTGCTTTTTCATCTTTTTCATCGCAATGCTCTCCATTTTTCCAGAATTCGAGTACCTTCCGCGCCTGCCAACAAGCCGTTATCTCTTTGTTGCGAAACTTCCCAGTGCCGATATTTCCCAATAACTTCTGGTGTGAACTGTGAATCAATTCCGCGCCATGTTTTCAAATAGAAATCCAAATCAGCGCACCACGGGAAATTTTTAGCGTCGAACAATCCGAATTTATCAAACACGGACCGATTCCAGAAGATAGACGGAGTATAGAAGGGGTTATCCCGTAGAATTTCGTCAAAGGTTATCGGAATGACTGGCGGCTGTTTATAACACATGTGTTCTCCCGCTCGATTAATCCATTCACAAACGCCATACAGGCAAAGCGGCCCTGGCCCATGTTTCTCAAATTGCCGATTAACATGACTAAACGTGGATGTGCAGCCACGCTCGTCATCTGAACTGAGCACGGTCAATATATCTCCGGTTGAATGTTCAATGCACCAATTTAAGGCGTCATAATAGCTGTTTTGCTTATTTTCTCGGTCGGCGTTCTCAACCCCTATACCATAATAAATTTTAGGAAAATATGCGTCGAGTATGGCACAAATTTTTGGGTCTTTCAAGGCCGGGTTTTCTACACAACCATCTTTGATTATGATTTCAAAATCGTCATAATTTTGGCAGAGAACAGACATCAACGCTATTTCAAATAGTTCGGGCGGGCACTTATACGTCGGCATTAGCACGCTAATCTTCATTGTAGTAACTCCGTCCACTCTCTCAGTGCTCTGTCATTCTGTCTCTGGACAAATTCCCGGATAGCCATCTTTTTCTCGGCAATCGTGTCGTTCAAGCCGGGACTTCTTTGCAAGTCTCGTAACTCTTCCAGACTGTCGAAGTATACAAACAACTGATTATGCTCCGGACTGTACCATTCTGTCAAGTCATAATTACCGTGGTGATCCTGGCTCAAAGTAGAGTCCCAAAAATACCCGAGATTACGGCGGGATTCATTCAGCAGACGCTGGGTCGGCAGAAAATAGACATTCCCTACGGCGAGATTTTCTATGAAACTCCTCGTAGCGAAGACATACGGGAAGTGAATTATGGCTTTGACGCTGCGAAGGTCCGGTATAGCCGTCGTCCAGTCCTGTCGATATATCGAAACACCTAACTCACGCAATTTGTCCGCAAACAGGCTCTCATTGTGCTTCCCGACGAGGTAGAATGTCTCGGCATTGCAAGATATCGCCGTTTTTGAGTCATTATTGATATAAACGAACGGCTTAATTACCGGAACGGCGAAACCTAGTTTTTCTTCCGCATAGATTCTGTCCGTCTCAGTCGCCGCGAAGAATTTTACATTAGGTCGAGAGTTGTTGGCGTCCCGCAACAAATCGTAATACGCTGGTCGGTCGTCTATGTCATAGTCAAATCTAAAAAAGAACCAAACGAACAGCGGCTTTGTCCAGTTATTCTGCAGAAAAACTCGACTCCAGGTGGATATATGCGATACAAAAATGGCGTCGAACGTCTCGAAGTAATCTTTATGCTCCGCCCAGATAGCGTCGGCCTTAGCGGCGTTGAAATTTGCTATCGGCCGGAACATCGTCTCGCCGGTATGTCTTGTCTGGCGGAGTAGGTAATCGAAGTGGCCGGGCAACCAGAATTCACTGTGCGTTAGATTAAGGATTTTCATCCGTTCGGCCACAAATCTGGGTGGAGTAGATGTATCAGCCGGACCAATCCAGCGTGCAGTTTCGTGGCCTGCGTTATCATCGAGACGGGCTTGACACGATAGTGGAACAATGGCTCGTTAACAACCGCCACCGTCCACCCACGCTTCAAAATGTCAATCCACATATTCCAGTCCTCGTAGCCAAGTACTTTATTGCTCCCGCCTACCTCGACGAATATCGTCTCGTATCCCTTCGTCTGCTCGAACGCTTCCCGTCGAATCAAACTGCAGACGGGCAGGTCGTTGCTGCGCATCTCGTGCCCGAGAGACAGACCTCGCGGCGCTATCCGGTGGTGCAGGATGCCTTCGTATTGCATGTCTGGTGAGACAATACCAACCTTTGAATCAGACATCATTGGGACAAGTCGTTCTAGACAATTTGGTTCGATATAGTCATCCGCATCTAGCGGCAGGATAAACTCACCGTCGCCCGCTCGGATTCCGATATTTCTAGACTCTGACAATCCGCGGTTCTCCTGGTCAATAACCGTTGGCGGGACTCGCTCTCCATCGGGGAAATACGTGTTCCAAAGCGCCCATCTCGGCTCGTCGCTTTCTATTCCACGCTCTTTTATCTCTTTATAAAACTGCTTTCTTTTTGGAAGGTCTTCCGGGGCAAAATCGTCATATACGGCAGATTCGGTGTATTTCCCGCCGAACATGCTGTCCCATAATTCCTTTCGCTTATCAGCACAGTTCAAACCTTTTTCTTCAACTTCCTGGGTGTATGCTGCTTGTTTCTCGGCGTTCGGGCGGACATAATCATCGATGACTTCCTGCAGGACTCGCCTGGATACGTCTGTACTGCCGTCATTCACGATTATTACTTCAAAATTTTTATAGGTTTGTGCCAAAACTGATTCGACACACTGTCTGATATAGGTTTCTTGGTTGAAAAGAGGTACGACGACTGTGACTTTTCCGGGAACCATTTTACACCTCGTCCAAATTCAGCCGTTTTATCAACCAGGCTGTCTTAAGTTTGTGGTATTCTTCCGACCGGTAGTTCCAGTTACTGCCCCGAAAGTAGTGCAGTGCTATCGGTTTATCATTTACTGAAAACACTTCATATTCTGATGGATGAAAGTCCAGCATCGGGTCGTCCTGACAATATCCAGGTGTTATATATGTCGGATTTAATTCCGGGTGCGCTTTTAGGTAGAAATAAGACTGTCCGCCAATATCCGTAGCAATCCCGTTGACAAGACTGCCCCACCAGTTAATTGTTGTGGGTTCAGGCAATCTGGACATGTCCGCTAATACCAAAGCGTCATGCATATGCAAACCCCCCAATCCTTCCCGTGTCTGTGGAATGAACGCCAGCGGGGTAGTTTGTATAAAATCTGTCAATGTGACAGGGCGGTCCAAAAACACGTCCGGGTGCAATAAGCAGATATTGCACGTTTGCGTACATATATACTTTTCCCAGACGTAGCAACAAGCGTAACAGCCAGCACAGTTTGGGTTACTCCACGAACCGCGGTTATTAAACACCGTGCAACTTGTCTCAACGGCGTTGCACCGGGCGATCAAATCGTCGTCTTTCTCGACATCGTGAGTTTGTATCTGCCATTTTCGGCAGACATCCTCGATAGCTTGATATTGTTCCGGGCGGTCGAACTTTGAGTTGTTGAAAATCGTAAACGTAAAGCTTTCCTGGAGATATTTCTGGAATGACCGCATCTGCAATTCGATGAAGTCAGGTCGATTACTTGTAAAAGCGTGGATGTTAATCATTGATTATTCACCCCACCCATATTTACTCTGAGCCCTGTACGCCTCGTCCCACAAATACCGCCTATCGTCTGAAATAACGAAATCCCCTTCCCATGCCGGTGTCTCTTTGTATTGCCCGCTTACTTTTTTATGTACTTCTTGAATTTTCTCTATCAAACTACCCGCCAATATTTTCGAAGGTTTATTTTCTCCGTAATATCCGCAATCGAAGGCTCTGGGAACTGACGGAGAGACTATTAGTTGCTTATTTTTAATGATGTAATTTTGTAAAATTTCTTCCCAGTGTCTCGAATATTTGTGAGACTCATTTAACATCTTTTTAAGATTCTCCGAACTTATGCACCCGGCATGTACGTGGCACTCACTGTGTGATAAAATCACCGCCAACGGATTATTTGACGTCGATTTCCACGGATTATCTCCGTTTGTTATAAAGGGTTGAAACTGCTGGTGCGCCTGTTCAGTCCAACGAAAATAATCTTGTGTGACCATCACGTCGTCTTCCAAAAAATGTATAAAATTCGTTTTTAAATCGTTGGCTCGGTGTAGTGCCTCAAATATGTTATCCCAGACCGGGCCGCCGTGTGCCGCATGTTTAACGTGCCAAAAATTTTTAAACGCCGAAGAGATTCCTGAAATAACGCATTCTATATCATTTTGAATCTCTAGAGATTTGTTTCCGACTTGGTCCTCGTAAACCCACACTTCTTTGTCATTTATATCCGGGCACCGTGAGAGATGCTCAAGACAAATCTTAAGCATCTCAGCGCGGTTATAGACCGATATTATAACGACGTCTCTCATTAATTCTCCAGCGCCCTGACAGCTTGTTCAATACCCGTGATGGCATTTAAGTAAGTATGATTTTTAGCGATTATATCCATCAAATCGTGCAATTCTTTCACAGGCATATTTGAGAGTCGCTCTTTCGCATCATAGAATAGCTGGTAGGCGTCCGTATTAAAAACCAATCTATTATTAAAGAACTCATTGACATATTTCGAGCATGTCAGCCCCATCTGCCCATAACTAATGTTTTTAATAAGTCTATCTGAAATCCAGCCTTGTTCGATTTCTCCGGTCGCATGAAATGCCGGTGTCAGATAGGACTCTTTAATAAGCCGGACGTGATCTACAATTGAGAGTATCGGACCGCCGCTAAATCCTCCGTATTGACAGTATTCTATCCCATTTTCTTTACAGGCTACTGCAAAACGATTTATATTTCGCGCCTTTTCGTCATCGAGAGACCCGACGTAATTGAACACGCGGCTCTCGCTATTAAACGCCTTTACCGGTTTATTCGCGTCAATTTCATGCGGTAGCAGGTCGGTTCCCCATCGGAAAGATATCGTCCGTGAGTCGGCTTCGAAAAATATTTGTGGACCTATCTCTTCGACGTTTCGAGAATATTTATTGACGAGACGATGTACGTTGTATCCCAGACTTTTCAAACCTTCGAAATACGGTCCGCAATGATCTGTAGCGCCTTCGACGGACGGATACTGCATATTATGTACAACGTAGAAACAATCTTTACGCTGCGGCACACCTGGATAGACACAATTTTGAGTCATGAAAAGAGTGTTCTCAAAATCTATCCCGGATACATCGTCGTCTTTTTCTACCCAATAGGCTTCTTTCCCCAAAGACTTTAAGATTCTGAGAAGAGATTCATGAATATGCCCGAAAGAGTTATAGGGGCGCTTAGCGCCCCACATAACCCACTTACATGTATCTATATTAAATCCGGTCACTTTATTGCACGGACCACACGATGGAGTTTTGTATAAAAGTGACAGGGTTGCCTTGACGCAGCACTAAATATACCGAATCCCCTGTAGAAACAACAGTTGTATTAGTAGACGGATCGGAGTGATAATCACAAGAAGTATCTCCTGGAAAAATCTGGCAATCAACGTTTATTGCGGGGTCGCCGCCAAACGGGTAGACGATTCCGGGAGTACGAGTTACATCCACTATAGCATATACTACGTTGCCGCTATTAGACGGCACGGCCGTAGCACTAGATAACGAGAAAACAGTGTACGTTCCCCCGCACGCATTTGACGTGACGAGAATAGCTAGCGGCACGCCGTTAGCGGGAACCGTAATTGATGGAATTGCGCCTCCGGTAGATAGATTAAAACAAGACGATGGGGAAGCCATGAGCCCTGTACTAAAATTAAGCTTCGCCCAATTTATAGAATACGAATCTGGGGGAGACGGGTTTTGACCGCTTGTATTTATGTATACTCCCAATATTCCGTTGGGGCTATAAAAAACGACTTGCCCTAAAGAATAGGGGTTTCCAGATTGCCAAACTCCGGCGAAACCATCTTGACCAGCGGGTCCTTGAGGACCTTGCGGCCCTGTTGATCCAGTGGGTCCGGGAATTGTACTATCCGCCCCGGCAGGTCCTTGAGGGCCTTGTGGACCAGCCGGTCCGGTAGCACCCGTGAAGCCCTGCGGACCTTGCGGGCCGATAGCCCCGATAGTCACGCCGAATGTGTCGGTTTTAGTGCCTCCACCAGCGATAGTCACGGATAGGTCATAGCTACCGGACGGCTCATTCGTAGGAAGAGTAGCAACGATTAATGTATCGGTGGATGATACAAGTGACAACGTATCAAAACCCAGAATGACTGTCGGGGCACCGCTTCCCGGCTTAAAACCCGAGCCGTTGATAGTCAATTGTGTGATATTAGCATTGACTTGGGTAGTTACTACGTTGGGAGTTGTAGTTGCAGAAAGGTTCGCGGACAGAAACAAACTTAACACTAGCAGGGTTTTCTTCATAATTCTCCTTGTTAGATTTACAGCAAACAGTATAACAGAACACAGCTAACGTGTCAAGCGATAATTACCGATTTTCCAACGTCCGGACAGAGCGCTCAATCGCCCGGACTTTATTGATATAAGTGTGGTCCTTAGCTACAATATCCATCAAATTGTGCAATGCCTGTAATGGCATACTCTGTAGACGTTCTTTCGCTTCGTAAAAGAGCCGATATGTATCTTCATTGCAAATCAACTTACCGCGGAATAAATCGTTCGCAAACGGCGAGTGTGTCACGCCGAACTGACCGGCCGAGATATTCTTAAATAGGCGGCAGCTAATGTAGCCTGTCCGGACCTGGTCGAGTCCCTGGAAGGCTGGTGCTAGATAAGACGATTTAACTAATCTGACGTGCTCTTCAATTGAAACGTGCGGACCGCCGTTGAAGCCGCCGTACGTCCGGAAATCAATTTGATTTTCTTTGCACGCCTTAATGAAGCCGTCTAAGCCTGGCTGCTTCTGATAATCCAGAGTCCCGATATAATTAACTACTTGGCTATCAATATTAAATACTCTAGTAGGCTTGTTTGCCTCGATTTCGTGCGGTAGCAAGTCGGTGCCCCAGCGCATCTGCAACGACCGGTTGTCCGGTTCAAAGTAGATATCCGAACCCAATACTTCAACGTTCTTGCTATAGATGTTCGGCGTGATGTGCACACCGGTTCCGAGTAGTTTTAACCCGTCAAAATAGCTAAAATTTTTGTCACCGAAGATATTGTGCACAACATAGAAGCAGTCTTTCCTGCGCGGCATACCGTAGATGCATGTATTCATCCCTAGAAACAACGTGTTTGAAAAATCTATACCGGTGATATCATTGTCGTGCTCTAACCACTGCACGTCCTTGCCAAGATGTTTCAGCGCTCGAAAAAAGGCTTCATGGATATGTCCGAAAGTGTTGTACGGCCTTTTTGCGGACCAGATGACCCAACGGCACGTCTCGATGTTAAAGTCCATTATAATACACCTTATCCTAGTTAGCGACCATTATACGACACCTTAAGTCTTTGTCAAGGCAATTAGCTTCGGCGGCCCTATCGGATTATTAGCGTAGCGGCCGTCACAGCCTTCCGGATAGCAAAATTCCGGACCGAGGATTCTAGCGGGCGGATTATTGTAGTATAGAAATGAATTAAGATGGCTCTCATCGTGCCAAACCGCGGTGATTCCATTTGCAGCATCCATATCAACACATTCTTTGATATGTTCAGCCATCCATAGAAAGTCTTTTGTTAAACCACCATTAAAACCACCACAGAAGTACTTATTTGTAGCGTGCCGAGGGATATAAGCTTTGGATGCAGGATTCCGCTCTGGCGTGCCTGTCGTTCCGACGTAGCCGGGATGGAGTGTGGCGGTGATTCCGTCAGAAAAGACATCCTCTTCTTTAATTGGAGAAACGAATAGCATGTCCACATCTACATAAAAAATATAATCAAAAAAAGAGAGGGTTTTTCTATGTTCTAAAAATGTGTGATATCTATGCAGTGTTACGTTAGGAAATCCCTCGTCTTTGTGATAATGATAGATGGCGTTGAAATCCTCAAAAGAGTCTGTCCATAACAAGGGGGTATGCGGAACAAAAAATTCTTCCGCTGAACGGAGCAGAGGACGAATATATTGATGATATTTCTGTCCTGTTGCAATCACAACTAATGCGGTATTTGTTTCGGTCACTGGCGTAACCACCTGTCTGGAACGATATCACTATAGTCTGTCTGGCTGTCTTGGAACCACTGACTTGGCGCTATCACAATTCTATCCGTTTTATGGTCTCCTAGAAATGCGCCCCACCACGAGAAGGACGAGTTAGCTGTTATGGCGTGCTGGCAGAGACTCATTGTATAGATATCCTGCGCTTCCTGACCGCGAGGAACAATCACGACATCAGAAGCTGTAAAATTCTCCCGGGCCCATTCAACATCTTCGCTAAATATAAAGAATTTTGGATTATTGATTCTGCCACGGATGTGATTCATGGCAGATTCATAATAAGATATCGGAAGCAAACCGTGAAATTCTTTGTGCGGAGAAACAAGATAGTCATCCCGACGAACGTGTATTGCCACGGTGTCTAGCCCCATTACTGTAATTCCGGATTTGCGAGGAGTAAAGATTCGGCGAATTTCATCCTGGATATGTTCGAAATATCGCTTTGATTGCCAATATCCCTGCAGACAGTCACCATCTTTGACTCGCTCATTGATATCTCGGTTGTAACCCATGCCGTTTTCATAGACTGTCGGGGTTGTTCCGGTAACTGTCGCCGGGAGTACGCCCCATTGGTCAAGAACAAACTTGCGCTTCCCGCCTAACAGGCTGACATCTAGAACTAAATTGGTGTTCAGTCGGGTAGCTTGCGCCAATCCTGCAGCGAACTGGAACATCTGATTCCCCATCCCGCCCATCAATTTTACTGTAATCATCGCTTTGCCACTTGCGCGAGCACTCGCTTGAGATAACACACTGAAAAAAGCGCTAAAAGTCCTATAGTCAACCAAAATCGGGCAAAACTTAATGGTGCAATAGCCAATATGATGCACACACCTGACATCACTTCAAGAGCCCACCATTTACGCCATGTCATCATTTTTTCCCCCGGAAATATTCGTGAATGACTTCAGAGATGTAGTCTATATCTGCTGTCGTTAAGTTCTGGTGTATCCCGATAAAGAACCCGTCTCTTGCTAATAGCTGAGATACACCGCATTTATCATCCTCTCCAGGAAATAATTTTTGATAAACAGGCTGGCTGAGTAATGGTAGGAGATACCGAGTCTCGATGCCATTATTTTCCAGAAAGAATAACAGATGCTCGCGATTGACTGCATTAGACACAACCATCGGGAACATCATGAACGAGTGCGACATACCGTTTGGGATATGAGTAAAGCGTAATTTGTTTTTCAAATCCGACAATAGGCTGGTTAGCCTGGCGGCATTTAACCGGCGTTTCATGATATTGTATTCCCAAACCTCTAGTTCGGACAACGCAATGGCAGCTTCCAGTTCGGTCGCTCGATAGGAATATCCGACGCGGTCAAATTTGAATCGGCGCTCGATGATATTTTGCAATTCGAAGCTATGCAAATTGTCGTCGGCATCTATATTTGTGTAAATAGAGTCTCGACCGTGTGCTATCAAACTCCTGGAAATTTCATCTAATTTCTGGTCGTTGGTTGTGATAATTCCGCCGACACCACCGACAATCAAATGATTTACGTACGTCGAGAAACACGCTATGTCGCCGAAACTACCGACTGAGCGACCATTGACTCCGGCAAACATCGTTTCACAACTATCTTCGATGACTTGCAGATTATATTTATTAGCAATCTGCATAATACGAGGCATATCACATGGAAGACCAAATAAGTGCGCCGGAATAATGCAGCGAGTCCTAGACGTCAATTTGTCATGAATCCTAGCAGGGTGCATATTAAATGTCTCGGGATGGGCGTCGACAAAGACTGGCTTCAAACCGTTCTGTAAAACTATGTTGCTGGTCGCTATGAAGGTCGTGGCGGGCACCAATACCTCGTCACCTGGTTTATATCTATAAACTTCCTTTAAAGCCGCCAGAGCGACCTGCAACGCGGACGTCCCGCTATTGCAAAACACAGCATAGTTGCAGCCATGCAGCGGGGCGAATGTCCGCTCAAAATCTTCGGTGTATTTCCCACGGGAAAGCCGATTGCTATTCAGTGCGTCATTAACGTACTGCTTCCCGCGGTCATTGATGTTTAGCGTCCCGAGTGTGATGTTACGTTTCATAGAGTTTCCGTTGATACGCAACTGTATTACTCAAGCCCTGCATCATGCAGACATATTCAGTCTTTCCAAATTCCTCTTCATATCTGGACAAATCTAACTTAACGATTGGTGAGCCACCAATTTGATCGGGCATATCTGAGGGAATAATAACTTCCGCGCCAGTCATTTCTCCTATCCAGAAAGCTAATTGAGCGATAGTGATAACCGAATGACCGCCGACATTATAGACCGGCTGTGTGCCGTTCAAAACGATATTCCAAAGCATCTCAACGACGTCATCAATATATCCGTATGTCCGGATAGCCCTGCCGGAGTCCTTCAAGATGATTTTCTTGTCGATTAGGGCACTTTCAATAAACTGGCTCATCGCCTTTGTATCATGTAGACGTGTTCCAGGTCCATACGTCGGGGCTATCCGAGCAGAGAAAGCCCGCCTGTTGACCGCACGGAAGGCATTAACGATTACTTCGCCGCACCGCTTTCCTTCGATGTAGCAGGCTCGTGGATGGCTTGGTGTGGTGGTTCCGATATCGTCTTCCGTACAGAGTTTATCCAAACCATTGTAGACTTCACTTGAACTACAAAACAAAAATGACCCGTCAGGTTTCAAATTTTGTAACAACCGGGCCGTTACTTCCGTATTGACCTTGATGGTATTTATCGGGTACTGCATGAATAGCGCGGGTTGGCCGTAGCCTGCTGCATGGATAATTATGTCTGACTGAGGTATACCATATCCCCGCTCTAGATGTTCGTGCGTCGGTGTGAAAATACTCACGTTGACGTTTTCTAGAGATTTCAACAGGGCTGTACCGATCAAGCCGGTCCCGCCAGTGATAGTGACAGTCTTTCCTTCAAGTTGTTTTAAATCGATCATGATATTTATTCACCCGCTTCGTATCTGTGCAATCGTCTCAGTCTCGCTCTGTCTTGTTTAGCGTGCTCTTCGCAACGCCATATAATGTTCTTTTCAACGCCCGGCTTACCACAAATATCGTACTCCGCTCCGCCTACAGTATTTGCCGGGTCATAAACACTCGGTTGAGTTCCGGGTCTACCTTCTTTTATGCAAACTGTCACGGCACAACGCTTAGTCATGGTATTTATCACCCCATTCTACTACTATTGTACTCTTTCCGTCTGTCCGCGTCAACGCCTTTTCGTACGCAGGCATTATCTGCCCAGTTTCGTCCAGACGGATGACTTCAATGCTGGTCAGGACTGACCGAAACATATCTGTAAAGTCGCCGACGTGTTGGCAGCCCGGATTTAGCGGACCGGTCGCACCGATGCCTGTCCGGATAATCATTTTAGGGCAATATCCATTCTGTGACATCTGCCCAATCTTATCCAGATGGTTAATCAACTGCCCGGTAGCCAATAACATGAAGTTCCACCGGGGGAAAATTGAGACTGGCACAAAGCCGTTCAGGGCCCAGCCGAGAGTCATTCCCATCTGAAGGTCCTCTGCGACGGGTAACTCGATCCTCTTTTCCATCGGGACATCTACCAGGGTAGGGCTCATTATGGTGCCTGGTACGGCGACAGCTTGCCCCAGGAAGACAGTCTCCGGGTGTTCGCCGAGATACTTCATCGCTTTTGTCAGTTCGTCAGAGTATTTGCTCATATTATCCTAGAAAGGAACACGAAAACCGCTGCCCGCATGTGGATAGCGACCTGGTTCATAAGAGAATCCGTCCACAAGAGACCTATCAAAAGGACCCCAAGCTTCCTGAGTATTTGTACATACGCTCAAACCGTTATCTTCGACCCAAAATTGAATCGGCAAATTATGCCGTTCGGCGTATTTCACGGATTCGTGAAATATTCCTGATTCTGCCGTCATGTCGCCTGAAAAAACGTGTACCTTAGCGTTCTCTCGTGTCCTCTTGATACTCATTGCCAGCCCGACCGCTATCGGCAATACCCCACCGAATATACCTGACGACACGATTCGATATTCCGGAAAGCACAGCGCTATTGAATAACCATCGACAATTTTCTGCTTCAAAAGATACGGGGGCACGCCCTTCAAAAGGCATTGGTAGTGCGAGCGCCATGAGCACAACACCCAATCCTGCGGTCGGATGCCCTTGAAGATATTAATCAGCGGCTCTTCCCCACCCGAATAAAGGTGGATGACTGCCGGAATTTTCTTCGCATTAAATAGCTCGGCAATTTCGGCTTCAAAGGCTATCAAATCCAAGGCTGTAAGATTAGCGATCATTCTGATTGTACCAATCGATAGTCTTGAGTAGTCCGTCTCTAAAATCTGTCCCGGCCGTGAAACCAAACTCCTCAAAAGCCTTCGTGACATCCAGACACCGACTAGGCTGCCCATCTGGTCGATTCACGTCATAATGAATCTCGCCTTCGTACCCGACACGCTCGGCAATCATCGTGGCTAGATCGTGAATCAGAATGTTCTTCCCGGTCCCGATGTTGATAGGCGCTGCGCCGTTATATCGCTCTGTTGCCAATATGATAGCTTCCGCCGCGTCTTCGACGTAGAGAAATTCCCGACTGGAGTTGCCGGTTCCCCACAACAAGACTGACGATGCGTTATCCTGTTTTGCCTTCGTGAATTTCTTAATTAGCGTTGGGACGACGTGCCCAAATTCTAAATCGAAGTGGTCTCTCGGTCCGTACAGATTGACTGGCAATAGATAGATGAAGTTCAGTCCATATTGCTGCCGGTAAGCCTGTCCTTGCACCAACAGAGCCTTCTTAGCGATGCCATACGGAGCGTTGGTTTCCTCCGGGTAGCCGTTCCATAGACTACTTTCCTGGAACGGCGTCGGGGCGTATTTCGGATAAGCGCAAACTGTCCCGATTTGAACAAATTTTTCCACGTTGTATTTAGCCGCATAGTGAATCATATTGATTCCCATCACGGCGTTATCGTAGAACAAATCAGCCGGTTTCTGCTGATTCAAACCAATCCCACCGGCATGCGCCGCGGCGTGTATAACGACTTGTGGCTGATACGCGCTATACATATCCATAACATCCACATTGACTCGAAGATCAAACTCACTCGACCGCAGAGCAACCGTATTAGCGAAGCCGCGTTGGCGCAGTTTATCAACGATGTAGCTGCCAAGGAAGCCCCCGCCGCCAGTCACTACGATACGCTTACCGGTTAGATTCATACTATATTCCTCTCAACGTAGCGAGAGAATCCTTATGATTCGTGTATGGCTCGTATTCGATAAATTGAACATCATTGTAGTGTGCCACGTCTATCACTCTGCCCGGTACCCAAGGCGTCATACTTTTGAATACCCCGCCCGGCGAGACACGCTTAGATTTAAAAACAAAATACTGCTTATTTTCTGGCGTATATGTCATCTGTGCTCCGCGTACATCTTTGGCATCCACCCAAAATCTAACCCATATCCACTTTTGTACTCGTGCGCTGGGAAGTGCCAGCTATACTCATTCCCAGGCGTGTTCAACATCGTAATTTCTCCGGAATTATACAGCGGTCCTAGCGTCTGCCCAACCAGGAAATCCTCGGCCCAGCCTATCGGCGTCGTGTAAGCGATTATATTAGCCGCTTTCTTCGAGAGGAAGTACCCGTACCCGCCACTAGCCCAAGGATAGACCTTGGCGTGCTTTTCAATCACACCGTCCCGGCTAACAGTCATGTACGGAAACGTCTCGCCGAGAGTTCTGTCTATTTTGCCTGTATAATCAAAGTTCTCGAATCCACACGCTAACAGTTTATTCGGAATAACAAACGTGTCGGTGTCGCAAAGAAAGATATGACTGTACGTCTTGCTGGCAGCCCATAGACAGATTGATTGCGTCTTCTTTGGAAGGTTATTATAGTCGTCCGGGCAGTCCAAGCCAATCTCGTCCGGCTCCCGCTTCTGGCAACTCGCCCCGGTGAAGAAACGAACATCCGCCAAACCCTGGAAGCCCTTTTGCCATGTCTCCCGTACCACACTGTGGTAGCCCAAATCTAGGTGCTGGACACACGACTTAACTGCAACGAGTAATTTCATGTTAGCACCGCGGTCCAGGAAAAAGAAAACTGGAATAATCTATATAGTTTCTTTTAAGGACTATATCAATAAACTCTCGTCCTTGCCCGAGAGTCATTCTAAAACCCGCAGCGTGTAAGTGTCCTCCCCCGCCGTACGTCTTCGCTATCGCGCTGACATCGATATCGCCTTCTGACCGCAATGAAAATTGCGTCTGACCGTCGGCACGCTCAAACCAAGTAATCCCGACATCGGCACGCTTCGCTAGAACGTTCCCGACTTCGCTGCAATTCATATACGGGCAATTCACGATTTCTGCCGTCAGATAAGCACCGTCAGACAATTGCAGAAATCCACGCTGAGCTTCGGCAGCAGCCTCTTTGACGTAGCGTTCGACGTGCCGGAGTATTCCTACACCGAGTTGTTCGGCTTGTTCAACCTTCATAATATCCAGAATGGACCAAGCTTCTACAGTCATAGGGAGTGACATCAAATAGGCATTGACGGCCTTCGAACCGGGCAGAGCCCAGTTCCACAAGTCTCTATCTTCTACATAATCGATATACCAAGGACGCGACGCTATAGGATAAAATGTGAAACCAGGATATTCGGGAGACGTACTTTCTGGGCTATCTTTTCCAAATAGATAGTCCCAGGCCAATCCGGCACCGGACCGCTTCATATCAAATATCACAAAATCCAATCCCTCTAGGCGCTCTAGAGCAGACTTGTGGTGGTCATAGATGTGAAACGACTTTGCAATTCGGTGCAATTCTATATTGTCTTCCCTATTCGGCCACGAGAAGTCGACCACCAGGACATCTTTATCACGGACGGCGTCGAACGGGACAGGTTCGCCGTGGTCTAGCGGCATAATCTCGGCTTCCGGATATCGTTGCTTCGCAATCAGTGCAGCGCAGAAACCGTCGGGGCATTTTCCGTGAGTAATTATTAAATCCATATTATCTCCCTAATCTGGTTTCTGAAGATGATGCCACGTTGGTGCTCATCTCTGTCATCTTTACAGCTTCCGACCAGCCGGGCTGCCCTTTAAACCATTTCTTTCCGCAGCCGTTACAACGAATCCGAACTACGGCATTTGGGAAAGTATGGCACGTAACGTTATAATCCTTCATAACGCTGGAGCCGCTACCAACTTTACCATCACCCTTCAGATGTGTACAGCGATAAGATTTCAAAGACCGTAAATCTCGTAATTTTTCCGGGTCTATCTTTGCCCAAGACCTATTTCGAAGTTCTGTATTTAATTTTTGAGAAATCTCATACCGTACCTGACTTAAATCTGACAGGATTTTCTCTTCTTCGTTGATAAGACGAGTTAGCTCGTTTCGTAGAGACTCATTTAGAGATTCTGGTTGAATGCCATATTTATTAAACCACTTTGCCAGTCTGAAAAACTTGAATTTTGCTAAAATTTCCCAACTTATTCCCGCCATTATTGTTTCTCCTCGTAATCTATCCTGCCGTCGCCCAGGATATATTTCTTAATCCCGCGCCGGACAAAGCACGGGCGCTCTGGGCTTCTTGCCCGATTCCGATACTCGTTGTACCTAGCGGAGTTCCGGACTTGCTGCTCGTTGATATTCACACCTGGTACATAAATTGTCTTAAAGCCTGCCCGCTGGCAATCTACAAAGAATGCCCCGTGTTCTCCGCCGCCGATCCTGACATCATCGTCCCAACGCACGACGTCTAGTACTTTATTTCGAATCAAAGAATAATTCACGGTCAAATCGACGTATAGATAATCTCCGTAACCATGACCTGCGCTGCTACAATTTACCGGAATCTCTCTAATTTCACCGTAGTGGTAAGATTCAATCAGGGTAAATTCATACGGGCAGTCATTGACCCGTCCGCTTGCAATACTCACTGAACGATCCTTTTCTAGTATCCACTCAAGTCTCTGGACATCATCTCGGACTTTTCTAGGAGAAAAATCAAAATCGTCAGAGCCCATCAAAAGATACGGTCTTGTCAGGGCGCTTGCAATCGCATTGCTCATAGCACCGAAACCGGCGTCGAACGGCAATTGAATCGTGTGATGACCTTCCCGGGCAAGGTCAGCATATACGCCTTCTTTCTCCTCGGTGTGGTCGCCACAGTCTGCGATAATCATCTGAGCGTCGGGCAGATTAGTCCGGATAGCCTCAATGGTGTTGTAGAGGCAGTCATCACGCAAAAACGTCTTAATTCCAATAGCTATTTTTTCAAACATTAAATTTTCCTCCACCCGTTCAAATTTAATTGTATCTCATCGATGGTCTGCTTAGATTTTCTTAGACTAACAGATACTTCCATGTAGTTCTTTTCCACGTTACGGAAGTGCTCCAGTGCCGTCTCAGCGCCTTCCTGACCTTCTAGTACTAGCCGCTCAAGATAACCCTCAACTAGGCCGAGCGAATATCCGATATTATTTTCCATCGCTTTTCTCCACAAAGTTAGAGTTCATCTTCCATCCGGCTGCATCTGTAAAAGCCTTGAAAATAGCATCCGCATTAAACCGATAACCTTCGCCCACGATTGTGGAACAAAAACTAGGGTTGTTCAAAAGTTCTAAAATGATTAGAAGCGCTTTCTTCATTTCTTCTTTAGCGGTATTTATATGATCTTCTTTTTCTACCATACCCAACTCTTGTGAATATTTCAAGTACTTTTCAATTCGAAATCGCTTCAAAGCTACAGCGTCTAAAAGTTCCTCCGGAGATACTGTCGGAAGCTCTCCCAACTCTATTAGAAATTGCCCAGTTGCTACCAGATGATTAAATTCTTCTCGAAGCCGGGCAGCATTTGTGTCGTCCTGATTCTTCTGGACTTCGTCCGGGCCAAACTGCATCTGCTTTAACGCTCTTTGGGCGACTTCGGCGCACTCTTCTGCTAACTTCGCAAGATAAAATTGTCTGATTGTCATCATTATCGTGTTCCCCCGGCAATTAACTCGGCGTTAATCTGCCTGGATCGATGCTGTTGCTGGACTATCACTCGGCGAAATGCCCGAGACTTCCTGGATAGGATCGCTTGTGCCTCGCCACGGGCGGCGTGCATCGCTTCTTGGGGTGTTTTAAATATATTCCAAGAAAAGTATTTTGGAAACAAATCTTGAGTCATCTGGACAAGCAATAATCTGGCGTGGCTGTGATGTGGTTTAATGCGCTTCTTAGCGAACATCTGGCTACCGTTGATGCCTTTCCGGGTCTGGGCTGCGTGGCGCTCCGGGACTTCTCTCTCATCAGGCCCACGATTAATAATAGTCGTAAAAACCTGTTTACATATGATTGAAGACCGGTGTCGTCTAGAGCAGACTTTAC
>WNGI01000888.1_pt1 | contig 30615 bp, 33 predicted proteins | sample 5400621 | NCBI WGS metagenome assembly WNGI01 (sample SAMN13153374, study PRJNA577476) | soil metagenome | isolation source: 20 cm soil or saprolite under Garry oak tree replicate 1 | place: USA:California | collected 2016-06-15
ATCGACGAGTGCGAATGCCTGGTTTCGGAACAGTCGAGGCCCATCCAGGCGCTGGTAGCCCAAGCGGGACGCTATTCGAACCGGCTGAAGGAACTCGAGAGCCTCGTACGTGGAGGACGCGGAGCGCTAGGCAGCTCGAGTAATCGGGGCAGGACGTATCAGCAGGTAGATCCCTGCTATGACGGTCCATAAGCTGAATACCATGTAGCCGATTTGGCTGCTCGAACTCTGAATCGATGCGGTACTTAGGAGCCCGGTGACGAAAAGCACCAAGCCGACGAACACCCCCGAGGCACCGATCAGCCGCAGGGCGATGGGCCTGGTCCACAAGAGAATGCCAAGCGCCAGCAAGAAGAGAGCAGCGATTTCGAAACTCAGCGTGAAAGCTGCGCTGTCCAGCATGTAAGCCCCAAGCACCGTCTTTGGGTCGGCGCCTGCCTTGGCCCAGTTGACCATGACCACCTGTCCGGCTATCGCGAAAGCGCTGACGGCGATGTAGGTTATTGCGGCGGCCAAGCCGAGGACGTTCAGCCAGTGCAACGAGTTCGTCCCGCCGGCTCGACCCACGGCGTAGAGATATGCCGCAAAGGCAAGAAAGAGCAGGTAGCCAAGAAGCTCAAGGTAATTGCCGATTCCCGCCTGGCTTGCGCTCACGCCCTTGACATAAGTTTCGACGGCGTCGGCCGTGGTGTCCGTTGGAAGAGCGCCGTGCACGCCGAAGCCGACGAACGTCACGACCACCGACACGACTCCGGTGGCGGCACCGATGCGACTGATGCCAGATTCAGTCATCAGCGAGAGCTTATCCTCGCTAGTGCTGCTAGGAACGCAGGCAAAAACGGGCGTAGCCCAAGCGGGACGCTATTCGAACCAACTGGATGAACTCGAAAAGGCTTTCCAAGAGGACGTACTCTGAAACCCAGGGAATTGGGGGTTTCCCCGATTCAACTGCTGAGCCCGACGCTTTAGCCTGACGTTCCAATGAACGGACGAGTCAATTGACATCTGAGCATTTCGAGGTGGTAGTCGTCGGCGGAGGTCAGGCGGGTCTCGCAGTCGGGTTTCACCTGGCGAGGCGGAACATCAATTTCGTCATTCTCGACGCCTATCCCCGCGTCGGCGAAGCGTGGCGCAGGCGTTGGGAATCCCTGCGGCTGTTTACACCCGCTCGCCTGGACGGCCTCCCGGGCACGCCGTTCCCGGGCCGAGCTGGGGCGTTGCCGACGAAGGATGAGATGGCCAATTACCTGGGGAGCTACGCCGGCCACCACAAGCTACCCATCCGACTAGGCATCCGCGTCGATGCCCTCAGCCGGGAGGAAGCCCCGTTCGTCCTAAACGCCGGCAATCGACGGTTCGAGGCAGATCAAGTCGTCGTGGCGACCGGTGGACATCCAAACCCGAAACGACCCGACTTTGCTGCCGAGCTGGATCAAGGCATCTTGCAGCTGCATTCATCGGACTATCGCGACCCATCGCAGTTGCAAGATGGCGACGTCCTGGTTGTCGGCGCCGGGAACTCGGGCGCCGAGATAGCCCTGGACGCTGCTCAGCAACATCGGGTGTGGCTGGCCGGCCGGCCGACCGGCAGCGTCTCGCCTGTCCTGTATTCGCGTCCTTCGTGGTGGCTTGCCACCAAGCTGATTACCGTAAAGACGTCGATAGGTCGCAAGATGGCGACTCAGCTTCGGACCAAGGGGACGCCACTTGTGCGCATCCGAGAAAGTGATTTCGCCGCCGCCGGCATCGCGCGAGTGCCGAGGGTCGAGGGTGTTGAGGGGGGCAAACCGTGCCTCGATGATGGTCGCCCGCTTGACGTCAGGAACGTGGTTTGGTGCACAGGATTCAAGCACGACTACAGCTGGATCAAACTGCCCGCTGCTGCCGGCGGCGACATCCCCGCACACGAGCGAGGCGTGGTGCCGTCGGAACCGGGCCTTTACTTCATGGGCCTGCCGTTCCAGTTCGGTCACAACTCAGCGCTCATCGATGGTGTCGGCAGAGATGCCGAATACGTCGTCAACCGGATCGCGGGCACTCGACCGAAAGCCAAACCAGTGGAGGTGTAGACATGTCCGACCAACGCAATTCAACCCACGCGACGTCGAAACCGTGCGTCTGCAATGTGATCAAGCGTTCAGGTCTGATCTGGAAGGCGACCGGCCAAAAGAACGCCGACGGTCAGGCCGAATACCAGTGCAAGATCTGCGGGGCTACCGCCTGGAGGTCGGCGTAGCGCCAGCGGGAGTCCCCGAGCTGTCTTGCGCAAATCTGTGAGCCAACTCGGTACGCGACCGGATTCCGAGCTTGCCGTAGATGCGGCTGAGATGCGCTTCGATCGTCTTCGGGCTGAGGAAAAGAGCAGCGGCAGCCTCGCGGTTGGTGGCTCCCTCGGACACCTTCAATGCAACCTGTAGTTCCTGAAGCGTCAGTTCGTCTGACGCCGATCGGTCGCGATGTACGGTCTCTCCCGTAGCTCGCAGCTCGTTGCGGGCGCGATCGGCCCACGGCTCAGCACCCAGGCGTTCGAAAGTCTCAAGCGCGGCGTGCAGCTGGTCGCGAGCCTCGGCCCGGCGGCGAGCCCTTCGCAGCCGCTCGCCGTAGCAGAGCTCGGTGCGGGCTCGCTCAAAGGGCATGTCGGTGCGGGCGTGTAGCGACATCGCCTCCTCGAACGCGGGCTGGAAGTCGTCCTCGAGCAGCCCGCGGCATCGAGCAGCGGCGGCACGAGGCCACAATCCAGGAGCAGCCGCCGCCTGCTCCTGCAGGACCATGAGCGCCGCCTGCGCATGCGAGCGCTGCCCGGTGTGGACATACGCTTCGATCAAGTCCGGGCCTTCCTGAAATAGATATGGCGTAACCAGTCCTAACCGCGCCAACGCCTCGACCACCGGCAGGAGATGTTTGACGGCCTCCTCATTCCGTCCCATCCCGAGGTCCAAAAGCCCGCTGATACGAGCGACATAGCCGCCGACAGCATCCCGGGCGTGCTCGGAGACATCCCATAGCCTTGCAACGTGAGCCTTGCAGTCCGCTTCCAATCCGCGGGCCGCTTCGATCCAGGAAAGGCAGGCGAGCGCATATATCAAGGAGAACCTGTGGCCAAGCTCGGTGGCGAGCTCGACGGCCTCGGCTGCCTCAGTGTGAGCCGCCGACCAGCGTCCGGTTCGGAAGTCCAGTTCGGACAAGTGACCGAGCGCATAGGGAAGAGCCCCGGGCGCGCTAGACTCGCGGGCCTCGGCAATCAGACGTTCCAGGGGGGCACGCATCCGATCGAACTCTTCGAAATAGAGGAAGGCGTGGGCGTACTGGATCAGCTGGATCGCCAGCCAGGGCGATTCTCTCGCGTCAATCGCTTCTAGCGAGCGAAGGAGTAGACGATGTCCGTCGGCGTTCTGTCCGAGGATGACTAGCGCCTTGCCATATGCGCCTTCGGCTGCCGCCTGGGTGATGCCTCCGACCTGGCAGCCCAGCTCATACGCGCGTTGAGAGACTCGCAGCGACTGCTGCACCATGCTCTCGTCGGGATCGACTTCTTGGGTGGTGGTGGTAGCTGCGTCCACCAGCATGAGAGTGGCCTTGGCTGGGTCGTGAGCTTCGATCTGCTCGGCCGCCTTGAGCAGAATCGTGCGGGCCGCAGCCGGGGAACGTGTCCACATCTCGATGCGCCCGCGCGTGTGCTCTATGTCGGCGCGCAGGCTCATTTCTCGCGCCAGGACATGCGCCTCGTCTAACAAGGCCCTCGATCGCTCTGACTGGCCCGCAACGTAAGCATCGCTGCCTGCCTCGTGCAGCCGTCGCGCGCGTTGCTCGGGGTCCGGCGTCAATCGCGCCGCCCTTTCAAAGGCGCGCCATGCTGCAGCGGGGCCGCTACGCCGGCGAGCATCGTTGGCGACGGCTTCGAGGGCCGCCGCCACCTCCTCGTCTTCTCCCTGCGCCGCAGCCGCGAGATGCCAGGCGCGCTCACTCGGTGAACCATCGACGTCAGCAGAGCTTGCGAGCGCCCGATGAGCGGCACGCCGGTCCGCGGGCGCGGCCGCCTGATAGACAGCCGCGCGCACCAAGGGATGTCGAAACTGGATCCTGAGACCGTCGTTCGAGATCAGTCCGGCCGCTTCGGCGGAGTCCAGGTCGACCAGAGCTACCTCACTGCTGGCATACGCTCGCGCCATCTCTTTGATGGAGCCGGATTGTGATGCGGCCGCGACGAGGAGAGCCATCTGGGTCCTTTTCGGAAGGGTGGCGACGCGGCGCTCGAACGACATCTGAATTCCAGGTCCAGCTGGAAGTAGCTCAGGCAGCGGCTCCGTTCCCAATAGCTGGGCTGCGGTCAGCAGACGTGGGGTTTCGAGGATCGCAAGAGGATTGCCCTGCGTCTCTTCCCATATGCGCTGGGCGACCCTGGCGGCCACCGGCGACCCAGCGCCCCGTGCGAGCAGTTCGCGGCACGTCTCGAAGCCGACGCCCTGCAGGGTCATTCGGGGGAAGTCCGCGAACTGGAGATCGGTCTTCTCACCTTCGCGGATCACGAAGATGAAGGCGACTCGATCGGCACGCAGGCGACGGGCCGCGAACGCTAGCGCTCCACGCGAGGCTGCGTCGAGCCAGTGAGCATCGTCGACAGCCGCCAACAGCGGGCTGTTCTCGGCCGCTGCCGCGATGAGACTGAGCGTTGCCGCCGAGACGGCGAATGGATCGGACATCACAGGTGGACCGAAGGCCAGCGCACTGGCGAGCGCCGCCGCCTGGGGCTTTGGAATTTCATCGATCAGGTCGAGGATGGGATGCAGGAGCTCAGCAAGTCCAGAAAAGGCGAGCTCGGATTCAGCCTTGACCCCTGTGGCTGACAACATCGTCATATCGAGGCACTTGTCAGCCGCGTAACTCAGCAGGGCGCTCTTGCCGATTCCCGGTTCACCGCTGACGATGAGCGTTCCGCTTACACCTGAGCGAGCGTGCTCCAGGAGTGCATCGATCCGGGCTTGCTCCGCGGCCCTCCCCAGGACCATCCGGCCCATCTTATGCCTGCCGTGGATGGATATAAGAAGTAGGGGTTTCCCTGATTCGAGCCGTGCCGCCCGACCCTGACGATGTCGCCAAACAACGCATAGGAGGAATTGCAATGAAATCGATTGCGGATCGGGTGCGGCGACTCAATGCGGCGGTCAATGCGCACGACCTGAACCCGATTGGAGACATGTACGCGGACGATGCTGAACTCACGTGGCCAGGGATGCCGACGTTCAAAGGACGTCAAGCGGTGGTCGCGTTCTATGCGCGGATGTTCGGCGCGTTCCCGGATGTGCAGGTAACGCTCAAGCGCATCGTCGAGCAGGGCGATGCCGTCGCGGTGGAGTACGAGTCGGCAGGAACCAACGGCGGGCCGCTCCACCTTCCGACCGGCGAGCTGCTGCCGGCAACCAACAAGCATGTCGACGTGGGGGCGGCTAGTGTCGGGGCGGTCGACCGCGATGGGCGGATCAAGACGCAGCGCGAATACTTCGACCAAGCCGACATCCTGGCCCAGCTCGGGCTCATGCCGCATCCCGCTATCAGCTAAGGAGGAGGGCCCCATGATCCGATTTAGGACGAGATTGCTGACCTTGGTGCTGGCGGCTGGAGCCGCCCTCGTAGCGGTCCAGCCGGTCGCGGCGTCGAGCCCCATATCAGTGGCCGGCACGTTCTTCTTCGTGGCGGCGCCGGTGCCGTCTGGTTTCCGCATGGCCGATGGCAACGCGTTCGTCACCCTCTCTTTCCCGGCGGGAGTGGTGACACACCTCGGGAGTGTCGGAAGCGCATTTCGTCCTCTCTGGGTCGGGCGGGCTGGCTGACTTGCACGGTCAGGGGACAGCCATCGTCTCCACAACGCCGCAGGGCCCGTTCGGCGTCTACACGGCGCAGTACTCGTTCGGCTAATAGATCCACCGTCGACCCCGGGGCCGCGGCCCTGGGGTCACCCACCGACCGCCGACCTGTCCGATGCATCGCATTCTCGGGCGGCCTACGTGGCCCGACGCGCAGCCCCATTGAGCCGCGCTCGAAAATTCGGCCTGCTTACGTTCGCCGCGGCTTCGGGCCGCAAGGCCTTCGCAGAGGGCAGCCCTTGCTAGCGATTTCGCTGACCAGCAATGACCAAGCCGACGGGTGCATGGCCGTTCAGTCGACGGTCAGGGTCAGCTCACTCGGACTTCGACGAACCCAGCGGCGTTGAAGTCGCCATCAAATGCCAGGGCCTCTCGGATCCGTCGCCGGCGCATTACCGCGAAGCTCGTCGCATCAACAAATGAGTACTCGCGCTCCCCACGCGCTCGGAGCCAGCGCCAGGCTTCGGTCTCGGTAGCTTTATCGACATGAAAGACCTCGGTGTCGGGGAGCGCCTTCAACCTGTCGATAAATCCGACCGCAGCTGAGTGCCCGGAACGTCTGCGCAGGAGAGTCCATGTCTCACCCACGACGTGGTTTGTGGTGACGACCCGACCAACTCCGCGTTCCACCAGGGCGCGCGCTTGCTCATGTCGGGAGTCACGGCGCTCTTGCAGGCCAAACCAAAAACTGGTGTCCGCGAACCTCATCGATCGTGGTCGTAGATGGCGGCGTCGAGGTCTTCGACTTGGCCATCGTCAAGCCACCCCGTGAGTGCCTGCCATGGGTCGGCGTCCTGCCGCATCTCGCTGGCCAGTTCTCGGGCTAACGAAGCACGGATGAGGGCGGCCTTTGACAACCCCCTTCGCGCCGCCTCCACCTCGGCCGCATCGTCCAGAGCCTCATCGATGTGGATTTGGATCCGCCTCAAGGAAATCCATTATACACACCATCTGCGCGGGCGATGTGTATACGAGTAGCCCCGGCGGGATTCGAACCCGCGATCTCAGCCTTGAGAGGGCTGCGTCCTAGGCCGCTAGACGACGGGGCCGCTGCTGGTGGGCGGCATTGGGTTTGAACCAATGACCTCTTGCGTGTGAGGCAAGCGCTCTCCCGGAGAGTCAATTCTACCCACCCTCGTACGATGCTCACTGGATGGAAACTCCGCTCGCCGAGCGGCGCTGCACCGTATGCACGCCCGAGACACCGACCCTCGGCTCCGACGAAATCGACAAGCTCCTCCAGCAGCTGTCCGGTTGGAGCGTGGTCCAGGGGGAAGGCCACCCGCTGCTGACCCGGACCTTCCGGTTCAAGGGCTTCATGCCCGGGGTCGAGCTGATCAACCGGATCGCGCCCATCGCCGAGGCGGAGGGCCACCACCCGGACCTTCACCTGACCTATGGCTCGCTGCGGGTCGACCTCTGGACCCACGTCGCGGGTGGGCTGACAGAGAACGACTTCGTGCTGGCGGCCAAGATCGACCAGATCCAGGCCTCCTGACGGACTTTCACACTTTCTTTACCGCCATTCCTTTGCTTTGTCGGCACCTTACAGATACAGTTTTCCGGCTTGATGCACTTCCTTATTTGCTGGGCGCTCCACCAAAAGGAGCGCGAGGTGCTCCTGAGGGGGATCCTCCCCTGGGGCATCGACGCGGTGGTCTTCTGCTGGCGCTGCGACCGCATGCGTGGGCGCGCCGTCCGGGTCCTCCAGATGACGCCTCAGGGCATGTATGCCTGCAGCGCCCACTCACCTCTCTAGAACGACAGCCGGGTAATACGCCGCTAGCGTCCTGAGTCGCGGGAACTGCCGCGCCGCCTGGTCGCGGAGCGCCAGGTCGACCCCCCAGCTCACGACGACCACCGCGTCGCAGTCGCTCAGCTGGTCCGCCCGCGTGACGACCGTGAAATCGCTCGTGTAAGCCGAGAGGACCTGCTCATCGCTGTGGATGACGCAGGCCCGCCCGCCAGAAGCATGGATACGTGCCACGGCCGCGGCAGCCTGGGGCAGGGCAAGAGGATCTTGCGTGTACCCCGAAGCCTGGCTGACCAGCGCCGCCGCGGCGCCCAGCGCGACGACCGGCGCCAGCACCCACCAGCGCGCGATCGCGGCCGCCATCAGGTACGCGCACGCCGGCACCAGAAAGATGAAAAAGCGGGGGTAGAGAAAGGCCGGCCGGAGGACGAGCCACAGGGCCAGAACCACCGCGGCCAGCACCGCCAGCGACGACCACAACCACTCCTGTCTCCGTTCCAGCCAAAGGCCCAGACCGGCGCTCGACAGCCACAAGCCGAGCGGCAGCAGCACCGGCGCGCCGAGCAGGAAGAAGACCGTGTCGCTCGGAAAGGTCGGATTGAACATCGGGGGCGGCAAACCACGCTGGGTGAGCTCCGTGACCTGGATGGTCGCGTTGGCGGTGACGCCGATCACCAGCGCAGCGATCCAGGCCGGCGCGAGCTGCAGAACTTCGTGCTTTGACCTTCGGGTCAGGATCCACGCGATGTGAAGCAACAGCACGACGCCCGCGAAGAGCTGCGCGGAGATCGCCAGGCCCATGATGACCGCGTAGGCGACAAGTCGGCCCCTCCGTCCGGCTTCGCCGGACACCTCACCCTGGACGGGGAGGAGCAGAGTTGCCACGACCGAGCCGAGCGCTGCGAGGCTGTAGCCGCGCAGGTCGCGGCTGTTGTCGACGAAGAGCGGATCGGTCGCGATGTACAGGCCGGCGCACACTCCGGCCAGGACGCCGAAACGCCGCGTCAGGACGCTGGTCGACACGCCGACGGTCGCGCCGGCCGCGAGTGCGGGGATCAGCCTGTACACCACCTCGCTGCGGCTCCCGGTCGCCGAGTAGATGAGGTGGCTGACCAACGAAAGCAGGACATGATCGTTGGTGGCGACCTGGGTCACGGGAATTGTGGGGATCACGCTGCGAACCGCGAAGGCGTCCCAGATCGACGGCGTTGCGATGAAGTTCGCGAAGGTCGCCGCGGCGTCGTAGCCGAACGATCGGTTGGAACCGATCATGTACGCGGCGAAGGTGGCGACGCCGAGGAGGAGGCCGCTCCAGACCTCCGCCCTTCTCACCTACGGGTAAACGGCTTCTTCCGGAAGGATCTCCACATCTTCGCCGGTATACGCGGCAGCCTGCATGCGGAAGAGCCTCGCGTAGCGGCCGTTTAGCTGGATCAGCGCTTCGTGCGTGCCTTCCTCGACGAGGCGGCCATGCTCGAGGAAGATGATCCGGTCGGCGCGCCGCACGGTTGAGAAGCGGTGCGAGATGTACACGGCGGTGCGCCCATGCGTCAGCGAGCGCAGACGCTCGAACAGGTCGTACTCCGCCTGCGCGTCAAGGGCCGAAGTCGGCTCGTCGAGCAGCAGGATCCTTGCATCCTCGCGCATGAACGCGCGGGCCAGTGCGACCTTCTGCCACTCGCCGCCCGATAGGTTCACACCCGCGTCGAACCACTTGCCGAGCGCCGTATCGTACCCGGCGGGCAGGTTGGCGATGAGCTCGTCCGACCCGGCCTGCTTGCTCGCGCTCACGACCGCGTCGCGATCCGCGATCTCCGGGACGTTGCCCAGGCCGATGTTCTCGGACGCGGTGGCCTGGTAGTCCACGTAGTCCTGGAACATGGCGCCGATCTGGCGCCGGAGCTCCGAGGGCTCGAAATCGCGGATGTCGACGCCGTCGATGAGGATTCGGCCCTCGTTCGGGTCGTAGAGGCGGCAGATGAGCTTGAACAGCGTGGTCTTCCCCGCTCCGTTGCGGCCCACCACCGCCAGAGTCTCACCCGCGGTGACCGTAAAGGTGAGGTCGGTGAGCGCGTTCTTCTCGGCGCCTGGGTAAGCAAAGCTCACGTGCTCGAACCTGATCTCGCCACGTAGTGGCTGCGGCACCGGCTTCGGTTCGGCTGCGACCGGCATCGATGGCTGCCTGGCCATCAGCTCGACGAGATTGTTGAGGTAGAGGTTGTGCTCGTACATGCCTGAGAAGCCGCTGAGCACGCTCTGAATCGAGTTCTGCACCTGCACCGCCGCCTGGGTGTATGCGGTCAGGCTACCCAGCGACATCCGGCCGGCGATCGCCTGCAGGGCGATGTAGAGATACGTTATCGACGTGACAATCGTGCTGAGGTTGCCCAGCACGAAACCTGTCATGTACCGGCGGACGAGTTGAGACTTCTGGCTGTCGTAAAAGGCGTTCGCGATGAGTCGGTACCGCTCGATGAAGTACTGGCCGAGACCGAAAAGCTTGACCTCCTTGGCGAACGAATCGGTCGTGACGAGCGAGACCATGTACTGCATGCGACGCAGCAGTCGCGAACCCCAGCGCGCGATGTTGTAACCCCTCCAGCCGTAGCGCGTGTCCGCGATGAAGGCTGGGATCGGGGAGATCAGCACCACCACGGCAAGAATCCAGCTCACGCCGAACAAGAGCGCGATCATCGTGCCCAGAGTGAGGAGGGTCTGGAGTAGGCCGAACGCGGTCGCGATCATCAACACAGGCCGGTTGATGGAATCGTTTTGCGCCCGGCGCAGCAGGTCGTACGAGGCCGGGTCTTCGTAGAAGGGCAGGTCGAGCGACGCGGCCTTCTCCATGACCATGAGCTGGATGCGCATGGAAACCGAGTTCTGGAGCAGCTGCTGAAAAATGTTGCGCAACGTGTTCAACAGCGCGCTGATGACGAAGAGGACGAACTGCAGCGCGGCCAGGAGAACGATCATCTGCACCGAGCTCAAGGTCGGGCCGGGAAGCCACGGCACGCCCAGGCTGGAAAAGACAATGCGGTCCGGCTGGTGGAACTGATGGATGGCGATGCCTGCGACGACAGCGTTGGTGAGCGTCAGCGTGATACCGACGGAGATCGTCGGGATGACACCGGCCAAGGCTGTCGTGAGGAACAGGCCGATGGTGGTCGGGCGGCTGGCCTCCCAGACCAGGCGTAGGACCTGCGGGAGCGCCGCGGTCGTACCGACGACCGACTGCTTGAGGCTCTCCCATCGGCCGCGGAGGTCCTTGGGGCCTTCGGGTTGCTGCGGCGGCTCGATGGTGGGATCGCCGGTCAGGCCGCTGTTGGCCGGCCCGCTCTCCGGGTTGCGCCGGCCCCTGCCCCATCCTCCCCACCAGATCACGGGCCCATGCGAGCCCGGCGGCATCATTCCCATGTGTCCGTGAGCTTACGAAACTCTGCTTGACTTCCCATTTATTACAGTGTAATTATGTAACGCATGGATGAGAAAGAGCTCGGATCGATCAAGGGTTGGTTTGCCGGAAGGCTCCCAGACGGCTGGTTCAAGGGAGTGGAGGTCGCCGTCGAGGACGACCAGATCGTGGTCATCGGCACGCTGCCCGAGGCCAACCTCGGCTCCACGCCCGAGGAGAAGGAAGGCGCGGCGGCGGGCCGCATCGCCCGTTTCCGAGAGGAGACGCGCGGCCAGCGCATCGGCATCGCACAGGAGGCCGAGGAGCGATTCAAGAAATACGTCACGTGGGGCGCCAAGCTCGACGGCGTGACCAAGCGGTTCAACCCGGGTGGCGGCGGTCGCGGCGGCGATGACCGTCGGAGCGTGATGATCCGCCGCTGGATGCGCCGTCACAGGGGCCGGCGCGGGCAGCAGGCCGAGGTTCGCTCCCAGGTTTTCTAAGCCTCACTCACCGCCGAATACATGCTTCCCAGCCAGCGGCTCGGGACGGTCTGCAGGAGCCTCGTGTTCTTGAAGCCGGCCTGAGCCGCAAACGTCTCCCACTGCGCGTAGGTGAACGGATGCGGGACCCACGGGTTGCCGCGGTCGGTCCCGTACTCGACGACGATCAGCCTGGCCCCCGGGCGCAGCATCGCATGCACGGCCGTCAAGACCGGGCGCTTGTCGCGGACGAAGTGCAGAGAGTTCGCCATAAGCACCCCATCCAGGCCGTGAAGATCGAGCGGCCTGGTGAAGTCTGCGACGCGCACATCGAAGCGGCCCTCGATCGCGCGCAGCGCGGTTGCGTCCTTGTCGACCGCGGTGACGTGAGCCTCGGGCCCGAGTAAATCGCCGAGCGCCGACGTGAAGGCGCCCTCTCCGGCTCCGAGATCGGCCCAGCGCCCTCCCCGCTCTCCGATCCCGTCCTTAATGAGCGCTACGAGATCGGCGTGCCTCAACTTCCTCTCGCACTCTCGGCGCCACCTCTGACGCAAAGGTCCGCATCTCGTCCGGGTCATCGGTGACCAGGAACGTGTCCATCCCGTAGTCGACGACCAGCGCCACCAACGTCTCAGCGTCGAGACTCCCGGCGTTGAGGACCCGTCGGATGGAGCGCGGATCCCGTCCGGCGGCGGTCGCCGCCTCATCGATGCGACGGTTGCCTTCGAGCAGGTCCGCCTCCTTGACGTAGCCGAACGACGGCACCCATCCGTCGCCCAGCCTCCCGACGAGCGACAACATCCGCGGCTTGTAGGCTCCCAGCCACAGCCCGATCGGGTGCGCCGGCACCGGCCCTGAATGGGCCCCGGCAAGCTGATAGAACTTGCCCTCGAAGCGGATTCCGTGCTGGCCGCTCCAGAGCAGACGGATGACCTGCATCGCCTCCTCCAGCGCCGAGACGGACTCGCCCGGCGTTCGCACCGGACCGTCGTATGCCTTGATCCCCTGCCAGAACCCGCCTGCTCCGAGGCCGAGCTCGACCCGGCCGCCACTCAGAAGGTCGAGCGACGCCGCGGCCTTCGCAAGCATCGCCGGAGGACGCAGGGGCAGGTTCGCGACGTCCGGGAAGACGGTCAGGCGCTCCGTCCGCATGGCGATCGCGGTCAGCAGCGTCCAGGTGTCGAAGAAGCGGCGCTGGTACGGATGATCCTGGACGCCGATCACATCGAAACCGAGTTCGTCCGCAACCAGGGCTTGCTGCAGGGGCCGGTCTGTCGCCTCGGGTATGACGAACACGCCGAACCGCACAGGCTGGCCGTAGTCCATCGACCGACTAGAAGACGTCTCGAGCTGTGGCTATTTCCTGCGCCGGAACAGCAGGCGCCAGATCAGGAGGAGGATCACGGCGCCCACGAAGGCGACGATGATCTGATTCAGGATCGACGGGCCCACGTTGACCGAGATGTGCAGCTGCGCGGCCAGCCAGCCACCGATGATCGCGCCGACGATGCCGATCAGGATGTCCATCAGCAAGCCGCGGCCCTTGCCGAGGACCAGCCGGCTCGCCAGGAAGCCGGCGACGAGGCCGACGACGATGAAGACGAGGATGTTTTCGAGGCTCACTGCGCTATTTAAGCGCCCGCCGCGCGTTTCCTTGCTATGCCGACTGACCAGTATCACGAACCGCCCGACCAGCTGAGCCCCGAGATCCGGACATTTGCCCGCGTGGCCGCCTCGCTGCAGGAGGAGGCCGAGGCCATCGGCTGGTACGAGCAGCGCATGTCGCTCGAGCGAGACCCAGAGGCCAGGGGGATCATGGAGGAGGCTCAAGAAGAGGAGTTCAAGCACTTCGCGATGGCGCTCGAGTTCCTCTCCCGCCGCAAGCCCAAGTGGCGGACCGTGCTTCAGGCGGTCCTCTTCAAGCCGGGCGATATCGTCGAGCACGGCGAGATGGGCGAAGAGGCCGAGAAGAAGACCTAGATCGCCTCGACCAGCCCGCGGAGAACGTCGATCTCTTCCGCGCTGACCGTGTGCGCCATGCCCGGGTAGAGGCGAACCGTCACGGCGGCGCCCATGCGCTTGTAGACCTCGCCGGCCTGGAGCACGCGCTCCTTGGCGATGTACGGGTCCACGTCGCTGCAGCCCAAAAAGGAAGGCGTCCCATCGAACGTGCCTGGATAGTCGCGCGGCGTGCCGTCAGGACCGATCAGCCCGCCGCTCAGGCCGACGATCGCGCCGTAGCTCCGCGCGTTCCGAGCCGCCCACTCCAGCGTCAGGCAGGCGCCCTGCGAGAACCCGAGCAGGATGGTCCGCTGCGCCGGCACCCTGGTTTCGACTCGCTCGACCAGCTTCGCGACCATCTCGAGCGCGGCGGTGAGGTATGGCTCGTTGCTCTCCAACGGCGCCGTGAAGGGGTTGGGATACCAGGCGTTGCCCGCCGCCTGCGGGGCCAGGTACGCCCACCCGGGCTGCTGGACCTCGGCGACGATGGTCAGGATGTCCTCCGCCGTGGCACCGCGTCCGTGGAGAAGGATCATCGCGGCCCGCGCCGACGCGAGTGGCTCCCCCGCCTCGAGGACGCGCTGACCGTGCGCTACAGCCATCGCAACCTAGTATGACCACACGTTGACCGGCGACTTCGCGTACTCGAATCCACGCGTCATCCATTGGGGTCGGGGGTCCATCGCGCAGCTCGGACCTGAGGTGGATCGGCTCCAGATGAAGCGCGTTGTGCTGGTCACGACGCGTTCTTTGCTTGGCTCGACGAAATCCATTCCGGTCACGCCGGTCGCGACGGTCGTCATCTCGCAGCACGCTCCGATATCGCAGGTGGACGCGGGCGCCGAGGCGGCGACCGGCGCCCAAGCCGACGGTATCGTGAGCTTCGGTGGCGGCAGCGCCATCGACGCGGCGAAGATCATCACGGTGCGATTGGCCGGCGACGAGGGCCGCGCCCTCCCCCACATCGCCGTCCCGACCACGCTCTCAGTCGCCGAGCTGGCCGCCGGGGCTGGGTTCACGGACGAGGGCGGCGACAAGGCAGGCATGCGCGATCCGCGCCTGCTCGTCGAGACGGTGGTCTACGACGCCGAGCTGACCATGGCCACGCCGCTGGAGCTCTGGCTCTCGACCGGGATCCGCGCGCTCGACCACGCCGTCGAGGGCTTTTTGAGCCCGGGAGAGCACCCATTCAACGATGTGCTGGCGCTGGAGGGCATCCGCCGCTTGTTCGACTCTCTGCCGCGGGCGAAGGCTTCGCCCGCCGACGTCGACGTGAGGACGGAAAACCAGCTGGCGGCGTGGTTCTCGTTCACATTGCCCGGTCCTTCCGCGGGCGGGCTGAGCCACACGATGGGCAAGCAGATCGGGGCCCGGCATGGAATTCCGCACGGGGTCACCTCATGTCTGCTCCTGCCCCACGTGATGCGCCACCTGGCGAAGCAGATGCCTGACCGCACGGCGATTCTCTCGGGCGTGATGGGCGGCGACGCCGCTGACCGGGTTCAGCAGCTGATCGAGTCTTTGGGGCTGCCGCAGCACATTGCGGAATGTGGGATCGGTGAACCGCAGCTGCGCATTGCAGCTGAGGAGCTGGGCGGCAAATACCCGGCTGTGGACCTGCTCGAGATTTACAAGTCGGCGCTCTAGCGCGCGAGCCAGACGAGGACAAGAGCAACGATCGCGGGGCCGGCCTGCACAAACAGGATTCGCCGGCTCACGGTGACAGCGCCATAAATGCCCGCGACGATTACGCACAGCAAGAAGAAAGTCAGGATGGGCCGGCCTGCCGCTACTCCGTAGGCAACCAGCCCCCAGATCAACCCGGCAGCCAAAAAGCCGTTGTAAAGCCCCTGGTTGGCGGCGAGCACGGCCGATGACTCGGCCGCTTCCTTGGTCATCCGGAACGTGCGAAGTCCGAGCGGTGTGCGCCACAGGAACATCTCGAGCACGAGGAAGTACGCATGCAGCGCGGCCACGATGACGACCATGACGCCCGCTAAAAGCGCGACCACGCTTATCACGACTGCCTCTTAGTGTCGGCGGGAACGCGACAAGCGTAGATGGAGTCCCGCCTGCGTCTTGATCCGCGACACTGCCTCGCTCGCCAGCATGCCATCGGTTGCGCGTTCGACCCGCAGCAGATGCAACCCGCCAAGAGTCAACGACGTGCAGTACAGCGCCGGTTTGAAGCCGGACGGGGCGACCGCCTTCTCGGCCGGGATCGCCAGGCTGCCGACCCACAATCGCTTCAATCCCGCCGCCCGCGCGTGCTCGGACATGCCGACGAGCAGGGAGCGAAAGATTCCTTTGCGGCGATGCTCGTCGACAGTCGCGCAGTTCCAGATGTAGCCCTCACCAGGGCCGGGCCTGATCTCCACCTGGAGCTCTCCGATCCACTCAGGGCCCGTGGAAAGCCAGCCGTAGCCGGCGATTCCACCGTCGATCCAAACCGCAAAGCATCTGCAACCCCGAGCAAATCGCGTCCTGACCAGGTCGCCCTCAGGGCCCATCGCCGCCGCCACCGGGGCGGCGCGCCGATCGTCGACCTCCTCGACAGCAAAGAGCGGCGGACCCGATGGCGCCAGGTCCGCCGCCCAGAGAGTGCTTCGGATTAGAAGCGGAAGTGCAGGTGTCGCACGGCTTCGATCACGTCCGGGTCACCGCTTGCCGACCCGCCAGGGAAGCGCTGGAAGAACGACAGCACGGCTTCAGCCGCGTTGTTGTAGTGAAAGAGCGCGTCGACGCCCTTGAAGTCGCCTTCCTCAGGCACCGCCGACCACTTCCCATCTTTGACGGTGACTCGCCACTTACCGCCCCACGGCCCATCGACCTGAAGGCCGTACGTGAAGTCGAGGCCCTTGGCGTTCTTCTCATCCACCGTGTACTGCCAGAACACAAACGCGAATGGCAGGATCAGGCCCGCGGTGGCTTCGTCGATCGTGGCCAGCTTGTTGCCAAGACCGTACTCGATGTCATACGGGTGGACGCCGTAGTCCATGATCTGGAACGTGCCGTAGAACCCGGCAGGCACGGGGCCCGCAAACGGGTGATAGACCATGAAGCTGGTCCATTGCTCCGGCGTCAGGTCCGCGAGCATCTTGTCGAGCTTCTGCGCGTCCTTCTTGAAGCGGTCGAGCGCCTCCTCCCGTGGGAGCTTGCGAAATTCGAGGGCGTGATCGTTCAGCGTCTCCCCCATCACCGGGAGGCCGAGGGCGGTGCCCTCCTTGCCGGCGACAGCGGCGTCCCAGTTCTTGAAGTAACCCTCCATCACATCGATCATGTGACCGACCAGATCGCGCGTCTCCCATCCTGTGCAGCGCGTGTCGACGTTCCAGTTTTTCGGGTCAGAGACGAGTCGCGTGAAATTTTCGCGGTCGCGGCGCATGACGGTCAGGACCGTGTCCTTGCCTTCCGCCGCCATCGGGTTGACAGGCGTGATAACTGCGGTGCTCATTCAGCATCCCCTCCGTGAGGTCTCATGGCTTGACCACTGACGCTAATGAGCGCCGGTCGTCGCCGTGGTCGGCACGACAACCGGCGGCAGTACCTCGTCGAGGCGGTCGCGCCGCACCTGGAACCAGGGCGGCAGGCTGAGCGCGGTGCCAAGCTTTTCGGGCGCCTCGTCCACGGTGAAGCCGGGACCGTCGGTCGCGATCTCGAACAGCACCCCGCCAGGCTCCCGGTAGTAGATCGACTTGAAGTACCAGCGCTCGATCACCGGCGTCACGTTCCGCCCTGCCCGCAACAGGAGATCCCGCCAGGCGACCTGAGACGCCGGGTCCGCCGTCCGCCAGGCGACGTGGTGCACGGTGCCCACCGATTCTTCGCCGACGGGCCCCTCCGGGGACTCGACCACATCGAGGATCCCGTGCGGGCCGCCGGGGCCGGTCTCGAAGCGCGTCCTGTTCCCCTCCTTGTTCACCTGCCGGAAACCCATCGTCGACGTCAGCAGGTTGAAGGTCGCGGCGGTCTCGGCCAGCGTCATCGTCACCGAGTGAAAGCCGCGGATCGCATGCTCCTCGTCCACGGGAGCTTCCCGCCAGGGCACCCAGCGATCGTTCGCGGCCTGGCCCACCAGCTCGAGCTGGATGCCGTCGGCATCGCGCAATGTCAGCGCATCGGTGCCGAACCTGCTCACCTTCTGGTGGTCAACCCCGAGCTCTCGCAAGCGGTTGGCCCAGAAGTCGAGCGAGCCGCCCGGCACCTGGAAAGACACTGTCGTGACCTGACCGCTGCCGGCGTGCTGCTTCGGCCAGGTCGGCCAGCCGAAGAAGGTCATCGCGGTGCCAGGCGTGCCGAGGTAGTCGCCGAAATAGATGTGGTAGGTGTCCGGGAGGTCCTGGTTGATGCTCTTTTTGACGAAGCGCAGCCCGAGCACGCTGACGTAGAAGTCGACGCACTTCTGGACGTCGGCGGTGATGCACGTCACGTGGTGAATGCCGGGAATGCTGGCGGCCACGTCCCCTCCGATCAGATTATTCCGTGCACCCACATCTTAGTCCGGCCCCTTTCGAGTGTCACTTGAGGCTTCCTCCTCGGACCGCGACCAGATCTCGGCCGCCATCGGCTCGTCCATCTCCTCTTGGATGTGGGCGACCAGGCCGATCGCCCTGGCCATCACCGCCAGGCCGCGGGTGATCCGCCAGGGGAACTCCATCTCGGTGGCGATGGCGCCGATCGCGCCGGTGGCGTTGACAGGCAGGTCCCGGCCGAACGCGGCTGTGGCCTCCTCCGCGATCAGCTCCATCAGCCTGACGTGACGGCCCGAAAAGCCGTTTTCAGACGCGAGAGCGAAGAGCCTTGTCGCCCGCGGGTCGGCTGGCTTATGGACCGGGTGCCCGATGCCGGGGATGACCTGCTTGCTCGCCCGATGCGACTCGACGATCTTTCTGGCGTTGACATGGAGATCACCTTCCGGCGGCGCTTCCTGCAGCGTGCGGGCCGCCTGCTCGATGGAGCCGCCGAAGCGGTCGCCCATACCCAGCAAGCCCGCAGCGACCGCCGCCTGCAGCGCCTCCGGCGCGCCGAAGTAGGTCAGCCTGGCGGCGATGGTGCTCGGCGTGAGACCGTGCTCGACCAGGGTCACGACCAGGGCGTTGAACATCACCGACTCCTCGCGCGAAGGAAGCCGGCCCTTCAGCTCGAGGAATGCGAAGTCGCCGAGCGGAACCTTGCCGATGAGTTCCGCCGCGAGGTCGCGGCCGCGGACGAAGATCTGGTCGGTCGTGCTGCGGCCGAGGCTGGACGTGAGCTTCTTGCGGCTCACTTCCGAACGGTCAGCTTCGTCTTGTAGCCCGACTCGCCGAAATCGGATTCAGGCACCAGCTCGACCTTGCTCCTGAACATCAACCTCGAGTGGATCGCGCTCTCGATCTGGGCCACCAGCGCAGCGTCCGACTCGTGCCGTTCGGTGATCTCCACCTCGACCGGGATCGGAGGCTCGATCGAGGTCGCGTCGCCGGTGCGGACCACCCTTGCGCGGCCAGTCACGCGCGGCCGGAAGTCGCCGACCACGGCGAGGATGGCCGTCGGGTAGACGTTCACGCCGCGGACGATGAACATATCGTCGCGGCGCCCAAGGACTCGCTGCCGATAGCTCGTCCGCCCACACTCGCACGAGGTTCCCTCGATGCGCACGATGTCACCGCCGAGAAAGCGCACGATCGGCATCGCCTCGCGCGTCAGCGTGGTGTACACGAGCTCGCCGATGGCGCCGGTCTCGATCTCCATTGGCGCGCGCGTGTCCGGATCGATGAGCTCGGTCCACACATGTCCGGCGCCGCAGAAGTGCATGCCCTGCTGGTGAGGACACTCACCAAAAAGCGAGGGAGCGATGTCGCCGATGCCCATCACCTCGGTGACGGTGACGCCCAGCACGCGCTGGATGTGATCGCGGATGGCTGGAATTCCGCCGCCCGGTTCGCCGCCGGTCACGACGTGGGTCAGAGCGAGCGCACCTGGGTCGGTATCGCTCTTCTCGAGGCGGTTGGCCACGTACTGGGCGAAAGACGCGGTCGAGAGGAGCGTGTCGGCAAGGCCGGCGCGAAATCCGAAGATCACCCGCTCCGTGTCACCTGGCGCCACCGGCACCGAGCGTGTCCCAATGCGCAGCAAGACGAAATGCGTGTGCCCGGCCACAAACGGACCGGCGCCGAATGTCGTGAGCACGGTGCTGTGCTCGTGGATGCCGGTCGCGTAATAGGTCCGAGTGCCCATGGTCGTCCACGACTCCATATCGCCACGTGTCAGCGCAAGCACGCTCGGACTGCCGGAGGTGCCGCTCGTCTGGTACACGCGCTTGACCTGGTCCGGCGATACGCACAGGTTGCTGCCGAACGGCGGGTCCTCGTCAAGCGCCTGCTTCAGCTCCTGCTTGGTCGTGAAAGGGAGATTTGACAGGTCGGTCAGCCCCACGAACGTCGTGCCAACGCCCGCTTCGCGCCACTTGCGCGCGTAGAAAGGTGATGCTTCGCGGAGCCTGCGGTACTGACGTTCCCAAGCCGCGCCGCCGAGGCGCTGGACCTCATCCGGCGTCGCGGTCTCGACCTCTCGCTCCCAGATCCAGTCCTTATCGCAGGCATCCCCGCGCAAACGGCCGGCGGTAGTTGCCATGTCGAGGCACAGATTAACCTTGCGGACTGGTGCCACTCCTGCCCACGACCGTGGTCGGCAGCTATCCGCAGCCGGACTGGCTCGTCGATCGCCATATGCTCGGCAGCCGTCTTCCGCCGCGCGTGCGCGCGAAGGAGATCTGGCGCGTCGCACCCGCGTTTCTCGAGCAGGCGCAGGACGACGCGACAGTCGTCGCGATCCGTGACATGGAGCGGGCCGGGATCGACATCGTCACGGATGGCGAGATTCGGCGCGAGAGCTACTCGAATCGCTTTGCCACCGCGCTCGAGGGCATGGACCTCGACAACCCGGGCACTGCGCTCGACCGGACCGGGCACCCCAATCCGGTGCCTCGCGTCGTGGGTCCGATTCGGCGCGCGCGGCCGGTCGAGAAACGCGACGTGCAGTTCCTGCGCGCGAACACAGACCGCGCGATCAAGGCGACCCTGCCCGGACCGTTCACCATGTCGCAGCAGGCGCAGGACGACTACTACCGCGACGACGAGGCCTTCGCGATGGCGCTCGCCGAGGCCGTGAACGAGGAGGTGCGCGATCTGTTCGGCGCCGGCGCCGACGTCGTTCAGCTCGACGAGCCATACCTCCAGGCGCGCGCGGAAAAAGCGCAGCGCTTCGCGATCAAGGCCATCAACCGCGCCCTCCATGGGATCACCGGCACGACGGCGCTGCACACCTGCTTCGGCTACGCGCACATCGTCCACAACCGGCCCGACGGTTATCCGTTTCTCGAGCCGCTCGCCGATGTCGATGTGCGTCAGATCTCGATAGAGTCGGCGCAGCAGAAGGTCGACCTGGGCGTACTCCGATCCCTCGGGGGCAAGACCCTCATCGTCGGAGTGATCGATCTGTCAGACGAGAGCCCCGTGGAGGACGTCGAGACGCTGGTCGGGCGGATCAGGAACGCTCTTCAATTCGTCGATCCGGAGCGACTCATCCTCGCCCCCGACTGCGGCATGAAGTACCTGCCGCGCGAGAAGGCATTCGGCAAGCTGAGCGCGCTCGCCAGGGCGGCGGAACGAGTGAGGGCGGAGCTCTAAGACTTTCCGCCCTCTCCTCTATATCTCTCACACCCTCCGCCGGCTGGCTACGCCTACTTCCGCCTGAAGTTGAAGCAGCACACCCCGTCGATCTCGAGTGGAACCGTGTCGCTCTCTGCGGCGACGTTGTTCTCAGCCCCCTCCTGAAGCGCCGCGGCGAGCGAGTAGGCGCCCACCGACTCGAGAAGGCTGGATGTCGTGGGTCCGCCGACGTCGGCGACCTTGACTGAGATCGTCAGCGTGCACGGCGTCGACGAGCAGTTGATCGAACCGGTTTCCGTCTTGCCGGTAAAGGTCGGGCCGGTGCCGGGTTCCGGATAGGTCATCACGTGCGGGAAGCACGCGGACACAGAGCAAAGGTCGATCGTCTGCATCGCGCCTGCATAGAAGATCGGCTGGTTGGCCGCGTTGTTCTCCATCGCGGCGTAGTAGATGGTGTTGCCCATCTGCCAGCGGGTGACGTACTGCACGTTGGTGGCGCCCTGGATCGCGGTGATCGCCCCCTCTGGATGCCTCAGGTCGGTCACCTGCATCGTGACGTTGAGAGTCGAGCCGTTAGGCGAGAAGCTGAGCTGGCTGGAGCGGATGTCCATGCCCGGCTGGTTGCTGCCGTCGATCACGGCATAGCGCGCGTCGCCCGCTGGGTCGCTCAGGCCGCTCACCGGCGAGTTCGACGGCCCGCTGACCTTGGTGCCGAACAGGCCCAGCCCGGATGATTGGCGCGCGATCGTGATCACGCCTGCGCCGCAGTGGTCGGCCACCTGGACTGTGCATGTGCCGGGCGGCTGCACCAGCTTGTTCGACGTGTCGTCGTAGACGATCTCGGCCGCGCCGCTGTGATCGATCGTGACGGCGAAGAAATCGGCCAGGTTGCGGTTGCCGGTCTGGGTGATGCATCCGGTGCCGGCAAGACAGACATCGTCGTAATGCATCGGGTGCGGCGTGACCTTGACGAGCTGGGTCGACGGCGCCGCGCCTGTGATGCCGCCGGACGAGTTGGTCGGGAAGACGACCTGCGACATGAAGACATTCCACGACTGGTTGCTGTGGCTGCTCGGATCGACCGGCTGGTCGGACCCGTACCAGACCGCGTCCGCGCGTCCGGGTCCTCCGGCCTTGAGCCACGGAAAGACGTTCGTTGCGTCGCCCGTGGCGGTCGAGCCGTCGCTGACCTGGACCGGCGCCGTCCACACGGTCCATCCGCTGGCCGCGCTCGAGGCGCTCACAAACGTCTGGCGGAGGGTGGGATCGTTGTTGGCCGGGCTGACCGTCCAGACCACCTCGAGGTTGCGGCCGGAGTCCATCGAGAGGACCGAGAAGAGCGTGTCGGGCGAACCGGTTGGCGTATCGGCGATGTGGACAAGCTTCTTGAGGTCCTGGCCGCCCGCGCCGTTGTCATCTAGGAATTTCAAAGTCCCGGTCGAGTCCGGCGTGCCGATGTTCATCCACAGCCCGCTCGACGTGCATCCGTTGTTGGTGGTGCAGCCGGCGGCTTGAAACACTTTGCCCGTGACCTGGTCGATCGCGGGATAGCCATCGGGACCAAACGGCGAATAGCTCGTGCTGGTCGCAGGGGTCACATCCGCGGTGGCGTTGACGTAGTTCAGGCCGTCCGTGCTCTTGTTCCACTGAGCGCCCCCGTTCGGCCCCGGACCGACAATGTTGTTCCACTCCAGGTAGACCAACGGGCGCGGGCCGGTGTAGGCCGATTGGTTGGGCGTGCCGGGGGCTGGATCGTAAACAGCCAGCCACTGGCGGTCGGAGCCCGGGCTGCTGCCGGCGCAGCCCAGGAAGTTCTCCTGGTCAGTCGCGCCCGGGTTGGTCGGTCCGGTCACTGCCACGCGCTGGCAGGCCAGCGCCCAGAGGTCGGCGAAGTACTGCTTGCCGCTGCGGTCGAAGGCGATGTCCGTGTCGCCGCCGCCTGGCCCTGGCGCCGGGATGCCCGTTGCCGGCGACGCCGGGATCTTCTGCGTCATGACGCGGAAGGTGTGGCCGCCATCGACAGAGCCGAACCACGTGCTGCGCTGCGTGCCGGTCCCTGTGGGCCCGCTGTTGAAGACCCGGCCTTGCGGGTCGATGGCGATATCGGGCTCGCCGTTGGTGTGGATCGGATCGACGATGGTTGGCGTCTCGAAAGCGATCGCGGCGGCGTCAGCCGTCTTTATCCCCCCGTGCAACGGCGCCAGCGCTACCGCGCCCGCGACAAGAGCGACCAGGGTCCAGATTGCCACACGTGGACGAACCATGACCACACCCCCCTTCGATGGACCCTGGTGCCACCCGGGCCCTCACCGCCTCAGTTCTGACCTAAGTGCATATCACCCAGGCCGGCTGGGAGGCATCCCTCAAATGCGGTATTCGGAGGCTATCGAGGCGAGGAGCCGGCCCTCCGGGCGACGTGCGTCAACTCTTCCATGGCCTGCCGCGCCAGCTTGACCGCCCGGGCGTAGGCGGCTTTGCTCGGCGGCCTCGAGCCTCCCCGCAACGATGCGTCTATGAAGCGCTTTGCCTGCTCCGACGGATCCTTCGCCAACGTCATCCTCCCTTCAACTCAGACCAGAACCGGTCGATGATCAATTCCGCGAACCACTCCGACCAGTATTTCTGTTTCAGCTTCTTCTTGGCCAGGTAGTTGCGGAACTCGGGTGTCACCTCGAGCTCGGCGACCAGCAGCGGCACAACATCATCGGGCCGGATCTCCTTGATGAAGCCATGCGTCGCAGTGTAGGAGTGCTTGGCCTTCGCCTTCCACGCCCCGGCGTCCTCGTGCAGCAGGTTGGTGAGACCGGCGTCCTTCAGGTCCTGGAGCTTCTTCTGGGTCAGCGCCACGACTACCTCCAGAGCACCATTCGCGTCGCCCACGCAGCCGAGGTGAATACCGCGATGAGCTGGACGGCGAACAACCCGATTGTCCAGCCGTAGAGACCGCTCGGGCCGCCGTTGCTCAGCCAGAGCAAGCTGATCGCGACCGTGACGAGGCTGATGGCAAACGTACCCAGAAGCGCGGTGCCGGTCAGCCGATAGGGCTCGACCACGTGCTCGGGCACGCTTCCCGAGTAGGACTGGTACGCCGCGATGATGATGCCGAGGAACACGAGCTCGAAGCCGGCAAACGCCGCCGACGAGCCGAGGATCGCGATCACGACGTCTTTTGGCTCGATCAAGTCCCGCCAAGAATAAATAGAGGGGCGGGGTCAGGCCCACCGCCCCTCTCCCCTGATTGTTCGGTTCAGCAGGTCCCTGGCGGCTGGTGGAAGAACGAGAACGGGTTCAGGTCGCCCAGGAACGTGTAGCGGCCCTTGGTGGAATCGCTCTGCGTCGGCTGCGAGACGTCATTGGGTGATGTCCGCATGAACCACGGGAGGAAAGCTTCGTCCTGCGGGTGGTAGGTGCCGTCGCTGAAGGCGTTCTGGTGGAACGGGTTCGTGCCGACGGAAAAGCCGATGTTCAAGGTCGGATCGCCCGTCTCGAGCATGTTGTTGCAGCCGTATTGCGGGGCGATCGGTGACTTCCAGGCTTGGACCAGATTGGTGGCGAACGGGTCGTTCGCCCACTCGGTGATCTCGTGACTCAGGCCGTTGATGTCCTGCTTGGCCCACGACTGTGTCGGGTCGAGGGTGAAAAAGCCGGCGGTCATCCAGGACGCCCAAACGAACGTCTGGACCCCAGTCCGCGCATGTCCATCACTCTCTTCGTCCGCTGGACTGGTCGTCGGGACCGCGCCGTGCGCGCCGATCACGCAGCAGTGCTTTGGCATGTGGTCGGCATAGAGCACCAAATCGCTGGTTAGAAAGACGGTCAGTCGCTGGGGGCTCAGATGGAGCTGCGGGATCAGGCTCTCTACCTGAGGCTGAAACCATGTGTCATCGACGGCGGCGAACCCGATATTTGTTGCTGGGTTCGTGCGCACGACGCCGTCGACCGCCGGAACGTCGATGCTGATCGGCCGACGGACCTCCGGCCTGAGGTTCAGGTGGTAGCCGGTGCCGATCTTGTTGAATTGGGAGCGCATGGTGGCGTCCAGAAGCTGGACCCCGGTGTTGCCGGCGGAAAGGGCGCCGCCGGAGCTCTTGCCAAATGCGCCGCTCGCGAAGCTCGTCGTCGCGATTGTCGAGGCGTAGTCCGCACGCTGGAACAGCGGCGAGGCGAGAATCGCGGCCACAGTGTCCGAGCCGTTGAACGCCCTGCCCCCCACATTCACGTCGAGCGGGATGATGTCGACCCCGATCGTGGCGGCGTGTCCGGTGCTCGGGTCCGCGCCGACGATGTCGTACGTGTAGGTGTGACCGTCCGCGGGGTTGACGCTTTGTCCGGACCAGTGCCGAACGGTTCGAGCCCCGGGGGTCGGCGTCTCCTCGTGGAATCGCTTCGAGGTCGGATTCCGGGTCGAGTCGTCGCCGTTTGAGGAGTCTTCGGCCGCGACGCCCACAGAAGTAAAGGTGAGTGCGGCAACCGCGATCAGTGCCGCTCCAGGCAGGCGAAACGTCCGGCTACGCGGCATTCGAAACGACCCTCTTCAGACCCCTCTTGACGGCAAAGCCCACCGATCAGGCGGGCTGTTGCGATAGTAGCGAGGCCGAGAACCGCCGCCACAAATTAACGAAAAATTTCGCCCAAAAAACGTTAATCAACCGACGTTTGGGACAACTGATCCATAGCGCCTGGGACAAAACGGAAGGAGGTCCGATCCGCTGCTTCTCTCGGTCTGCGGCACGGGTTCCGGAGACAGGGGCTGCGGTACGCTCTTTTGACGCGCCGCCGTAGCTCAATTGGCAGAGCAGCTGTTTTGTAAACAGCAGGTTACGGGTTCGATTCCTGTCGGCGGCTCCATGAGCGGCTCCATGGGAGGAAAGATGGACGCGGACGAAAGGTCTCGGCTGATCCGCCAATACCGCGACGGCTATCGAGTCGTCCTGGAAGCACTCGAGGGCGTGACCGAGGAGGAGCTCGACCGATCGGCCAGCGGCGACTGGACGCCGCGTCAGATCGCCCACCATCTCGCCGACAGCGAGATGATGTCCGCCATTCGGATCCGGCGCTTGCTGGTCGAGGCCGAACCGATGCTGGACGGATACGACGAGAAGGCGTTTGCCGAGCGCCTGACGTCTGACCGCCCGGTCCAGCCGTCGCTCGAAGCGATGCGCTGGGCGCGTGAGACCTGCTCGCAGCTTCTCGACCGCATGACAGAGGACGATTGGCGGATCGCCGGCACGCACGCCGAATCGGGCCGTTACGGCACCGAAGACTGGCTGAAGATCTACGCCGCCCACGCCCACGATCACGCGGGCCAGATCCGGCGCGCCCGCGGCCAGGCCTGAACGTTGGCGACGACCCGCACGGTGCTCGACGCCGCGCTCACCCGTGCCCAGTCGCGACGCCAGGCCGATCTGGATGACCTGCTGGAGGTGCTCCGGATCCCGTCGATCAGCACGCTGCCGGAACGCCGGGACGACTGCCTGCGCAACGCCCGCTGGCTGAGCGATCGCTTCACAGCCATGGGCCTGCAGGCCCGCGTTGTCGATGTGGTCGCCGGCGGCCTTCCGGTGGTGGTCGCCGACTGGAACGGCCGGCCTGGCAAGCCACACCTGACCATCTACGGCCACTACGACGTGCAGCCGGTCGATCCCATCGACGAGTGGGAGACGCCGCCCTTCGAGCCGGCGATCCGGGACGGCGAAATCTGGGCGCGCGGCGCCGCGGACAACAAGGGCAATCACCTGGCGGCCGTCAAAGCCGCGGAGCACCTCTTCGCCGCCGGCGGACCGCCGATCAACCTGCGCTTCATCATCGAGGGCGAGGAGGAGATCACCGGACTGACGCTCCCCCACTACCTCCGCGCCAGCGCGGCACAGCTGGCGACCGACGCCGTTCTGGTCTGGGACAGCGGCATGGACGAAGAGGGTCATCCGACGCTGGCGACGGCGCTGCGCGGCATCCTCTACACGGAGCTCCATGCCCGAGGTCCCGCCGTCGACCTCCATTCGGGCAGCTTCGGAGGCATCGCGCCGAACCCGATCAACACGCTGGCGCGCGTGATCGGCGAGCTGAAAGACCGCAACGGCCACATCACCATCCCGGGTTTCTATGACGCGGTCCGCGATCCGGGCGCCGAGGAGCTGGCGGCGTGGAAGAAGAAGGAAGCCAGGTACGTCGAGACGGTGAAGCGCATGATGGGGGCGCGGGCGCTGGAAGGCGAAGAGGAGTTCATGGCGCTCGCGCGAGCCGGGAGCCGTCCGACGCTGGACGCAAATGGCTTCATCGGCGGCTTCACCGGGAAGGGGGCCAAAACGGTAATCCCCGCCACCGCTACTGCAAAGGTGAGCATGCGTCTGGTGCCCGACCAGGACTGGCAGGTGATCCTCGCCTCGTTCGAGAAGCACGTGAAGAAGCTGACGACGCCAGGCGTCGAGATCAAGGTCGAGGTGCTTGGGTCCGCGCCCCCGGTGACATGTCCCGTCGATAACCAGGCGGCCCAGGTCTTGCGCGCCGCCTATCAGCAGGCTTTCGGCAAGGAGACTGCGCTGATCCGGGTTGGTGGCTCAGTCCCGGTCGCGGTGGACTTCCAGGAGGCGCTGGGAGCACCGCTCCTGATCAGCGGCATCGCCCAGGCCGACTCCGCCATCCATTCACCCAACGAGCACTTCGTCATCGACAACTACCACCGCGGCATCGAAACCGTGATCCGCCTCATCTGCGGTCTGGCCGAGGCGTAAACCGCCCGGCGTCACCCCCATAAAACCGTCGCCATCGGCTACGATCCCCGCGCCGTGCTGGTGCGTGGCTGGAAGCTGCCCTTCGTCTTCGGCCTGACCATAATCGTCGCCCTGCTCATCAACAGTACCGGCGCGCGAGATGGCGCGACATTTGGAACTATCAAGAACGCGGCGCTGGGCGTGCGTCCTCCAGTCGACAACCAGAACCATCTCTATGTCCTGGACGGATGGGGCGGCGTCCACCCGGTCGGTGCGTCGCCGGCGCTGTCCTCCAGCACGTCGTGGCCGACGAAGGACATCGCCTACAGCCTCGCCCTGTTCCCGGATGGCACCGGCGGATACGTGATGGACGGATGGGGCGGCCTGCACCCCGTTGGCAGCGCCCACCCGGTGGACAGCGGCGTGTACTGGCCAGGATGGATCGGCGCGCGAGCGATCGTGATGGCGCCCTGGTCGTCGAGCGCAAACCCGGCCGGCTACCTGCTCGACGCCGACGGCGGCATTCACCCGTTTGGCGGCGCCCCGGCCATCGCGGGCAATTCGACGTGGCCCGGCGAAGGTGTCGCGCGCGCGTTCGTTCTCACGCCGGGAAGCACTCCGGCCCACGTCGCCGGCTACACGCTGGAGGGCTATGGCGGCGTTCATCCATTCGGGGGAGCCGCCCCGGTCATCGGGAACGCACGGTGGTCGACCGACATCGCTCGGGGGATCGTGCTCCTGTCCGGTCGCCCGACTTTCTTCGTCCAGGGATACACGCTCGACTACTCCGGCGCCATCCATCCGTTCGGCGGCGCTCCGGCGGTGACCCCATCGGCGCAGTGGCCTGGTCAGGACATGGCCGACTCGATGGTTTCCTGGACCGCCGCGCCGGCGGGATCGCCCGGTGGCTGGGTCCTCGACCGGCACGGCGAGGTGCATGTATGGGGCAGCGCGCCGGCGCTCGCCGCATCGCAGACGTGGCCTGAGTGGGACATCGCGCGAGGGCTCGCCGGCGCGGGCAGTGGTGGCGGAAGCACAGAGCGGTTGATCCTCGAGGCGCGCCCGTCAGTTGACGGTTGGGGCTCGTATTACAACCAGCGCGACGCGCGATGGGCATCGGCGCAAGTCGGCGGCGTCACCTACCCGGTCTGGAAGATCGGATGCCTCATCTCCGACCTCGCGATGGTGTACGCGCATTTCGGCTACAAGTCCGTCACGCCCGCGACGATTGCCGCGCACTCGGGTTGGTTCGATCTGCACGGCGCGATGTTCAACTCCGCGCTCAACGTTCCAGGGCACACCACGGTCATCGTTCGCGATCCCGACCTGTCCTGGATCAGAGCCCATGTCGCCGCCGGCCATCCAGTGATCGTCGGCATGAATCTACCCACCGGCGGCACGCACTTTGTGACGCTGACGGGCCTCAACGGCGCGTCGGACTTCTGGACCAACGATCCGTGGGAGCAGAACGCGATGCACGTGCCGTTCTCGGGCGACTGGTTCGACCGCGGTCCGATCTACGAAGCGATCGCCTTCCTTTAGTAGATAGATAACCCGCCGGAGCCGGCACGCGCGGGTTTGGCCGCTGATCGAAACCCGCTGGAGGAGTCACCGGCCTTCTTAACGACGTAGGTTGCGGCTACCGTCGTCGCTCCACATGCTGGAGCGATGGGACGTAGTCCTCGGGTCCCCGCATCACTCACCAAACGGCCATTCACACTCGCTGAGGCGCGCGAGGCAGGGATCGATCGCTGGCACCTTGAAGGAGCGAGTTGGCGGCGCATTGGACCGCAAACGTATGTCTGGGCCGGGCTCGACCAGACGCCCGTGCTCGAGTTCGCGGCTGCGCGTCTTCGCGTCCCACCAATTGCTGCATTCTCAGGGCGGTCAGCCGCGTGGCTGCACGGCCTCGACCTCGAGCCGTGTGATCCCATCGAGATGACGCTTCCAGCGCGGGTGTCCGCGCGATCCGGTCTGGCGGTCAGTCGGGCTGCGCTTCCCGAAAGCGACGTCGTGATCGTGCATGGCTACCGTGCCACGTCGATCATTCGCACATTGCGCGACATCTGCAGTCGCGAGTGCCTCACAGAGGCGGTGGTCACCCTGGACATGGCGCTCCATTCGCGGATTGTTGATCTCGCATCACTCGGGATATCCGCAGCGACCTCAAGTAGCCCGGGCGTTGTCAACTTTCGGCGCGCTGTCACCCTCGCAGAGCCCAATGCTGAATCGCCGATGGAATCGCGCTTACGTATGTTGTTGGTACTCGGAGGTCTACCTCGCCCGCAGGCGCAGATTCGTCTTTTCGACAGCCATGGGATCTTTCTAGGTCGGCCGGATCTTTACTATCCGGATCAGCGGTTGGCCCTCGAATACGACGGCGCAAATCATCGCGATCGCCTGGCTGAAGACAACCGTCGTCAGAATCGACTGCTCGCCAACGACTTCCGGCTGCTCCGCTTCACTGCGGCGGACATTCGTCGGACGCCCTACGCGGTTGTCGCCCAGGTGGCAAAAATGCTCACCGGATGAGACGGAGGCCTAGGGTCAGGAACCCTCGTCGACCTGGTAGATGTGGTCGGCCACGAGCCCGTGGGCTTCGCGATGGACCTTTACCGCGGTCTCCGCGTCGGGCGCCTCGACCAGACAGAACACCTTTCCCGCCTTGTCGTCGACCCAGTACCGCTTGTACTCCACGCCGTACTCACCTTGTTTTGCCAGGTCCGCCTCGTGTGCCTTGGCGACATCCGCCGCCGTGGTGCCGTCGG
>WNGI01004507.1_pt1 | contig 30568 bp, 23 predicted proteins | sample 5400621 | NCBI WGS metagenome assembly WNGI01 (sample SAMN13153374, study PRJNA577476) | soil metagenome | isolation source: 20 cm soil or saprolite under Garry oak tree replicate 1 | place: USA:California | collected 2016-06-15
CGTCGCGTACGGCCATCGGCTGCGTGCCGGCCGTCGTTGCCGATCCCGCGACCGCCAGGACCACCGCCAGCGCCGACGTCGCTCTTCGCAGCCTTCGTGTGTGAATTTGCACGTTTGTGTCCTCCGTGCCCGAGGGGTGCGTTTTCGTAGCGTGCGCGGACGCCCCGGCGCACCCATTTCGGCGTGACTTGCTCTATCACAATACGTGAAAACCCTCCGAAAAATCGGGTACTCAGAGACCGAGCGCGTCGAGCATGCGCTCGGTGGCGTAGTAGAGGAGCACGCCGAGGAAGACGGTGAGCGCGATCCCCGCGCCTTGCTCGCGATTCACCTCGGGGACGAGGTCCGAAGCCGCGACGTAGAGCGTCACGCCCGCCGAGACGGCGAGCGCCGGCCCGACGAGCGTCTGCATCCCGAAGATCGAGAAGCCGCCGAGGATACTGGCGCCGCCGACCGCCGCGGCGGCGAGCAGCGCGCTCCGACGGCTGCCGCGCGTCGCGAGCACGACCGATGCGATCGCGAATCCTTCGGGCGCCTTGTGGAGGACGATCGCCGTGAACACGAGGAGCCCGAGCGCGCGGTCGATGATGAACGCCGATCCGATCGAGATGCCGTCGAAGAAGCTGTGGACGACGAGCCCGAGCAGCGCCGACACGCCGGCCCGGGCGGAGACCAGAAGCTCCGGATGGGTCTCCTCGCCGAAGTGGAAGTGCGGCGCGACCGTGTGCTCGAAGAGGTGGACCAGGAGGTAACCGGCGAGTACGAGCACCGGCGCCGCCGAAGTGAGGCGCTGGCTCTCCGGCACCATCTTCAGGATGACGGCCGCGAGCATGAAGCCGGCACCGAGCGCGATGGCAAAGCGGAGCAAGCGGTCGTCCCAGTCCCGGAGCGTCACCAGGATCCCGCCGACGAGATTGGCGAGCGCGGCAAGCCCGACGCAGAGGAGGCCGAGACCGAGGTGGGACTCGCTCACTCCCCGTCCGGCGGCCGCGCCGCCAGCTCGGCGCCGAGCCCGACCAGCTGCCGGGTCCCCGAGCCGAGCGTGAGCTCGATCTGCTTCGCCCAGAGGTAGTGGCGGTGGAGCGGGTAGTCGACGTCGACGCCGATCCCGCCGTGCAGATGCTGCGCGGCATAGACGACCCGGTGCGCGGCCTCCGACGCCCAGAACTTGGCGACGGCCACCGCAGCCGACGCCGGCAGCCCCGCGGCGAGCCGCCAGGCGGCCTGCCACGTGGTCAGACGGATCGCCTCGACGTCGATGTAGGCGTCGGCGGCGCGCTGGTGGACGGCCTGGAAGCTCGCGATCGGACGGTCGAACTGCTCGCGACGGACCGTGTACTCGGCCGTCATCCGGAGCGCCCGGTCGGTGACGCCGAGCTGCATGGCGCAGAGCCCGACGAGCGCGCGCGCGACCATCCAGCCGACGTCCGCCTCGGGCAGGCGCTCGCCGGCGGCGCCGTCGAGGACGAGCCGCGCGAGCGGCTCACGGTTCGTCGTCAGCTGGCGCTCGAGGGTCACGCCGCGCCCGCGGGGGTCGACGAGGAAGACACCGCCACCACCCGCGGGTACCAGAATGCGGGCCGCCAGGTGCGCCGCCGGGACGTGCGACTGGACTCCGTCGAGCCGCCACCCGGCGCCGTCGCGCGCGGCGACGGTCGCTGGCGCGTCGGCCTCGGGTTCGGCGAGCGCCGCGCTCAGGATGACCTCGCCCGTCGCCACGCCCGGCAGCCAGCGGCGGCGCTGCTCGGCCGTGCCGAACTCGGCGACGGCGAGTGCACCGAGGACGAGCGTCGGGAAGACGGGCACGGGGGCCACCGTGCGGCCCACCTGCTCGAGCAGGAGGCAGAGCTCGAGGAGGCCGAGGCCGCTGCCGCCGAAGTCCTCCGGCACGGCCACACCGAGGAGGCGTGCCTCGGAGAGCGCCTGCCATGCGGCGCGGTCGAATCCGTCGCCTTCCGTCTCGACGGCCTTGAGACGCGCGTGCGTGACGTGGTCCTCGAGTATCCGACGCGCCAGCTCGCGGAGCGCTTCCTGCTCGGCGGTGAACGAGAAGTCCATCGGTGTCCTCAGCGGGAGCGGGGCATCGACAGCCCGGCCATCGCGATGATGTCGCGCTGGGTCTCGTTGGTGCCGCCGCCGAAGGTGAGGATCAGCGTCGCGCGGTACATGCGCTCGACGCGGCCACGCAGGACGGCGCCGGGTGAGTCGCGCTTGAGCGCCCCCGCTTCGCCGAGCACCTCGAGCAGCAGCCGGTAGGCCTCGACGTAGAACTCGCTGCCGAAGACCTTCACGGTGGACGCCTCGGCGTAGTTGAGCGTCCCGCGCGTCATGCTCCAGGCCTGCTGCCAGTTGAGGAGCTTCAGCACCTCGAGTCCTGCGTACACCCGCGCGAGGTGCATCTGCACCCACGGCCGGTCGATGACCCGCGCGCCGCCCGCGAGCCGCGTCGCCTGCGCCCAGCCGCGGACGTCCTGGAAGATGCGGTCGACGTGCCCGAGGGACATGAGCGCCACCCGCTCGTGGTTCAGCTGCGTGACGATGAGCCACCAGCCCTCGTTCACCTCGCCGACGAGGTTGGCCGCCGGTACGCGCACGTCCTCGTAGTAGGTGGCGTTGGTGCGCACGTCGCCCATCGTCCAGATCGGCGTGATCTTGTAGCCCGGCGCGCTGGTGGGCACGATCAGGATCGACAAGCCCTTGTGCTTGGGCGCGTTCGGGTCGGTGCGCGCGGCGAGCCAGATGTAGTCCGCGTACTCCGCCTGGCTCGTGAACACCTTCGTCCCGTTGATGACCCACTGGTCGCCATCGCGCACGGCACGCGTCTTCAGCGACGCCAGGTCCGTGCCCGCCGACGGCTCCGTGTAGCCGATCGCGAAGTGCACCTCGCCGCGCAGGATCCGGGGCAGGTACTCGACCTTCTGCGCGGCCGTTCCGTGCTGCATGATCGCCGGCGCGACGGCGTTGATCGTGAGCGTCGGCAGCATGACGCCGGCGCGCGCCGCCTCGTCGAAGAAGATGAACTGCTCGACGGGGGAACGGCCCTGGCCGCCGTACTCCGTCGGCCAGCCGATACCGAGCCAGCCGTCGGCCCCGAGCCGGTGCACGGCTGCCATGTAGAGCGGCCCGCCGCCCTCGCTCTCGGCGAGCTCGGCCTGGTACGCCGGGGTCACGAGCTGGGCGAAATACGCGCGCAGCTCGCGGCGGAGCGCCTGCTGCTCGGGGGTGTAGTCGAGGTACATCGCGGCTCCCTTAGCGCGAGCGGCGGGCGCCTGTCGACGCCGAGGGATGCGGCGGGCTAGAGTCCGGCGGCATGCGGACGCCGGTCATCATCGAGGTCGCCATCAACGGCGTGACGGGCAAGGACCGGAATCCCCACGTTCCCTGCACCCCGGACGAGATCGCGAACGATGCGCTCCGCTGTCTCGCCGCCGGCGCCGCCATCGTCCACAACCACATCGACGGGGCTCCCGCAGACGGCGCCGAGGCCGCCGAGCGCTACCTGGTGGCGTGGCGGCCGATCCTCGCGGCACGCCCGGACGCCATCCTCTACCCGACCGTCGGTGCCGGCGCGACGATCGAGGAGCGCTACGCGCACGTGGGGCGGCTCGCGCCGTTCATGCGGATGGGTCTCGTCGACCCCGGGTCCGTGAACCTCGGTGCCACCGGCGACGACGGCCTGCCGGGCCCCGTCGAGTTCGTCTACGTGAACAGCTACGCCGACATCCGCCACGAGGTCGAGCTGTGCGCGCGCCATCGGCTCGGGCCGTCGATCGCCATCTTCGAGCCGGGCTTTTTGCGCACCGCGCTCGCCTACCACGGCGCGGGCCGGCTGCCGGCCGGCGCGCTCGTCAAGCTCTACTTCGGCGGCGACTACGGCTACCTCGGGGGCCGTCCCGGGTGCAGCTTCGGGCTGCCGCCGACCCGGACGAGCCTCGAGGCGTACCTCGCCATGCTCGAGGGGGTGTCGCTGCCGTGGTCGGTCGCGGTGCTCGGCGGCGATCTCCTGGCGTCGGAGCTACCGCGTCTCGCGCTCGAGCGCGGCGGCCATCTGCGCGTCGGCCTCGAGGACCATGCCGGCCCGCGGACGCCGAGCAACGAGGAGCTGGTCCGCACGGCAGCGGCGCTGGCGCGCGAGGCAGGCCGCCCGGTGGCCAGCTGCGCGGAAGCGGCCCGCATCCTGGCTCTGCCGCGGTAGCGGCCCATGTCCTTCGACCGGGTCTGCGTGTACTGCGCGTCGAGCCGTCAGACGGACGCGGCCTACTACGAGGCGGCGGTCACCCTCGGCCGGTCGCTCGCGGAGCGCGGCGCGACCGTCGTGTACGGCGGCGGCGCCGTCGGCTCGATGGGAGCGCTCGCCGATGCGGCGCTGGCCGCGGGCGGGAAGGTGATCGGGGTGCTGCCGCGCTTCATGTACGACCTCGAATGGGGCCATCGGCGTCTGACGGAGCTCCGGCTCGTCGCCGACCTGCACGAGCGCAAGCGGCTGATGATCGAGGCGGTGGATGCGATCGTCGCCCTGCCGGGCGGCTCGGGGACGCTCGAAGAGCTGATGGAGGCCATCACGTGGAACTTTGCGCTCGTGTAGCGCGGGTCTTGCGCTCGTCCCCGATCACCGCCATCAGGGCAGCCATGCGATGGTGGTTCCTCGTCCTCCTCCTGGCCGCAGCGCCTCCGGTCGGCGCGCGCACACTCGGAGACGCGCGGAAAGCGGCCTGGCTGTCGGTAGCACACCCGGGGCTCGGCGAGTACTACAACGCGGGCTGGGGTGACTTCTTCGAACACTGCCCGCAGCGGAAATTCTGGCTCGGGATCATCCCGTTCTACGGCTGGCCCGGGTACCTCCAGGTGCTGTCCGCGATCGACGCGTATCACGGCCGGACGTCGGACAACCTTCGTCCGCTGGACTGACGCAGCGCCGCGCGACGGCCGTCAGCCGCCGTCCGCGCGGGCGGTCGCGTGCTTCTTCAGGTATCGCCGGGCGAGGACGCGCGCCTCGCGGACCATTCCGCGCAGCGTCCGGCCGCAGTCGGTCGCGATCAGATGACGGCCTTCGGCGGCGCGCACCCTCTGCGCTGCGGCGTCGAGGAGCTGCAGGCCGCTCCGAACGGCGCTGCGCGCGCGGCGCGTGGTGTTCGCACCCTCGGCCGCCTCGATCGCACCCTGGGCCCGCCCGAGCGCGAGCTCCAGGGCCGGAGGCAGCGGCCCGCTTCCGCACGCGGAGGTCGCCACTTGCGGTGCGAGCGCGCAGCGTGCGGCCTGCAGGCCGGCGAGCGGCGCGTCCTCGCAGCGACCGGCGACGCACCGGCTGACCCTGCACGGATCGTGAGCGTCGCACTCGCTGTCCGTCTGGCAGCCGGCGGGTGTCGGCAGGGTGCTCGGCGTCGGCGCGATGGTCGTGGTGGTGACGGCGGGCGCGGTGGTGCTGGTCGAGGTCGTGGTGGTCGACGTAGGCTCGGTCGAGCTCGTCGAGCTGCTGGACGTCGTCGAGGTCGACGTCGTGGAAGACGTCGTAGACGTGGATGCGGTCGACGAGGTGGTGGAGGAGGAGGTCGAGGTCGTAGATGTCGGTACCCTCGTCGAGGAGGTGGACGTGGTCGTCACGCTGGTCGATGTGGACGACGTCGACGAGCTCGTAGTCGAGGACGTCGTCGGGGAGGTCGTCGAGGTCGTGGACGAGGAGGTCGTGGATGTCGTCGTAACGCTGGTCGACGTGGTTGGCACCGTCGTTGAAGTACTTGAGGACGTGGTGGTGGATGACGTCGACGAGGTGGTCGTTGAGGTGGTGGTCGTGGAGGTCGTCGAGGTGGTGGACGAAGTGGTGGTGGACGACGTCGTCACGGTGGTGGACGTCGACGTGGTCGTGGACCTCGTGGTGGTCGACGTGGTGGGCACCGTCGTCGACGTACTGGACGAGGTGGTCGAAGACGTCGACGACGTGGTCGTGGTCGTGTCCGGCGGCGCGAGCTCGAGACGCAAGAGCGGCGGCGTGGCGCTCTCACGGGCCGCGTAGCTCACCTTGTTGGCGCTATTCGTGGCGATCGCGAGGCTGTAGACGCCCGGGCCGCCCTGGAACGCGGGCGTCACGTCGGCCATGAAGTCACGGCCGGGAATCACGACGCCGAAGCCGCGCATGGTGCCGGTGAACTGTGGCCGCCAGGGCGACGTGTCGAGAGAGTCCACCACCGCGTCGCCATTCGTGTCCACGTCGGTCCATTTGAGGCCGGGGCCGAGCGCGCTCGTGGCGTCGAGGCCCGTGCGGTCGCCCTCCACCCAGCGGGAATCGAGCACGGGATAGATGGCGCCGCCGTCGTCCGAACCGTCCGTGCAACGGAGAGACAACGTGGCGCGGGTGACGGGCGCTTGCACCGCCGTGAGGTCGAACTTCAGGTAGATCAGGTTCGAGAGCTCCAGGGTGTCGAGGTGGTCGGCCGCGCCATGGTCCCACGTCGCCTGCGTGCCCCCCTGGACGAACGTGTCCGCCACGGGCGTCAGCGTCACGAACGCGGTCGGATCGCCGCACTGGCAGCTCGACAGGCAGAGGCCGGGACAGGCGGCGTCGTCGGATCCGTCACACGCCTCGGCCGGTGCGTCGGCATGCCCGTCGCCGCAGGCCGGGGCGCACGTGCAATCCGGCGCGCAGGCGCCGACGCACGCCGCGTGGTCCGCGCCGTCGCACGCCTCGACCGGTTGATTGACGATCCCGTCGCCGCAGCGCGGCGCGGGCGGGGCGCCGCCCTTCACGAGCGTGACCTCGTCGCCGATCGTCCCATCGGGACGGATCATCTGTGCGAGGAGGGTTCCGCCTTCGATCGCCACCCGCGTGAAGTGGTGCACCGACTCGGAATGCGCCGTGAAGGTGCTCGAGCCGACCGTGTACACCTCCTGCCCGCCGCCGCCGGTGGTGATGTACACCGTGCCCTGTCCCGGCGAGACGATCTGGTTGGCGTGGAGCGGCTTCGTCCGCTCGTAGCTGTGCTCGTGCGCCATGAGGACCAGGTCGACGCCGTGCGTGTCGAAGAGCGGGACGAGGTTCGCGCGGATGATCAGGTTGCTGCCGTGCTTGGTGCCGCTCGAATAGATGGTGTGGTGGAACACGACGACCTTCCAGGTTGCCGTGGTCGCCGCGAGGTCGTGATCCAGGAAGACGTACTGCGGGCTTCCGGGCTTGGTGATCGCATTGCTGTCCAGGACCACGATGTGGGCGTTGCCCGCGTCGAACGAATAGTAGTCCTCGCTGGCGGCCGGGTTGTTCGCCGGGGTGTAGAAGGCGTCGCGCCACGGCGCGCCGCTCGCCGTCTCGACGTCGTGATTGCCGAGGCACGGCCAGAGGACGAGGTGGCGGACGATGTCGCGGTAGGGCGCGAAGAACGTGGGGTCGAAGTCCTGCGGCGCGCCCGCGTCGTAGATCATGTCGCCCGTGTGGAGGATGAAATCGGCCGGCGTCTTCAGCATCGCGTCGCGGACGGCCAGCTGGGCCGAGCAGTCGCATCCGGAGTCGCCGAGGACGAGGAAGCTGATCGGCCGATTCGCGTCGTCGGTCCGGAACACCGCTTCGGCGCCGAGCGGGACGCCGTCGGCGAACGGCGTGTAGGCATATGCCGTTCCCGGCAGGAGGCCATCGATCGCGATCGCGCAGGCCGTTCCGACGCTGCCCGTCCGTAGCGTCGCGAGCCCGTCCAGCGGGCGAACGGCGAGCGCGCACGCCGCCGGCACGTCGGTGTTCCAGACGACGGTCACCGACTGCCGGGTCAGGAGCTGCAGGTACGGACCGCGTGTCAGGCTCGCGGCCATCGCGGGCGCCGCCACCGCGAGCGCGAGAATGATCAGCAGCACGCACCACGTCGCGCGGGCGCGCGGACGGCCGCCCTCGCAGGTTCTCATGCAGCTGCCATGTCTCGACCGCGCCGCCGCAGTCGCGAAGTCCTCGACGCTCGCGGCAGCAACGGACATGCCACGAGAGGCAGCGTGGTTCCGCGATGAAGCGCCGCGGCGGATGCAGGATCGGGCGAGATTGCCGCGCAGCGGTCACTTGCGGAGCGCGATCTTTTAACGTTGACAGTCGATTTCCCCTGTCATATCGGCTTGCACCCCTGCATGACTCGAACGCGAGCCTTCTGGCTGGCCGGCCTCGTGCTCGTGGCGCCGTTCGCGGTCGCGGGCGGGGCCCCCGGCGCCACCATCGAGATCAACCTGCTCTACGTCCACGGCGTGAAGAGCTGCCAGGCCGAGCGGCAGAACGCCCAGGGCTCGTTCACGGACCTCGAGCAGGCCGTCAACGCCGACCTGCCGGGCCGCATCGCCAGCTATCAGGCGGCCCATCCGGGCACGACCATCGTGACCCACAGCGCCCGTGCGAACCTCTACACGGCGACGCCGTCGGGCTATCACCCGTCGGACTCACCCGACCCGATCAACATGGACGACTGGAAGGTCGGGGACCCGGGCTGCTCGACGACTCAGCAGGGCGACCCCTGCACGACGGCCTATGAATGGCGCTACCGGCTCGCCCAGGAGATCGACCGCCTCTATCCCGCGCCGGCCTCCAACGTCATCCTGATCGGCCACAGCAGCGGGGCGCGCGTCGCCTTGGAGGTCGCGGCGAACGTCGGCACCGGCGGCGTCGGCAGCACCAATTGGGGCGTGCAGAGTCGGATCGGCGGCGTCGTCACCATCCAGGGCATGGTCGACGCGCTCGGCGGCAGCAACTACAACGTCGCGGGCCCGACCAGCTTCGAGACCGCGTGCAAGAACGGCGACGCCATCTCGGGCTTCGGCTCGTCCTGTGCGCCGGGCAACGGCTGGTGCGAGTACGCGGGTCGGGTCGACGGCCTCGACGCCGGTGATTGGGTGGCGAAGAACAGGCGCGCGCTCATGCTGACGTCGTGGGCGAGCTGCTCGCCGGCGGCGTGGACGGGCTGGAGCGACGGGTCGCTCCCGTACGATGCGCAAGCGAGCCCCTGGGCGCTCGGCCTCGACATGACGCCGGCACCCGGGCAGACGTACCGGCCGTCGCATGGGCAGAAGTACGGCTCGTTCTGCCACAGCGCGATCGACCACAGCGGCGACGCGAACCACGCCGCAGCGCTCACCGCGGCCAAGACGCGGATCCTCGACTGGCTCTTCACGGCGGCGCCGCGGGTCGCGGCCACCGGGTCGAACTCGACGTCCGGGTCGATCGCGTACAACCAGTTCAGCAGCACCTTCACGATGGGCAGCACCTGTCCATCGGGCGAGGTGGATGACGGGGTCACCCAGGGGAACGTGGCGCCGGGCATCGACGTCGTCGGCGTCTGCAAGCATCCCGGCTTCTTCGACGGCGACGACCACGCGATCGACCTCGGCGAGTTCACCGTCACGAACGGCGGGACGTGCAACGGCACGTACAAGTGGCAGCAGGCGCACGACTCGAACAACAGCCATGCCGCCACGTTCTGGTGGAAGACACGCTCGGAGCGGTCGGGAGGCGCGCCGCTGGTCGCCACCCTGACGACACTGCCGACGACCACGACGACCACTACCACTTCCACGACGAGCACGACGTCGACCACCACCACCACGACGTCGACGACGACCAGCACCACGTCGACCACCACGACGAGCACGAGCACGACGACGACCGACCCACCGTCGACCACCACGACCAGCAGCACCACCACGACCACGACGGAGCCGTCGACCACCACCACGACCGTGTCGACGACCAGCACCGTGACGTCGTCGACGACGACCGCGCCACCGACGACGACTTCGACGACGACTCTGCCGCCGACGACCGTGACCACCAGCACGACCACGACGACCACAACCTCCTCGTCGAGCAGCACCTCGACGCTCGCGCCGACGACCACGACGAGCACGACGACCACGTCGACGACCCTGCCGCCCTGCCCCGACGCCGACGGCGACGGGGTCTGTGACGCGAACGACGACTGCCCGGCCGTCGCGAATCCGGATCAGGCGGACGGCGACGGTGACGGCGTCGGCGACGCGTGCGACCCGTGCACGGGCAACGGGCAGGTGGTGAAGCCGAAGCTCACGATCACGGGGCTCTCGACGCCGCGGGGCGACGATCGCTTGAAGCTGCGGGGCCAGATGAGCGTGCCGTGGCCCGTCGACCCGCCGACCAGTGGCGTCCGCCTGCTAGTCACCGACGCCAGCGCTGGCACGGTCGTCGATGCCGCGATTCCGGGCGGCGCCTACAACTACGCGACGCAGACCGGCTGGAAGTCGAATCCGTCCGGCACGCGATGGAGCTACCGGAACGGCCTCGGCGGCGTGCAGGGCATCGTGCGGTTGTCGCTCAAGGTGGGCGCGGTGCCGGGGGTCTTGCAGTTCGCCGCGTCGGGAAGGAACGGCGGCTACCCCGTGGGTGGAGTTCCGGTTCACGTGACGGTTGCTCTGGATGCGACGACCGGCCGCTGTGCGGAGGCGTCGTTTGCGGGGCCGCCGCCGGCGCCGAGCTGCGCGCTCAGCCCCAGCGGCAGCTCGCTCGGCTGCAAGTAGACGTGGCCCCGACGATCGCGCTCACCGGCGCGACGGGCTTTCTCGGGCGCCATATCGTGCGCTCGCTCGTCGGCCGCGGCGCGCGGGTCATCGGCGTCGTCCGGAACCCCGACAAGGTGCCCGCGCTCGCTCGCGACGGCGTCGAGCTCCGGCGTGCGGACCTCGCCGAGCCGGATCGACTGGCCGAAGGTTTTGCCGGCGCCGACGTCGTCGTCTCGAACGCAGCCCTGCTGCCCGTCCGCAACTGGCGCCGCGCCGACCATCTGCGCACGAACGTCCGCGGCACGGAGAACGTGATCACGGCGGCGGCCGCGGCTGGCGTTCGCCGCGTGATCCATGTTTCCTCCGTGTCCGCCTACGCGCGCGGCGCCTCCGGTCGCATCGGCGAAGACCACCCGCTGCTCGACGAGGACGCCGGCTCGCTCACCCCGGCGTATGGTCTCTCGAAGGCGCTGGCCGAGCGACGCGCCTGGCGGCTCGCCGGCGAGCACGGCATCGCGCTGACGACGCTCCGGCCCTGCCTGATCTACGGCGCCTTCGACTCGAATTTCATGCCGATCTTCGCCGCGCTGGCGCGGCCGCCGGTCACCGTGATGCCGGCGTATACGTCCGTACCGATGGTGTACGTGGGCGACGTCGCCGACGCGGTGGCACTCGCGGTCGAGAACGCGACCGCGGCCGGTCGCGCCTACAACCTCGCCGGCGACGACATCACGCTCTGGGAGTTCTTCGAAGCCTGGCGAGAGGCCGGTGGCCGCGCCGCGCGCGTCGTCGTGCCGATCCCGTTTCCGTACCGCCTGTCCTACGACACGACGCGCGTCCGGTCGGAGCTCGGCTGGCGGAGCCGCCCCGTCGGCCAAGGACTGCGCGAGACGCTGGCGCTCGATCCCCGGCCGTGGCGGCGCTGACGCGGGTCAGCGCGCGCTGCGGAGCCCGGTCGACGAGACGTCGCAGCGAAAGCGCGCTTCGGGGATCTGGTCGAAGAGATGGGCGACGGGTTGTGGCACCGCGACGTCGCGGAGCGTCACGAAGCGCCCGCGCCCGTCGACGCGCCCGGCGACCAGGAAGCGGCAGCCGCGCCCGCCGATGTCGCTGAGCGCGGCGACGACCCCGGCGCTGGTGCCGTCGTAATATCGCGGCTCGACGATCCGCTCGGCAGTGTCCACGCCGACGACGAAGGTGACGCCGGGCAAGACACGCGCCTTCTCGCGAAAGGTCGGCGCGCGGGTCAGCTCGACGGTTCCGAGGCCGTCGAACTGCTCGAGCCGGCGCCGGACGTCGCTGGCCCGAAGCGGGGGCTTGTCGGCGTTCGTGACGGAGAGCTCGAACGCGACCGGCGCTCCCACGATCTCACTCGCGATGCGCGCGAGCTCGAGATGGCCGGCGTGCAGCGGGTTGAACGACCCGGCGAGCACGCCGCGTGGAACGGGGGCGGCGGTTTGGAGCTGGCCGTCGGGACGCACGGTCAGACGTTCGACGGCTCCTGCGAGGAGCGCGGCCACGGGATCGGAGACGGAGGCGATGCTCGCGCGGTCGTTCGGTCCGAGGAGCGAATCGACCCCCGCCGCTTGAACGCCGCATGCCGCCGCCAGCACCAGGAGGGTTGCGCGCGCCACGAGGTCCTCCTCGCCGGCCCGATCCCGCGCGCCCTTGTCGAGCGTGATCGACACGGCGTCGATCACACCGCCGTCGGTCACGGCGATGTGACATCGATGCGCGCCGCGCTTCGGGCGGTCCGTCGCCAGGCTCGCGGTGACGCCGACGCCGACGACCGCCGCGTTGCGCTCCGAGCGGCGCTCGGCGCTCGCGAGGGCGCGGCGCGCCATTGCGACGGCGGTCTCGACGCTGCAGGCCTGCTCGGGCGCGTGGCCGAGGAAGTCGACGAGCGCGTCGGCGGTGTAGGGGACGACGGCTTCGACGAGCGTCCGCGAGCCGCCGGGCACGCGCAGCAGCCTCGCGATCACTCCGCTGCCGCCACCGGTGATCGCGAGCGCGATGCGCCGGCCCGAGCCGTGGATGCGCTCGACGATCGCGTCGTCCATCGCGGTCATCCAGAATGAATCTACCAGATGGCGGGCACGATGACCGACACCGCGCCCTGGAGACCGACGGCACAGCAGCTCGCGGACGCCTACGGCAGGCGGGTCCCGGACGTGGTGCGGCCCGGCCTGAGGGTCCTCTTCTGCGGCATCAACCCGGGCCTCTACTCGGGCGCCGTCGGCCATCATTTTGCGCGTCCCGGGAATCGCTTCTGGAAGGCGCTTCACCGCGCGGGCTTCACCCGCCGCTGTCTCTCGCCGTTCGAGGAGCGCGAGCTGCTGCGTGCGGGGCTCGGCATCACGAACCTCGTTGCGCGTGCGACTGCGGGCGCGGACGAGCTGTCGGCCCGAGAGCTGCGCGCGGGCGCGCGCCGGATGTACCGGACGGTCCGCCGCTTCCGTCCCGTGGTGGTGGCGTTTCTCGGTATCGGCGCCTTTCGCATCGCCTTCGATCGGCCGCGGGCGACGATCGGCCCGCAGCCGGAGAACATCGAGGGAGCCCAGGTCTGGGTCCTTCCGAACCCGAGCGGTCTCAACGCGCACTACCAGCTCGCGGCACTGTCCGCGGAGTTCGGAAGGTTGAAGGCCGCGGTGTCCGCTGCTCGACGACGGCATGTCAGGCGTCCAGGTACCGATCCCCGTGCGTGCGGAGCAGCGGCAGCCGCCCCTGCCGGAAGCCGATCTCCCAGGTGAGGTCGTGAGGCGCAATCCCTGCAACGCGGATGCGGAATGTCAACTAGCTTTCCAACATGGCGAATTCGCGCGAAGAACCGTGCCCGACCCCGATTGCGCCGAGGAACGAACCGGCATCCGCGCTCGCCAGGTGCGCAAGATCACCGCGCAGGGAAAGGAGATCCTGAAGGGCATCTCCCTCGCCTTCTATCGCGGCGCGAAGATCGGCGTGATCGGCCCCAACGGCTCAGGGAAGAGTACCCTGCTCCGCATCATGGCCGGCATCGAGCGCGACTTCGCGGGCGACGCGGCCGCCGCCGACGGCGTGACCGTCGGCCATCTGCCGCAGGAGCCCGTGCTGGATCCCGCGAAGAACGTCCTCCAGCACGTCGAGGAGGCGGTACTACCAACCCGCCAGCTGCTGGCGCGCTTCGAGGAGCTGTCAATGCGCCTCGGCGAGGACATGCCGCCCGCCGAGATGGAGAAGCTCCTCGCCGAGCAGGCCCGCGTGCAGGATGCGATCGACGCCGCGAACGCCTGGGAGCTCGACCGCACGCTCGAGGTAGCGATGGACGCGCTCCGCCTGCCGCCGGGTGACGCCGACGTGCGGACGCTGTCCGGCGGCGAGCGCCGGCGCGTCGCGCTCTGCCGCGTGCTCCTCGAGCAACCCGATCTGCTGCTGCTCGACGAGCCGACGAACCACCTCGACGCCGAATCGGTCGCTTGGCTGGAGCGTCATCTCCAGGAATATCCGGGCACCGTCGTCGCCATCACCCACGACCGCTACTTCCTCGACAACGTCGCCGGCTGGATCCTGGAGCTCGACCGCGGCTTCGGCATCCCGTGGGAGGGCAACTACTCCTCGTGGCTCGAGCAGAAGGAGCGACGGCTCGCGCAGGAGGAGAAGGAAGCCTCGGCGCGCCGCCGGTCGCTCGCGCGCGAGCTCGAGTGGGTGCGGATGGCGCCGCGCGCCCGCCAGGCGAAGGGCAAGGCGCGGCTCGCGCGCTACGAGGAGCTCCTCACGGAGGACCAGGCGGCCGAAGCGCGCGGCGGTCCCGCGCGCATCACGATCCCGCCAGGTCCGCGGCTCGGCGACCTCGTGATCGAGGCGCGCGGCCTCCGCAAGGGGTACGGCGACCGGTTGCTCATGGACGGCGTCGACTTCGACCTGCCGCGGGGCGGCATCGTCGGCGTGATCGGCCCGAACGGCGCCGGCAAGACGACGCTCTTCCGCATGATCGTCGGCGACGAGAAGCCCGACGGCGGCACGCTCCGTCTCGGCGACACGGTCGTCGTCGCCCACGTCGACCAGAGCCGCGAGACTCTCGACGGCGAGCGCACGGTGTGGGAGGAGCTGTCCGACGGCGGGCGGCAGACGATCCTCGTCGGCAAGCGCGAGATGAACTCGCGCGCGTACGCCGCGCTCTTCAACTTCACCGGCGCCGACCAGCAGAAGAAGGTGAAGGACCTGTCTGGCGGCGAGCGAAACCGCGTCCACCTCGCCAAGCTGCTCCGCGCCGGCGGCAACGTGCTCCTCCTCGACGAGCCGACCAACGACCTCGACGTCGACACGCTCCGCGCCGTAGAGGACGCGCTCGTCGACTTCGGGGGCTGCGCGGTGATCGTCAGCCACGATCGCTGGTTCCTCGACCGCATTGCGACCCACATCCTCGCCTTCGAGGGCGACAGCCGTGCGGTGTGGTTCGAGGGCAACTACCAGGACTACGAGGCCGACCGGCGCCGCCGCCTCGGCGCCGAGGCGGAGCAGCCGCACCGGATCAAGTACCGGAAGCTCGTGGCCTGACAATCAGCTCTTCCAGAAGAAGCCCCGGCTCCGGCGGTCGCGGCGAAAATCCTCGAGCCGCTCGAAGTCGAGCTCGTGGACCGCGAGCGGCGACGTCCCGAGCGGGCGGAACAGTCGCTCCGGCTCCGTGACCGTCGGGTCCGCGAGGCCCGCGACGCCGGCCGCAGGCAGGAGCGGCAGGTCGGAGTCGTGCGCCCAGTCGCTGATCCCGACGTACACGCCGTACTCGTAGGCGCGCGCGACGGCGAGATGCCGCCAGAGTGCCCGCGAGTATTCGGGCGTCGGCTTCCGGGTCACGGAGAGCGCCGGCACGAGCAGCAGATCGGGGAGGGTGCTGGCTCCGAGGATGACGTCGGCGAACCAGAAGTCGGCGCAGAGCAGCACGAGGATCCGTCGCCCCGCGATCACGAGCTCGCCGAGACAGCGGCCCGGGCGCACGTACTCGCGCTCGCGCGCGTACGGCCGCACCTTCTCGTAGCGGCCGACGACGGCGCCGTCGGGATCGCAGGCGACGCCCGCATTGACGCTGCCGTCCTCGCGCTCCTGATGATGCGAGCCGCCGACGACATGGCAGCCGAGTCCGCGCGCGAGCTCGGCGACCGAGTTCTCGTACGCCCGCGCACCGCCGGCCGGCACCACGTGCTCGGGGAGCAGCAGCACGTCGTCGGCTGAGAGCGTCGGCTCCGACGCGCGGACGAGCAGGCGGACGGTGCCGAGGTTGTCCGCATCGAGCGCCGCGCGCAGCCGCGGCTGGACGAGGAGCAGCCTCATGGCCGGATGGCGCCCACGATGGGCGTAGACTACCGTCCGGCCGGAGCCCGTTCCAGCCGTGCCCGAGTTGCCCGACGTCGTCGTCTACATCGAGCACCTGAAGGCGCGCGTGCTCGACCAGCCCCTCGTGCGCGTGCGGCTCGGCACGCCGTTCCTCGTCCGCTCGGTCGACCCGCCGCTCGCGGAGGCGGTGGGACGACGCGTCGTCGGATTCCGCCGGGTCGGCAAGCGCATCGTCTTCGAGCTCGAGGGCGACCTCTTCCTCGTCTTCCATCTGATGATCGCGGGCCGCTTTCACTGGCGGCCGCCCGGCGCGCGCGTTCCGGGAAAGGTCGGCCTCGCCGCGTTCGAGTTTCCGACCGGCACGCTCATGCTCACGGAGGCGAGCTCGAAGAAGCGCGCCTCGCTGCACGTCGTGCGCGGGGCGGCGGCCGTGGCGGCCTTCGACGCCGGCGGCCTCGAGGTGCTCGACGCCGACCTCGGAGCCTTCCGCGCGGCGCTCACCCGCGAGAGCCACACCCTCAAGCGCACGCTCACCGACCCGCGGCTCCTGAGCGGCATCGGCAACGCGTACGGCGACGAGATCCTGCATCGCGCCCGTCTCTCGCCGGTCCGCTTGACGCGGCAGCTCGATGACGACGAGATCGCGCGTCTCTATCGGGCCACGCAGGACACGCTCCGGGGCTGGATCGAGCGGCTCCGCCGCGAGGCGGGCAACAAGTTTCCGGAGCGCGTCACCGCCTTCCGCGACGGCATGGCCGTGCACGGCCGGTACCGCCAGTCTTGCCCGGACTGCGGGTCGCCGGTGCAGCGCATCGTCTACGCCGAAAACGAGACCAACTACTGCGCGCGGTGCCAGACGGGCGGCGTGTTGCTGGCCGACCGCTCGCTGTCGCGGCTCTTGAAGAGCGACTGGCCGCGCAGCCTCGACGAGCTCGACGAGGCGATTCGTTCATCCCGTCCGTGAGCCGCGCAGGCGCGGCGGAAACCGTGATCATCGGGCGCGTCGTGGCCGGACTTGCGATGCGCACCGCCGCGCCGCAGTCCGCGGCGGCGCGGCGGGTGGAATGACGGACCTCCTCAGTCGTTCATCTGGTACGCGTCCTTGAGCGCGTACACGTGGTCCTGCCAGACGTGCTCGTAGCGCGCCGGGTCGACGATGGGCTTCCGGATCATGCGGAGACAGTGCTCCATCTGGGCGACGGTCGTCGCCGGCTTGCCATGGAGCTCGAGCGCGAACCGGCTCACGTCGCGCACGAGGCAGTCGAAGATCTGGTCGACGAGGCCGTCGTCGACCGCGTAGAGACGCGCGTTCTCCAGCACGAGCTGGGCGTAGACGACGAGCACGAAGATCTCGCCGAGCGCCATCAGGAAATCGAGGTCGCGGCGCTGCGCGTCGTCCGGCGAGGCCTCGGTCATAAGCGCACGGAACGCGGCGATCTGCTCGACGAAGAGCGCGACGTTCGGCGCCTCGTGGGCGGCGAACACCGGCGCGTGGTCGTGGAAGGCGATCTGCCCGAGCCCACGCGCGGGGCCCTGGTCGAAGAGGAAATCGTCGTTCGCGGCCTCGTCGCGCCGCCCCACTGGCGGGTAGGGCGCGTGATTCAGGAAGTACCCGGGGATGAACTTCACGATGAGGGCAATGTTCACGTGCACCGTGCCCTCGAGCTTCGGTAGCGCGCGGATGTCGCGCGCCGCCATCTCGAAGTACGTGTCCTTCTCGAAGCCCTTCGCCGCGATCACGTTCCACAGGCCGTCGATCACCTCCTCGCCCTGCGTCGTCACCTTCATCTTGACGACGGGATTGTAGAGGAGATAGCGCCGATCGTCGGCGGAGGCGACGCGCATGTAGTCCGCCGCGCGGAGCGCGACGAGCTTCATGGCCACGAGCCGCGCGTAGGCGTCGACCAGCATGCGCTTCACGTGGGGGAAATCGGTCACGTACCGGTCGTACAACCGGCGGTGCGCGGCGTGGTTGATCGCCTCGTAGAAGGCGTGCGTGCAGATGCCGATCGAGGCCCAGCCGAGGTTGAACTTCCCGATGTTCACGGTGTTGAGCGCCGTGTTCCAGGCGTCGTCGCCCTTGGCGAGGATGTCCGCCTCGGTGACGGGATAGTCGTGGAGCGCGAACTCCGCGACGAAGTTCTGACTGTTGACGATGTTCTGTACGCACTCGTACTTCTCGTGCGCGGGATCCGCGACGAAGAAGACGTACTCGCTGCTCCCCGGGAGCTTCCCGAACGTCGAGACCATCGCCGCCTGGTTGGCGTTGCCGATGTAGTACTTCCGGCCGCGCGCGCTGTACGTTCCCTCACCCGTCGGGACGAGGCTCATCTCCGTGGCGTACACATCGGCGCCGTGCTCCTTCTCGGAGAGCCCGAACGCGAAGATGCCGCCGTCCTCGAGATGCTGGGCGGCGCGGCGCTTTACGGCCTCGTTGCGGCTCATCCAGATCGGGCCGAGGCCGAGCACGGAGACCTGCCACGTGTACCAGTACTGCAGGCCGTAGAATGCAAGGATCTCCGCGAACTCGCAGATCCGCCAGGTGTCCCAGCGCGACCCGGGACGGCCGTAGCCCGCGGGCGTGCACATGGTGGCGAAGATGCCCTCGCGCTTCACGAAGTCCAGGAAATCCGCGTACCAGACGCGCGCGTGGTCGTCGACCTTCAGACGGCGCTTCCCCTTGCGCTCGAAGAAGTCGATCGTGCGGAGCATGACCTGGCGCGAGCGCTCGTCGGGATATGCCCGCCGGTGGTGCTTCGGGTTCAGGAGAATCATGCGAGTCGCCGGCGCATCTAACATCCGACCGTGCACGGTCGCAATGGTCACGTGGACGGTTTTTCTTGACACCGGAATCGGGCGGTCGCTACAGTCGGTCGCTCACGGCCCGTGCCTGCGCTCCGTGGTCGATGTCGTCTTCCAGCCCCCAGCGGATCGAGCTCTGCGGCGTCACGGTCGACGTCGAGACCGATCATGCCGACCTGGCGCGGTACCTCCGCGGTCATTTCGGACAGGTGCAAGCGCCGGACGCGACGTCGGCCACCGCCGACGTCTCGGTCCGCGTCCGATGGACCGAGGGGCCGCGGGAGACCGCCCGGCCCGAGACCGTCTTTCCCGACTGGCCCGTCGACACGATGATCGACCGCCACGTGTACGTCGGTCCGAATCGCGTGGTGTGGCTGCGGGTCGACGACGTCCCCGCGCTGGCGCTGGCGAGCGAGCACGGCGGTCCCACACGCCGGTTTGACCTGCGCTTCCACTTCAGCCTCGGCAGCCAGGGATGGCGCGAGCGGCTGAAACGCGCCGTCTACCGGCAGAAGGTCTCGGCGCTGCGGCGGAGCCGGCTCAGCACGCTCACCTACTATGCCGTCTACTACCCGGTCTGGTGGCATCTCGAGTCGCGCGCCGCGGGCCATCCGCTGCATGCGGCGGGCGTCGCGATGGACGGGCGGGCCCTCGTCCTCGCTGGGCTCCCGGGAGCCGGAAAGTCGACGCTCGCTGCTTCGCTGCTGACCGTGCCCGGCGCGGAGCTGCTGGCCGACAACGTCGTCCTGCACGACGGCCGGCAGATCTACGGCTGCTTCGAGCCGGTGCTGCTCGACGAGCAGACGCGGGCCTGGCTGCCGCAGCCGCCGCCGCTGCGAGCGCTCGGTCGACGCCACGTGTTCAAGCGCGACGCCTACCATGCGCCGCACCGCACCGATGGGCTCCCTCCGGGGGCGGCGGTGATCCTCGCGCGCGGGCGCGAGACCCGCCTCAGCCCGATCGACTCCGCGGCGTGCGCTCGCAGCCTTCTCGCGATCAACGAGGTCGCGAAGGAGGTGCGTCGGTATCACGTGCTCGGCGCGATCCTCGGCATGGTCGAGCCGGCTGCGCAGGCCGAGGCGCACGAGCGGGCCGCGCGGCTCGAGCGGCTGCTCGCGGGGATCCCCTGCTACGTGCTCGAGGTGCGCGAAGGGGCACCTGGGGAGGCGGTCGCCGCCCTGCGCGACATGATGACGCCGGCACGGCAGATCGCGAGATGACGGCCGCTACCGCTTGTACTTGATCAGAAGACCGAGCAACCGGCGGGTCATCGCGGTGTACGGCGGGTAGAAGAGGTGGAGGAGCGATAGACGCGGGTTGGTGAACACGGGCCGGAGCTTGCTGAACTCCAGGAACCCCTCGTGCCCGTGATAGTGTCCGAGGCCGCTGGCGCCGATCCCGCCGAACGGCATGTCGTGCTGAGCGACGTGCAGCATGCAGTTGTTGATCGTGACGCCGCCCGAGATGGTCGAGTAGAGCAGCTTCTCTTCCGTCGCCTTGTCGTTGGTGAACACGTAGAACCCGAGCGGCCGGTCCTTCCCGTTCACGTACGCGATCACCTCGTCGAGCGTCCGGTACGTTTTCACGGGGAGCAACGGCCCGAAGATCTCCTCCTGCATGATGACCATGTCGTCGGTCACGTCGAGGACCAGGTGCGGGGGGATCTTCCGGAGCTGATCGTTGAAGTCCGTGCCCGGGATCATCGGCATGACCTGCGCGCCCTTCTGGCGCGCGTCCTCCAGGGTCGCACGAAGCCGCCGGTACGACTTGTCGTCGATCACGGAGGTGTAGCTCGGCTGGTTCGTGTCCGGATACCGCGTGGGCATGATCCGGCGGGCGGCCGCCACTAGCTGGTCCCGCTTTGCCTCAGGGACGAAGAGGTAGTCGGGCGCGAGGCAGGTCTGTCCGGCGTTCAGGAACTTCGCGTACAGGATGCGCGCGGCCGCTTCGTCGATGTCGAAGTCGTCGCAGATGATCGTCGGCGACTTGCCGCCGAGCTCGAGCGTCACCGGGGTGAGGTTCTCCGCCGCCGAGCGCATGACTGTCCGGCCGGCGTCCGCCGAGCCGGTGAAGATCAGATGATCGTAGGGGAGGGTGGAGAAGTCCTGCGCGCGCACACCGGGCAGGAAGGCGACGGTGTCCTCCGGGAACACGGCCCCGCACTTCTCCGCGAGCAGGCGGCAGAGGTGCTGCGAGTTCGTCGCCATCTTCACCATGGCGCGGTTGCCGGCCGCGAGGATGCTGGTGAGCGGACTGATCGTGAGGAAGAGGGGATAGTTCCACGGCGAGACGACGCCGATGACACCCTTCGGCTGCGGGATGACGCGATTCGAGCCGGTCGCGAACAGGACCGAGACGTGACGCCGCTGCGGGCGCATCCATTTCCGGAGGCGCTTCCGCGTGTCGCGAAGGCCGTCGACGCTCGTGAAGAGCTCCGCGATCATCGACTCCTCGAACGCGCGGTGCCCGAAATCGGCGCTGATCGCCTCGGCGATGGCGGTCGAGTTGTCGACCAGGACGCGCTCGAGCTTGTCGAGGTTCGCGCGGCGCTCCTCGTAGCTCGGGTATGGATGTCGCAGGTACGCCTGGCGCTGGAGGGTGAAGACGCGTTGCGCCTCGTTCTCCGCGACGTCGATCCGCCGAAGCTGTGCCGTCTGGGCCATGGGTCGGATATTCGCTCAGAGCCGCCGGCCGAAGCAAGGCCGACGCGCGTTACCGCGTCGGCCGGGAGCGCTCGTGGAACCAGGCCCGGTTCCGCGCCATCCGGGCCTCCTGCTCGGCGGGCGCGTGCCGCCGGCACGTCGCCATCTCGTCTCCACCCGCGGGTGCGCCCCAGCGCACCTCGATGCAGTCGTTCGGATTGTACGCCGCCTCGAACGCTTCGGTCCGGGCGAGGACGTCGCCGAGGGTGAGCGTCCAGGATGAGCCGTCGCTGCGCGTGTACTCGAAGCGGCGCGCCACGGCCGCCTCGCCGAGGATCCGCTCGAGGTCGGCCCGAACGTCGCCCGCCGACCGGTCTGCCGGCACCAGGAAGCGCTCGGGACGGCGCGCGGCCTTGGCCGGGAAGCCGCGCACGACGTCGATGGCGATCAGCAGCCGCAGGTCGCGAGCCGGCGTCGCGTAGTCCTCCCACGGGCCGGTCGTCTCGAAGATCGCGGCGCCGTCCGGCATCGGGATCGGACCGGCGTGCGTCGCGAGAAACGTTTCGCCGTTCGCGACCGAGCGGATGCGCGTCCGGATCTGCTCGTCCAGCGCATCGATCGTGGCGCGGAAGGCCGAGGGCGGATCGACTGGTGCCGGCGAGATCGCGTCGTCCACGCGATCGTAGAACGCGTCGACGTCGGCCCCATACTGCTCGAGCGAGTAGTCGCCCCAGTCGGCGTGTGCGGCGATCTCGGCGTTCGCGAGGGGCCGGAGCCGTCGACCGTCATCCACGATCGGCCGGAAGTGCTTGAAGCCGGCGCTGCCGAGCGCCGGATCCAGCGCGAACAGGAAGTTACCGCGCCAGTATCGCTTGCGCGCGACCGTCCCGTCGGGCTGGGCGTCGACGGCGAGCAGGAGGCCCGGCGCCGACGGCGTCTGCGCCACGCGGCGCACGACGACGAGCGTGTGCCCGTACGGATCGGCGTAGACGGTGCCCGGTGTGAGGGTGTCCGGAGAGAGTCGGGTCGGGTAGAAGTCGGTGCGGTCGTCCTCGGCCGGCGCGCGCCCTGCCCCGGACTGGACGCCCCAGGCGAGGTCGCGCGAGAAGAAGCGCTGCAGTCGCGCCAGCACGTCGCCACCTGCCTCCGCCGCGTCCAGGTTCGAGTGCCACCGCGGGCACCGCGGTGGCCGTCCGCCCTCGCCGCGGCTGCAGTCGGACCAGCCGAACGGGAGCCCGAGCTTCCATGCGAAGTACGCCCGCAGGAAGTACGGCAGATCGGCGCAATCCGGCTCGAGCCGAAGGCCGCGCTCGCCGTCCTCGCCGAGCTGGAGGTGATCATGGAGGAAATTCCGCTGGGGCTGGCGTGTCAGCTCATGCAGCGCGCGCCAGCTCGGCTCCGTGTCGAGCGGGTCGTCGAAGAGCTTCTCGACCCATGCCGAGTAGAGCGCCTCGGTCGCATGGGTCCATTCGCGGGTGACGGGCCACACGCCGGCGCCGGCGGGTCGTGTGCGGGGGGCGCCACCGACCGAGACCTCGACGCACGCCTCCCCGAAGCAGGCACGGTGGGTGCCGGCGACGTGCGTCGTCGCCTCGACCTCCCACCAGTAGGGTGGACCGCCGTGCGGCTCGGGTGTCCGACCGAGCTGCTCGCCACCCGGCGCGACGAGTGCGAGGCCGCCGTCGAGGGGGCGATCCGACACGGCGACGGCGCGCAGCGGTCCGCCCACCACCGGCGCCTCCGGGCTCATGAAGATCGCCGCAACTCCGGCCGTGTCGCGTCCCACCGCACGCGTCGCGCACAACAGAGCGACGGCGAACGTCCACCGCTTCGGTGCCATGCACAGGACGTACTGCCGACCGGCAGGCGCCGTCCAGCTGAACCGCCGTGTCGGTATCTCGATCGGGGATGGCGTGCGACGGTGAGCAAGGTCGGTGCCACGGCGCGGGGACGCCTCTGCAGGCGCCCGCAAGTCGCGTTCGCAACCGGCTGCGAGCACGCGTTGCACCGATGCCGTCGCCTGGCGTTTTCCCATTTTCTTGTGGACCCGGGGCGTGTGGCGGTGGTAAGCACCGGGGTCGCGTTCGAGACGATGGTCCGGAAGCCAGCCGACGCGGATGTGCGGAGTGCGGTGTCGAGGCGCGGCTTCATCCGGAGAGTGGCTCTCCTCGGCGGCGGCGTCATCGGCGTGGCGGCGCCCGGTCTTGCGGCGGAGCACGGAGAGTCGGGCGCGCCGCCGACGGCCCGCGGTATGGCGCTCGACGTGCGCCAGTTCGGGGCTCGCGGCGACGGCGAGAGCGATGACACGGCGGCGATCCAGCGCGCGATCGACGCTGCCGCCGGCGGCACCGTGCTCCTCCCGCCGGGCACGTGGCGGAGCGGCACGCTGCGTCTCCGGAGCGGCGTGCGTCTCGAGATCCCTGCGGGCTCCGTCCTCCTCGCGAGCCCCGACGACGACGACTTCGCACCGCGCGAGAGGCTGTCCTTCGCGACGTCCTCGGATACCGAGACGACCGACTTCGGCCGGGCGCTCCTCGCCGGATGCGATCTCGAGCGGGTCGCCATCACCGGCGAGGGCGTCATCGACATGCGCCGGCGCGCGCGCGCGGGCCCGAAGTCGATCGCGCTGAAGCGCTGCCGCTTCGTGAGCGTGCGCGGCATCACCATCCTCCACTCCCCGAACTACTGCGTCAGCCTAGCCGGCTGCGACGACGTCGTGCTCGACGGCGTCACCATCCGCGACGCGTATGCCGACGGCATCGACCCGGACTGCTGCCGCCGCGTCCGCATCGCGAACTGCGACATCGAGTCGCGCGACGATGCCCTCTGCCTGAAGGCGAGCTTCGCGCTCGGGCATGTCCGCAGCACCGAGGACGTGCTGGTGACGAACTGCCGGATGCGCAGCGCGTCGAACTGCTTCAAGCTCGGCAGCGAGAGCACCGGCGATTTCCGGCGGATCGTCGTTTCCAATTGCGTGTTCGACGGACCCGTGCCGGCGGACGCCGCCGCCCGGGTCGCCGCCGAGGGCGGCGGCCTCGCGCTCGAGACGGTCGACGGCGGGACGGTCGACGGTGTCATGATCTCGAACATCGTGATGACGGGGGTGGCGGTTCCATTGTTCGTCCGCCTCGGGAATCGCGGGCGCGACCAGCGCGAGCGGCGGCCCGGCCGGCTGCGGAACGTGTCCGTGAACGGCCTGCTCGCCACCGGAGCCACGGGTACCGGCTCCATCAGCGGGCTCCGCGACTCGCCCGTCGAGGGCATCACGCTCGACAACGTGCGGATCATCGCGGCGGGCGGGGCGTCGGCACGAACGCTCGATGTTCCGGAGCGCGAGGACGACTATCCGACCGTGTCGATGTTCGGCACGCTGCCCGCGTTCGGGCTGTACGTCCGTCACGCGCGCGACGTCACGCTCGGCAACGTCCAGCTGCTCGTCGATCACCCCGACGCGCGCTCGGCCCTCATCGTCGACGACGCTGTCGGCCTCCGCGTGGCGGGCGTCACGGGCTCTGCGGCGCTCGACCGCGGCCCGCTCGTGTGGCTGCACGACGTCCACGGCGGTCTCGTGCACGCGAGCTTCCAGGTCGAATCCGGCGGTGTAGTCGTGCGCGTCACCGGGGGAAAGACCGCGAACGTCGCGCTCGTCGGCGCGGGCCTCGCCGAGTTCGGTTCCGAGATCGGTCCCGACGCGGTGACCCGCGTGGTTCCCGCGGCGCAGCCCGGCTGAGCGCGGCGCGTCAGCGCACGTCCGTACGCCGGCGTACAGGATTGAACGCGCCGGTCCGCTTGTGCATCATGTGCCCAACGGCCGGTGTTGCTGGTGTTAAACGGCGTGGCTCTGCTAGCATGCATGCGGGGAGGTTGTTGATGCTAGGAGGCAGCATGCGGGCCGTGGCGCGGACGGAGGTCAGCGATACGTTGCGCATCGCCTTCGTGACGGACACCTTCGACGGCGCGGTCTCGGGCGGCACGCGCTCGGCGGTCCGCTTCGTGGAAGCGCTGCGCGACGGGCACGATGTCGTCGTGGTGACCACCGGCGGTGAGGAGCAGCCGGCACGGCGCGTCCTCCCCGGCTTCCAGCTTCCCGTCCGTGCGATGCGTGCGAGCGGCTTCACCATGGCGTTCCCGCGCCGGTCGACGCTCGAGGCGGCGCTCGACGGCGCCGACGTCGTCCACCTCCAGTTCCCGTTCTGGCTCTCCTTCGCGGCGCTCGCCCGCGCCCGGCGCGCGCACATCCCTGTCGTCGCCGCCTTCCACGTGCAGCCCGAGAACCTGCTGCTGAACGTCGGGCTCCGCTCCCGGCCGATCTCCGACGCGATGTACCGCTTCTGGGTGCGGCGGCTCTACAACCGGGCCGACGCGGTCGTCTGTCCGAGCCCGTTCGCGGAGGACAAGCTCCGGTCGCACGGTCTCACGGCGCCGGCGTTCGTCGTATCGAACGGCATCTCGCCGGCGATCCGGCGGCGACGGCTGCCGCGCGAGCCGCATCACGAGGGAACGTTCGTCGTGCTGATGGTCCGCGAGCGCCAGCTCCGGCGTGCGGCGGCCCGGCTGCCCCACCCACCGGAGATCGGCTTCGTGTCCGACCGCCGGCTCGAGCGGCTGTACAACACGGCCGACCTGCTCGTGCACTGCAGCGAGGTCGAGCTCGAGGGCATGGCGGTGCTCGAAGCGATGAGCTGTGGCTTGCCGGTGCTGGTGGCCGACAGTCCGGAGAGCGCGGCGTCGGATCTGGCCCTTGGCCCCGAGTTCCGCTTCGCGAGCGGTGACGCCGCCGATCTCGCGAGCCACCTCGATTTTCACGTCGAGCATCCTGGCGCGCTGACCGCCGCGCGGGACCGGACGTGGGCCATGGCACGGGACTATGCCTTCGAGGCGAGCGTCGCGCGGCTGGTCGACGTCTACCGTCACGTGCTGCGCCGGGACGCGGCGGCGCCGAGCCGGGTCGCCGCCGCGGGTTGAATCCGTGCGGGTTTGAAGGTCGCGCGCGCTCTGGTACACCGCCGCCCGGCGATGAAGTGCGTCCTCGTCTCGCACTCGCATTGGGACCGCGAGTGGTACCGGACGTTCCAGTCCTTCCGCGCGCGCCTCGTCGACCTGATCGACCGCGTCCTCGATCTCGTGGCCGAGGACCCGGGGTTCCGCTACCTGCTCGATGGCCAGACGATCATCGTCGAGGACTACCTCGAGATCCGTCCCGGACGCCGCGCCGACCTCGAAGCCGCGTGCCGCGCGGGACGGATCGCCATCGGGCCGTGGTACGTGCAGCCGGACTCGCTGCTCCCATCGGGCGAGGCGCACGTCCGCAATCTTCTCGAGGGACGCCGCACCGGCAGCGTGCTCGGATCGGTGTCGCGCGTCGCCTACTGTCCCGACTCGTTCGGCCATCCCGCGCAGCTTCCACAGCTGTTCGCCGGCTTCGGTCTCGGCCCCTTCGTCCACTGGCGCGGCGCCGACGACGAGGTGCACGCGCTGCCTGCGGCGTATCTCTGGACGGCACCCGACGGCAGCGCGGTGATGGCGTACCACCTGGCGGAAGGCTACTTCGCTGCCTCGGGGCTGCCTGTCGACCCGCACGCCGCCACGCACCGCCTCGAGCAGCTCGCGCGCGCGCTCGCGGGGCCCGGCGAGGACGGCCCCGTCCTGCTGATGAACGGGTTCGACCACTCGCTCCCTGAGCCGCACGCCGGCGCGGTCGCCGATGCGCTGGCGCACGCGACGGGGTGGACGGTGACGCGCGGGCTCCTGGAGGATTTCGCCTCCCTGCTGCCCGCTCCGGCGGCGTCCTTTCGCGGCGATCTTGTCGGCGCGCGCACAGCGAACCTGCTGCCTGGCGTGTGGTCGGCCCGGCTGCCGCTGAAGCTCCGGAACCGCCGCGCCGAGGCGCTGCTCGAGGGGTGGACCGAGCCGTGGGCGGCGCTCGGCGCCGCGCTCGGCGCGCCCGACGAGCGACCGTCGCTGCGCGCGGCCTGGCGCGCGCTCCTCCAGAATCAGGCCCACGACTCGATCGGCGGGTGCTCGCTCGACCGCGTCCACGAGCAGATGCAGGCGCGCTACGATGCCGCTGAGGAGCTCGGCGGCGAGACTGCGACCCGGATGCTCGAGCGGCTGGCCGGCCTCGGCGCGGAGCGGCGGTCGCCATGGAGCGAGGCATTCGAGGTCGGCGTCTTCAACCCGTCGCCCCACGTGCGGACCGACGTCGTGCGGTTCGCTCCCGTGCCGCACAGCTGGATCGAGTTTCGCTCCGGAGGGGAGGTGGCGGTCCATCCCTGGCTCCAGGTGGGTCTCACCGCCGACGGCTACACGGTTGACGGGCAGCCGGCGCGGCTGGCGGTCGACGACGGACCGGAGCGCATCTGGCTGCTCCCCGACGTTCCCCCGCGCAGCATCGAGTTCGTGGCCGCCGACGTGCCGGCCTTCGGCTGGCGCCGGTTCCGGCTCGCGCCGTCGAGCCGCCATGCCGATCAGGAGGACCTCGGCCGCGAGATCTCGTGTGGCTCGATCGGCGTCACGGTCGCCGACGATGGTACGCTCGCCGTTCGCTTCGGCGACCGGCGGTACGCAGGCCTCACCGCCCTCGACGACACGGGCGACCGCGGCGATGCGTACGATTTCGACGCCGTCCGCGACGGCGAGGTGGCGCTTACCGCCGTCCTTGTCCGTCGCCGGCTCGATCCGACGGGCGTCCGGCATCTGTTCGTGAGTCGTGTGCTGTCGGTACCGGCGGCACTCAGCACGGATCGCCGCCGGCGCGGGGCCGAATCCGTGCCGCTCCCGGTACAGATAGCCGTGCGGCTCGTGCCCGGCACCGAGCGTGTCGACCTCCACGTGCGGCTCGCCAACACGGCGCGCGACCACCGGCTGCGCCTGCTCTTTCCGACCGGCGGACCCGTCACCTCGTTGCAGGCGGCCACCACGTTCGACGTGGCCCGTCGCGCCACCGCGCCGCGCGACGCGAGCCGCTGGGTGCATCCGGCGCCGGCGACGTTTCCCCACCACGGCTTCGTCTGCGCGAACGGTCTCACCGTCGCCGCCCCGGGGCTTCCGGAGGCGGAGGTCACGGCCGACGGCGTCATCGCGGTGACGCTCGTGCGCGCCGTCGGGTGGCTCGCGCGCATGGACGTCCGGAGCCGCCCCCGGCCCGCCGGGCCGCTGATCGCGGTTCCCGGCGCACAGTGTCTCGAGACGATCGAGGCTGCTCTGTCGCTGTTCGCCGGTGTCGACCCGCGCACGGCGCGCGACGCCGAGCTCGGGCTGCGCGCGGTGCCGGCGGGCGACACGCCGCTGGTCGCTCCCGATCGGCCGCTCCTCGAGGTGTCGCCGCGCGAGATCGTCGTGAGCGCGCTCAAGCCGGCGGCGAGCGGCCCGGGGATGATCCTCCGCCTCCTCAACCCGACCGATGCGCCGGTCGCGTCGACGACCGTGCTCGGGTTTCCCGTGTCGGAGGTCGCCCCTGTCCGGCTCGACGAGACAGCCGACGGGCCGCCCCTCCGGCTCGTCGACGGGCGGCTCGAAGCGGTGGTGCCGCCGCACGCGCTGCGATCTTTCCGGCTGTCCTCGGAACGCTGCGGCACGGAATGAATCGGCGCGAGCGTCGGTCGCTACCGTCCGGCGGCCATCCGTGTCAGCTCGGCGTCGGGAACGTCGCGGTAGGTGAATTTCCACTCGACCCCGGAGACGTCCTTCCCGTCCGCGCGCGCCACCGGGTAGATGAGATAGTTGAGCGGCTTGCCGTCGAGCACGAGGTCGCGGCCGCGGGTGAACAGCACGCGGTTGCCCGAGAGGTTGCCGAAGAAGTAATCCTTCAGCTCGGGGTGCTTGCGAGCCTCGGAGATGTCGACCGGCACCCAGCCGGCGCCGGGCGCGTAGAACTCGGCCCAGCAATGGTATCCGGCCACGGATTGGTCGCCGGCGTCGGTTTTGCCCTCGCCGTACGCGAGGGGGAAGCCGATGTTCCAGCGCGCGGGGATGCCGGCGGATCGCGCGAGTGCGATGAACAGCGTATGGAAGTCGGTGCAATTTCCCTTGCCCACCTTGAGGCAGTACGGGATGTCGCCGAGCCCCCATCCCGGCACGCTCTTGTCGTACTGCATGTGGTCGAAGACCCAATCGTAGAGCGCGTGCGCCTGGGCGACGATGGTCGGCTTGCCCGCCGTCTCCCGGCGTGCGATCGCGCGGACCCCGTCGTTGATCTGCACCGACGGGCTGCCGCCGAGCTCCGCGGCGTACGCGGCGAGGTCGACGTCGGCCACGAGTGCGCGGCTCGCCGACACGGGGGTGTGCAGCTCCTGCCGCGTCACGAGCGCGGTGATGCCGAGCACCACCGGCTCGTGCGGCTTCTCGACGCGCACCCATGCGACCCGGTCGGCGGACTCGGGCAAGCGCATCACCGTCACGCGACCGGTTCCGGTAAGCTTCAGCTCGCGAACCGCCTGGTTCTCTTCCCGCGGCAACGGCAGCCAGAGCTCGACCCGCTCGGTGCCGGGCGGCGGCGTGAGCCGCGCCTCGTAGGCGAGCCGGACCGTGCGTGGCCCGACGGCGTCGCGGCCGATGCTGTCCGCCCCGAGGGCGGCGGTGGCGAAGGCGGAGAGCACGAGGGCCAGTGAACGCATGCGGCCGCTCTAACAGGGTCGGTGCGGCGAAGCCATGGGTGGGATGAGCCAGGTCGAGCTCACGTTTCGCTCCGAGCTGTCCGCGCCGCGGGACCGCGTCTGGGCGTGGGTGACTTCCATGGAGGGCATCTCGCGAGAGCTCTGGCCGATCCTCAGGATGACGGCGCCGCGCGGCGTGAAGAGCATCGGCGATGTGCCGATCGAGCCCGGAAACCCGCTGTTTCGAAGCTGGATCCTGCTCTTCGGCCTCATTCCGATCGATCGCAGCGATCTCACCTTGCTCAGCCTCGACGTCGGGAAACGCTTCGTCGAGCAGTCGCCGATGCTGAGCATGAGCCTGTGGCGCCATGTGCGAACCCTGGAAGCCGCGGGGGAACGGACGGTCCTGACCGACCAGCTCACGTTCCGGCCGCGCATGGCCACGGCGTTGACCCGCTGGTTCATCGAGACGGTGTTCAGCCATCGACATGCCGTCCTGCGAAGGCACTTTGGTCGCCCGTTCTAGCTCTACAGTTTCGGCCTCACGTCAACGCGCGAGCGAACGGTCGTACCGTGAACGAGCGGAACGGCGCGTCACGGGCTGAAGACCCCATTCCGATGGGTGATGACGTCGGACCTCCTTGGCGCGCGGCACGCAAAGTGCTGTGCACGGTTCGGACAGACATCGAACGTGAAGCAAGGGGGGGGTCTCATGAAAGCACTGCTGGCCATGGCGGT
>WNGI01003111.1_pt1 | contig 30562 bp, 25 predicted proteins | sample 5400621 | NCBI WGS metagenome assembly WNGI01 (sample SAMN13153374, study PRJNA577476) | soil metagenome | isolation source: 20 cm soil or saprolite under Garry oak tree replicate 1 | place: USA:California | collected 2016-06-15
TCCTCCGCGGCACGATCAAGAAGATTGCCGATGGCGTCGAGTACCGCGTGCCGCCCACCATCGATGATCCCGCGAGTCTCGAGGAGATCGCGGCCGCGCTCGCGACGGTGGGGTATCCGCGGCGCTGAGAAAGCTGCTACTTTGGGAGCACTGCCCCTTGGTGTAACTGGCAACACGCCTGACTCTGGAACTGGGAAAAGGGTCGGGGTTTGCCAGGCCCAACCGGCAAGGAAGTCCGTCGTCCCGGCCTTTGTATGGGACCCACCTCTCGTCTGATTGAGTGCTGGGTCCCAGTCTGGGTCCTACCCGAGATCCGGGGTTGGGCCCCGCGACCGACGGCGATGCCTCTTGATCTGCCAGGGCTTCCGAAACGAATCGAGTCGCCGCCACTGCCCCGATCCCGCAGGGTACTCCATTTCCCAAAACTGCCAGCCGTTTGCATTCGCTGCCGCCCCGGTTACGCGGTTCTTTGCATGAGCACCTCGAGCAGCGGCTGAGAGCGAGTCGTACGTTTCCCCGCCCATAGCGATCTTTCCGCCTTCCACGGTCGCGTGGAAGACCTTGCCGCGGTGCCTTCCGCGCAGCTTCGCGTCATTCGGGATTGTCATTTCGCTGCCACTCAGACCTTCGCCGGCGTCACCTGTATACCACCAGCCTCGCTCGACGGAGGTGGGTTCAGTTCGTTTGATTCCTTGCTGCTCGACAAGACGCCAGAGAAGATCGCTAATCCTCTTGTCCTGTGGATCTCGCAAGCGGTCCAACGCCACGTACAGATCTTGTGACACCTTGATCGAGGGCATTGCAGACCTCCTGGCCGCGTTTGGTGATTAGTACACTAAGTACACTTAGTATACTATTACCATGGGGCTCGTCAAGGCTTGAGTTCAGCTCGAGGGCCGACCTAGTGAGGGACTGAACTGGACTCGACGCCACACTGCGACCGGACCGGAACGGGGTGGCCCTTCGGTACGCGTCGTTATGCATGACGTCGTGGTACGTCACTTTACGGTACTATGCAAAACGGTGACGGTGGCGCTCACGGCCCGCGCCGGCGGGCGTCACAGTGCTCGCCGAGGTGCGCTCGTCGGGGCTCGCGCGGATGGGGTCCGACGCGTCTCCCTTGCCCTCTGTGGGCCATGAATGGAAGGAGGAGTACCGGAGTAGTGATCTCCGCAGGCGGGGGTGCGTCGCCGGGTCGTGCTCGACTGTCGTTCCTTCGGACCGCCTGGAGCGGCAGGCCGGGGTGTTGCCAGCAGCCTGGCACGCTTGCGCTGGCTGGCGCTCGCCCGGCAGGTTAAGCGCGATCCGTTAGACGGTAGTTTCATCCTTACGGACCGGGACCTCTTATGACGCAACCACCCTACTTCGAGCCGGAGCTCATCTCGTTACGGCAACGTGGCCTTGATGAGAAATGGGTGCAGGCCCGAATAATCGAGAACCCAAGACTTCTCGGCCTGGGGGATCTGTTTGTTAAGGACAAGGAGCGGATACAGCCTGCTGCCGGACGCCTAGACATTCTCTTGGTAGACCCCGAGACCAGCCGCCGATACGAGTTGGAGCTCCAGCTCGGCCGCACGGACGAGAGCCACGTAGTCCGTACCATTGAGTATTGGGACATCGAGAGGAAGCGCTATCCCCAGTACGATCACTGCGCGGTCATCGTAGCTGAGGATATCACAGGGCGGTTCCTGAACGTCATCAGTCTATTTAATGGCTTCATACCGCTCATCGCGCTCCGAATGCAGGCCATTCAAGCGAATGGCCAGGTTGGGCTCATATTCACGAAGGTGCTCGATGAGGTGCGGCTTGGCCTTCTCGACGAGGACGAGGAGGTCCAAGAGCCGACTGATCGCCAGTATTGGGAAGACAAGGGCTCGCCGAAGACGGTGAAGCTCGCCGACCGCGTCCTCGAGCTCATCCGTTCGTTCGCTCCGGGCTACGAACTAAAGTACAACAAGCACTACATTGGCTTGGCGCAAAACGGCCAGCCCGACAACTTCGTCATCTTCAGGCCTCAGAAAGCTGCTCTGCGCTTCGAGCCGAAATTGCCGAAGAACGATGACACCACAAAACGTCTCGAAGAAGCCGGGTTAGAAGTTCTCGAGTACGACCGCCAATTCGGATATTACAAGATCCGTCTCTCTGGCGAGGAGATCGAGCGACACAAAGAGATGCTGACCTCAGTCATGAAGGAGGCCTTTGATGCGCGCCACTAGCTGCTTGTGCCCCAGCGTTCGTCATGCGCGCCCATGACCTTCGCCGCGTCAGCGGGCAGGGGCACCGCAACTCAAGCGCGATCCGTAGGCGGCGTCGTCTCTGAGGTTCACTTGAATTGATCGATCCGATCTTTGGCAAGCCGCAACTGATGCTCTAGGTAGCCTCGGCGTGCAGGGATGGAGGGTCTGGTACGCTGATGAGGAGCCCGAGACCGTCTTCGACCACGCCCCCGCACTCGGGACGGCGTTTAACCTCCGGTTCAACCTCGTGACCGATGGCGGGCGCTCTCAACTTGCGCCTTCTACTTCCGCCCGAGCATGCCGGCGGAGGACCATCCATGCGTCGGTGGATCGCGGGGACCCTTCTCAACCGAATCCGCAGCGATCATGTAAAGGTCCTCAGGTGACCCATCACCTGACATCCGCTTGAGACTGACCGCGGCTCGGGCTCCATAGTGCTCGAGTGGCCCGTCGTGAGGGTCGAATGACCCGGGGAATACTCGAGTAGCGATTTCCCGGAGCGAAGCGCAGTCCCGAACGGACAGGCGATGACGACTGAAGAGGCTGCGGCGCAGCCGTGTCGCAGAAGCGCCCGTCGATGCCGCAAAAACGCCCTAACACCCCGCTCCGAACCGTGCAGTGTTGGATGGACGCTCGACGCCCGACTACCCAGGTACCATGGTCAAAGTGCACTTCCTCAACGTCGGCAAAGGGAACTGCACGATCCTTGAGGTTCAATCAGGGGTTGGGATGTTGGATATCGACAACTCGCGGGTGGACGGAGATGACTCTCTAACGGACCCTCTTGTCTACCTGAAAGGAATGCTCCCGTCCGGGAGCCTTTTCCGATTCATTCTTTCACATCCCGACATGGACCATATGTCCGGCCTCCGGCTGCTGTCGAAGCAGGTGCCGATCGCGAACTTCTGGGACACGGCAAACACAAAGACCTTTGACGATTCCGACTGGGCTGCCTCACCTTACGATAAGCGCGATTGGGAGACGTATCAGCGTCTGCGCGTCAGTACCGAAAACCCAAAGTCTCTTCGGCTTCTATCAGGAGCGACTTCGGAGTGTTGCTGGGTGCAGGATGGCATCACTGTCCTTGCGCCAACCGACAAGTTGGTGCAACAGGCAAACGAGACCGAAGAATACAATCATCTGAGCTACGTGCTTCGGCTAGACCACGGCGGCACAAGAGTTTTGCTGGGTGGCGATGCGACTCCGGAAGCTTGGGACGAAATCGCGCGCGTGCGAGGATCGGGGAGTCTGAAGGCAGATGTCTTTCTGGCCCCACATCACGGCAGCCCGAACAACGTGAACAAGGATGTTTTCAAACTTGTTTCGCCGTCGTACATCATTGTTTCTGTAGCTGAGGGAGTCGACTACGATTACGACTACTACAACGGTCTCGCGGGAAAGAGTGTCATGAGCACAAAGGCGTATGGGAACATGCGACTTCACATTGAAGACAATGGGAGCTACACGATCTACTACGAGCATGAACCATGAGCCGTGGAGGCTAGACCATGAGCTCCCCCCTGATACCTAAGCCCAGCTTCGACACGTATACGCTCCGGGCTCGCCTTCTTCCAACATTGATCGTTGGCTTGCCCGTTGGGCTCGCCGCCCTGGCCTGGTTTCCCAAGAGCGAAACCTGGTGGGGCCCGATCTCTGGGTTGGTAGTAGGAGCTGGCGGCGTCGCCCTGCTTGCGCAGTTGGGACGGGATTGGGGAAAGCGAAAGCAGCCAAGACTGTTCGCGTCTTGGGGCGGTGAGCCCACAACGCGGCTTCTGCGACATCGCGATGCGCCCAATACGGTCTTGCTAGAGCGACGTCATAGGAAGCTGAAGGCACTCCTACCAGACCAGCAGATCCCAACGCGGGAACAGGAACTGGCTGACCCACAGCAAGCCGATGTCGTCTACCAAGCCTGCGCCGCTCTCCTGAAGGAAAAGACGCGGGACAAGCAACGGTTTCCGCTCGTGTTCGAGGAGAATTGCAACTACGGGTTCCGCCGCAACCTGTGGGGCATGAAGCCGCTGGGGATATTAACAGCCACCGCTGGCTCAGCCGCGGTCATCGCTCTGATCGTCCTGCATTACCGCGAGGGAAAGGTTGCAATGTCAGCAGTTACGCCGACTGCTATGGTCGTGAACGGGCTGCTTCTGTTAGCGTGGCTCTTTTGGTTCACGCCGGCCTGGGTAAAGATCGCAGCTGACGCTTACGCCGAGCGACTCCTAGCCGCGTGCGACACGCTCTAGGAAGGACGTAGACATGGTCATTAGGATATTCAACGTGGCACATGGGTTTTGTGCGTACGTGGTCGCCGACAACGGCAACACGATGCTCATCGATTGTGGTCACAATGATGAGACGCACTTTTACCCGACAGACTTCCTCCTGGCAAACAATTGTTCGGCAATCGGACGCTTCTTCGTCCTAAACTATGACGAAGACCACCTAAGCGGTCTTCCGCGGCTGGAGCTAGAACCCAGAATCCCAATCCGAATCTTGCATCGAAACAGCTCTATCACCGCTGAGCAGCTCCGTACGCTCAAGATGCGATCGGGTCCCCTGGGGCCTGGGATGGTTTCGCTGCTTCGCATGATCGAGTCATATACTGTCATGGTAACCTCGCCGCCGGCTTACGCAGTATTTGACTTCGAGGTGTTTTCCAATAACTACCCAGACTTCGAGGACACCAACAACTTAAGCCTCGTGCTGTTTCTCAAGAATACAGGTCTTTCGATCGTCTTCCCTGGTGACCTCGAGAAAGCAGGTTGGAAGGCTCTTCTGCAGCTGCCTGCCTTTCGACAGCAGCTGGCGACGGTAAATATCTTCGTGGCGTCCCACCATGGCCGGGAGAGCGGTTACACGGAAGAAATCTTTCAGGTGTGCCGCCCTGACGTCGTGATAATCTCTGACGAGTCGAAGCAGTTCGACACGCAGGACACTAACTATGCGCAGCATGCGAAAGGTATCACATGGAATAAGACCGAAACCCGTAGGGTGCTGACGACGCGCAACGATGGAATGTTGACGATCTCGCAACCTCCTGGGGCCGCATACCACATCCGGGCGACGAAGTAGTCCGAAGGCACCTCTTAACGAGGTGCAGAGTACCGCGAGCGGCCGCACACGATAGAACGGCAACAGCGAGATCCCTGGTCTCGAGGGCCCCTAAGTGAATCTATCTCGGGCACGCCTATCTGAACTGGACGAGAGGTCGCTTCGCGAGGACGTTCTCATACCGCTTTTCAAAGCCATGGGCTTCAGGGACGTCTCGCTCCACCACGGTGGATCGTTGGAGCAAGGCAAAGACATCGTCATGTGGCGCCCCGAGGCAATCCAGGCCCGGGCCAACTACGGAGTAGTCGCCAAGGTAACTGGGATCACTGGTAGGGCCACCGGCAAATCGAGCGCCGCTGAGGTCTACACACAGGTCAAGCAATGCTTTGGCAAGCCTTTTATTGATCCAGTGACTCTTGAAGAACGCCCCGTTGATCGTGTCCTTGTTGTCACATCGGGTGAGATCATCAAAGAGGCCCGTGAATCCTTGCGATCGCTTCTTGCTTCCGACGGTTACGATCGGTCCGTCGAGCTTGTCGATGGGGATAAGCTCTGGGAACTAATAGACGCGCACCTGCCTCAGCGGGTAGTCATAGACCAGCTGTCACAAGCAGCAAGGACACTGGAAGATTTGAGCCCTAACTACCGAGTGGTGTCGAAGACAGGCAGTGATGGCGTGACACTGTCGCTAGAGCCGAAGCACCCCGATGCCGCCGCCCGCGAACCTGCGGCGATGAAGTTCACTGTTGCTTTCCCGGACACCCAGGAAGGCCGGGCTCTGAAGGACGCCATGGAGAAGTGGATGAAGACAGGGGAAGCGTTCGAGATTCCGGGAGGGTACGTAAAGGATTTTGAGCCGCCAACCTTTCTCGAGAGTGTCATGCCTAAGGACGCGGTCTACTCTATCTCCTTGGGTCCGCGGGCGTCCGGCCACGAATTGATCGCTGACCTTGTGGCGGTGAGCTCAGACGGCTCTGAGTCCGCCAGCCTGTCCCACGTGCAGTTCCGAACTCTCAGAGGCGGCGCTGAAGAGGTCGTCTTCTCAAGCAGTCACCAGCAGGCGCCGTGGCACTTCACGCTGACGTTGCAAGACCAGGGGCGTCGCGCGAGCATCTCGGCACAGTTCGATTTCTCAGGCTGCAGCGTTCGTGAGGAGTATGACGCGCTAAAGTTCCTAGACGTTGTTTCTAAGGGCGCAGAACTCGCGATCAGGGGTGCTCAATAAGACCACTACCGGTCAGGCGAACCAGCGTGCGACTGCAATCACCATCGAAATCACGCGCGAAGGTGCCCGGCGTGCCCTTCAGGAATATGCCAGTGCATCAAGGCACACGCTTACTCTTACAACCACTGAGTCTCACGTTCTCTTTGGTATGCCGATCCATCTCGGTGAAGTGCGCTACACGATGACAGACGTCATGTTGTCGGAAGAAGACCGACAGGCCGTCGAGCGCGCGCTGGCTGCACCGGGGGCGGAGTACGTGAGCCTGCGTCTCTCAGCAACCGAGCACAGTCGGTTGCAGGCCATTTACCCCCGTTGGCTGCCGAAGGGAGAGCCCACTTCACCTTCCTAGCATGTGGACCCGACCTCGGGACAGGACCCCAAAGCTCGCTGAGCCATGAGTCGCTTCTATGTGGAGATCTGAGACCGGAAGCAAAAGCGGTGGGTCACCCGCAGGTTGCCCACCGCCTCCGAGTTGCCCCTCCTGGGCTCGAACCAGGACTCTCCTGATCCCGTGCCACTTCGGCTTTCGCCGCCGCTCGACAAGCGTTCGTGGTCTGGACTGTGCCTTCACCTTCGCCCTTACGCGGTCAGGTGGCTCCCACCCAGTCTCTACACCTTCCTCTTTCGAGGCTTGGCTCGGCGTTGCCAGTGAAGGGTCCGCCGACTTCGAGAGCTTTCACGCACGTCGTTTCCGGCGTGGTGTCCAGCGAGCGCACCGTTGGGTGCCGCTAGAGTCAGGCGTGTTGCCAGTTACACCAAGGGGCAGCGCTACTAGAACGTCTAACGCGCCGGTTAACTACACCGGGACCTCATTTTACTTAGGACACTCGCTCGCTGCAACCGGGACGGTCCTAATGAGCATCGTCGCCTTGTGCTCCGCCTCCAAGAATAAGCTCCTCGTCGATGTATTTCGGGATCTCAGCGACGAGCCGCGTCCCCGAGCCGGCGTCCCGAATCGCCCGTCTTAGGGCCTCTCGCGTCGCGGCTTCCAACTCCGTGAGGAACGCCGCCGGTGTCATGTGGGCGAACTCGCCGCCAGGAGCCGGGGTGGCGCTCCCCCCGTGAACGATGACCGATCGCAGCCGGTACGCTTCACGCACGAGCCGACTAAGCCGCAGCCGGGCAGGCCCGCTTTCAGACACATAGAGGGGCAGTCGCACGCTCACCGTGTGTACGGAAGCAGGCCCCTTGCTTCCAACCAACGAATCCAGGGCGATGATCAGATCGACGACTCGTTCTTCGACCTGACGCACGTCAAAGGATCTGTGAAAACGGTCGACCGCGAGACCAATTCCCTTCCGGTCCGCAGGGCCAAGCTTGCGCAGGCTGTAAAAGGTCTCCCGCATTGATTCACGCCGCTCCTCCGTCAGGTCATAGGCTTCGAATCCGCTCATCGCTCGGAATGGTAGAGGCGTGTAAGTCGTGCTGGTCGTGTGCCACTCGAGGAACGGGCTGCTGGCATAGCATCCGTGGGCTGAGATCATTCCCGGCGCCGAGAGTCGGAGGGCGGCTACGGCGTCGAAGGCCTCCTCGAACCTGTCTTGGCTCAGGCGCGGTGCGTGTAACGGGATGCGCCAGCGAGCATCAACAGCTGCATGGACCCAAAGGACAGATTGGCCATCGGGAACTCGGCTCGCCCCAAGCACAGGATCCGTGACCGCGTTTAGCATCGCCTCGCGGTCTGCAACAGTGACACGGCGCACTCGAGTTTCCTGGCTTAGGGGGATAGCATCACCCTCACAGGACCAAGTGAGCCCTACCAGCGGGATTAGCACGCGCTCCTCGACCCGCCGATCGTTCAGGATTGCGCTGAGCGCCGCAAATGTTTCCTCGAAGGCTGAGCGTTCGTACGTGGCCCGCTTTGCAACCGCGAGGTAGCGTTTGAGGAAGCCGACCAAGAATGTCTTGCGGAGGTACGAAGCCTCTTCGAAGTCTGCACTTCGTCCATTTGGGGGTGGTAGGAGATCTGGCCCTGCGGGGTGTGCTTGCAATTGCTCAACCGCTGCGTCCGCTGTCCTCAGCGCCGCCACACGGCGCTCAGCGGGCGTCATAAGAATTGGTCGAGGGCGCGACTCGGTCTCCAGCGAGAAGGAGCCCCCGCCGGGGCCGAGACTTCCCTCAATGTGAACCCAGAGCGCCTTCAGGACTACGAACAGCCTGTCATCGCCCGAAATGAGAGCGCATGCCTCCCGTAGGAAGTCCTCGAAAACCTGGCGTAGAGTGTTCAGTGAGTCAGGCGCGGCCATTGGCGGCCCGCCTCCCTACATGGCTGAAGCATTTCTGAAGCCGCCGGGAGTTGGGTGATATTACTCGCGCACGTTGAGCTTGGCTTGGCTGGTGCGGCCTGGAAAGGTGCTCGTTCATGCGGGAGTTCACTCGGAGGGGCAGCGGATTCGTGATCCTCCGCCAGTCGCAACCACTCTGTCCACAAGCGATTGAAGCGCGCCTTGCCTCACTGCTTGCCCCAAGGGCCGCGCTGAGCAGGAGTCACCGAGATCACGAGGCCACCGCCCCTCCTTTGGGGCACCCCTTGCGGCCGTCGAATGTCGCAAAGCAGCCTCCTCCTGTCGCAAAAACGCCCTATTCAGCGACGGGGTTGAAAACGATATACAAGGGGACGCGACGCGACTTGTCGCCCCGTTGTCTCCTAGCCGGTCCCTCGGAGGATCGTACTATTCTCGCATGCTGAAGCCGAAACACGGAACTCGACTGGGCAGGTACTACCTGGGGGACTCAACAGAGCTCCTCCGCGGCGCACTCGGACGGGGATTGCGGGGCAAAGTGCAACTCATTCTGACATCCCCGCCGTATCCACTCAATCGCAAGAAGAGTTACGGAAACCTCAACGGGCCGGCATACAAGACGTGGTTCGTCGGCTTAGCGCCGTTGTTCGCGGAGCTACTGCGCCCAGATGGTTCGATCGTAATCGAATTGGGGAACGCCTGGCTTCCTGGCCGCCCCGTTCAGTCTCTTCTGCATCTTGAATCGCTCCTAGGGTTTGTCCGTGCACGAGATGCTGATCTTCGTCTGTGCCAGCAATTCATCTGTTTCAATCCTTCCCGGCTACCATCACCGGCGGCGTGGGTGACCGTATCACGCCTTCGAGCTACCGACAGCTTTACGCACGTGTGGTGGATGGCGAAGAGCGATTTCCCTAAGGCCGACAATCGCCGAGTCTTGCGGCCGTACAGCGACGAGATGCTCGGCCTCTTGAAAAGAGGGCACTACAACAACGGACGCCGACCGTCGCAACATGGGATCAGCAAGAAGGGTTTCCTCAGGAACAATGGGGGAAGCATCGTGCAAAATGTTCTTGAAATTGAGGCAATCAATCCTGACCGGCCGCCACGCTTGCCAAACGCCTTTACAATGGCGAACACAACGTCCAATGACTTTTTCTTCCGGGAGTGCCGGGCTCGACAGATAGATCCTCACCCGGCGCGAATGCCGGCCGGCCTGGCATCGTTCTTCGTGGACTTTCTTACGGACCCGGGCGACTTGGTTCTGGACCCGTTTGCGGGGAGCAACACAACGGGGTTCGTGGCTGAACTTGCCGGCCGTCGTTGGGTCGCCGTCGAACGCGACAAGGCATATGTCGAGCAATCGCGAATCCGGTTCAAGGATCCAACGCTCAAGCGCAAGCGGAAACGACCGACGCGATCCGCGAGGGCGTCATGACGACGATCGGATTCGTTGACGCTATCGCCAAACTGGCGAAGGTTGACCTGTTCGCACGCGATCCGAAGAGCGGAGCGGTCACGAGCGGGTTGTTTGTTGGCCGACCGTTCTATCTCGACTATGACAAGGCCAGTATCCTGGTGGCCGACTCGTGGAAGAACACGGCGGGCGGATTGCCGCAAGGCGCCTTCTTGTTGGCGTATTACGAGAATGAAGCGGATGTGTCCGAAGCAGTTCTCCTTCGTGTGTTGGGGCCGACGCCCCTGCCGACTGACCGCGACGTCATCAGCTCGATGGTCGAGTACTACAAAGACGATCTCAAGACCACCGGTAAGGACAACCAGCTCGACCAGTACACTCGCTACGAATTCAGCTTCTCGGGACTCCAATGCCGGGTGCTGGGCACGTTCTATCGCGATAAGGACACCAAACCCCGGTTTGGAGCCGACCTCGAGAACTTCTACAGCTCGCACAACTACAGAGTTGTTAAGCCCAACCCGACTGTGTTGGAGTACATCGTCAACTTCCGAGAGGGAGCCGACCTAGCCGGCAAGGCCAATGACATCCGAATCGGGCGCGTCCGGTATAGCTCGAGTCGTCGCTTCCAATCCAAGGAAGTCGAGGTCCCGGTCTACGTGAGCCCACAAGACTTCATGGGGAAGCGCACGGCTCTTTTCGGAATGACGCGGACAGGCAAGTCGAACACGGTGAAGAAGATCATTCAAGCCACTGTTGGGATGAGCCAGAAAGCGAAAGGCGACCTAGCGATGGCAAAGGAGGGAAATCCTGACGACACCTTGCCTTTCGACAAGGACGACTTTCCGCGGTACCCGGTTGGTCAAATCATTTTCGACATCAACGGCGAATATGCCAACCCCAACCTCCAGGACGCGGGAACGGCGATCTACGAGCTTTTCAAGGACGACGTCCAGCGCTACAGCACGATTGAAAAGCCCGACTTCAAGGTGATGAAGACCAACTTCTATCGCGACATCCAAGCAGGGTTCGAGCTCGTGCGGTCTCACCTCGAGAACGAAGCGGGCGACTACGTCGCGAGTTTTCGGTCTGTCGAGTTCTCAGAGCCCGAGGACAAAGGCGACCAGTCCGCAACCACCCGCTACGATCGCAAGGTCGCGGCATACCTTTGCTGTTTGTGGCGTGCGGGCTTCCCTGCTCCGAAGGGATTCAAGGTCAAGTTCGCCGGTAACAAAGACCTGAACAGCCTTGTGCAAGAAGAAGGCAAGATTGACCCAAGCAAGAGCATCAGTCTGGAGGAGGCAACGAACTGGTTCAAGGCTGTCTGGGACAAGTACGACGAAGACCCATTCTTTGCCAAGTACCGTCGGGAGAAGGGTCACGATTGGGCTGACGAAGACCTCCAGGCGATCCTCAAATTCCTGACACGGAAGAGAAAGCCAGGTGGTGCGCCCGATGCGAGCGGGTTCCTGAAATTGCGGGACCTGATCGGGTTGCATACGGATACCGTCGACAAACCGTTCTCCAGTGAGATTCTTGCCCACCTCCGCACCGGCAAGATCGTCATCGTCGACCTCTCACAGGGAGTTCCTGAGATTCAGCGTCTGTACTCGGAGCGGATCTGCAGGCAAATCTTTGCTGACGGGATGGGTCGCTTTGTCGAGAACCGGCCGAACAATTTCGTCCAGTTCTACTTCGAAGAGGCGCACAACCTCTTCCCGAAGAAGGACGACAAGGATCTCAGCCAGATCTACAACCGGCTGGCCAAGGAGGGGGCCAAGCTAAACGTCGGGCTGATCTATGCCACTCAAGAAGTCAGTTCCATCAGCGCGAACATCCTCAAGAACACTCAGAACTGGTTTATCTCTCATCTGAACAACGAAGACGAGACAAAAGAGGTGAAGAAGTACTACGACTTCGGCGACTTTACCGAGGGGCTTGTCCGTTTCAGCGCGAGCAGCGACAGGGGCTTCGTCCGAATGAAAACATACTCGAATCCCTTTGTCGTTCCTGTTCAAGTCGACCGCTTTCCGAAGAATCTCCAGGAGTAACGATGGGCTATTCACGTCGGTTGGGTCGGCGGCCCATGGAACAGGCCAGTAAGAGCAGTCACCACAACGTCATTAACGATGGCGAGGTCCAGAGATTCCTCAGCAAGTGCGCCCTCCCTCGCTCCGCCGCAGACGTTGCGCTGAACCAGCACGTGTTGCTGGACTACGAGCCCGTTCTCGCTAACCCGGTTGGCCACATTGTCGCGGTGGACTCGGGCTTCCAGGAAGTGCCGGTGCAGAAGAACTTCCCGTCATCGACGCTGTGCTTTTTCCAGTTCGGCGCGCTCATGTTTAGTGTCGCTGACCTCGAAGGCCTGAAGCAGAGCCCGTTTATCGACCCCGAGGACATGGCGAAACTCAAGCGAATCGAGCGGTTGAAGCTCACGTTACCTATTCGGAACATCGCGCTGAAGGATCAGCCAACGCTGACGGCGTCGGTCAGGGCCACTCTGTATGACTTCTTCGCACGAGTCCGAGACAAGACGAGCATGCTTGAAACACTGCGGTGGTTCTTGTTCGAGGAGTATCTGCTCGCCGAAGATGAATACAACCTTGCGAGCTGCCCCGAGTGTGAGACGAGCAACATCACGGTCCATCGTGATGAAGTGACCAAGGAGGGCCGGTTTCTATGCGCCAAGTGTAAAGCGTCTCTTTACTTGACGGATGTCTTTCGGCTCCACGAAACCATCGACGACACGGTGGGCGCCGGTGGGATTCTGGGCTACGTGACCACGCTGCTAGAGCAATTCGTCATGGTGCACTTCCTTCGACTCATACTCGAACAGCGGCCGGCGCTGCTCAACGAAGTCTTCTTCATTAGAGATGGCCCGCTCGCGTTCTTCGGCCAGACAGCCAACATGTACAAGAAGATGCGTGCTCTGGTCCGGTACCTTTTCGACCAGCACAACCTCTACATGGCAGGGCTCGAAAAGAGTGGCGCGTTTGTCGAGCACGCCGCTGAAGTCTCAACTGCCATGAAGGACGGCCAGGTCCTCATTCTCGACAATGACTACATCTACAAGTACATCATCCCTGGAAAAGCAGACCCAGCAAACCCGTACGGGCGAACTACGTATTACGGGGCGAAGCTCATCTTCAAGACCCGGCACGCCGGAGTCCACGTGGTAACGGTCCCAACCACGGAACCGCTTGCGAATCCGAAAGCGCTGGATCTTCGGAATCTTGCGGTTATCCTCACGAACATTGAGAAGCTCCGTTGTGACATGTACGACGATGCACTGATTCCGGTGGCCCTGGTCAACAAGCTTGTCTCGCTTGCCAATCACCCTAGCTCAAAGATCCTGCAGCGGTTCGCGATCGAGTCCGTTGGCCATTGAAATGACCGCTGGAATCGCGCTTTCGCCCGAACAGGAACGGGTCATTGCCTATCGCGGCGGTAATCTTCACGTCATCGCCTGCGGGGTCAGGCAAGACCGAGTCCATTTCCCGGCCCCTCATGCCGGCAGTGAGGGCGTTGGCCGCGTCCGACACAGGCCGACGAGGTCGCACGATTCGCAGGCATGCTTGTTCCACGTCTCAAAGCGCGGAAGCTGGTTTGAGCGCAGGGCCTCTCCGGCGTCCCGGATTTTGTCCCGGACTGCAGTCAGCAGCGGAGCGTCCACCGGCTCGCGCGTCGTCCTGCCCTTCTCGTCGAGATTCAGCACCTCTATCAGGTCCGCGGATTTCCCGGTGAGTTCCTGGTATCCCACCGCGTACACGTGGAGTTGGTCGCGGGTGACGTCTTCGGCCTGAGCGCGATCCGTGGACTTGAAATCGACGATCGCGACCTCTCCGGTGTCCAGCCGTCGAATGAGATCGATGCGGCCGTCGACGGTGATGCCCGGGGCGATATGCACCTGGATTCGCTTTTCCGAGAATTCCGTGTTGGCAATCTCCTCGCCGTGAGTGTCGAAGTAACGTTCGATTGCCTTTATGCCAGCGTTCCTCAGTTGCTCACGAAGCGCAGAGTACGCAAACGGCACATTCAAGTGACGGTCGATGAGCGTCGCGGCCGAGGCTTTCGTGACGATGTCACCTTCGAGTGCCCGCTTGTGAATCTCTGACAAGGTGTCGTGCAGCGTCTTGCCGTAGCCTAGCGCCTCGTGAATCGGAGCATTGAACCCGTAAAGGAACCGCAACTTGAATTCGTATGAACACAGGAACAGGTGCTTTAGCTCTGAGAAGGAGAGCGTGACCTGAGGGGTCGCCTGCACTGGCTGCGGCGTAAGTCTCGCCTGATTGATCGGCGCGGGGGCCGTCGACACCCACTGCTGTGCGGCGACGTGGTTGAAGAAGTCCGACCGAGTCCGCTGCTGCTGGTTGTCTGCCACCGGCGCGAAGGTAACATAGAGGTACTTCTGGGCGCGGGTGACGGCGACGTACAAGAGCCGCGTCTCGTCCTCGAGTGAACCGCGATACCGGCCCGGGTCGTCGATGGCGTCGTCGGGGATCACGTGGCGCAATGTCACACCGCCCATAACGCGTGACGGGAAGCGATTCTTGCGCATCGCCGGAAGGAACACTGCGGGCCACTGCAGTCCCTTTGATTGGTGTACCGTCGCGATTGTCACGGCATCAGGGGTCGCATACCCGACGTCCGCGTCCGCGTCCGCGTAATAACCGGGGGCCTGGTGCTCGAGCCACTTGGCGAAGCCCTCGTACTTCGCCTTAGGTTCGGTGGTGAAGTGGATCTGCTCGTAGTCCGAGATGACCTGGCTGAACTTGCCGAGCTGGTAGAACACGAGTTCACCCCGGCTGGCCTCGCCAGGCAGCGCGTCCTCCCGCATTTCGAGCGCTTCGAGGAAATCGAGATAAAGACGCTGGATGTTATATACGGCGTGCCGCCTGTGCGCGGCGAAGTCTCGACCGGTCTCCAGCACCTTCAAGGCCCTCGCCCAGTTGGCGCCGGGCGGGATCAGCGCGGCGCCGTCCCAGAGAGCCTTCAACGCGCCGGCGTCGATCTCGCTGACCATGAATCGAAAGATCCCGACGACCGCCTGGATCTCCGGGCTGTCGAACAACCGGTTTAATCCCTTTACGATGAAAGGGATACCGCGGCGCCGAAGCTCAGCTACGACGGGCTCGGAGTCCTTCGCAACAGACCGAAACAGAACAGCACAGTCAGACCACGAGAGACCGCGCGAATCCGATCCGGGGCCGTCACGGAACTGCACTGCACGAAGATGCTCGATGCGGTCGACGATCCACGCCGCCTCCGCGCCCGGGTCGTCGAACGTCAGGGCGAGCAGGTCGCCGCGTTCCCATGTCTGGTGACCCGCGGCGACCATCGCCTTCTGCAGTCTCTGGCCGGCGGGTATGCGCTCGGCGATGGATCGGCCGAGCTCGACCACGCCTTTGCTCGACCGAAAGTTGTCGTCCAGGACGATCTGCTTGACGCCGGAATACCGACCGGAGAATGTTACAATGTTCGACACCTGGCTACCGCGCCACTGGTAGATTGTCTGATCATCGTCACCGACGACGCAAAGGTTCGCGCCAAACTTCACGAGGCCGCGGACGAGTCGCTCCTGCAGGGGATTGACGTCCTGATACTCGTCGACCACGACGTAGCGGATGTCGTTCCTGATGTGATCTTGGACGCGCACGAAGTCGTCGTCCTCGAACGGGTCGCCCTCGAGGTAGTCGACGGCGCTGCGGATGATCTGCGTGTAGTCGAAGTGCGCGTTGTGGCGTAGGAGGGTCATGTACTTCTCGAACGACTCGATCACGCCGGCTGGCACCTGATCGAGCGCGATCTTGTCCTCCCGCAGCACGCTCAGCACCTGCTGGTATAGCCCTGAGTCGAGGTAGCGCCTCAGCACGCCGTTCTTCGCAGTCGTCGGGCAGCTCGTCAGCCCCGACTTCGCGCTGTAGCGGTCCACGAATAGCCGCGCCGTGATGTCGGTCAGCACAGAGAACTTGAACTTGTCGGGTACCAGGCGCTGAAGCAGATCGAGGCAGTAGCCGTGCATCGTCCCGATGTACATTTCGGCCAGACCCGTGACGTCGCCGACTTCCTGCTCTACAATTGACAGAACGCGCTCTTTCAGTTCGGCCGCCGCCTTCTCAGTGAAGGTGAAGGCGATGACCTCGCTTGGCCTCACCCCTGGCATCGCCAGGATTGCCGCAATTCGCTGGGAGATGACCTGCGTCTTGCCGGATCCGGCGCAGGCAATGATCTGCAGCGGTTGATCGAGGCACGCGATGGCGTCAGCTTGAGCGCGGGTGTAGGTCGTCATCGTGCAAGAATTTGTAGTACCATAGCTACGGGCCGTAAGAGGGGGGAATCCTGTCACGACTGAATGAACTACTGCGCGAGCTACGGAATCGAGAGCCCGCACTTGCCAGGGATCTCGAGCGGGAGATTGCTGCCCTTGCCGACCGTCGGGCGTTCGGGCTGAACTTCGAACGGCATGTGCCAGAAGCCGTCGAGCTGCCCGGCCGGAAGGTCCGGAAGGGCGACAAGGTGCGCATCCTGCCCCCCCGCGGTCAGATGCCTAGGCAGTCGGACGAGAAACTCTGGCGGGTCACCGCTATCGAGCGCTCCGCGCGGACGGCGAACCTGGCGCCTCTTGGCGGGCCAGCTCCGGAATCAGGGGAGCCGGTAATCGAGGCGCGCGAAGCGCGTCACGAAAACAGGACGGCCGCGCTGGATGACCTCGTCGTGGTGGCCGAATTCCGCGATCCGATCTACCCAGGAATGGTCTCCACGGGAAAGGTCGAGCGCGGGCGCGACAAATCGTTCCACACCGTTATCAATGGCGAGAACTTCCATGCGCTCGAGACGCTTCTGTTCACGCATCGTGGCAGGGTCGACTGCATCTATATCGACCCGCCGTACAACAACGGCAGGAAGGACTGGAAGTACAACAACGACTATGTAGAGAGCGACGACCTCTACCGCCACTCTAAGTGGCTGGCAATGATGGAGCGACGCCTCCTGCTCGCGAAGGAGTTGATGAACCCGGCTGACTCGGTCCTCCTCGTCACGATCGACGAAAACGAGTATCAGCGCCTGGGGCTTCTTCTGGAGCAGGTGTTCCCAGAATCCAACATCTCAATGGTGTCGTCCGTCATCAACCCCGCTGGTGCGGGACGTGACGCTGATTTCTCCAGGACCGACGAGTACATCTACTTCGTTCGACTTGGAGAAGCCCGAATCCTTCCCGAGCAGAGGGACGAGGAGCGCCGACCAGTTACATGGGACACACTCCGGCGAAGCGACGTAGCATCGGCACGGGGCACAGCAAAGGGTGGTCCAGCTCAGTTCTACCCTATCTATGTCAACCTTGAGACTCATCGCATCGAGGAGATTGGAGAACCGCTACCTAGCGATGTCCCGCGCGAAAACGCCCCTGCGCTTGCAGGCTGTGTGGCTGTATTTCCCGTCCGTCCTGACGGCACAGAGATGAACTGGGGCATCACGGTGGAGCCGGCGCGAAAGCGCCTTGAGTCTGGCTACCTCCGTGTTGGGAAGCACACGGCGGGAGCGCCGCAACCGTACGCAATTTCCTATCTCACCGCCGGAATCATGGAAGACATCAGAAACGGTCGGGTTGAGATTACTGGCCGCGCCGCAGACGGATCGGTGATAGCAAGCTACGTCACCGGCCGCCTAGTAATGCCAACGACCGCGTGGAACAAGCCTTCGCACGACGCGCAACGGTATGGCACTGAGATTTTGAAGGCGCTGATGCCAGATCGCAGATTTCCTTTTCCGAAGGCTCTCTACGCTGTCGAAGACTGCCTGCGTCATGTGGTCGCTGAGAAGCGAGCAGCAACCGTGGTTGACTTCTTCTCTGGCTCAGGAACGACACTTCAAGCGGTACTGCGCCTCAACAAGCAAGATGGTGGACGACGGCGAGCCATCATGGTCACGAACAACGAGGTCGCGGCGGACGAACAAGAGTCACTCCGCGAGAAGGGCCTTCGCCCTGGGGACCCCGAGTGGGAGAAGTGTGGCATCTGCGAGTACATCACCAAGCCGCGCATTGAAGCCGCAATAACGGGCAGGACGCCGAGTGGTGAGCCGATCAAGGGCGACTACCAGTTCACCGACGAATTCCCCATGGCCGACGGGTTCGAAGAGAACGTTGAGTTCTTCACGCTAACCTACGAAACGCCGCTCCGCGTCGCGTCGAACCGCGAGTTCACCAGAATCGCGCCGTTGCTTTGGCTCCGTGCCGGCTCGTGCGGCCGGCGCATCGAAGACATCTCGAAAGGGTGGGATGTCGCGGACGCCTACGCCGTGCTCGCCGACCTGGACCGCACCGAAGACTTTCTCCAGGCCATCGCCGCAAACGACGCCGTCTCTATCGCGTTTATCGTGACCGACGAGGAGCGCCTATTCGAGTCGGTCGCGCAGAACCTGCCCGACCGCGTCGAACCCGTGCGGCTCTACGAGGCGTACCTGCGCAACTTCGAAATCGAGTCCGGGCGAGGGTCGCTTTGAAGTTCACCCTGAAGGACTACCAGGAGCAGGCGGTCGACGACGTCTTGGCCAACCTGAAGCGGGCGCGCGACAACTTCAAGGACCCTGACAGGCGCGAGATCTCGTCGTTTTCCCTGACGGCCACCACCGGAGCAGGGAAGACGGTCATGGCCGCGGCCGCAATCGAAGCGCTGTTCTGGGGCAACGACGCGTTCAACTTCGATCCGGATCCTGGCGCGGTAGTGCTTTGGTTCTCCGATGATCCGAATTTGAACAAGCAGACATTCAACCGGCTTCGGCAAGCTTCCGAGAAGTTCACCTATTCGAATCTCGTTCACATCGAACCACCGTTTGCCAAACCGCGCCTCGATCCCAGCAGAGTCTACTTCCTGAATACTCAGAAGCTCACGAAGAGTTCGCTCCTGACGCGCGGCCATGTCGAGGCCGTGCCGGGGGGGCAAGAAGACCTCCCCGGCATTCCGGGGACAGCGCCGGACATGCAGGGTTGGACGATATGGGAAACGCTCGCCAACACTATCGCGTCCGATGAGCTCACACTGTACTTGGTGCTGGATGAGGCTCACCGGGGCTTCAATACCAGGAGCACATCGGACAAGCAGACCATTGTGCGTCGGCTCGTCAACGGCACCAAGGCGCGTCCGCCAATTCCGATCGTGTGGGGCATTTCAGCCACCATCGCCCATTTCGAGGCTGCGATGCAGGAGGCCGAGGCGACGCGCAGCCGGCGCGCCCTGCCGCCTGTCGTCGTCGATCCGGCCCGGGTGCAGGAGTCCGGGTTGGTCAAGGACACTCTTGTACTCGACATCCCCAACGAGGCCGGCAACTTCGATTCTGTTCTCGTGCGTCGCGCTGCGCGCAAACTCAAGGACTCAACTGATCGGTGGGCTCAATACGCGCGCACGGAAGGCCTGACGGAGACTGTTCAGCCGCTCATGGTGTTGCAGACACCCAATACGCCAAATCCCGAGGAAGTAGGAATCGCGCTCGACACCGTCTTCGCAGAGTACCCGGAACTGCGCGCATCGTCGGTCCGGCACGTCCTCGGCGATCACTCCACGCAGAGGTTCGGCGCGTGGGAGGTCGAGTGGATCGAGCCGCAACTCGTACAGGACGCGTCGTACGTGCGTGTCCTCGTTGCCAAGGATGCTATTTCGACCGGTTGGGACTGCCCGCGCGCAGAGGTCCTCGTGTCGTTTCGACCGGCGAGGGACCACACTCATATCACACAGCTGCTGGGGCGGATGGTGCGCAATCCGCTCGCCCGTCGCATACCCGGGGACGAGCGACTGAACGCCGTAGACTGCATCCTGCCGTTCTTCAACCGTACCACCGCCGTGCAGGTAGTCAGGTTCCTTACCGGCGAGCTGGACACCATGCCGGGTGGTGAAAAGAAGGCGGTCATCGACGGCAAGGAGCTGCTGCCCAACCCCAACATGCCGCCCGAGGTGTGGGCCCTGTGGGCGGCGCTTCCAACGCAGACGCTTCCGCAACGGGGGGCTAAGCCGGTGAAACGGTTGGTTGCGCTGGCGCAGGCGCTGTCGGCCGACGTGGTGGCGACTGGCGCGCTTCGCAAAGTCGAGGAGGAGCTGCACCGCATCCTCGACGCGTACGCTACGCGCTACTCCGACAAGCTCGACGGGGCCATCCAGGAAGTGTGGGCCGTTCACGTTCAGGAGATCGCGGGGCGCTTTGGCAAGACCGGATTGACGTACGCCGAGTTTGTCGAACGCGCCGACGACCGCGCCATCCGGACCGGCTTCGAGGCGGCAAAGAAGGCCTTCGGGGCTGATATTGCGCAATCCTACGTGAACCACCTCGCCGGCCCTGACAACGAAAACGGCGACGACGGGTTGCGCGAAGCGTATGTCCGCGCAGCGGCGCTTGCCACGGTCAAGGAGTTGCGCGATAAAGTCGACGTTGAAGCGCTCGAACTGACCGAGCGACTTTTTGCGCAGCACCGCGTCGCCCTCAAGGAACTGCCCGACATCCGCCAGCAGGAATACGAGAACATCCGGGCGATGGCGACCGAACCTCAGAAGGGCGTGCTGCGCCCTCCGCGAACTCGGATCGAGGGGTTCTCCGTCGAAGAGGACGGCCAGATTGTGGCCGCGCCGCTAGCGCCACTCCACCTGATGTCCGACGAGAACGGTCAGTTTCCGCTCACCTCTCTCAACAGTTGGGAGCGCGAGATCGTACCGCAACCCCTCGCGCGCCGCAGTTGATTCACTCGGCATTGCCTACCGTGATGACAGCACTGGTAACTGGCGATCGATGCACCCTGACTGCGTGTTCTTTCACGAGATCCAGGGCAAGTTCGTCGCCTCGATTCTCGACCCGCACGGATACCATCTCGACGACGCACTCATGAAATTGAAGGCCCTGGCGGCCTTCGCCGCGACCTATGGTGATGCCTTCCACCGCATCGAGGCGTTGGCGGAGGTGGACGGCCGCATGAAAGTCATCGACATGAAGACCTATGGGCGGAGGGCTGTCGCTGTCCGAGAGGAGACTGCCGAGTACATGTATCGATCGAATATTGCCGTCGACTACAATCCCGACAAAGCACGGTGATCGCGTCTTCCGGCGTGTCGGGGACGTCGCGCGCCGAGAGATCGGGGCAACACGATCGAGGAGGCGCGGTCAGGCATGCTTCTGGGGTGGTCCGGCGTGGTCAGGCGTTCGACGCGTCCGGTCGCAGAAGGCGCGAACCGGGAGAAGCGCGCCGCGTCGCGCGAGGGTGATTTGCTGGCGGCCTAACGGATCGCGGTTAGTTGGTATGAAGTAGGGACTGAGCATACCAATCAGAGCGTGGTCTCGGGGCGCAAGGTTCAACCGGAGCGATCCGGGGTGTCTACGCGCCGCTTTAAACGCAGCCGAGAGATCATGGCCGAGCCGACGAAGGCGCTTCTCATTAGACCCTGCGCAGACGAGTATGGCCTTGACCATGAGCTCAAGGCCATGCCCGTATAAGTAGAGGGCAACCTTGTGTGGAGCCCGTCCGCCGGCAGCGGCTACGTCAGCAGCCCCAACGACCTCCGCCGCCAAGCGCATGAGCCCAACCGCCCGTGACCTGGGAACGAGGTCCCGGTGAACCGACGAACCACGCCGGAGTGGATTGGCCACTTGGGGACGACTCTGCCTGACGCGTTCCGTTCAACCTGATGCGCCCGCACCGGTCGGCGCTACGGACCTTACAGATGAGCACGATGTCAGGTGGGGCACAAGCCCAAAGTCTGGCGAGCCCGGGCAGCACTGCTTCAGCCATTCGTTGGCAACACTCACAGTTTGGCAACGTCGATTCTGTAGCCCCGTGCGACCATAGTCTTGGCAAGTATGACGCCAGCCTCCTTGGCTACATCGTCCTTGAAGGGGACGTAGATCAGTCCTTGGATGTCTGACGGTCGCTCCATCCCTTCTTGGGACTTCAGGAGGATAGCGACATTCTGGCGTCCAAGCTGCGAAAGCAGCATTCCGAGCTCTAAGACGACGTTTTGGCGTGCTCTATATGCCTTCTCGTCAGGCCGCCCGACCCTGTGCCCCTCATCGTCCGGAGTTGCCAAGACGACGCCGAAGTCAGCATCGGCGATGGCCCCCTCGAGCTTCTCGATAACCGTTTGCCCTTCGGTTGGAAGCTGATCTAGGATAAGTGGCTCAAGGCCCCAACGTCGCAGCATCGCTTCAAGTTGATCGCGGCACGTCTGGTCGTGTCCGTAGACGACGAAGACTTTGCGTTTGACGGCGTACTTGGCGGCGGGCTCCGCAACTCCAGCAGCCCCGGCGGCCAGCGCTGCTTTCACTGCGTCTTGGTTCTTTCCTTGAACGTTGACGTTGCCGTTGTCGAAAACGTTGACGATGGCCTTGTTGTCAAGACGCAACAGTTTTACCCTACTTGGCTGCGCCCACACCTGAAGCGCTGGGTAGGGGCGCGCTATCCTTTGGCGCGACGCTTACGACGACGCTGAAAGTACTTCGTGCCGGCCTCGTAGTCGCGGATGCTTCCCGCCGAGATGGTCACTCGCTTCTTGCGCTGGTTGAACTCAAGCAGAGGCCCAGCTGCTCGGATTAACAGGGTCTCTACTTCGCGCTCGTGACCCTTGTCAGGGACAACGTAGAATGAATAGTAGTACAGGACGAGCGGGTTCTTCCTCCTATGTTGCCTTAGACGAGCGAATATCCTTCCCCTCCCGACATACCGAGCGGTGCCCATCGAATCGTGTGCGACGTAGACGCCGGTTCGGGTCCAGCCACGCTGCTTCATGACCTTCTCGACCGCCTTGAGCGACTCGAAAGGCAGCTTCTCGGCGACGACGGAGAAGAGGCTTGTCTTGGGGCGACCCGGCCGCCTGCGAAGCTCGCCACGCCAAACCCGCCAATGCTCGTTGGCCCAAACGTTCTTGTCGCGCGGCTTGACCTTGAACTTAGGCTTTCGTTTGGTGGCCACTGTGGGCTATCTCGAGACTGCGGCTACGCGCGGCGCCAGCTTCAGGCGCGCGTTAGGCAGCTTGGCATCGGAGCACGTCAAAAGGCTTCTTCGTCCTCGATGCGATAGGTCTGGCCGCAGTTCTCGCAGCGCACCTTGTCTACCAGGTACGTGAGGTTCTCTACTCGATGCCCCTTGGGACAGATTCCGTAGAATGACATCATCGGCGTAGCTTGCCCGGACTCGCGCGCTCGAAAGCCCGTTCCCTCAATCCTTGTGATCGTATCAGGCTGATGATCGATAACTCGGACCGCTGGCATATCAAGCACAACGCCCACTGCGCTTTCGCCAAGAACGCGCACCATGCCTTCTTGGGTGATCGCCTCGACAGGGTACCAGTGCCCGCGCTTGAGCCCGCCTCTTTCTGGCGGCCCGCCCTTTAGCTGAGCCCATTGTGTCATGGAGTTCCTGTCGGTTCAAGAGAGCCTGACAAGCTGCCTAACGGACCGCGCTTAAGCTGCGGGCGAAATGCCTGCTGGCACAAGGAGGCAGATCGGGTGATCGAATCGGCCGGTGAGGTAACGCAATCCTTCCCTAGGTGGGTACGCCCGTCAGTTTGAAGCGTTGGTTAGGCGGCGCGGATCATGGGAATCGAAGAAGGAGGCGCAAACGGGCAAGACGGCCGAGCCGAGAGTACCACTGATCCCTGGTGACCTCTGGGACGGCCCCAATCCCGTTGTCAATCATCGTGGCCACATCGTCTCCGTCGTCTGGATCGTAGGCGATATGGCCACCGTCCTTGAACGTTTCCCGCGCTTGAAACACACCTTGGGGTATGAAGCCTTTTGCCCCGCTCGGGCCACCCCTGACAATTGCAGCTCCTTGGACGATCCGGTCGAACGGGCGAACGACAGCCACGGGGGGATCGGCGAGGGTGCCCCGCGTTATAAGGGTATCCCAACTGTAGTTTCTTCGAACGACGCTTCCAACAAGAAGCAAGCCGGTCACGCATACGTGGGGCAGATGTTGTTCCAATGCGCGGACCGTAGCGATGGTTCCGAAGCTGTGGGCGAGTATGAACAGCTTTCGCTTCGCGGCACGGAGAAAATCTCGCTCAAAGAGATCAAGCCTGTCGCGGATGTGAGACACAACCAAGTCTTGGATGACCGGTGTCAGCTCTTTGAACGGTAGCACACGTCCAAAGTAGATGTTCTCGACGAGGAGGCCCGGCAGCCTCTGCTTGCAATAGCGACTTACGTTGCCGAGCCCGGTGTTGTCGGAATTGATACCGTGGACTGTTACGAGAGCACGATCCTGATATGGTCCTGGGGGCAAGGGAAGCGTAGTTGCCATCGGGGTCGACTAGGGGTCGTGAGACCATTCAGCGGTGGGTGGGCCAGCGGATCTCACGGTAATGTCTAGTTCTGACTGAAGCAGATCCTTCAAGAAAAGCACGCGCTGCGAGCGGCGATATTCGCGATAGGCCAAATAAGCAATAATGGCAGAGGCTATGGTCAATGCTCCTGCGATGCCTATTCCGACCAGGGGCGCGAGGGCTCGCAATAAACCTGAGAGAGTCCCGACTATACCTGCTACGAAGCCAGCGATCACTCCCACCAAGGCGCTCCGCTCGACCACAAGCAGCCGACGCAAGTAGCCAGAGTATTCATCCAGGGCCGTCAGAGTGGACTCCAGCAGCGATTCTCGCTCCCCGACGGTGGTCGCCGACACTTGTCTCGTCGAGATCTTACGCAACTGCTGATCAATCTCGGGAGTGGTGGTTACCCGCGAGACAGCTGGATGACGTGAAGATTCGTCAGACTGCGCGGAGAAAGACGTTGAGGTCATGAGTATGAAGATTGAGGTAGGGTCTTTGAAACCGCAAGGCTTAGGCGCCCCATTGCTGTCAAGCAGTGGGGCGCCTTTCGCAACGGGCACGACTCTAGAGTCGAGGGGCGCCTTTGATCCCCAGCCTCTCCGCAAGCCACCTCGCGCTGGCCCGTGTTTCTTCGCCCACCACCGCCGTCCTTTGCCGGACCACCAGTCGCCCTCCGTTCGGCTTCCTCGGCAAATCACCCGCCCGGAAGAACACGTGCTTCCCTTTCTTGTGTCCCCGCAGCCTGCCCTCTTTGTACTGACGCAGCAGCTGTGCTCGGCTGTAACCTGTCATCGCAGCAGCTTGGTTTGTATTCAGCACCGCCTCGTCGTGCGAGGTCAGCACGTTCTCGAAGTCCGCGATGAACTCTTCGCACATCTTCGCACCACTCACCAACGCACCGAGCTTCTCCCACTCGGCGCGCCGAGCGGCCCACTTGGCGTGAAACTCTTCGCGTGTCATCGGCCACCTCCATTGCTGATGGTTGAGAAGTGACCTGGGTCGAACAAACTAGAAACCAACTCTGACATCCAGCGCGTCGACTCACAACAGACGGACGACACGATCTCGCGGTTCGTGTTCGTTTTGTAAGTCGCTCCAGCGTAGCGTCTTTGGCGCTCTGGAGCTATCGGTTGTCAAGGGGGGCGGTCAAGTAGGACAACAGATTACAACGCTGACTCCTCCGCTAGTGTGTCGCTTAGTGTGCCTACTAGGCGGCCACCTCCGGATTCTAACCGGGCGGGCGGTGCTGCGAGCGAACTGCCCCCATATTTTGCGCCATGTGGGTCGCCCAAGGCACGCGCTGCCCCCGTTGCAAGAGAAAGGTCGCAGGGTTTAGAGGGCTCTTCTCGTGTGCGCGGTGTGCACGACGTATCTGCGCGCAATGCTTGGGCGCCGCGCGGGACTTCGATGTTCCCCCATTCAGGGAATACCTGTGTCCGGACTGCAAGAAACCCAGTCATAGGGGACAACAGGAGCTTCTTGAAAGGATCCGAGCAGACCGTCACCGATCCCCTCTCGGACCGTTGTACAAAGAACTGAATGGCAAGTTCTTCGATGGTCGCCTGCCCAACTTTCGAGCAGTAAGAACCTCTCCTTGGGAACGGCTCCCCAGGGATGCCTCAGCGTGGTGCTACCCAGATTCCGCCACTATTGCGGTGCGGTACAATCTGGACCGAGGTTTGCAGGCGACTCTCCTGCACCAGATGTGCCACATCCCCGATACTGCTGCCGAGAGCCCGAGCCACGGACCGCTGTTTCAAGAGCGGCTCGCACGGCTAATGCGACAGTTGCCCCCCCGACTTCGAAGAGCTGTAGAGAAGGATGTTGAGCGAAACGCTGACGACTACTTCACTCCTGCTGAGAGGATTTCACGAGCACTCGAGATCGTAACGAAGTTTGCTCGGCGGGTCTGCATATATCGCCGGCTGGTCGCGACGCCGGGCCCTCAGTCTTACCCGCTTCAGCTGAAGAGATTAGAGGAGAAAACTTGGGAGAGGTGCCGGCAATCGGCGGTGGACGCGATATCCCCCACTACGACGGAGGCGCAGCAGGTCTTACTAACACGTTTGATGGGCTTCACAAGGCACGCCTTCTGCGAATGGGCCGTCCAGATCTCGGAAGACGAAATGCAAGTCCGTGGAGTGCTTGATGATTTGCATAGACGACTTCACAGTTGGCTGCATGCGTCGCCTCCCCGCTTAGTGAAGCTCATCGCGCTGAGAGACATTCGCGACAACACCGATCAATACCGACTTCAAGCTTTGACCGAACCCCTCTCCCTATGGACTCATAATTACGCCGCTTGGGTACTCCTGGAGAGCGAACGTCAGATGGGAGAATTACTCATCAGGAGATGCGATGACAGCCTCGAGCAGGCACAGAGGGATGGAAAGCTCGACCTGAGTCAGTCTGATGCCGCGCGATTGCAACTAATTTCGAAGAGTCTCACGCGGGACATGCTCGAAGAGATACGGGAGCGTGCGCTCGAGGAAGGCGAGCTGCTCGACCTGCCTCTCGCTCTGGAGCTTAGTGCTCACAGGTAGGCCTTCGTGACAGGGAAGATCCCGCGGCACGAGCACGACCGGGTGCGGAAGGATCTGCTCGATTACTGTGAGCGGGATACGTGGGCGATGGTCAAGTTGCTAGAGAAGCTCGAAACGCTTGCAAGAACATGACTCTGATGCGGGCTGCAGGTTAGGTTCTAAGAGCGTGGATAGCCGGCCCAAACCGTCTGCGTTCGATATTATCCGCTCACTCGACAAGCGGCTTAGGGAGTACCGAGACGTCGGGTGGGTCTACATCATGCGCAGCCCCGCCTTTCGAGAGCCATTGCTGAAAATTGGCAAGTCCCGCCGCCCTCCGCCGCACCGCGCCGAAGAGTTGGGCACCGCCACCGCAGTTCCTGAGGGGTTCCAGGTGGTCTACTTCGTACACGGGTCCAACCATCACGAAGCCGAGGCTCACGTCCACACCTGGCTGGCGGCCCTATCGAAAAAGTCAGGGGAAGGAGTTCTTCAGCGTCCCGCTGGCGCACGCGATTGAGGCGCTGGACCGGGTTGCAGATCATTACCCAGTGGTCGTAGGCCGAGGCAAGCGTGCGTATGTTTTGCCGCAGATGTCCACCGCGATCACGGTGAGGTGTTCACAATGTGGGCTTGAGAATAGAGTTCGGCGCCTGGCGGTGACAGTCGTGGTGCGGTGTCGGAGCTGCGCTACGGCGCTTGACATCTCGGGGCTTGAGTAGGTCGTGTTGAGACTTGACGCCGCCCCTCCTGATCGTAAAGAGGAATGAATCGGTGCCGAGACCTCCGGCGCTTGGTAGGAAGGAATGGCGGAGGAGCCTTTTCCAACCCGCGGTTTGGAACACCGAGCCCTATGCTCGTCACACGACAATGACCGCGGGGGCCTGTCGGACCTCAGGGGACCCATCCCGGCACCTCTGAGACAAAGTCAGTGATCCGTCCGAACGGGATCGACGCGTTGTGGAAATCCGCCCGAGTGTATTCCCAGCCTTTCACCGGGCTGAAGAACACGTCCAGCCCATAGCCCTTTCCATCAAGGGCCCACTCGTCATACGGAGTACCGTACGGCGGATAGACATTGTAGTAGCACCAGTGGCCCGGTACACAACCGTAATGCAACTGGTGCAGCCAATCATAACGATGCGAGATCCCTTGACGGCCATAGAGACCGAACCATTCGTCCCACAGGGGTTCCGGCACTACGAGGATATTCCACCTTCTTATCGAGAAAGCATTCGCTGAGGTCTGGCAGATGAAGTCCCATCCGTAGTCACCGATGCTGTACGCTGCCGCCCGCATCCGATAATAGTGCCCGCTCGGTGATGGAGTCGGCTTGTAGAGCCATTGCTGCGCGTCGGCATAAGAGGAGAAACTTGCTTTGGAGATTAGTTGCAGGTTATCTGAAGCGTCATACTCACCTGATGCTCCATTCCCAATCGACCATTCATCGTTAGCGAGTTGATAGACCGTGGTCTTAATAGTCTCCGCTGGTTGCCCGGTCTGTACCAGATCGTGGAGACGCGTGATTCTCGCCGTCTTCGGAAGGCCTATAGGGAAGTTGCATCCGGCTTCGCGATAGTACTTTAAGGTCAGGATATGAACGGCCTCAAGACTCCATAGGCCGGCAACCACACTTGTGTGCATCATCTGGTCGGAATACATACCGAGGTCTTTGAGGATGTCCGTGACGTCCGGAAAGGCCTGGTGGGTAGCCAGGTAGATTCGCGCTTCAGTCAAGTTCAATCCTCGTGAGGTCTCATCGACGATCGTCCTCGTTACAATTGTATCAGCTCCGTGGCACGACGCGGTAACCACGTTGTACGGCACTGCCTTTAGCGCGCGGAACCCGAGAATTGGTCGGCCTGTCGTGCCCCTATGGAACGACTGCGTCTTTGGGTCATCGTGAATGAGCATCTGCTGGAATGCCCTGCGCAGTCGAGCGCTGTCCGGTTCGACCCCAGGATGGCGCAGCACGGCGCCGTAACGGCGAACTTGGGCACTTGGCGTCGTTGAAAAGATGCGGCGCTCCGCAAGAGACTGCCGCGCAAAAAAGGAGGACGTCGCCCGGCGGTTCGATTCGACGCTTGCGGAATCACGCTTCGCCCGGTTCGACCACGCGGCGCCTGAGTCCACGGTCTCGAGGTAGAGTTTCGTCAGTCTCTGCCGGAGTGCCGGGGACAATCCGGCGCCATAGTAGGAAGCGGCCCACTCGGCGTAACGTCTGTTTTGGGCTATGACTTCGTCGGGTACGTTGCCACCCGAATCCGTGCGTTCGAATGGCTCCAGCGAGAATGTGGGCTGGTCGTCCATCGGAACACCAGCAATCAACGCGCGCATCCGGTCTGCCGTCGGTAGGTGTCGGAGAACCACACCGTCCACGATCGTATCTCGCCCAGGTTGGATGCTTAGCGCTCGTGCCCAGTAACCTGGCGGCATGAAGAGCGGACCCGTCTGTGTCAGCGCGTGGGCCGGTAGGGGCGGGGCGTTGGCCGGCATTGTGGAGTCGTCCGGCTCCTGGATCAATGCGAAGAGGGGCGGCGCTGGAATTCCGAGCAGGGCCCACGCGAGTGCGAGATTCTTGATCACGGATCTCACCTCCCATTTTTGAGCATCCGCTGGCAGCTGTCGCTGCCTCCTGCTTTGTCTCAGCCCGAAGGGCTTGAACCGGGCTAGCGGTGGCCCCCGCGCGCCGTGGCTTGATCAGCGTCGCGTCGGAGGAAAACAAAAGAACCGACCAAGCGAATAGCTCGCTCAGCCGGTTTCGCCATTAGCTCCCCTCGGGGCATAGGCGACCCGCACAACATCGCGCTCCGAGGTTCATAGCATCTGAGTCAACGTTCCAATCTTCACCGCACGTTCACAACCGCAAGGGTTCCACATTGGAACGTGCTCGCAGTCCCGGATATCACCACGCTCCGAGGTCCGCGTCGCGCGACTCCGGGTTCCAGGCTCGTCGCCTGTGGGTCCGCCTCATGCGGCTCCGGGTCCCGGGCTGACGCCTTCGGGTCCGCGGCGTGCGAGTCCAGGTACCCGGCGAGAGCTTCCAGGTCAGGGTCGTGCGCCCACTGGTTCCTGATCAAATGCCAGAGGGACTGCGGATTCCAAGTCCGGCGCTCACTGTCCGAAGTGCCCGCGCTCATCGTCGCCGTTTTGGATCAGCGGAGCTCTCCTTTTCTACTCCCTCAGCCACTCCGCCACGCCGCCATGATGCGAGCAGGTCCCCTGGCGCGTGCGGCTGAAGCTGAATGTCCCGTCCCGGCAGTGGGCTGTAGCCCCCGCGGGCGGCTTGTCATCCGCAGTCCGCGCGGGCGATGGGACCGAGTCGCCCTGGGAATTGATGTAGCCGCGCCCCTCTGACGTCGCTGCTTGCGATGCAGGGGCGCCGAGAAATTCTTCGAGCACGTAGCCGGCGAGCCGCGACACCGCGACGCTGCACCAGCCTTGGGAGCAGGCGTAGAGCCGGACGGCGGTGCCTTGAGGGAGCACCGCCAGTGCGCGCGCCGTTGGAAACGGTTTCTCCCGCAGCCGAACGGACGCAGTGGTGTAAGCGAGTGTGTCTTGAGACGAGAGCGG
>WNGI01000589.1_pt1 | contig 30515 bp, 31 predicted proteins | sample 5400621 | NCBI WGS metagenome assembly WNGI01 (sample SAMN13153374, study PRJNA577476) | soil metagenome | isolation source: 20 cm soil or saprolite under Garry oak tree replicate 1 | place: USA:California | collected 2016-06-15
CGGTTTCGCCGCTGGCGGGAAGCGCCGGCCGCGTCGAGTCCAGCGCTTCAAAGCCGGCCTTCAGGTCCTGGTCGATCGAATGGTTCTGGCGCACCACGTTCACGTCGCCCATGTCGGCGTTGTCAGGCAGCCACGGCGGGTCGTCGTGTGCGATCCACACGGCGATGGAAGGGTGGTTTCGCAGCAGCTCGACCATCTCGGCCTGCATCTCTTTCGCAGTCGTCTCGAAGAAGCGCGCGTCATCCGCGCGGGCCTGATAGGCGTATGTGCCGAATAGGGGCAACTCCTGCAGCAGCAGCATTCCCGCCTCGTCCGCCAGCCGGTAGAAATCGCGTGGCAACACGTTGGCGACCACCCGCAGGGCATCGAGGTTCGTTTCCTTCGCCAGCCGCAGGTCTGCCGCGAACTGCTCGGCGGTGAGCTCGTCCATTCGATGCGATGGCGCGTAGCACGCGCCGCGCAGGAACATCGGGCGGTCGTTTACCGAGAGGCTCCACCGGCGCGGGCCGATGTCCCATTTGAGGTCCCTGAACCCGAACGTATCCTCCACGCGGGACGATTCCGTGCGGCTCACCTCCACTGCCATCTCGGCGCGGTAGAGAGCTGGCTCCCCGAATCGCCACGGCTCCCACCTGAGCGCGCCAGGCAGCGCCAGGCGCATGGAAATCGGGTGGTCGCCACCGCCGGCGATGCGAAACTCGCGCCTCAGCCGCAGCGGCACGCCGGCCCCCGACACCGGCGCGACCACGAGCTCCACCTCGCCGTCCATCTGCCGGCCGTCCAGGTTGCGCAGCCGCGCCTCCACCTCGAGGCGCCCGTCGCCGGCTTCAAAGCTCGGCTTCAGGCGAAGCCAGTCGATGACGATGGGGCCGACATACTCGAGCTCGACCGGCCGCCACAGTCCGAGCGGCACCTCCCACCGGTACGGCTCGCCGAGGCTCATGTAAGCCGAGGCCGGGTAGGGCCGCAGGTCGCCGTCGTTGAAGTGGCCCATTACATGGCGCTTGCGGTCGAGCTGCGGCTCCACCGGCGATTCGCAGCAGATGACGAGCTCGTTGTCGGGCTTCAGGTAGGGAGTGAGGTCGAAGCCAAAGGCCGAAAAGTGGCCGTAGTGCGATCCCAGAAGGCGACCGTTCAACCACGCATGAGTGGCGGTGAACGCGCCGCCGATCCGCAGCACGACGCGGCCCGAGTGGTCGGGTTTCGGAAACACCGTCCGGTACCAGACACTCTGTGCGCCGCTCGTCGCCGAAAGCTGGCGCGGCACGCCGACCGGCTTCCATCCGACGCCGCGGCCGAACGGCAGACGCTCGGCCTCGCCCTCACCGAGCGACTTCCAGACCGCTTCCCAACCGCTGAGCTCGCGCTTGCCGCCGGAGCGCTGCTCTAGCGGCAGCAGCAGGCAGTCGCTCACTGCGAAGTCGTGTACGCGCCATCTGCTGTGGCGCAGAGGATGACTGGCCGGCCCATCTGCGCCACGAAGATGCGCTCGCTGCCCCGCCGCACCAACGCGATGATGCTGCCCCCGAAGCCCGCGCCCATGATGCGCGCGCCCAGGCATCCATAAATCGACCAGGCCTGCTCCACGAGCGCGTCGACCTCCTTGGTCGACACCTCGAAGTCGTCGCGCAAACTGGCGTGCGACTCCTTCAGCAGCTCGCCGAGGCGGTCGAACCGGCGCTCCTCGAGCGCGCTCACGAACTCATGCACGCGCTGGATCTCGGAGTCGACGTGGCGCTTGCGCTTTTTCTTCCCCGCCTCGGCTTCGCGCCGGCGCTTGTTGTAAGGGGTGTGCGCGAGATTGCGGTGCTGGCCGGAGTCGACTACCGCGATCACGAGCTCATCCGGAAAAGGCACTGCACGATATTCGAGGGTCGCACAGTCGAGCAGCAGGACGTGTCCCTGCCTCCCGAGCGCGGAGGCGAACTGGTCCATGACGCCCACCTGCACGCCCGTCGCCTTCTGTTCGGCGCGCTGGCATGCGAGCGCTGCCTCCTTGCCGTCGATGTCAGGGGCGATCCCCGATGCAACCGAAACCAGCAGCGCCGCTGATGAGCTGAGCCCGGACCCAGGCGGAATGTCCGAGGCAACATTCACGATCTGCGGCGACGCGCCCAGCTCTTCGCCGATGGCTCGGACGTAGTCGATGCCACCGCCGATGTCGCTGTGGACTGACCATTTGTCTGATGCGATGCCTCTTGTGTCGGTGAAGCGATCGACCGCGGCGGGCAGCACCACCCCGCCGAGGTAATCGACGTGCTCGCCGATCAGGTTGACCCGGCCGGGCGCTCGCCCGTGCCAACTCGGTGACGTCGAGCTACTCAAGCGCCTTCCTCACCGCCTCGGCAGGAGTCGCAACTGACTCGAGGCCCGTGATCGGCCAGCTGTCGAGCGTCACCACCGTCCGTCCGAGGCGCTTTGCGATCGCGATCTCGCTGAGCGTCCCCCATCCGCCGCCGATGGCGATCACCGACTGTGCTGCGGTGACGATGAGGACGTTGCGAGCCTGACCCATGCCGGTGGGCAAGGCTATCGTCAGGTGCTTGTTCGCGCCGGCGCGGTGCGACTCGGGCAGGAGTCCGATGACCGTTCCACCGGCCGAGGCCGCGCCCTCACTTGCCGCTCCGCTCACGCCACCCAGGCCGCCATTGAGGACGACGGCGCCGGCCTCCGCGAGCAGCTTGCCGACCTCGTGGGCCGCGTGGAGCTGCGCGTCGCTCGCTTCGGAGGCTCCGCAAACGGCGACGTAACGGCGCGGCATCGCGTGGATGGTAAGCCCCGAGCTGCCGGCCTCGCGAGGCAGGTTCGCGCTGGGACGAGCTCAGCCGAAGGCGCCGCGAGCAGCGGACCGGAGTGCACTTGTGGTGCACGAGGACCGCAGCGCAGCGGCAACGCACCGATGAGCCGTCCCAGTAGCGAAGATGGCCGCGAGGATCGGCGGCTTGGGGCTGATACACTCTCCTCCGAAGTTCACTGCCCGAGGGGCAAAGGAGGTGAGGCGGAACCTTGGATAAACCGATTCGCGGAGCCAACCGCCTCGTTTGCCAGCCGGGAGCTCGGGAGGAAGCGGTCCTCTAGAGGTTCCCAATTCTGAATCCGGCTCCTGGAGTCGGAGGCGGAAGCCCTGCGAACGCAACAGGAAGGCCGGGATCGTCCCGGCCTTCCGCTTTTATGGGCGGCCGAGTGCTGGCCCTCGCACTACCGCAGGCGATCAGCCCACAGCCCGGTGCCGGCACTCGCCGGGTCTGGCTAGCATTCGGTGAATGTCGCAGGACTTCTCGCAGCGGCTCAACGACATGCCCGAAGGCTGGCTGCAGGCGATGGGCATCACGATCACGAAGGCCACCGCCGACGAAGTTCGCGCAGAGATGACCGTCGGGCCTGAGCACCTGCAGGGTTACGGCATCGTCCACGGCGGCGTGCACTGCGGGATCATCGAGTCGCTCGCATCCATCGGCGCCGCGCTCTACGCGCTGCCGCGCTCGCAGTCAGTGGTGGGCCTCGAGAACAACACCAGCTTCATCCGGGCGGTGCGCGCCGGAGCCACCCTACGCGCGGTGGCAACGCCCATCACCCGCGGCCGCAAGACCCAGGTGTGGGACGCGAAGGTCGAGGACGGCGACGGCCGCGTGGTCGCGACGGGACGTGTGCGACTCCTCTGCCTCGACAAGGAAGAGGCGCTGGCCGGTGAGCAGGTGCGAGGGCCGCTGCACCCGCCGGCGTAGCGACCTACGTCCCGGTCACGTAACTGAAGATGATGTCGTCGATCAGCTGCTCCACCGGTGCGAGGTCGTCCGTGTACACCTGGCCGTTGTAGGGCGACGGGAGCAGCCGGCCGGGGAGGAGCGCTTCCTGGGCTGCGTCGCGTGCAAGCGGCGCCGAGATCTTGCCCAGGTTGTGAGTGATGTCGTCGCGCGTCGTCTTCTCAGTGGTGCCGTACACGAGCGTGTTGTTGAAGGACTTGTCGTCGATCACGAAGACATTCGTGTACACCGCGGCCATCGTGCTTGCGATCGCGGCGACCAGCCGATAGTCGGTGCTGGTCCGGCCGACGTTGACCGCGGCCACTCCGCCCGGGTTGAGGTGCTGCCTCACCTGGGCGAAGAATTCCTTGGTCGTCAGGTGGAACGGGATGTACGGCTGGCGGTACGCGTCCAGCACCACCACGTCGTAGTGCCCCGCCTGGGTGGCGATCCAGTAGCGCGCGTCGGATGTGACCTCGTGCGCGCGGGCGTCGCCGAGATGGAAGTACTGGTGGCCGAGCGACAGGATCACGGGATCGATCTCGACTCCGGTGATGTCAATCGAGTCCCCGTAGGCGAGACGGTACTGGCGCGCAGTCGTGCCGCCGGCGAGACCAAGGATGGCGATCGAACGCAGATTGGCCTGTGATGGTTGCGCCGGACGGAAAGCATTCGCGACCAGCAGATAGTCCCAGTAGCCATGAGTCAGGTTGTCGGTCGAGTCGTAGACCGAGTGGATCGCCTGGCCCTCGTTGAGGATGAGCTCGGTCACCGTTCCGGACTGCACGACCTGGATGTAGTTGTAGGCGGACTCGCGCTCGGTTAGAAGCGTCCCGACCTCAGGCGGCCTGATCCCTGAAGGCAGGAATATCCAGGCGAAGATGACCGCGATGGCAAACCCCGCGTAGAAGCGCTTGCGCGGCCACATCGCCGCGACCGAGGCCAGCACGAGCACCAGCCCGAAGCCTTCGAGTGTCGGCCTCGTGCCGTAAGTCGGGATGAACCAGAACACGGGCAGGAATGTGCCGAGGATGCTGCCCGCGGTCGAAAGCGCATAAACGCGTCCTGCGGTGTTGCCACCTGACTCCACGTTCTTGAGCAGCAGCCGGATCGCGAACGGGCTCACGCACCCGAGCAGGATCACCGGCACCGCGAACAGCAGCATCACGGCCACCAGCGTGCCGCCCACCAGCCCGATGCTCAGCTCCCTGAATCCCTGCTGCGACGCGAGCAGGATCGGATAGCTGACGAGCGGGATGATGCCGATCCACAGCCCGGCCCACGTGGTGATCTGGTACAGAAGCATCTCGTCGGGATGGGCGTCGGCCAGCCGGCCGCCGATCACGTAGCCCGCGGAAAGATAGATGAGCACCAGCCCGATAAGGACGCCCCACACGTAGAGGCTTGTGCCGAAGTAGGGCGCCAGCAGCCTCGCGGCTCCGAACTCGACTGCGAGCGACCCCATGCCCGCGACGAAGACGAGTGGCAGCAGAAGTCGCTCGCGCAAGTCGGAGGTACTTTAGACCGGCTGCTCCGACGCCCACTTGCGGGTGCGGTCGTCCATCGGCACCGGCAGCTGGACCTTGACCTCCGCGTAGAGGTCGCCGGCCGGCCCGCCCTTGGGGTCCGGCAGCCCAAGCCCGCGCAGCCGGATCTTTGTCCCGTTCTGGGTCTCAGACGCAACCTTGAACTGGACGCGACCACCCTTGAGGGTCGGCGCCGCTACCTCGCCGCCGTTGAGCGCGACGTTGAGCGGCACCGGCACGACGACGCGTAGGTCCTTGCCCTCTCGGATGAACAGAGGGTCTGGCGCCACCTGGACCTGCGCGCGCAGTCCCGGCACGCGCAGCACCGTTCCTTCCTTCACTCCCGCGGGCACCTTGACCTCCACGCGCCGGCCGCCCGGCAGCTCGACGGTGCGGCTGGTGCCGACCTGCACCTCGGCGAGGCTCACGGTGATCGGCATGTCCACATCCAGCGCCTGCGCACGAGCGCCGCGCTGGGGGCCGCCGAAGATCGACCCGAAGATGTCGCCGAAGCCGCCGGCCTCGCCGAAAATATCCCCGACCTCGTCGGGCGAGACCGTGCGGTACTCCACCCGCGGTCCGCCGGCCCCACCGGCGCCGCGGCGCACGCCGCCGCCGCCGAACGGATTGCCCTGCCCCGGCTGCACACCCGCGGCCTTCGCCGCGGCCCAATCGGAACCGAATGCGTCGTACAGCTTCTTCTTCTCCGGGTCCGACAGCACCTCGTGCGCTTCCGAGATCTCCTTGAATCGCACCTCCGCCTGCTTGTCGCCGGCGTTCAGGTCGGGATGATGCTTGCGCGCAAGCTTGCGGAAGGCGGCGCCGATGTCCTTCTGGCTCGCCCCCCGCGGCACGCCGAGTACTTCGTAATAGTCCCTGGTCTTCGCCATGTACTTCTCGGTTCTACCGCAAAGCGCGAGCGGGCAACCGTTTCACGAAGTTGACGTAGCCCGGCAGGGACTCGTAACCGAGCGTCTCGTTGATGTGCAGCATCGCCGCGTTTTCGGAGTCGTTGTCGGTCCGCACCGACGGGATGCCGACCTCGACCGCCTGGGCAAGCGTCTGCAGCTTGACCGCGCGCGCGATGCCGCGCCCTCGATATTCGCGATCGCAGCAGGTGTACCCGGTCCACACGTGACCGCGCACCGGAGGAAAGCTCAGGAAAGACATCGCTACGGGACGGTCGCCGTCGAGCGCCAGCCACCACCGATCCAGTCGCCGGTCGGGAGCGTTCATGCGGTGGACGAAGTATTCCTTCGGCTGGGGAAGGATCGGGGTCGAGTGCGGGATGTCCTGCCGCGTGTCCTCACTGAGCTTGAACAGCTTGGCGACGCTGTCCGGGTCGTGCCACTCGCTCACCGTCGTGAGGGCGATGCCTTCGGCCTCCATATGCTCGCGGGCTGCCGCGGCTTCGGCGGTGAGGCGCGCTCCGTGCGCCTGGAGATCCAGGATCCACACGCGGTCCTGGCGCTCGCGCTCATAGCCGAGAGCCTTGAGGACGCCGAGCATCTCCGTCTCCTCCTCGCCCGCGGATGCGTTCAGCGTCCATGCGCCCTGCCTGCCGGCCTCGTCTTCGAGCCACTTCCAGATATTTGTGAGCAGCGTCTTGCTCATATAGGTCAGGTCGAGGAACACGTCGACATAGCAGTGCCGCTCGGGTAGCTGCTCCCACGGCCCGTGAGCCCACTCGACGTATCCGACGGGCACACCGTCGACCTCGGCGAAGAACCGTCCCCAGATGAAGTCCTCGCGGCCGCGCTGCCAGCGCTCCAGGGTCAGGACCGGATCTTCAGGCTCGCGCGGGAACGCGGCCGTCATGATGTCGGCGGCCAGCGAGGCATCGTCGAGTGTCGCCGCGCGGAAGGTCGGCTTCTTCACAAGGTGACTAACTCTAGAGAGCGACGATCTCTGGCTCGATGGTCGTGCTCGTCACCTCGAGGATGCCGACCGTCGGTGATGGGTACTTTCGGATGTGGCGCGCCACCTGCAGCCAGCTCCATTCGAACCATCCGGGGTTCTGGCGCAAACGCGCGGCGGTGGTCGCCGGCGTCCACTGGTAAACCCCGCCCGGGTTGAAGACGAGCGGCCTGCCCGATGTGTCGATGAGAGGTTGATGCGTGTGGCCATGGACGATCAGGTCCGCGTCCGGGAAACGGCGCCGTAGCGACGCCGGAAGCCCGCCATGAGGCTGGTAGTGGCCGAGGCTGACCGTCCACAGAAACGTGGCGGGTTCTTCTAGCCAGCGGCTCCGATTGCCGTGGACGAGAACGATCCGCCTGCCTTCCACCACCACCTCTCGATGGGGCGGCAGCGAGGCCATGCCGCCGTCGTGGTCGCCCTGCACCGCCTCGACCGGGGCGATCCTGGCGAGCTCCTCCAGCGTGGTCTGGCCGTTGACGTCCCCGGCGTGAAGGATGAGATCGACCCCGGCCAGCACCTCGAAGACCCGGTCCGGCAGGCGATCGGTGAACTCGGGGCAGTGAGTGTCCGCCACCACCCCGATCCTGGCCACGGACATAGCTTAGCCGAGGCCAGAAATCCCAATTTGGAGGCTGGACTTGACAAATTGATAGGTCGTGGTTTCTAATTTGAGGCATGGAAGACAAGAAGCGTCAAATCCTGAACCAGGTCCGCACGGGAACCATCACCGCCGAGGAGGGCGCCGCCCGGTTGGACGAGCTGGCGTCTGAAAACGCCGCCGGCACGGCCACGCGTGAGCGACCGGCACCTGCGGCCTTGCAGCCGGCGCCAAATGCCGCCTCGGTCAAGGTTGTCTCCCAGTTCGGGAGCGCGGAGGTCGTGGCCGACCCCACAGTGGCCACCGCCGTCGCCGAAGGCCCCCACCGGGTACGCCTCGACGGCAACACGATGGTGATCGAGCACGTGCCCTTCCAGGAGGAGGACACATTCACATTCGGCATGGCCGGGCGGCGCATCGAGATCAACGGTTTCGACTTCAAGACCCGCCGCGGCCTGAAGGTCCGCATGAACCCGGACCTGCCGCTGGTCGCCAGCGTGCAGGCGGGCAGCTTGCGGGTGGATGGCGTCCATGGGCCCATCACCGCCGAGGTGCAGGCCGGCAGCTGCAACGTCAACGACTTCCGTGGGCCGATCAACGTGGTTGCGCAGGCCGGAAGCGTGACCGCCAGCGGCTGCATCGACTCCGGCACGAGCAAGGTGCGCTGCGAGATGGGCTCGATCCGCCTCAGCCTCAACAAGCAGTCCAGCGTGAAGATCACCGCGCGCACCACCATGGGCAAGGTCGCGATCGACGACGAGAGCGGCGAGCACGCCATCGCCGGATCGGGCGGTAAGGAAGTGACCATCGGTTCCGGCGCCGCCACCCTCGACATCGAAGGCACGATGGGCAACGTCAGGATCAGCGTCGGGTGACGTCATCCACCGCGGCTCGCCGCCCGCCCCTCAACTGCCCGGTATGCAGCGAACGCCTTGCGCTGACCCGGCTGTCCTGTCCGTCGTGCGCCACGGAGCTCTCGGGCGCGTTCGTGACCTGCGAGTTCTGCGGCCTGACAGACGACGACCGTGAGGTGCTTCGCGTCTTCCTCGCATCGCGCGGAAACATGAAGGGCCTCGAGCGCCACCTCGGCGTCAGCTACCCCACGGCGCGGGCGCGATTCGATTCACTGCTCGCGAAGATGGGCATCGAGCGTGCTCCAGTCGCGCCGGCATCGTCGCGACTCGAGCTGATGGAACAGGTGGCCCGCGGCGAGGTCGACGTGGACGAGGCGCTCCACCGCCTCGAATCCCAGTAGGAGTTAGAGAGATGCATGACTCAGATCGGACCCTTCACCTGGTCAAGCAGATGATGCAAGAGCGACAGCGCGAGGCCGCCATCGAGGCGATGCGGGCGCGCCACTCCCGGTCGGGACTGCTGAGCAACTTCCTGCGCCGGCTCGCTGACCGGCTCGACCCCACAGGCCAGGACCGGGGAGAGCTTTCTTAGGGCTTGGCCGGGCTCTCAGCCGCCGGTGATGCCGGCCGCGGCCAGGCCGGCCTGGTGCGCACCCATCGAGTCAATGCCCTCCTCGAGGGCCTGGATTGCGCCGTTGGCGAATGCGTGCGCTTGAGCCGTCGGCAGCTTGAGATCGATGTTGCCCAGCGAGTACCACGCGCAGTAAATCTGGCGGCTCTGCCCGACGAGTCCGGGCGGTGACGCCATCGCGAGGGTCGCCCACTGGACTGCGGTGTTCATGTCATGCCCGGCCGCCAGCGCTCTGAAGGCTCCTTGAGCCGCGGCGTGGCATGCGCCGGCCGGGGCGCCTGACCTCTTCGCCCAGGCAAACCATTCCGCGTACGACTTGTCCTCGGGGGTCGGACCCTGGTGCGTCGGCTCGGCCGCGCGCCTCTGCTCCACCACCTCCCACGACGAGGTCTTTGGCGTTGCCGTTGTGGGAGTGGCGGGAATCGCGGGGGGAGTCGGTGCCGGAGCCGGTGCCGGGGGAGCCGCCTGCGGCGCGGGGGCTTGCAAAGGGGCGGGCACAGGCTGAGATGCACGAGCCAGATCGGCGTACGGGCTGTTCGAACCGGGCATCGGATTCGCGGTGCCTGGGTGAGTCGCAGCCGGCTGCGGAGCCCACGCCGGCACGTTGATTCCGGGCCACTGGGTCGGGGCATCGGGCTGAGGCTTGGCCGCCGCGTGCGGTGCGTTTGGCGCCCAGCTCGGGATCGCGGGGGTTGCGGGCGCGAACGGTGACGCAGCGGCGGGCGTCGCCGGCGTGGCAGGCGTCGCAGGCTGCGCCGGTTGCGCCGCCCATGCCGGCGTCCCCGCAGCCGGTGTGGCGGGTTCCACTGGCGTCTCCTCCGTAGCCGCCGGCTCGGGCTCCTCGGCCTTAATTGGCTCAGGCGTGGGCTCGGGCTCGGTCACGGGCTCGGCGGCCGCCTCGGGCATCGGCTCGGGCTCGGGCACCGGCGCAGGCTCGGGCATCGGCTCGGGCTCTGGCATCGGCTCGGGTTCGGCCGCTTCGACCTCAGCGGGCGCTTCCTCAGGCCCTTCGACCGCAGCCGCCGTTTCCTCGGCCGCTTCCACCGTGACGGGCGCCTCGCCGGCCAGCTCGAGGGCTTCCGACTCCTCGACCTCCCTCTCGGCGGCCTCTCCGTTGCCGCCGGCGGCCGCGGGCTCGTCCCCGGCAATTGACTCGATGACCGATTCTTCGACCGAGGGGCCCTCACTCTCCTCTTCGGATGCCTCGACCGCAGCGACCTCTGGCGGAAGCGTCTCGAGCGTTGCGTCCGCCGTGTCCACCTCCTCCGTCTCCGTCTCCATCGGCGCGGCCGCGTCGGCTTCGGCCGCGGGCGCCGGTGGCACCGTGTCGTGAACTTCCTCGACCGCCTCGGCCGGCGCGGCCGGCTGCGGCGGCGTCGTCTTCATCACAGCCTCTTCAGACGGCTCGCCGGCCCTCCGCGTCGGGAATTGGGCCGTCGCGGGGTCGTCGGCGGTCGGGTTCATGCCTGGGTAGTTGGGAACCGAGGGCTCGCCGGCCATGCGCTCCTGCCACGCGGGGCCGACCGGCGAGGTCACACCGGGTCCGCTCTCGAGGCTTGGATCGTCCGCCGCCCGGCCGTCCGCAACCCATGGGTCTTCCGGCCAGACCACAGGCTCGGGCCCGGATCTGGCCGGCGCCACGGCCGGCATCTGGCTGGTCTCGGCGTCGGACGGGGTCTTGGCGGGGTCGTCGGGTTCCACTGGGACGGTCAGTCTATTTTGAAAGACCGGCCCTCTGATCAGGCAAAAACGTTTTTCAGGGCGTCGTCTGGAGACGGGTCGGGTTGCTGCTCCGCCCAATCAGCGGCTTCCGAAGCCTCCAGGTCGTACCGCTTCTGCACCTCGGCAGCTTCCTCGGCGGTGAGCCAGCCCCGATCGGTGAGCCAGCCGTTGAAGCGCGCGATGGGGTCGTGGTTGGCGGCCTCGGCAACCTCCTCCGCCCCGCGGTATTTCACCTGGTTGTCCTCGGAGGTGTGCGAGTTGAGCCGCCAGATCTTGGCGTCGATGAGCGTCGGCCCCTCGCCTCGGCGGGCGCGGCCGACCGCCTCCCGGCAAACTGCGTAGGACGCCGGCACATCGGTGCCGTCCACGGTCACGCCGGCGATGCCGTAGCCGGCGGCTCGCTCGGCGACGTTCGGGTTCTGCATCTGCAAACGGAGTGGCACCGAGATCGCGTAGCCGTTGTTCTCGCAGACGAAGACGACCGGCAGCTTGTGCACCGCGGCAAAGTTCACGCCCTCGTGGAAGGCGCCCTGGCTGGTGGCGCCGTCGCCGAACGTGCAGAGCGTCACGCTGCCCTCGCCGCGCAGCTTGGCCGCGTAGGCGATGCCCGCCGCCTTGGGGACCCAGCTCGCCACAACCTGCGACACCGGCGCGATCTTCAGCCGGTGGTAGCTGTAGCACCCGCCAGGGATGTTGCGACCCGCTGACAGCGGGTCGCCGGCCTTGGCAAAGACGGCCAGCATCCATTCCTGCATCGTCAGCCCGCGCACTACCGCGTTGGCCAGCCCGCGGTAGTGAGGCACGAGCCAGTCGTCCGGTCCGAGCGCCGCGGTGGACGCGACCTGGATCCCCTCATGGCCGCGGCTCGAGCCGACGAAGGGGGCGCGGCCCTGCTTCACCAGCATGTGCATGCGGTCGTCCAGCGCCTTGGCCATGCACATCCAGCGATGAAGCTGGAGGTATTCCTCTTTCGTGGCCGTGTCTTTCGCCGTGGTGGTCGCCATCAGCCCTTGGCCTTCGAGTCCGCCGAGATGGCTCGGGCGATGTCGACAACCTCCGCCGCGGTCAGGCCCAGGTGCCCGAGGTGCTCGTAGTAATTGCGGTGGAACTCCGAGAAGTCAGCGCGCTCCGCGCGCTCTTCGCGGATTCGCTTCACCTCTTCGAGGACGCGTGCGACCAGCTTCGGCTCGGGCGTGATGCCCGCGCCGCGCAGCGCGTGCTCGACGACCACCGCGCCCGAGTGCTTGCCGTAGATGTACTCGACCTTGGCCCCCATGTCGGCAGGCGGGATGAACTGGTAGATCGCCGGATGGATGAGCATGCCCGCGGTGTGGATGCCTGACTCGTGTGAGAAGACGTTGAGCCCGATTCCGGGTTCGGTCGGCTGCACCGGGATGCCGCTGACGCGCTCCAGGTGACGTGCGAGGTCGCGCAGCTTCTCGTATTTGAAATTCGGGATCTCGATGCCGAACAGGTAGCGCAGCTGCAGCAGCACCTGGTGCATCGGCGCGTTGCCGGTGCGCTCGCCGATTCCGTTGACGCTGGTCGTGAACACCTCGGCGCCCGAGCCCAGCGCGGTCACCGTGTTCCACGCGCCGATGCCCAGGTCGTTGTGGAAGTGGACGACGAGCGGCGCGTCGGGCGCGGCCGCCTTGATCTTCGGGATGTACTCGCGCACCGCGTAAGGCGAGTAGCAGCCGACGGTGTCGGGGGTCGAAGGCCTCGTCCCTCCGGCCTTCAAGCCCTCACGGTGGATCTCCGCGATGTAGTCCACGTCGGCGCGGCTGCCGTCCTCCCCGCCGAACTCGATCGAGGTCGCGCCCTGCGAGCGGGCATAGGCGATCGCGTCGCACATCATCCGGAGGTTCGCCGCCCGGTAGTGAGAGACGGGCAGCTCGAGCCATTCAGACTCGGGGATTCCCTCGCGGTGGAGCAACGTCTTGCCGAGCTTGTACTTCACGTGCAGGTCGGACGCCGATGTGAAGACGAAGTAGGTCACCTCGTCGCGCTTGTGGCCGAGCGAATCGATCACCTGCATCGTCGCGTCGATGTCGCCCTTGGTGCTGCGCATCATGCAGACGACCTCGAGGTCGGCCCTTAGCTCGCCACGCTTGCGGCCTTCGAGGACGAGCCGCAGCGTTTCACGCTCGCCTTCGGAGACGTAGGGGAATCCGACGTCCATGATGTGGACGCCGATGTCCGAGAGCATGCGCGCGAGCTCGTACTTGTCCTTCGGTGTGATCGCGACGCCGGGCATCTGCTCGCCGTCGCGCAGCGTGTCGTCGTAAACGCGGATCCTGTCGGCAGGCGGGAACTTCAGGTCGTGGTTGAAGCGGGTCGGGTCCCGGGCTAGCTCTTCCAGCGGCTCCTGCAGGTCGACAGGTTTAGAGCCGTCCAACTTACGACGCTGCTTTCGCGGTCTTGCGCCGCTCCGCCAGACGCTTGCGCACCCACGGCACGAGCCCGCCCATGTGCAGGAGCTCGTTCATGAACGCTGGAAATGCCTCGCAGCGATACTCGTCGCCGCGCGTGAAGTTGCGGATGATGCCTTCCTCGAGGTCGACCTCGAGCTCGTCGCCTTCCTGCACGGCTTCAGCCGCCTGCGGCGACTGCAGGATGGGATAGCCCATGTTGATCGCGTTGCGGAAGAAGATGCGCGCGTAGGAGTCCGCGATCACCAGCGATATGCCCGCGCCGCGGATCGCGACCGGCGCGATCTCGCGCGACGAGCCGCAGCCGAAGTTCGAGTCGGCGACCAGGATGTCTCCGGCCGTCACCTGCGACGCCCAGGTCTCGCGACCCGGCACGCCCTCCATCGCGTGCTTGCCGAGCTCTTTCTCGTCGAGCGAGTAGATGGCGTACTTGGCCGGGATGATCTGGTCGGTGTCGATGTTGACGCCGAACTTCCACGCCTTGCCGCGCAACACCTTCGGGAGGGTCATGTCGCCTCCCCACCATGTGGGGAGGTCGGTCTCGCGAAGCGAGACCGGGTGGGGACGGTCAACTCGCCACCTCCGCCGGCAGGTGCTTGAGCACCTCGCTCGGGTGGGTGATCACTCCGGTCACCGCGCTGGCCGCCGCCACTGCCGGGTTCGACAGGTACACCATCGCCTTCGGGTGGCCCATGCGGCCGGGGAAGTTGCGGTTGGTGGTGCTCAAGCACACCTCGCCTTCTCCCAGCACTCCCATGTGGCCGCCGAGGCACGCGCCACAAGTGGCCGTCGTCCACGCCGCCCCGGCGGCGAGAAATGTGCGGATCAATCCCTCCCGCTCGGCCTGGATGGCGACCTGGTGGGACGAGGGCGTGATGATCAGCCGCACGCCGTCCGCGACCTTGTGCCCTTCGAGCACGGCCGCGGCGCGACGCAGGTCGGTGATGCGCGAGTTGGTGCATGAGCCGATGAACACCTGGTCGAGCCTGGTCCCCGCGACTTCCGACAGCGGCGCGTAGTTGTCAGGAGACATCGGCTTGGCGACGCCGAGCTCCACCTTCTCCGCGTCGAACTCGAACACCTTCTCGTACTCGGCGTCCGGGTCCGAGGTCACCGGCGTGTAGGGCCGCTTCGCGCGACCGTCGAGGTAGTTCTTCGTGACCTCGTCGAACTCCAGGATGCCGTTCTTGGCGCCTGCCTCGATGGCCATGTTGGTGATGGTGAGCCGGGCCTCCATGTCGATGTACTTGAGCGTTTCGCCGACGTGCTCCATCGCCTTCGAACGCGCGCCGTCGACCCCGATCTGGCCGATGACATAGAGGATGAGGTCCTTCGCCTCGACCCATTCCTTCAAACGGTTGTGATAGACGAACTTCAGCGTCTCGGGGACTCGGAACCACAGCTCGCCCAGAGCCAGAACGCATGCGAGATCCGTCGAGCCGATGCCTGTGGCGAAGTTGTTCAGCGCGCCGTAGGTGCAGCTGTGCGAGTCGGCGCCGACGACCAGCTCACCAGGCAGCACGAGCCCGTGCTCGGGCAGCACCGTGTGGCAGATGCCGCCCTGCCCCACCTCGAAGTACCACTTGATGCCCATCTGATGCGAGAACTCGCGCGTGAGGCGGCCGAGCGTGGCGCTGGCCGCGTCCTTGGCAGGCTGGAAATGGTCCTGCGTCACCGCGACACGGTCGGGATCCCAGATCTTCTCCGCGCCCATCTGCTCGCGCATGATCTTTCCGGCCGGCGGGATGGTCAGGTCGTGGCCCATCGCGAAGTCGACCTTCGCGAGCACCAGGTCCCCGGGGCGCACCGAGTCGCGACCCGCCCCGCGGGCGAGGATCTTCTCGGTCATCGTCATGCCCATTTCTGTCTAGTCCCTGAGTCTCTTGACCACAGCGTCACCGGCCTGGGAGGTGGAAAGGTTGCCGCCCACGTCGCGCGTGCACTCACCCGCGCGAATGGCCGATTCGACCGCCCCCTCGATCGCGCTTGCCATTTCGTGATGACCCAGGTGTTGGACCATCATACCGGCGCTCAAGATGGCCCCGATCGGGTTCACGAGGCCCTTGCCGGCGATGTCCGGCGCCGTCCCGTGGACGGGCTCGAACAGGCCGCGACCGGTCTTCGGGTTGATGTTGGCGGACGGCGCGATGCCCATGCCTCCCACGAGCTCGGCGGTGAGGTCGCTGAGGATGTCGCCGAAAAGGTTGCTCGTGACGATGACTTCGAACTGACTCGGGTCTTTCACGAGCTGCATGGCGGCCGCATCGACGAAGAGATGGCGTGTCTTGATGGCCGGATGCGCCCGTGCGACGTCCTTCCAGCGCTCCTGCCACAGGCCGCCAGCGAAGGTCATCGCATTGGACTTGTCGACCATCACGACCTCGCCCTTCGCGATCTGGAACGCGTGCTCGATGATGCGCATGACGCCGAGATGGGTGTTCACGTCCTCCTGGATCGCGACCTCGTCGGCGGTGCCCTTCTTGAAGCGGCCTCCCATTCCGACGTAGGCGCCCTCGGTGTTCTCGCGAACGACCATCAGGTCGATATGCCGGCGCTCCTCGCGACGCAGCGGTGACAGCCGGTCGTCATACAGCTTCGCGGGCCTCAGGTTGACGTAGAGGTCGAGCTCGAACCTCAGGCGCAGCAGGACTCCTGCCAGGTAGTTGGGATCCGGGACGCGCGGATCGCCGACGGCGCCGAAGAGGATGGCGTCTGCGGCGGCCAGCTTCTTCCAGGCATCGGCGGGGATCGGCACTCCGTCGCGCAGGTAGGCGTCGGCGTTGATGTCGAGCTCTTCGAACTCGAAGTCGGCGCCGGCAGCGCGCAGCACCTTGACGGCCTCGGGCACTACCTCTTTGCCCGCGCCGTCGCACGGCACCACCGCGATGTGCTTAGGCAGGGGCGGTTTCCTTGCGCTGCGCGACCGGGTTGGGACTTACTGATTGCTCGCGCAGCTTGTAGCGCTGGATCTTGCCGGTCACCGTCTTCGGCAGCTCGGTGACGAACTCGATCATGTGCGGGTACTGGAATCGCTGGAGGCGCGACTTGCAGTGCTCCTGCAGCTCGGCCACCAGCGCGTCGCCGGCCACCGCGTCCGGCCGCGCGATGACGAATGCCTTGATCTTGGTGAACCCATCCAAGCTGACTCCGACCACCGCGCTTTCCGCCACCGCCTTGTGCTCGAGCAGGACCGATTCGATCTCGATCGGCGAGACCCACAGCCCGCTCACCTTGATCATGTCGTCGGAGCGGCCCTCGTACCAGTGGTACCCGTCCTCGTCGACTCGGTACCGGTCGCCGCTGAAGAACCAGTCGCCGAGGATGCTTCGCTTCGACTTCTCGTGCTGCGCCCAGTACAGCGCCAGCGCGCTGTCGCCCTTGACGTAGAGGTCGCCCGCCTCTCCCGCCGGCACCGGCTTGCCGTCGGGGTCGAGGATCTTGAGCTCGTAGCCTGGCACTGGCTTGCCGCTCGAACCGGGCCGCACGTCGTCGACGCGGTTCGAGCAGTAGATGTGAAGCATCTCGGTCGAGCCGACGCCGTCGATGATGGTCAGGCCGTAGGCCTCCTTCCAGCGCTTCCACACCTCGGCCGGCAGCGACTCGGCCGCCGCCACGCAGTGGCGGATCGACGACAGGTCGCGCTGCTTCGAGCCTTCGAAGTTGAGGATGGCGTTGTAGAGGGTCGGCGCGGAGAAGAACAGGGTCGGCCTGCGCTTCTCGATGGTGTCGAGCACGGTCTCCGGCGTGCTGCGACCCGCATGAAGCACCGTCGATGCGCCGAACCAGTACGGAAACGTCAGGTTGTTGCCGAAGCCGTACGCGTGGAAGAGTCCGGTGGTCGAGAACGTGGTGTCGGACTCCTTGATCCCCAGCACCTGCTCCGCGTAGGTGACGCATGTGTATGGGATGTCGTGCTGCAGGTGCACGACCGCTTTCGGCTTGCCGGTCGAGCCGGAGCTGTAGAGCCAGAATGCCATGTCGTCGCGGCGCGTCGCCGCAGCCTTCAGCTCTTCGCTCGGCTGGAGGTGATCGGTGCGGACGATGCGCGGCCTGGCCTGCGCCCTGTCCGCGGCCGCCTTGAGCTTCTCGTCGGTGTTGCCATCGACCACGATCACGCGCGCGAGCGAGTCCTCGATGAAGTGGTCGTAGTCCTCGGACCGCTGCAACAGCGGGTTGACCGGCACCGGCACCGCGCCGATGAGGCCGGCGCCGAGGAACGCTGCCACCCAGCCCGGCGAGTCAAAGGCCGCGATGAGGACTCGCTCCTCGCGCCGGACGCCGTGGTCGAGCAGCGCTCGGCCCGCTCCCGCCGCGAGGCGGTGCAGCTCGTCGTACGTGACCTCGCCGCCGGCGTGGTGGATGGCGACCTTCTTGCCCCGGCCGGCCTTCAGGTTGCGCTGCAGCAGGTCGGCCGCGACGTTGTAGCGCTCGGGCACCTCCAGGCTGCTCATCTTCCGAGAGTGTAAGTTCGGCTCGTGGCGGATGCCCGGCTCACGCTGGTGTATGACGGCGCCTGTGACTTTTGAATTCGCCGAGCGCGCTGGGTCCAGCGCCACGACCGCAAAGGCCGGATCGAGCTAGTCGGCGTGGCGGACGCGCCCGCGCTTGAGGCGACGGAGCCAGGCGGGCGACGGTTCACCGGGGCGGCGGCGGTCAACCGCGTACTGCGCGAGCTGGGCGGCGCCTGGCGCCTGCTTGGCTCGCTCTACCTGCTGCCCCCGATCGGCTGGCTCGAGGACCGCTACTACGCACGGGTTGCCCGCCGGCGGGCCTGGTGGTAGCGAGTTTGTATACAGACGAAGGAAATCTGCGCGAAATTTCGCGCCGCTGTATACAAACGGCCGGTTCGCCTACTGGCGGACTATCGCGGCCGCGCCTTTCCTCAGCACGAACTTCTGGATCTTGCCGGTCGCCGTCTTGGGCAGCTCGTTCACGAACGTGACGCCGTGCGGCGCTTTGAAGTGCGCCAGGCGCTCGCGCGTGTAGTCGATGAGCTCCCTCTCGGTGGCGGTGGCGCCGGACTTCAGCACCACGAACGCGAAAGGCGCCTCCCCCCACTTCTCGTGAGGCAGCCCGACGATCGCCGCCTCCTGCACGGCCGGGTGGCGCAGCAGCACCCCCTCGACCTCGATCGAGGAGATGTTCTCGCCGCCCGAGATGATCACGTCCTTGATCCGGTCGCGGATCTCGACGTAACCGTCGGGGTGCACGACCGCGGCGTCGCCGGTGTGAAACCACCCGTCGCCCATCACCTTCTCCGTCGCCTCGGGGTCGTGGTAGTAGCCCTGCAGGACGACGTTGCCGCGGAAGACGATCTCGCCCATCTGCTCGCCGTCCGCCGGCACGTCCTGGCCGTCGCCGTCCACCACGCGCATCTCGCCCGCGCCGATCATCTCGACGCCGGTCTTGGCTTTGACCACGGCTCGCTCGGCCGGCGACAGCTTCGCGTGCTCGGGACGCGGCTCGCAGATGGTCAGGAAAGGCGAGGTCTCTGTCAGTCCGTACACCTGCGTCACGTTCCACCCGAACTCGCCCTCGAGCCGCTCGATGGTCGCCGCGGCCGGCGGCGCGCCGGCTGTGATCACCTGCACGCCCTTGGGCACGTCGCCGCGCGCGCTCGCGGGCGCGTTCGCCAGAGATATCAGCACAGTCGGTGCGGCGCACAGCCAGCCCACTTGCTCAGAGCGCACCAGGTCGAAGACACGCGCCGGCTCGACCTTGGGCAGGCAGATGTGCCGCCCGCCCGCGGCGGTGATGATCCACACGAACGTCCAGCCGTTGGCATGGAACATGGGCAGCGTCCACAGGTACGTGTCGTCCACGGTGATGTGGAAATGGACGAGGGTGTCCATCACGTTCATCCAGGCGTTGCGGTGAGTGATCATCACGCCCTTCGGACGCGCTGTGGTGCCGCTGGTGTAGTTGAGCGCGAGCAGGTCGTTCTCGGCGATGTCCGGCCGGTCAAACCGAGGGCCTGACTTCGCAAGCAGCGATTCGTATTCCTGCCAGCCCTTGCGTCCGCCGGCGCTCCCCAGGCTGATGAATTGCTTGACACCGGTCAGCCGGCCTCGAACGCCGTCCACGACGTCGAGGTAGTCCGGGTGCACGCACAGGACCTTGGCGCCGGAATGCGACGTTATGTAGACGAAGTCGTCGGCCGTCAGGCGGTAGTTGATTGGCACCAGAACCGCGCCGGTCTGCGGCACCGCGTAGAACGACTCGAGCTGCTCGTGAGTGTTCGGCGCGATGTACGCGACCCTGTCGCCTTTGCTCACGCCCATCGACTGGAGCGCCGCCGACCATCGGTCGCATCGCTCGAAGAACTGCTCGTACGTCAGGCGCAGGTTGCCGTCGACGACTGCTTCCCGATGGCCATAGAGCTTGCGCGAGCGGCGGCCGAACTCGAGCGGCGTGAGCGGAGTCTCCATGCGGCCCTCCTTCCTAAGAGTTGAGCATCATCGCGAAGTCAGCCTGTTTGATCCCACCGACGAACGTCCCGTGCTGCCCCGCCTCGAGCTCGACCGAGCGCTCGTAGACGAACGCGTACACATTGTCCAGGTTCCAGTCGCCGTAGCCCTGCATGCGCAACCCGACGCGCAGGCCGTCGTCTCCGCGACCCCGCGTGTAGAGGTCGGTCGCGCGTGCGTAGATCGCCTTGAGAATGTCCAGCTGCATGGTCAGCTCGGCGATGGTGCTAGCGTCGCCTTCCGCCTCCACGAGCTGCTCGAGCTGGCGCTCGAGGTCGGCGATCTCCTTCTGGTAGTCGTCCACGTCGACCCTTTGAAGAAGAGTCTAAGGCCCCCACCCTAACCCTCCCCCCTGGAGGTGGGGAGGGGCCTTAGTGGATCAGGGAGTGGGACGCGACCCCGGCCGCGATCAGGATCGCGATGATGTTGATGACCTTGATCATCGGGTTGATCGCGGGCCCGGCCGTGTCCTTGTTGGGATCGCCGACCGTGTCGCCGGTGACCGACGCCTTGTGAGCCTCTGAGCCCTTGCCGCCGAGGTGGCCTTCCTCGATGTACTTCTTGGCGTTGTCCCAGGCTGCGCCGCCGCTGGTCATCTGCAGTGCCAGGAAAAGCCCGGTGATGATGGCGCCGAGCAACATTCCACCCAGCGCGCGCGGGCCGAGGATGAAGCCCACGGCCAGCGGGGCCAGAACCGGGATGATGCCGGGCAGGATCATCTCGCGCTGCGCCGCCGCCGTGACGATGCGCACGGCCGTCCCGTACTCCGGCTTGGCGGTTCCTTCCATGATTCCCTTGATCTCGCGGAACTGGCGGCGGACCTCCTGGACGACCAGTCCGCCCGCACGCCCGACGGCCAGCATGGCGAGCGACCCGAACAGGAACGGCAGGATGCCGCCGAGGAAGAGGCCGACGATCACGAACGGGTCCGAGAGCGAGAACACGGTCGTGTGGCCGGAGCGCGTCAGCTCCTGCGTGTAGGAGGCGAAGAGCACCAGCGCCGCAAGGCCCGCGGAGCCGATCGCGTAGCCCTTGGTGACAGCCTTCGTCGTGTTGCCGACCGCGTCCAGCGGATCGGTGACGTTGCGCACCTCTTCGGGCAGCTTCGCCATCTCCGCGATGCCACCAGCGTTGTCGGTGATCGGGCCGTAGGAGTCGATCGCGACGATGATGCCGGTCATCGAAAGCATCGCGGTCGCCGCGATGGCGATGCCGTACAGGCCCCCCAGGCTGTAGCTGAGCAGGATGCCGACGCCGATCACCGTTACCGGCAGCGCGGTCGCCATCATGCCGATCGCCTGCCCCGCGATGATGTTGGTCGCGTGACCGGTCACCGACGCATTTGCGATCAGGTGCACCGGCCAGTAACGCGTCTCGGTGAAGAACTCGGTGATGGCGACGATGAGCACCGTCGTCACAACTCCGATGAGCCCTGCCAGGAAGAGGTTGTTCGGGTTGGTCACCCCGCCACCGGCCGTCAGGTAGCCGTTGGACGTCATGTACTGCGTGACGAACCAGAAGCCGGCAACGGCGATGGCCACGGCCACCAGCAGGCCCGCGTACAGCGCGCCCATGATCCAGTTCGGGTTGTAGACGCGCACGAAGAACGTGCCAACGATCGAGCCCACCACGCTGACAGCGCCGAGCAGCAGCGGGTAGATCACCCAGCCGATCTTGCCCGGGAACAGCAGCGAGGCCAGCAGCATGGCCGCGATCATCGTCACCGCGTACGTCTCGAACAGGTCTGCCGCCATGCCTGCGCAGTCGCCAACGTTGTCGCCGACGTTGTCGGCGATCACCGCGGCATTGCGCGGGTCGTCCTCAGGGATGCCGGCCTCGACCTTGCCTACCAGGTCGGCGCCGACGTCCGCGGCTTTCGTGTAGATGCCACCGCCCAACCTCGCGAAGACCGACACCAGGCTCGCGCCAAAGGCGAGGCCGACCAGCGCGTCGGGGTCCTTGAATATGAGATACGCCGCCGACACGCCGAGCAGGCCGAGGCCCACGACCATGAAGCCGGTGACCGCGCCGCCGCGAAACGCGACCTGCAGCGCCTTGTTGAGGCCGCCACGCGCTGCCTCGGCGGTGCGCAGGTTTGCGCGCACCGAGATGTTCATTCCAACGTAGCCGGCGGCCGCCGACAGGACCGCGCCGACGACGTAAAGCGCGGCGGTCCGCCAGCCGATGGCGATTCCGATGACGACCGCGATGACCACGCCGATGATGGCTATGACCGTGTACTGCCGGTTCAGGTACGCGGACGCGCCCTCCTGGATGGCGGCGGCGATCTCCTGCATGCGGGCATTGCCGGGCGGCTGACGCAGCACGACAAAGATGAGTGCGACTGCAAAAATGACGGCCGCGGCGCCGCCCGCGACCGCATAGAAGGCTGTGCTCGAATCCATACGCGACCAACAAGGTTAAAGGAAGCCCAAACCTCGACGTCGGAGCCGGCGACCTGCCGGTGCGCTTACGTGAAGATCCGGCGCCTCCACCACACCGCGATGCCGGCCACGACGATGATCCCGGGCATCAACACGGCGGTGATGAAGATGAGGTTGCTCTGGTCCTGCTGCGTGAGCACGAGTGGAAGCGCGCGCACCGGCTTGGGCGGAAGCGCGATCAGAGCATCCTCGCCCGCCAGCCATTGAAAGGACGCGAGCGCAAGCGAGAGGTTGGCGCCGCCGTTGTTGGGCGGCAGCGTGGCGTTCTCGGCGAAGGCCGGCGTGCCCACGACCACGATGCGCGTCCTGCTCGACCCCGAAGAGGGCTGCTCGAGCGTCTCCATCAGGGTGAAGGGGCCCGAGGCGTCGCCGGACTGCTTCTTCGTGACATCCTGCCGGACCTGGGGAATCCCGTACGCGCCGGTCGTCGTGACGGCGAGATGCACGGCGGTGGTGCCCGCCGGCGGCGTCCCGATGATCGCGGTGCTGCGAGGGAAGAACGACTGGATGCGCTGGACGTCGCTCGTGATCGGCGACCGCCCGTAATCGATGACCACGGGGATGGTCGGATCCTGCACCGCGGCGCGGCTCGGATCCGCCTCGACCACCAGCGCGCCGGAGAAGGCGACGGCGTACGGCTTGAGGATCGCGTTCAGCGCCGCGGTCGACTTGGGGTCCTTCGGCCAGGGCTCGGCAGCGACCAGCAAACGGCCGCCCGCCGCGAGGTAAGCGTCGACGGCGGCGACCGGCTTGTCGCCGATGGGCGTGGTCGGGTCGAGGATCACGAGCTCGTCGCAGTCGCTTGGGATCGCAGTGACCTGGGAGAGGATCAGGTCTCGATGCGCGAAGTTGTTGCGAGTCAGCAGGCTCTCCACTGACGAGTAGCCGGTGCTCTTGGTGACGTCCGAGAGCTCGCGCTCGGCGTCCCCCACCGCCCAGCAGACCATCGGGACGCGGCTCGATTCGAGCTTCAGCAACGCGGACGTGAAGTCCTGCTCCGTCTGCGAGCCGGGCAGCAGGAGCTGCGTCTTGCCGTTGTAGTCGAGCACCACCGTGTCGGCCTCGGTCACGCTGTAGAGCTTCACGTCGGCCACGTCGGTGTCGACGTTGGCGCTGCGGTAGTGCACGTGCGGGCTCTGCTGCGCGTACAGCGCGATGAGCGCCTCGGCCTCGGCCTGGTCGCCGGGTTGCGTGGGACGGAAGAGTCCGATGACCTGGAGGTCAGAGGTCAGGTTGTGCGCGGCCAGCACCGATTGCGGCGCCAGCGTGTTGTTGCCGTAGCGAGTCAGGTCCCACGCCCGCGTTGACTTCGACGCGAACACATTGGCGGCAACCAGCGCGGCAAGCAGCGCGATACCGAGCAGGACGCTGGCCGCGATGGAGCGCCCGCGACCTCTCATCCCCACCGCCTCGACGACAGCAGCCTTTCGGTCAGGAACAGCGGGAGAACGATGAGCGACGCCCAGTACAGCACGTCACGCAGCGCGGCCTGGCCGAGCGTGAACGACTGATAGCGGTTGAAGCCGCCGACGTAAGAGAAGAAGAGGTTCGCGGGCGGCGCGACGAAGTAACCGATGATGTAGCCCGCGTACCACACGACCAGCAGCACGATCATGGCTAGGAAGAAGGCGATGATCTGGTTGCGAGTGAGGCTCGACATCAGGAGCCCGATCGCCACCGCGGCGCCGCCTACCAGCACCAGCCCGAGATACGTGGCCGCGATGAGGCCGAGGTCGAGGTCGCTCTTGTAGACGCGCAGGATCGCGACGTAGACGAGCGTGACCGCCAGCAGCATCAGGTAGAAGGCAAAGCCCCCGAGCCATTTGCCGAGCGTGAGCTCCCAGTCGCGCACCGGCGACGTGAGCAGGAGCTCGAGCGTCCCCTGGGCGCGCTCCTCCGCGAGCAGCCGCATCGTGATCAGCGGGATGAGGACGGGAACCAGGAACGTCGTGATCACGCCGAACACGCCGTCCATCGAGGCTTGCTGGCCCGCGATCACGGTGAAATAGAAGCCGAAGCTCGAAACGAGGAATGTGAAAACGCCGGCGACCACCCAGCCCACGGGCGAGACGAAAAGCGCCGTGAGGTCGCGCCGAGCGATCGCGGCCACGTTCGGCAGCCCGGTCGGGCGCAGCGCGCGCTGGATGGCGTCGGCGGTGGTTGCTTCGGCCGCCTCGGCTCGCCTGGCCGGTGCTCTCTTGCGCGGCGGGGGCGCGGGAGCCCGCGCCGCGCGCGACGACCGGGATGAGGCGGCCGGAAGCGGTGAGGTGGCCGCGCGCGTGAGCTGCTTGTGGTGTTTGGCTCGGGCCTTCCGCTTGGCCGACTTGCTCAACTTCCCTCTTCCGACCGGGTGAGCTGGAGGAAGACGTCCTCGAGGCTCAGCGTGCGAGCCTGTACCTCGAGCAGTCCGAAGCCGCCTTCGATCACCGCGCGCGACAGGGCCTCGCGCAGGTCCGGCGTGCGAGTGCTGACCACCACCCGCACGATCCCGCCTTCGACGGGGGTCGATGAAAGCGTGTCAACGCCAGGGACCTCACGCAGGGCCGCTTCCACCTCATCCGCGTCACCGCGCACGACCAGCTCCACCTCGTGCTTGCGGCCGGTGCCGATGCGCTGCGCCAGCTTGCCCGGCGCGCCGTCGGCGACCAGGCGGCCCTCGTTGATGATCAGGACTCGTTCGCAGGTTGCCTCGACCTCCGAGAGGATGTGGCTCGACAGCACCACGGTCCTGTCGCGTCCGAGCTGCTTGATCAGGTCCCGCGTCTCGCGCGTCTGGCCGGGGTCGAGGCCGGCGGTCGGCTCGTCGAGGATGAGGGCGTCGGGTTGGTGCACTATCGCCTGGGCCAGGCCTACCCGCTGGCGGAGACCACGCGAGAGCCGGCCGATGACCTCCTCGCTTCTGTCGCCGAGCCCGCATGCATCGATCGCGTCATCGACACGTGCGCGTCGCCGCGATGGAGGCACACCGCGCAGCTTGCACATCAGCGTCAGGAAGCCGGCCACGCGCATCTCGTTGTAGAGAGGCGCGGTCTCAGGCAGGTAGCCGATGCGGCGGCGCACCTCCTGCGATTCCGAGAAGACGTCGAAGCCGGCCACACTCGCCGACCCGGACGACGCGCCGATGTAGCCGGTGAGGATTCGCATCGTGGTGGACTTGCCGGCGCCGTTCGGGCCGAGGAACCCGAGCACCTGGCCAGAAGGGACCGAGAACGTCACGTCCTGCACGGCCGCGCGCTCGCCGTAGTACTTGGTGAGGCCCTGGACTTCGATCAAGTGCGGGCATTCTCGCTTAGTACGTGAGGTCGAAGCGGTCCAGGCCGCCCTGCGCGTCGGACCACTTGGCGTCGACATTGTCGACTCGCGCGTGCCTCGGCCCCTGCCGCGCCGCCTTGAGCAGCTCGTCGAGATCCGACCGCTCGCCCTCCGCCACCAGCTCGACGGCGCCGTCCGAGCGGTTGCGCACCCAGCCACTCAGACCACGGGCCTGCGCCTGGCGCGTCAGGAAGTAGCGGAAGCCGACGCCCTGCACATCGCCATGGATCACCGCATGAAGGCGCTCCACGGTTTTAGGCTACCTGCGATGACTTCGAGCATTGTCGCCATCGGGGACGAGCTGCTGGGCGGGTTCACGCTGGACACCAACTCGCACTGGCTCGCGGAGAGGCTCCGCCTGCTGGGCCACCCGGTCAAGCGCGTCACAGTGATCCGAGACCGTGCCCGCGAGATCGTCGACCAGGTCCGGCGCGAGCTCGCCGACGCGGAGATCGCCGAAGTGTTCTGCTGCGGGGGCCTCGGCCCGACTCCGGATGACCGCACCTTCGCGGCTCTTGCCGAGGCTCTTGGGCGCGAGCTGGTCATCTGGGAGGAGACGCGAGTCCGCATCGAGCGGCGCGTCAAGCGGCTGCACGAAGCGGGGCTGCTCGACTCGCCGGAGGTGACCGAGGGAAACCTGCGAATGGCGCGAATCCCTGCCGAGCCCGCGCACGTCTTCAGGAACCGGCGCGGGATGGCGCCGGGCGTGGTGTACGAGCAGGACGGCCACCGGCTGTTCGTGCTGCCCGGCGTGCCGATGGAGCTGAAAGGCATCTTCACCGAGGAGCTCGAGCCGGAGTACCTGAGCGACGCGCCCGGCGCGATCGTTCGCGAGCTGCGGTTCACATTCGCGATCGAGGCCAAGTTCTATCCGCTGATGCGCGAGCTCGAGGAGAAGTACCCCGATGTGTCGGTGGGCTCTTATCCGAACTTCGAAACCAAGGAGCTCGTCATCCGGTGCCTGGGCTCTGAGGCCAAGCGGGTGGACGGCGTCATCGAAATCATCCGGCGCCGCAGTGCCGACCTGGGAATGTCCGCCACCACAGGCTGACGCATCGGGCTAGTTCCTCAGTTTTCGTTCCAGCAGGGCGCGCTCGGCCGGGTTCTGGCACAGCTCGAGCGCGCGCAGCCGCGCCTGGCGCGCCTGCTCTTTCTCTCCGAGCTGATCCAGCAGCTCGGCCCGCGTCGAATGGAGCAGGTGGTACTCGCCGAGCGTCATTGCGAGGTCGTTCACCTCGCCGAGTGCGGCCTCAGGGCCGGCCAGGTGGCTCAGCGCCACGGCTCGGTTCAAACGTACGACCGGGCTTTCGCCGAGCCGCAGCAACGCGTCATAGAGGAGGACGATCTGCGACCAGTCGGTGTCGCGCCACGTCCGGGCCTCGGCGTGAACCGCGGCGATGGCCGCCTGCAGCTGGTAGGGGCCCGGACCATGCAGCACCGCAGCGCGCTCGAGAACGCGCGTGCCTTCCTTGATTGAGTCTCGATCCCACAACGAACGGTCCTGGTCCGCGAGCAGAACTATCTCGCCGGCCTCATTGAATCGTGCCGCCGAGCGGGCGAGGTTCAGCTGCATCAGGGCGACGAGCCCAAGCACCTCGGGCTGGCCAGGCATCAGCCGGTCCAGCAGCCGCCCAAGCCACAGCGCGTCCTCGGCCAGGTCACGACGCATACCAGCCGATGCGCCTCGGCTCAGGTAGCCCTCGTTGAACATGAGATATAGGACCGCGAGCACCGCGTCGAGGCGCTCCGCGACGTCCTCGCCCTGCGGCACGCGATACGGAATGTGCGCGGCCACGATCTTGCGCTTGGCGCGCACGATGCGCTGGGCCATCGTGGCCTCGGAAACGAGAAATGCGGCGGCGATCTCGGGGGTGGTGAAGCCCGCGACCGCGCGGAGCGTGAGTGCAACCTGTGCTTCCTGCGCGAGAGCCGGGTGGCAGCACGTGCAGAAGGTCGATCGCCCGCCTGCGTGCCGTGGTCATGAGCCACGCTCCAGGGTTGTCGGGGATCCCCTGTTCCGGCCATTTCACGAGCGCCGCGACCAGGCTGTCCTGGACGACCTCCTCGGCCAGGTCGAAGTTGCCGAGTACTCGCACCAGGGCGCCCGTGAGCCGCCCGGCTTCCTCCCGGAAGACCGCGGCCACGGCTGCGTCGGTGACGGAGCGTGTCTGGTCCAGAGCCCCCTAGTTTTCCACTGTTGGCCAGATCTCGACTGGGCCCGCGGGCCATTTCTTGGCGATCTCCTCCGCCTCGTCGCGGTCCTTTACATCGAGGATCGCGAAGCCGCCGATGACCTCCTTCGATTCGATGAACGGCCCGTCGGTGATGATCCTCTGCCCGTTTTCGGCACGGACCGTGCTCACGGTCTTCGGGCCCTGGAGCTGCTCGCCTCCAACGATCTTGCCGCTCTGGGTGTACTCGTGGAACCAACCTCCGGCTCCAGCCATGGCGGCCTTGCGTTCATCGGGGGTCATGCGCTCGAAACGATCCTGGTCTTCAGGGGTACCGACGAAAAGCAGCACGAACTTCATGGGCAACCTCCTCATGACGTACGACGAACGATGGGCCTCGAAATTCGACCGGTCAGCGGCCGGCGTCTTCAGAGTGGTCGATGGTCGGCCGGATCTCGACGGTGCCGGGCCACTCTCTGGCCATGGCGATCGCCTCGTCGAGGTCGGCCACATCGATCACGGCGAAGCCGCCGATGACCTCTTTCGATTCGATGAAAGGGCCGTCAGTGACGCTGACCTTGCCGTTCTTCCTTGAAACGGTTGTGGCGGTGCTTGGGCCTCTGAGCTCCTCGCCGCTGACGATCTTGCCGGCCTTCGTGTACTTCGCGAACCACTGCCCGGATTTCTCGTAGTCGGCCATCGCCACCTCGCGATGCCCCTCCGGAAGCTGATCCGCGCCTTCCATCGTGCCGCCGAACAACAGGACGTACTTCATTTCAAACCTCCACCAGCACGACGAACGGACACGGCCCTTTTCGACGGCCCCCTCCCTACCTCCCCCCACGGTGGGGAGGTGACCCGATTCGACATCAGCTGCCCGTGAATTCCGGCTCCTGCTTGGAGAGGAAGCTCATGATGCCGATCGCTGCGTCGGTGCTCAGGGACGTCCGCGCAAAGTTCTCCATCTCGATCTCGAGCGCGTCATGCAGGGGCTTGTCATAGCCGCGATGCAGCGCGTCCTTGATCATCGCGAAGGCAAAGGTCGGGCCTTTCGCCAGCTTCCCGGCGAGCTCGTCCACCGCCGGCTTCAGCTCCTCGGGCGCGACAGCGCGATCCACGAGCCCGACCGCCTCCGCTTCTTTCGCCGAAAGGCGCGTCGATTCGATGATGAAGCGCTTCGCCTTCGCCATGCCGATGAGCCGGGGCAGCCGCTGCGTGCCACCGGCGCCGGGCATGATGCCGAGCGCCGATTCGGTCTGGCCGATGCGCGAGCGCCCATCCTCGACCATGATTCGGAAGTCGCAGCAGAGGGTGAGCTCGCATCCGCCGCCCTGCGCGTGCCCGTTGATCGCGGCGATGACCGGCTTCGGGCAATGCTCGATGGCGTCGTAGTGCTTGTTGACGCGCTTCATGAACGCTTTGATCTGCTCGCTTGCGTCCGGCGCCGTGCGATCGATTGAGCCCATGGCAGCCAGATCGGCGCCGACGCTGAAGTACTTCTCGTATGCGGAGGCCAGCACCACGGCGCGAACCGATTGGTCCTTCCCAAGCTCAGTGAAGGCCGCGCCCAGCTCCGACATCAGGTCCTCGGCGATGGCGTTGATCTTGTTGCGGTGCATGACCACGCGGGCGATGGCGCCATCGCGTTCGACGTCGACGAGCTCGCCCATCACGCAGTGAAGAGAGGGATGCCGCCGGCGACCTCGATCACGGCGCCGGTGATGTAGCCAGCCTCTTCCGTGCATAGGAACCCGATCGTGCTGGAGATGTCCTGCGGCTGGCCGAATCGCTTGAACACGGTGCGCGCCTTGAATCGCGCGTACATCGGGTTCACCGATTCGGCCGCCGCGCCGGCCTCGGACATGATGATGCCGGGCGCGATGGCGTTCGATGTGATGTTGTGGCGGCCTCCCTCGAGCGCTGCCGTCTTCGCGAGGCCGATCAGGGCGGCCTTGGTTGCCGAGTAGCTCGCCTGGCCGAACCCGCCGAGCGTCCCGGCGACGGACGACATGAAGATGAGCCGCCCCCAATTGTTCTCGACGAGGTAAGGCCATGCCTCTCTGGTGCAGTTGAATGCGCCGGTCAGGTTGACGCGCACGTCGCGGTCCCAGAGCTCGTACGACTGGTTGGGAATCTGCGCGGTGTGGTCGAGGGTGGCCGCGTTGTTGATCAGGATGTCGATCTTCCCGAACTCGTCCCTGACCTTCTTGAACACGTCGCGGATCTGGTCGCGGTTGGTCACGTCCATCTTGATGGCCAGCGACTTGCGGCCCATCTTTCGGATCTCTTCGGCGGTGGCGTTGGAATGAACCCAGCCCTGCGACACCGCGACCTGCGCGAGCGTGGAGCCCTGAGCCTCGGCCGTCTTCTGCAGCTCGGGATCGTCCTCGACCAGCACGTCAGTGATGACCACGTCCGCGCCCATGTTCGCGAGCGTCAGTGCGTCCTGACGCCCGAGCCCGCGCGAGGCGCCGGTGACGACGGCGACCCTGCCTTTCAGATCAAACATGGCTGACCCCCGGTTGAACGGCCTGTTTCGTCCATCGGCATCCAAACTCTAACGTCGCCGGGTTGGCGCGGCTTTGCCGCGCCATAGCTCCACGAACCCCTCACGGCTTCCTTGCATCGCAATGCGCGGGGGGTTCCCCACAAGGGGGGCCTGCCCCCCTTGTGCTATCTAACGTCGCCGGGTTGG
>WNGI01003827.1_pt1 | contig 30511 bp, 26 predicted proteins | sample 5400621 | NCBI WGS metagenome assembly WNGI01 (sample SAMN13153374, study PRJNA577476) | soil metagenome | isolation source: 20 cm soil or saprolite under Garry oak tree replicate 1 | place: USA:California | collected 2016-06-15
TGAGCAGCGTCTCGGTGAGCGGCGACACGGTCTCCGCGCCGCGCTCCAGCACGATCTGCCGCACCCGCTCCGCGAGCGGCGTGCCGCCGGGCTCGCGCGTCAGGCGCGCCGTAATGCCGTGGCGCCCGAGCCACGCGCTCAGGAACTGCGCCAGCGTGGACTTCCCGGCGCCCTCGATACCCTCCAGTGTGATGAACTTGCCCGTGCTCACGGGCAGGCGTGTGCTCATGGATGCACCGCGACGGGCTTGTGGACCGCAGCGCGTTCCTGCGTGCGCAGCCGTGCGAGATAGGCCTTCACCGCGGAATTATGCTCCTCCAGGCTCCTGGAGAAGTGATGAGCCCCATCGCCGAGCCCGGTCGCCACGAAATACAGCGCGTCGGTTGGCTCCGGCTGCACCGCCGCCAGCACCGACTCGCGTCCGGGCAGCGCCACCGGCGTCGGGGGCAGTCCCTCGCGGGTGTAGGTGTTGTAAGGAGTGTCCTTGAGCAGGTCACGGGTGTGGATCGAGCCGTCGTACTTCTCACCGAGGCCGTAGATCACCATCGGGTCGGACTGCAGGCGCATCCTCTTGCGCAGCCGGTTGACGAACACCCCGGCGATCCGTGCCCGCTCGCTCTTGAGCGCGGCTTCCTTTTCGACCATGGACGCGAGGATCAACGCCTGGTACGGCGTGTCGAACGGCAGCTGGGCGCTGCGCTGCGCCCAGGCCGCAGCCAGCATCCGTTGCATGCTGTCGTAGGCGAGTCCGAGGATCGCGACATCGGGAGTGTTCGCGGCGAAGCGATAGGTGTCCGGAAAGAACTGGCCTTCGGCGTGCACACCAGGGTGTCCGAGCGCGGCCATGATGACGACTTTGCCCTGCTCGAAGAGCGTGATGATCTCGTCCGGGCTGGCGTGCGGGGGTATCTCGTACGTGCCCGCCTGCACGCGCGGCTCACGGCCGCGCAGGCGCAGATACGCCTCCACGGCGCGCGCATTGCGCACCGCGCCCCTCGCCTCGAGCCGGCCTAGGACGCTGCGCACACTCGCGCCCGGGTCGACCTCGATGCGCGACGGCGCCGCCGCAGGTCCTGCGGCCTGGAACTGGTTCTGCAGCCAGAAATAGCCTCCGGCGGCCGCGAGCGCGAGCAGCAAGACGATCATCGCGGCGGCGACGGCCAGGGCCCGCAGCCGGCGTCCGGTGGAGCGCGTGCTACCCGGCATCACCGGCCTCTTCGGGTACCGCGCGCGCCTCGAGCAGCGGCGCGAGTCGCTCCTGCATGCGGCGCGTCAGCCCTCCGGGCGACAGCGGCCGGCCCTCGAGCTCACGCACCGGGCGGATGCCGATCAGCGCGTTTGTGAGGAACACCTCACGCGCGGCTTGCAGATCACTTAGGTCCAGTACGCGCTCCTCGGCTGCGATACCGGCGTCCGCTGCCGCCGCGAGCACCACCTGGCGCATGACCCCCGCCACTCCGCAGCGGTCCACGCGCGGCGTGCACAGCGTCCCGTCCCGCACCAGGAACACGTTGCTCATGGTGCCCGAGATGAGTGCTCCCGAGCTGCTGAACATGAGTGCCTCGGCAATGCCGCTATCGGTCCACTCGCGGCGCGCCAGCACCTGCTCGAGGCGATTGCAATGCTTCAATCCCGCCAGCGCCGGGTTCTCGCCCAGCCGCAGGGCGGCGATGCGCACGCACACCCCTGCGCGTGCCAGCTCGGGGTCTTGCGGGGGCCAGGCGTAGCGCAGCGCGATCCGGGTCGACGTCTCCAGCCCGGTCACCCCATAGCCGCGGCTTGCTGCCGCGCCGCGCGTGAGGAGCACCTTGACAATGGCGCGGGCGGACTGCGCGGCGAGCTGCTGCACTTCAGCGCGCAGAATCGCTTCATCGGGAGCCGCGAGCCCCAGGCGCGCGCAGCCCGCGGCGAGCCGCCGCAGGTGCAGCTCCAGAAATCGCGCCTGACCGCCCGCGCAGGCGATGGTCTCAAACAGGCCGTCGCCGAAGTGAAGACCCCGCTCGAGCGCGGAGACTTCCCCGGCCGCGCGGCCGTTCACCCACACCACCTCCGGGACGCCGCCCGCCCTCTCGCGCGTGCTCCGGGGCATCAGTTGAGGTCTCCCAGGGCCGCCAGCAGTCCGCGTGCCTTGGCGCGTGTCTCCTCGAGCTCGCTCTCGGGATCGGAGTCGGCGACGATGCCCGCGCCGGCCCGAAACGTCAGGCGCCGCGCGCTCAAGGTCATGGTGCGAATGAGGATGTTGAGATCCAGGCGGCCGTCGCGCGTGAGGTAGCCGAGCGAGCCGGTGTAGGCACCGCGCCCTGCCCCTTCGAGCTCCGCGATGATCTGCATGCAGCGGAATTTGGGACAGCCGGTGATGGTGCCGCCCGGAAATACCGCGCGTAACGCGCCGATGGGCGTGACCTCGCCCTTCAGCTCACCACTTACGTTCGACACGATGTGATGCACGTGGGCGTAGGACTCGATGGTCATGAACTCGTCCACGCGCACCGTACCCGGCTCGCACACGCGCCCGAGATCGTTGCGCTCGAGGTCGATCAGCATGATGTGCTCGGCGCGCTCCTTGGGATGGGCCGCCAGCTCGGTCATCTCGTGCCGGTCCCCGCCCGGAAGACGGCTGCGCGGCCGGGTGCCCGCGATGGGGCGCGTGTCGATCCGGCGCCCCGCCACCCGCACCAGCCGTTCGGGTGAGGAACTGAGGATGGCGACTCCCCGCCACTGGGCGAGGGCTGCAAACGGCGCCGGATTGGCGGCGCACAAGCGCTGATAGAGCGCCGCGGCAGGCGCCAGCTGCGGGTGAGCCGCGCCGCCGATCTCTACCTCCCACGGGCGCGACAGGTTGGCCTGATAGATGTCGCCGGCGCGCACGTACTCCTTGGCGCGGCGCACGCGCGCGAGATAAGCCCGGGGGTCCTCTTCATGCAGCCGTTCGATGCGCAGCGGCTCGTCGCGAACGTCCGCTTCGCGGGCCGCCTCGAGCGCCTCGCGGGCGACGCGCGCCAGAGCATCCGCGGAGTCCGCTTCGGCGACTGCAAACACCCGCCGGCGCTCCAGATCGTGCACCAGGGCACAGGGCGTGCGCAACGCGAAGGCAGCCCACGGGAGCGGTGAGCGGGGCAACGCCAGGTGCGGCTCGATTTCCTGCGCCAGCTCGTAGCCGAGGAACACGGCCCAGCCGCCCTCGAACGCGAGCCGCGTGGCGCAATGCGGCTGCGCATTCGCGCGCGGCGTGGTGCGCTCGGCGAGCCACCAGCTCTCGAGCGCGGCGAGGAAGCTCGTTCCCTGCGGCACCAGGCCTTGCGCACCCAGGCGTCCGTCGGCGCCGAGCCAGAGCGCCGCGCCGGGCTCCGCGAGCAGCACGCTCGCGCGGCTCAGGGGCCCGGAGGCGGCACTGTCGAGCAGCAACGGATAGCGATCGGGGAAGCGCGCCGCCAGGCGACGCAACACCGCGGGCGGAACGTCGAGCTCGCGGACGAGGGGTGCGCTCGTGGCGGACTTACCTTTCGGCCCGCGCCCTCAGGCGCTGAAGCGCCGGAACACCAGCGACCCGTTGGTGCCGCCGAAGCCGAAGGAGTTCGAGAGGCTCACGTCGATCTTCATGCGACGGGCGCTGTTGGGAACGTAGTCCAGGTCGCACTCCGGGTCGGGCGTGTGGTAGTTGATGGTCGGAGGCGCGACACCATCACGGATCGCGAGCACCGAGAAGATCGCTTCCACCACACCCGCGGCGCCGAGCAGGTGCCCGGTCATGGACTTGGTCGAGCTCACGGCGAGGCGCTTGGCGTGCTCGCCGAAGGCGCGCTTCATCGCGACCGTCTCGGCCTTGTCGCCCAGCGGAGTCGAAGTCGCGTGCGCGTTGACGTACTGCACGTCTGCGGGATTCAGGGCGGCATCCCTGAGCGCGTTCACCATCGCCAGGCGTGCGCCGTCGCCGTCTTCCGGGGGCGCGGTGATGTGATAGGCATCGCCGCTCATGCCAAAGCCCACCAGCTCGGCGTAAATGCGCGCACCGCGCCGGCGCGCGTGCTCCAGCTCCTCCAGAAGCATCGCACCGCCCCCGTCGCTCAGCACGAAGCCGTCGCGGTCCTTGTCCCACGGGCGGCTCGCCTCGGCGGGAGCATCGTTGCGCGTGGAGAGCGCCTTCGCCTGGCCGAAGCTCCCCAGCCCGCAGCGCGTGGTGGCCATTTCCCCGCCGCCCGCGATCATCAGATCCGCATCGCCGTACTGGATGGTGCGCATGCCTAAGCCGATGGCGTGCGTCGAGGTGGTGCAGGCGGTCACCACGCCCAGATTCGGGCCCTTCAGGCCGTAGCGGATCGAGAGGTGCCCGGCGATCATGTTGATGATGGTTGCGGGGACGAAGAACGGCGAGATCTTGCGCGGACTCATCGCCTTCAAGTACTCGCTGTATTCGGTCTCGATGGTCCACAGGCCACCGATGCCGGCGCCGCACACCGCGCCGCAGCGCTCCGGATCGGTCTTGGCGAACTCGATACCGGCATCGCCCACGGCCTGCACTCCGGCGGCCACGCCGTAGTGCATGAACTCGTCCATGCGGCGGGCTTCCTTGGACGAGATGTACTGACTGACGTCGAAATCGCGCACCTGCCCGCCGATGCGCACTGGAAACGCGGTCACGTCAAAGCGCGTCACCGGACCGATGCCGCTCTGCCCGCGCAGGATGGCATCCCATGCCGATTGAACGGTGCTCCCGACCGGGGACACCACTCCAAGGCCCGTTACGACGACACGGCGCTTGCTCACACGCTACCTGGATCGCGCCCCGGTGTGGAATCAGGACTTGCTGCGGCGCTCGTTGATGTAGTCGATGGCCTGGTGGACGGTTGTGATCTTCTCGGCGTCCTCATCCGGGATTTCGATCTCGAATTCCTCTTCGAGGGCCATCACCAGCTCGACCGTGTCGAGTGAATCGGCTCCCAGATCATCAACGAACGAGGCATCGCTCGTGACCTGTTCCTGTTTGACGCCCAGCTGTTCGGCAACGATGGCCTTGACCTGCTGCTCAACTGTGCTCATTAGCGATTGGTCCTTATGTAGGCTTTTAAAGGGGCTGCTCCGCCCCTCCCCCCACGGGGCCGGTAGCGGGCGCGGTATTGTAGGGGAACACCCCGGGGGCTGCCACTCGCCCACCGCCGGTGCGAGTGATTGTTTTTACTGGCGAAACTGACCCACCCGTTCCGCGCGCCCGCCGTCGTGCCCGCCTCGTGTGGCGTGCGTCCAACGGCCCTGCCTACGGCATGTACATGCCGCCGTTGACGTGCAAGGTCTCCCCGGTGATGTAAGTCGCCTGCGGTGACACGAGGAACAGGACCGCGCCGGCCACGTCTGCAGGGGTCCCGAGCCGGCCCATGGGAATCTGCGCGACGAGCGCGGCGCGCTGCGTCTCGTTCAGCGCGCGTGTCATGTCGGTATCGATGAAGCCGGGGGCCACGGCGTTCACCGTAATGCCACGCGAGGCGAGCTCCCGGGCGAGTGACTTGGTGAATCCCAGCAGTCCCGCTTTGGCCGCGGCATAGTTGGCCTGCCCGGCATTGCCCGTCACGCCCACCACGGAGGTGAGGTTGACGATCCTGCCCCGCCGCTCCTTCATCATGCGGCGCACGCACGCCTTGGAGAGGCGAAACACGCCCGTGAGGTTGGTGGTGATGACCGTCTCCCAGTCCTGCGGCTTCATGCGCAGCAGCAGCGAGTCGCGGGTGACGGCGGCATTGTTGACGAGGATCGTCGGCAGCTCATCGGCGCCCTCGAGCTCGCCCATCAGGGCGTCGACCGAGGCGGCGTTCCCGGCGTCGAGCACCGCGCCGCGGCCGTTGCATCCATGCGACGCGAGCGTGGCGCTCAAGCGAGCGGCGCCTTCCACGCTGGTGGACGTGCCGATCACCCGCGCGCCCGCCCCTCCGAGGGTGAGCGCGATGGTGTGCCCGATGCCGCGCGAGGCGCCGGTGACGAGTGCGACTTCGTTTTCAAGCATGGGAACCCCCTCGGGTCGCCGTGAGTGCCGCCTCCATCGAGGCCGGGTCCTCCAGCGCCAGAAAACTCAAATTCGCACGCCGCTCTATGCGGCGGTTCAGGCCCGTGAGCACCCTGCCCGGCCCGCACTCGATCACCTGCGCGATCGCGCCCGCGCTCAACGCGCGCAGCGTGTCCGACCAGCGCACCGGGTTCGACAGCTGCCGCACGAGGAGCTCGCGGATCTCGTCGGGTCGCTCGTGCGCGCTCGCATCCACCGCGCTCACGTAGCGGATACGGGGCACGCGCACCTCGAGCGAGCGCAGCCGCTCCCTGAGGCGCTCGGCCGCGCCGCGCATGAGGCTGGTGTGCGAGGGCACACTCACCGGCAGCGCCACCGCGCGCTTGGCTCCGCGTGCCCGGGCGGCTTCGATCGCGCGCTGCACCGCCGCCTTCTCGCCGGCGATCACCACCTGGCCCGGGGAGTTGAAATTGGCCGCTTCCACGATGGCCCCTTGTGCGGCTTCCCGGCACGCCGCCTCGACGCCCGCGTCATCCAGGCCGATAATGGCCGCCATCGCGCCGCTGCCGGCCGGCACGGCCTCCTGCATGACCTGGCCGCGGAAGCGCACCAGATCCACCGTCGCGCCGAAGGGCATGGCTTCCGCACACACGAGCGCCGTGAATTCCCCGAGGCTGTGACCGGAGACGACGGCCGGCAGCGCGCCGCCGCGTGCGCGCCAGAGGCGCCACGTGGCCACTCCCGCGGCGAGCATCGCCGGCTGCGTGCGCTCGGTGGCGTTGAGCGCCTCCTCCGGCCCTTCGCTCACGAGTCTCCACAGATCAAAGCCCAGCACCGCGGAAGCCTCCTCCAGGGTGCCGCGCACGGACGGGTCCGCCGCCGCGAGCGCGCCGAGCATCCCGACCGACTGCGAGCCCTGACCCGGGAACACGAACGCGAAGGACATGCACCCTCCTCGGATTGGGGGCCGAAATTATAACGGCGTCCGGTGAGGCCTCAGGAACGCGGCCACCGTGACGCCCCCGATCACCCCGTACAGGTGCGCGCTCACCACCACCGCGTCGCTCCCGGAGAGCGGCAGCGCGCCCAGCCAGTGCTCGTAGGCCAGTTTGACCGCGAGCAGCCCGGTGAGGACCCACCCGGCGCGCTCCCCGCGACGAACGTGCGCCAGGGCACCCGCCGCCATCACGCCGTGCAGCGCGCCGGAGGAACCGACGTACCACAGCACGGTCGAATCGCACAGCCACAGCCCTGCGTCGATGGCCGCCATCGCGCCCAGCACGATCGGCGCCCACTGGCGCGGGGAGTAATCGCGAGCGAACAGCGCCCACATGAGAGCGAGCCCCAGACTATTCAGCAGCGCGTGCCGGGCATCCAGATGAACCACATGCGCCGTGAGCAGGCGCCACCACTGCCCGGCCGCGAGCGCGACCCGGTCATAGCGCAGCAACACTCGCCCCGCCTCCCCGGCGAGCGTCGGCAGCAGCAGCACGGCGCAGGCGGCGAGCAGCGCCAGCCCCGCACCGCCGTCGCAATTGAGAGACCGGAGCACCCTGCGCACGGGGTTCACGGGCCTGTCGCCCCCCCTGTTATGATCCCGACCCGTTTTTGCTCTCAACGGCGGCTTCGCGCCCGAACAGGCACCACATGAGTTACATCGCTTGCGAGGGTAGCAGACGGCGCCGCGTACGGCGCGCGCGCGGCTTCACCCTCATCGAGATCATGGTGGTGGTCATCATCATTGGGCTGCTCGCCGCGGTCATCGTTCCGACGGTCCTCGGCAAGGTGGATGAGGCGCGCGTCGCCAAGGCGAAGCAGGACATCCAGAGCCTGGAGGCGGCGCTGTCCATGTACTACCTGGACAACTCGAAGTATCCGACCTCCGAGCAGGGCCTCACGGCGCTGGTGCAGCAGCCCACCGACCCTTCGATCAAGCACTGGAAGCCCGGCGGCTACCTGGAGCGGGTCAGCAAGGACCCGTGGGGGAACCCGTATCTGTACGCACTCCCCGGCACGCACGGCAAGGCGTACGACCTGTTCACACTGGGCGCGGACGGCGAGCCCGGGGGCGATGGCATCAACGCCGATATCGGCAACTGGAATCTCAGCGACTAGGGCCGCAGCATGATGCGATCCGGGTGCGCGCACAGGGCCGGCGCCGGCTTCACGCTGGTCGAGATGCTGGTCGTCGTCCTCATCATCGGCGTGATCTCCGCCGGCGTGCTGCTGTCGATCACCCTGACGGGACGCGACCACGAGCTCGAGAAAGAGAGCGATCGGCTGCTCGCGCTGTTCACCTACGCGCGCGAGCAGGCGGAGCTCCAGACCCGCGAATACGGGGTGCTGTTCCAGGACGACGGATACGAGTTTCTCACCTATGACATGCGTCGCGCGACGTGGCGCGACGTGTTCGAGGACGATGCGCTCGGCGCGCGCAAGCTCCCCGACGGGCTCGGCGTCAGACTCACGGTGGAGGCGCGGCCGGTCGTGCTGAGCCGTCCGGCGGATGCCAAGGACAAGACTCCGCAGGTCATGATTTTCTCGAACGGCGATCTGACGAGCTTCGCCGCCACGGTGGAGCGCGACGGCGGCCTGCGCAGCGTCACCCTCACCGAGGACGACCAGGGTCAGGTGACCGAGCAGGCCATGGTGGAGGCGAAGCCGTGAGCGGCGCGCGCCGCCGCGCTCGCGGCTTCACGCTCATCGAGGTGCTCGTGGCGCTCGCGATCGTCGCGATTGGCATGGCTGCGGTCATGGGTGCGCTGACCTCCTCGGCGGACACGGTCTCCTACCTGCGCGACAAGACGCTCGCCCAGTGGGTGGCGCTCAATCAGATCGCGAACCTGCGCCTGTCCGGCCAGCAGCCCCCCACCGGCAACAGCTCCGGCGACACGGACTTTGCGGGCCGCAGCTGGCACTGGCGCCAGGAGGTGGTCGCGACCGAGGTGCCGGGGGTCGAGCGTATCGACATCAGCGTGCGCCCGGCGGAGGTCAAGGCGGGCGAGGACAACGGCTGGTTCACCACGGTGAGTGGTGTCTGGGGCGATGCGCTCGGCGCGCCCAACGGTTTCCAGCCCGACTGGGGCACACAGACTTTCAGCGGATTGTCCGGTACCCTGGGTGGCGCCCAGGTGCCCGCCGCGCCGCTCACCGTGCCGGCGCAGCCAGGCCAAAATCCACGGGGATCGGAGTGAGGCGCCGCGGCCGCGGGTTCACGCTGCTCGAACTGCTGGTGGCGCTGTTCATCGCCGCGGTCATGTTCGCCATGGGTTATGCCGCCATCAGCCAGGCAGTCACCAGCCGGGACTCGCTCAAGCAACAACAGGCACACCTGCTCGAGCTGCAAACGGCGGTGCGCGTGCTGGAACAGGACTTCGTGCAGCTGGCCCCGCGTCCGGTGCGTCAGGCCATCGGGGATGAGCCCGCGCAGCCTGCGCTGCTGGGCGCGGTTCCCGGCACGCAGCCGATCGTCGCCCTCACCCGCGGTGGCTGGGCGAACCCGGTCGGGCTGCAGCGCCCGGGGCTGCAGCGGGTGGCGTACTTCCTGGAGAACGGCACGCTGCGGCGCGAGTACTGGACGACGACCCGGCGCAACCTGATGACACACCTCAAGGCGATGACCCTTCGTTATCTCGACACGGCCCATCAGTGGCAGGAGCAATGGCCGCCGGGTACCGCGGTGATCCAGAGGCAGGAATGGACCCTGCGCCAGCGTCCGGTGGCGGTGGAGATCACCCTTGACACGGAGGACTGGGGCAGGATCGTACGCATCATCGAGATCGCAGGATGAGTACAGTGTCGCTCCGAGCTCGCCGCCAGCGTCCGCGCTGCACGCCGCGCACGCAGCGCGGCATTGCGCTGCTGGTGGCGATCCTGCTGGTCGCGCTCGGCACCATCATCGCCGCCGCGGTGGCGTACGAGAACGCGACGACCGTGCGGCGCGGCACCGCAACCTATGCTTTCGATCAGGCGTTGCTCATCGCCCAGGGAGCCGAGGCTCTCGCGGCCTACGGCCTGCGCCAGATACGGCAGACCGACAAGGACCATACCTACCCCGGGCAGGGCTGGGGCAAGCCCATCGGACCCATCGAGGTGGTTCCGGGCGTGATGCTCGAGGCCTCGCTCGAGGACCTGCAGGGACGATTCAACCTCAACAACCTGGTGAAGAACGACACCACGGCGGACCCGGTGCAACTGCAGGCCTTCATGCAGCTGCTCGCGCTGTCGGGCGTGGAGACGAAGTGGGCGGGTTATATCGTCGACTGGATCGATGGGAATATCACCCCATCGATTCCGGATGGCGCGGAGGACAGCGTCTACATGGGCCAGACGCCACCGTACCGGACCGCCAACCGCTACATCACGAGCGCGAGCGAGTTGCTCGCGCTGCCGGGCTTCGGCCGCGAGCGCTACCTGAAGCTCGCGCCCTATGTCACGGCGCTGCCGTATAACACGCCGGTCAACCTGTGCACAGCGCCCGGACTGGTGCTGGATGCGTATCTAGGACATCGGGACTTCAGCTCCGATGCGGATTCGCTGGCGAAGAACCGCGCCAACGCCCCCGGCTGCTTCCCCACGCAGACCGACTACGAAGCGGCCTTTGCCGATCCGAAGCTGCTCGCCCAGGTGCATCCGAAGATCGCGCAGGTCTCGAGCTACTTCCGCCTCACGAGTTTCATCACTATTGGCAGCGCGGAATTCAACTTGTACAGTCTTCTGTATCAGGACCAGTACGGCGGGGGAGCCGTGCGTCCGATCCTGCGCAGCTTCACGCCGGATTGATTGCTCGCGCACTATGACACGATCGATGATCAACGCGGCCGAAACGATGACACCATCCGTCCATGGCTGACTGGCTGCTGCTGCGCTTGCCGCGCGCCTCCGGGGAACCGGCATCCTGGCTGGTGGCCGATGCGCGCGGCGCGCCGGCCGGGCCGCCGCAAGACGGTCCGCTGACGCTCGCGGCCCCCCGCGCCGCGGGACGGCGCGTGTGTGTACTGGTGCCGGGCGCGGATGTGCTGCTGGCGGAGCCGGACGTGCCCGTCAAGGCGGGCGCGAAGCTGCAGCAGCTCGTGCCGTATGCGCTCGAAGAGCACCTCGCCGATGACATCGACGACCTGCATTTCGCCATCGGCAAGCGTGCCGGGGAATCCTCGCGCGCGCCGGTCGCGGTGGTCGCGCGCGCCCTGCTCGATGAGTGGCTCGCGATGCTGCACGCGGGCGGCATCGAGCCCGAGGCGATCTACGCGGACAGCGAACTGCTGCCGCACAATCCCGGCCAGGCGGTGGTGCTGCTGGAAGAGGACGCGGTGTTTGTCCGCTCACCCGGCGCCTCCCCGGTGACGCTGCCCGCGGATGCGCTGGCGGAAGCGCTCGAGATCGCGCAATCAGGCGCCGATGGCGCGGCGACCGGCGCGCGCGGCCTCATTCTGTACACCGGAGCGGCGGAGTGGCAGCGGCATTCCGCGCAGATCGAAGCGGCGCGTGCTCATTTCGACGGCATCAAGATCCAGCTGCTCACCGGGGGTCCGCTGGCGCTGTTCGCGCAGCAACTGCCGGCCGCGACACCGATCAACCTCCTGCAGGGCACCTACTCCCCGACGGCGGCGCGCGCCGTCGGCCTGCGGGCCTGGCGGGTGGCGGCGATCCTGCTGGTGTCGCTCATCAGTCTGCATCTCGCGGGCAAGCTCGGAGAGCTGCAACTGCTGAAGAATCGCGAACACCAGGTCGATGCTTCGATTCGCGACACCTTCCACACCGCCATGCCCGGAGACCCGAACACCCTCGATGCGCGCCGCCGCATGGAGCAGCGCCTGAACGCTGCGCGCGGGGCGGGCGGGGGTCTTCTGCCGGCGCTGCAGGCGCTGGCGCAGGCACGCGACGCCACCCCCGGCATGAGCGTGCAGGCGCTGCAGTTTCACGCCGGCGCGCTCGACATGAAGCTCTCCGCTCCGGATGCCGCGAGTCTCGACCGCGTCAGCCAGGCGCTGCGCAACAACGGCTGGCAGGCCGATCTCACCGGCGGCAGCAACGCCGGCTCGGGCTACGAGGGACACATCCAGGTGCGCGCCGGCGGCACCTAGTGGATCTCACCCCATGAAGCTGTCGCCCAATTCACTGTCGCTCGATTCCCTCGCCGCGCTCCCCGAGCGCCAGCGGCGCTTAGCTCTGGGGGGCCTCGCGCTCGCGGCGGCGATCCTGATCTTCGGCGTGCTGATCCCCCTCGATCGCAGCGTCGCGCATGCGCACGAGCGTCTTGCCCGCAAGCGCGCCGATCTCACCTGGATGCAGAGCGTCGCCCCCGAACTCGCCGCCTCGGCGCCACCGCCGGCGGCCACGGGCGAATCGCTGCTCGTGATCATCGACCGTTCGGCGCGCGAGTCGGGGTTGGCCGGCGCGCTCGCCGGCAGCGAACCGGGCGGACCCGGGAGCCTGTCGGTACGGCTCGCCAAGGCGCCGTTCGATACCCTGGTCGGGTGGCTCGGCCGTCTCGCCCGGCAGAACGGCGTCAGCGTGGAGTCAGCCACCATCGAAAAGACCGAAACGCCCGGACTGGTGAACGCCGCCATCGTCCTGCATTCGGGTTGAAGTGAAGCGAGGGATCTGGGTCGCACTGCTGGCGGCGGTCGCTTTCGCGGCCATGCTCCTCGCCCGCATGCCGGCCGCCTGGATCATCCCGGCGGGCGGCGCGCGCGGTTCCTCCTGCGCGAGCGTCGATGGCTCGCTGTGGAGCGGAGTCTGCACGGGTCTCACCGTGCAGCGCGCGCCCGTCGGAGACGTCGGCTGGGAGCTGCACCCGTTGCGGCTGCTTCTCGGTAAGCTCGCCGCCCACATCACCGTCACGCGCGGCGCGGGCAACTTCGACGCGGAAGTGGAGTTGGGCTTCGGGCAGCGCGTCACGGTGCGCCATCTGGTGGCCGACCTGCCCCTCGATCCGGCGCTGATCCCGGGGCTCCCGGCGGATCTGCATGGCCGTGCGCATCTGGATCTCACGCTGGCGCAGATCGAGCACGGTATCATCACCGAGCTGCAGGGGCGCATCGAAGCGCACGACCTGGAGGATCGCAGCGGCGGGGCGACACCGCTGGGCAGTTACGTGGTCACCTTTCCCGGAGGTCGCGGCGAGCCCTCCGGCAAGCTCCGCGACCTCGACGGTCCACTCGCCGTCGAGGGCACGCTGCGCCTGACGCGTGAGCCCGGCTTCGAGCTCGAGGGGCTGGTCGCGCCGCGCGCGGGCGCCGCGCCCGAGCTCGTCAACAACATCCGCTATCTCGGCTCCCCGGACGCCATGGGCCGGCGCCCCTTTTCGCTGGCCGGGACGTTCTGACCGAGCGCTGCCGGCCTGCCGCGGCCGGCGCCGCGGCGCGGGACGGCGCGCCGCGGTGCCTTCGTCACCTCAGGCCGCGAGCACGCCCTTGGCCTTGGCGGTATGCGTCGCGATCAGGTCCATGAGCGCGGGCGACAGACAGTCGTAGGGCTCAAGACCGAGCTCCTTCAACCGCGCACGCACGGCGCCCATCTGGTCGGGCCTTGCCCCGGACTCGATGATCGAGGAGACAAAAGCCGCGAACCGCGGCTCTTCCCAGCCGGCCTCCTTCGACAGCTCGACGTGGATGAAGTCGAGTCCATGGAACGGGTGCGCCTTGTTCTCGATGCGGCCGTACATGTGAACGCCGCACCCGGTGCAGGCGTAGCGCTGAATCGTCGCGCTCGGGTCGACGATCTTGAGCTTCTGGCCATTGGCCGTGACGGCGAGCTTGTCCCGCGACACCACCGCGACCACCGAGAAGAGCGCGCCCTTGGGCTTCCAGCACTTGGTGCAGCCGCACGCATGATTGAACGCCACGTTCGACCCGACGCTGACCGTGACCGGCGCCTGGGCGCACTTGCACGTCAGGGTACCGCCGGCGAAATTGGGGTTGCCTTTCTTTACGCCGTTGTCCACGGAGGGATGAATTGAGACTGCCATAAAATCCTGCCTCGCTTGAAAAACCGCTCTGAATTGTCGAAGCCGCTTCGCCGGCGATCACTTCCGGCGTGCGCCCGGGTCGGCCGCGCCGCTTGGCGGCGCCCGTGCGCCGCCGTCCTCATGACCGCCGTCGCGGTCGCGACCCACGATGCCGAGCGCTGTCGGCGCCGAGTGGTGCTCGGGGTCCCCGGTCGCCCCGCTGCCGGGGGCCTGCCGTACCAGCCCGTGCCGGTGCATCTTGCGGTACAGCGTCCGCCGGCTGAGGCGCAGGCGCGAGGCCGCCGCGCTGATGTTCCAGTGGAACGCCTCGAGCGTGCGGCGCAGCGCGTCGCATTCCGCGCTGCTCAGCACGTTCTCGACGTCTGCCTCGTGCAGCTTGCCGGACTCCACCGTCGGCTCCTCGGTACGCGCCGCGCCGGTGAGCCAGCCGTCGTTGAAATCGGCGAGCGTCAGGTGATTGCTGCCGCGCAGCGCCAGCATCGTGCGCACCACGTTACGGAGCTGGCGCACGTTGCCCGGCCAGGAATACCTGGCCAGTCGCTCGAGCAGCGCCGCATCGATGTCGATCGCGTTCTCAGCCCCCGCTTCGGTGCGCACCAGCTTGCGGATCAGATCGGGGATGTCCGCGCGCTGGCGCACCGGGGGTATGCGGACGGTGATGCCGTTCAGGCGATAGTACAGGTCATCGCGAAACTGCCCCTTGGCGATCAGGTCCACCGGGTCGTGTTGCGTCGCGCTGACGATGCGCACGTCCACCGGAATCGCCTTCGCTCCACCCAGGGGCAGCACCTCGCGGTCCTCGATGACGTTCAACAGGCGTGCCTGCAGCGGCAGCGGCATGTTGCCGATCTCGTCGAGGAACAGCGTGCCGCCGTTCGCCTGCAGGATGCGACCCACGCTGCCCTCGCGGGCGGCACCGGTGAAGGCGCCGGGTTTGTGGCCGAACAGCTCACTCTCGATCAGGGGCTCCGGGATGGCGCCACAGTTCACGGAGAGAAAGGGTTTGTCGGCACGGCGGCTGGCGGCATGGATGGCGCGCGCGCAGTAACCCTTGCCGGTGCCCGTTTCGCCGAGCAGCAGCACCGAGATGTCGCGATCGATCACGCGGCGCAGGACCTCGACGCTCTGCTGCATCACCGGATCGGTGGAGTGCAGGCACTGCAACGGGTCCGACTCGCGTGTCTGCGGTGCGCTCGGCGCGGTCCCGGCCGGGGGTATCGCCCGCCGCGCCGATTCCACCGGCGCCTGCAGCAGCGCGAACCACGGCCGCCTTCCTAAGGGCGTCGCCAGGGGCTCGGGGCGGAACCGCTGCCGCGCGGCGAGCTGCAGGAAGCTCGCAAGGCTCGTCTCGAAGACCCGTTCCACGGGCTGCCCGCACAGGGCCGCGTGATCGCGAAATCTCAACAGCTCCAGCGCACTGCGGTTGGCTCCCTTGATGGTGCCCTGCTCATCGAAGGCGACCACGCCCTCCCCCGGCGTGCTGACGAATTCCGCACAGCGGTGGAAGCGCAGTACGTAGTAGTCCCTGCAGGCACCGAGCAGCGCGCGGTTCTCCACGTTCTGCGCCGCCATGTCGACGAGCGCGAGCGTATGGGTCTGCGCATTGGCGGAGGCGCCGGAAATGTCGAGCGCGGCGAGCAGCTGCCCGCGCATGTCGAAGATCGGCGCCGCGGAGCAGGTGAGCTGGATGTTCTGGGCGAGGAAGTGCTCGCCGCGGTGGATGACGATCGGCCGTTGCGTCGTCAGGCATGTTCCCATGCCGTTCGTGCCCAGTTCCTGTTCGCTCCACACGACGCCTTCGCGGAACCCGCAGCGACGTGCCATGGCCGCAAAACCCGGATCGCCGACGTAGCTGAGGATGACGCCATCGCGGTCGGTCAGCATGATGCTGTATTCGGAATGCAGCATGAGCTTGCTGAGGCCTTCCATCTCGATGCGCGCGATCGGCAGCACGGCACCGATGCGCTGCCTGCGTGCCAGCAGGTCGGCGTGCTCGACGGTGTTCGGCCGCTTGCTCTGATAGGGATCCAGCGCATAGGTCGTGAGACAGCGGCTCCACGAGCGCCGTATGACCTCATCGATCGGCAGGCCCGCCCCGTGTCCGGCGATGACACTGCGAATCAGGTCCGCGTGGCTCTGGGTGTTCAGTCGCGTTTGCATGCTGGCGTCCCCCGAACACTCGTCCGGGCCCCACGCACGTCGGCGCCCTGAGCATTCCCGCCCATTGGTGACACTTCTCATGCGTCAGGCTACTGCAAACGGCCCGTCGCCGACAGCACCGGAAATTGCTGCAGCGCGTACTGCCTGTTTTCGATGCGTCCCGCCAAAGTTGAAGCTCCCGTCAGAAACGGATGACGGAGCGGATGACCTTGCCCTCGTGCAGCAGGTCGAACGCCCGGTTGATCTCCTCGAGCGGCAGCACCTCGCTGACCATCTGGTCGATCTTGATCTCCCCGCCGAGGTAGCGCTCGACGAACCCGGGCAGCTGCGAGCGGCCCTTTACGCCGCCGAACGCCGAGCCGCGCCAGACGCGGCCCGTGACCAGCTGGAACGGGCGCGTATGTATCTCTTCGCCCGCGCCGGCGACACCGATGATCGTCGACTCGCCCCAGCCCTTGTGGCAGCACTCGAGCGCGGAGCGCATGACGTTCACGTTGCCGATGCATTCGAAGGAGTAGTCGACCCCGCCGTCGGTCATGTCGATGATGACTTGCTGAATGGGCACGTCGTGGTCCTTCGGGTTGATGCAATCGGTGGCGCCGAGCGATCGGGCCATCGCGAATTTCTCGGCGTTTGTGTCGATGCCGATGATGCGCCCGGCCTTGGCCATCACCGCGCCCTGCACTACCGACAACCCGATGCCTCCCAGCCCGAACACCGCGACGGAGGAGCCCGGTCGGACCTTGGCCGTGTTCAGCACCGCGCCGATGCCGGTGGTGATGCCGCAGCCGAGCAGGCAGACCTTGTCGAGCGGCGCCCGCGCATTCACCTTCGCGACCGCGATTTCCGGCAGCACCGTGTACTCCGAGAATGTGCTCGTGCCCATGTAGTGCAGCACGGGCTTGCCCCGGGTGGAGAAGCGGCTGGTGCCGTCGGGCATGAGGCCCTTGCCCTGCGTGGCGCGGATCTTCTGGCACAGATTGGTCCGCCCTGAGCGACAGAACTTGCACTCGCCGCATTCGGGTGTGTAAAGCGGGATCACGTGGTCGCCAGCCCTCACGCTCGTGACGTGCCTCCGCCCTCGTGACCGAGAATCGCGGGGAACAGTCCCTCCGGGTCGCGGCCGGACAGCGTGAAGGCGTCGGTGTGGCAGACCCCGGTCGCGACGATCTTGACCAGGACCTCGCCCGTCTTGGGCGCGGCCACGTCCACTTCCTCGATCGACAGTGGCCGGCCGGCAGCCCAGGCGACGGCGGCTCTGGATTTCACTGTGAGATCTCCTCGGTCAGACCTTGAGGCTCTGGTGCGCCACGGCTTGGCTACTAGCATTCCGCGTGCCAGTGCCGCAGGGACCCGCAAGCTCCTTTCTCTGCAGTGACTTGCCGCAGCTCAGCGCGCAGCAGCGGGCGCGGCACGTGAGCGGCGTGCGCCGCTCGTGCCACAGAGCGATGCCAGATCTGGCGCACACCAGGCAGCCACTACGGATTGGCCGGTATGGCTTCGGGGCGCTGGCCGAACTTGTTCTCCGGCGCCCCGTGAAAGTTGGAGCGGATGAAGGCCAGTATCCGCCACAGCTCGTCGTCGGTCGCGACGATCAGGCCCATCGGCGGCATGGGCGCGACCACGTTCTCCTGGGCGATGCGGGTGTAGCCCTTGCTCTGCAGTACGTCACTGCCGAGCGTAACCAGCCGGAAGAGCGTGTCGTCATCCCCACCATAGACCCAGGCGTCGTTGGTCAGAGGCGGGCAAATGCCACCGCCGCCGTTGCCGCCGTGGCAGCCGTTGCAGCCGTAGCGCATGTACAGCGCGCGCCCGGCCTCCACGATCGCCGCGTCGTCGTCGGTGTAGGGATTCTTCAGCTGCCCCTTGGGTGTCGCCTCGACGCGATCCGCGGGCTTGATGGTGTTGGCGGGGGCCGGCGGGGGCGGTTGCGCCGGTGGTGATTGTGGCGGCGGTGGTGGCTGCGCCGGCGGCGCCTTGGGCTCGTTGGCGTTCAGGGCCGGGAGCGCGAGCAGGACGATACAGCCGAGCAGTGCGCGCATTCAAAGACCCACCCCTTCGTCGGCGATCACAGTGAGGCGTGCGGGACGTCCGTTTGCGTCAGGTCGTCGGCGAGGACTGCGGCCGGAGCAGCTTCATGACTGCCTGATAATCCTTGGCGCGCGCGATCGACAGCGCCGTCTCACCGGTCTCGCTCCGGGCGTCGACGTTCGCACCTGCCTGGACGAGCAGTGCGACCAGCTCCGGCTGGTCGGCGGCCGCCGCGATCATGAGCGCCGTGATGCCGCCCTGGTTGCGGGCATTCACGTCCGCCCCGCGTTTGAGTATCACCTGAGTGGCGGTCTTCGAGTGCTGGGCGACGGCGAGCATGAGCGGCGTGTACCCGGCCTCCCCCACCGGGCGATTGACGTCGGCCCCCGCCTCGATCAGGGCCACCGTGGCGGCGTCCTTGTCGCCCTGCAAGGCGATGGCGAGCGGCGTCAGGTTCCCGGCGCCGGGGGCGTTCGGGTCGGCATGCTGCTTCGTCAGCAGGGTGACGATCGACGCCTCGTTGACCCAGGCGGCCGTCATGAGGGGCGTCCAGCCGTCACGGTCGGGCACCGCTACGCCGGCGCCGTGCTCGAGGAGGTAGCGCACCAGGGCTGCGGATCTCTGGCGGATGGCGATGTGCAGCGCGGTCTCACCCTGCAGGTCCTGGGCATCGATGGGCGCGCGCTTGCGGTCGAGCAGGTAGGCGATGCGCACCTTGTCGCCGGCCAGCACGGCGTTGTTGAGCTCGACGTTGAGGTTCGCGCCCGCGGCGAGCCAGTCGTCGAGCTGCGCGACGCTGACGGTCGGTGTGCGGCTGACGGACTCCGGCACGCGCTTCGGTTGTGCATAGGGTCCGTGCGAGGGCAGATCGCCGCTGACAAGACAGGTATCGCAGCGAACCAGGGGGACGCCGAACTCGGTGAGGATCGAGCGGATGGCGTCACGTTCGGCGCGGAGCGCCCGCTCCAGTTGCGCCTGCAGATCCCTGTCGCTCGTGCGTACCGCGACCGCCAGATCGTACTCGAGCGGTACGGCGTCCTCCATGAGGTTGGCCGGCTGGAGCGTGATCGGCGCGTGCTTCATCGCCTTGTAGTACCCGGCGAACGGTCCCCACACGGCGGCGATATCAAGCTTGCCATCCACCATCTCCTGCACCTGGTAGGCCGGCTGATCCTCCGCCACCAGGTCCGCGTCGTGGCTGAGGTAGTGAATCGAGAGGTTGCGTACGTCATGGTCGGCGAGCGCTTCGCGGATCGCGGAAGTCTGGTAGACGCCGACCTTGAGCCTCTTGAGCCGCGGGTCGTCGAGGTTCTTGATGGTGATGCCGCGATCGCTGCGGGAAGCGAGCACGAAGGTCGTGCGATAGAGCGGCGTGGTGAGCAGTACGCGCTCGCTATCCGCCGGCATGTCGAACATCACGTCGCACTCCTCGGCGTACAACGTGGTGCGCGTCATCCCTCGCTCGATGCCGGGCCGGTAGTAGTACTGCACCCACGTGCCAAGGTTGCTGGCGAGCACCGCGGCGATCCGGTTCTCGATGCCTTCACCGCGGTTGTTCGAGAACGGCATGTTTCCCGGGTCCGCGCACACCCGCAGGGACCCGGCGCGCGCTTCCCCTGCCGCGCCGGCCGCCGCGAGTACTGCCAGCGAGGCATGCGCCAGAATCGCCGCCGGTTTCCACACCATCGACCGCTCCCGAGGTGGCACGTCAGGGCGCGTCGCGCCCCGAAATGAAGCGCCCGGTCTTAAGACCGGGCGCTTCCCAACTCAACTTGTCGTCAGCATGCTCATTCGACACGGAACGTGTAAAGGGTTCCACCCATCGGAATCTTGTCGAGATTCGCCGCCTTGGTCATGGCGGTTGCACCGATGGCGCCGAACTTGTCGCTGAGGTCGAGGCCCGCCGTGACCGGCAACCCGATCCAGCCGCCGATGCCGCTCCACACCGACACGTACTGCTTGCCGGCTACCTTGTAGGTAATCGGGTTGCCGATGATGCCCGAGCCCAGACGACGCTGCCACAGAACCTTGCCGCTGGCGCGGTCGACGGCGCGGAAGTCGCCGTTCAAGCTGCCGTAGAACGCGAGGCCACCGTCAGTGACCAGCGCTCCGCCCCAGTTCGGATACGGGTCCGGGATCTCCCACACCGTCTCGCCGGTCAGGAAGTTGAACTTCTTGAATTTACCGGTGACGCCGGGCTTCTCCGGGTACATGTACACGTTGGCGAACACGTACACCGTGCCCTGCTGGGTGTGCGAGCGCTCCTGCGGCTCGTCTTCCATGCACCAGTTGTTGGTCGGGCAGTACGCCATGCCAGGCTCGGTCGGGTCGATCGCGCACGGCTGCTGGTCCTTGCCGCCCATGGCCGACGGGCAGGCCTGCGTGTTGCCGCCGGGAGCGAACGGCGAATGCTCCTTCACCTTGACCGGACGGCCGGTCTTCATGTCGACCTTCTCCGCCCAGTTCGTCGTGACGTACTTGTGGGCGCGCAGCAGCGTGCCGTCGCCGCGATCGAGCACATAGGCAAAGCCGTTGCGGTCGAAGTGGACGAGCACCTTGCGTGCCTTGCCGTCGACCGTCAGGTCCTCGAGCATGTTCTCGTTGATGCCGTCGTAGTCCCACTGGTCGAACGGCGTCATCTGGTAAACCCAGACCGCCTCACCGGTGTCGACCTTGCGCGCGAAGATCGCCATCGACCACTTGTTGTCCTGCTTGCCGGTGTTGCAGGCTTCGTGCGTCTTCTCGCTGCAGCGATAGGACGGGCTCCACAAGCCGGGGTTGCCGGTCGAGGCGTAGACGAGCTTCAGCTCCGGATCGTAGCTGTAGAAGCCCCACAGTGCGCCACCGCCGCGCTGCCACTCCTCACCGGGGTAGCTGTGGATGCCGGCATCGGACCCGGCCTTGCCGTATTCCGGATGCGCCTTGTTGGTGGCAGGCGTCAGGCACACGTCCTTGTCGCTGCCGGTGCTGTGGCACTCCCAGACTTTCTTGCCGCTCTCGAGGTCGTACGCGGTCAGGCGACCCCGCGCCGCAAACTCATCGCCCCCGAAGCCGATGACCACCTTGCCGTCGGCAATGAGCGGTGCCGGCGTGATGGTCTCGCCCTTGGCGGGGTAGGCGTGCTTGACGGTCCAGATCTCCTTGCCGGTCTTGGCGTCGAGCGCGATGACGAAGCCATCGAGCGTGCCGAATACCAGCTTGCCGTCCGCGTAGGACGGCCCGCGGTTGACGGTATCGCAGCAGGCGCGCGGCACCGCCGAGTCATCGCGATTGGTAGCCTTCTTGTAGTTCCAGAGCTCCTTCGGATGGTCCGGGTCGGTGAGGTCGAGCGCCTGAATGATGTTCGGCCAGCCGCTCTCCATGTACATCATGGGAGTGCTGCCGACCGTGACGACCAGCGGCTGGCCCTCGTGGCCGCGCAGTGTGCCGCTGGACTGCGACCACACCATCTGCAGGCTCTTAACGTTCGCCGTCGTGATGTCCTTCAGGCGGCTGTGCCGTGTGAGGGCCTGATCGCCGCCGGGCGCCGCCCACAGATCAGGATCCTTGGCGCGGTCGGTGACTTCGTCACTGATCGCCGCGGTACACCCGCACCCGAGAGCGAGGATTGCCAACATCCTCCATAGCCTTCCCTTTGAATCGAATTGCATACGCCGTCTCCTCGATTCGCGTTGTATCGTTAGATTCTCCCCGCGCCCCGCCCCCAGCGCCGGCGCACGCTCGAGCGTGAACGCCGCGACGTGGCCTTGCGACTGGTGTTTCTCTAGCAGGTGTCGTGCCAGTGCCGGACTCACCGTAAGAAGGGGCCGGTTATCATAGCCTTGTCGATTCACGCGCGGAAAGATCGTTGCGCCGGCGGGTGCCGGAGAGTCGCGCCCGCCACAGAGTCGTGCCGAATGTGACACACGCGCTGCGACCGGCGCGGCTTGACCGTACGGGCGTGCGGGATTGATGCGGCGCGCAACGACTCGTCCGTGAGCGGTGCGCCGGCTCGGGTGTGCCCTCATCCGGGGCGCAGCCAGCGCGCCGCGAGCGGCGGGATGAGGACCAGGGTGACGAGGGTCGAGGAGACGAGGCCGCCCAGGATCACCACGGCCATCGGCCCCTCGATCTCGTGCCCCGGCTGGCGCAGCTGGACGGCGACCGGCAGCAGGGCGAGCGCCGTCAGCGCTGCCGTGAGCAGTACCGGCGTGAGCCGCTCCGCCGCGCCGCGCGCCGCTGTCGCCAGCCCCCACGGCTGTCCTTCAAGCGCGACCAGGTGGTCGTAGTGAGAGATGAGCAGGATGGTGTTGCGCGCCGCCATGCCGAACAGAGCGATGAAGCCCACCATCGCCCCCAGCGACAGCGCATCCCCGCTGACCGCCACCGCGGCCACGCCGCCGAGAAGCGCGCTCGGCAGGGCGACGAGCACCAGCAGAACGTGGCGGCTGTGGCCGAAGGCGAGCGCCAGCAGCAGCACGATCAGCACCAGGGCGGCGAGTGCGTGCAGCAGCAGGTCCTGCGCGGCAGCCGCGACCGCGGGCGCTTCGCCGCCGTAGCGCAGATAGACGTCGGGGGGGAGCTTGACCTGCGCCGCCACCGCCCGTCGAGCGGCCCGGGCGTAGCCCGCCTGATCGGAAGTCCTGAGATTGACGGCCACGATCTGGCGGCGCAGTCCGCTCTCATGGTCGATGAGGCTGCGCGCCGAGACCAGCTCGAGCGTGGCGACGGCCGACAGCCGTACCAGCGCGCCGTCACGCCCGCGCAGCAGCAGATCGCCGGCGTTCTGAGGGCTGCGACGCACACCGGCGATGCGCACGGTCACCGGCACGCTGCGATCGGCCCGGGTGAGTTCAGCCACGGCGGTGCCGTGGAATGCCGCATTGACCGTTCGCAGTACGTCGGAGGCTTCCAGTCCGTACAGCATCAGCCGCTCCGGGCGCAGCGCCACGCGCAGCTCCGCCTGGCGCGGCGGCGCCTTCAGGCGCACGGGCCCGCTGCCCGGCAGACGCTGCAGCACGGCGGCGATGTCGCCGGCCACCCGATCGTCCACGTCGAGATCCGGGCCGAAGACGCTCACGAAGAATGGTGCGCCTTCACCGGAGAGCGTCTCGCCGATGCGCTCGACGAGCACTGAGTAGATCTCGACCAGTTGATTGGGAAAGTCGTCGAACACGGCGCGCACCTTGGCGTCGAGCTGCTCGGTCGTCAGGCCCTGCGAGCGGTCGAGCTGAATCTCGAACTCGCTCTTGTTCGGCGCATCGGGATCCTGGCCGTTCTCGGCGCGCCCGATCTGCTCGGCGACGCTGCGAACGCCGCGGATGGCCGCCAGGCGTGCGGCAATCCGCCGGCCGACGCGCGCGGTCTCCTCCAGCGCGATGCCCGGTCGCAGGGCGGCGTGGGCGATCAGATAGTCCTCGCGGAAGTCCGGCAGGAGCCGCGCGCCCAGTGCAGGCAGGAGCACCGCGCCGGCGGCGCCCGTCAGCAGGAGCGTGGCGAGAACCAGCAGCGGGCGTCCGTGCAGGCGGGTGATGGCGCGGTGCTGGAGTGTCTTGCAGCGGCGCAACCAGTCCGCCTCCGCTCGCGGCACGTAGCGGCCCATGAGGAGCGCGCACAACGCCGGCGTGGCGCTCATGGCCACGAGCAATGACAGGCCTACTGCCACCATGAAGGCCATGGCCAGCGGCCGGAAGAACGAGCCCTGAAGTCCGGACAGCAGGAAGATCGGCAGGAACGCCACCGCCACGGCGGCGGTGGCGTAGAACACCGGGCCTCTCACCTCGAGCGAAGCGTCGATGAGGAGCTGACGGCCGTCGGTGCCGGGCAGCGCATCCCGCCGCCGGCGCGTGATGTTCTCCACGTCTATCACCGCATCGTCGACCACCACGCCGAGAGCGACAACCAGGCCGCCCAGGCTCATGGTATTGAGCGAGATGCCGCGGCTCATGAGCACCCACACCGTCGCGAGCAGTGACACCGGGATCGAGCTGAACGAGATCAGCGCGCCGCGCCAGTCACGCAACGTCACGAGCAGCAGCCCGACCACCAGCACCGCGCCGACCAGCAGCGAATTGCGCAGCTTCGCGATCGCGCTCTCGATGAAGCTCGCCGGCCTCAGGAGCGCCGCATGGTATTGCACACCCTGTGCCGCGAGCGCCGGGGCGAGCGCGGCGAGGCGGTTCTCGAGCGCGTAGGACACCTCGAGGGTATTGGCGCCGAACTGGGTCGAGGTCTCCACGAGTATCCCCGGGCGCCCGCCGATCATCGCATCGCCGAAGCGCGGCGCCGGGCCGTCCAGCACGCTGGCGACATCGCCGATACGCACCGGCACACCGTCGCGCGTAGTGATCAACGCCTTGGCGAGCGACTCGGGCGAACTGCCCGGCGGCTGGGCCTGCAGCACGATGCGCTGCGTGGCGGTCTCCAGGTAGCCGCCACCGATGAGCGCGGTCCCGCGGCGCACCGCCTCGTACACTTCGTCGAGCGTCACCCCGGCGGCCTGCAGTTTGACCGGATCGATCAGCAGCTGCCGCTCCCGCGACTCGCCGCCGAAGATCTGTGCCTGCGCGACCCCGGGAACGGCGAGGATCTGCGGTTTGACCGTCCAGCGGATGAGGTCGAGCAGCTCCATCGGCGAGAGCCGATCGCTGGTGAAGCCGAAATGCAGCAGGTACTCCATCGAGGAGCTGAGTGGCGACAGAAGCGGCGGTCCGGCCCCGGCCGGCAGGAGCCCCGCGGACTGCGCCAGGTGCTCGATGATCACCTGGCGCTGTCGATAGGGATCACCGCCGCTGCCGAATACGACCTGGATCGCCGACAGTCCCTCGCTCGAGGTGGAGCGGATGGCGGCGACGTTCTCGGCACCGGCGAGCAGACCCTCCAGCGGTCGTGTCACCAGCGCCTCGACCTGGGCGGCATCCAGCCCCGGCGCCTCGGTCTGCACCAGCACGTGCGGCGGCGCGAAGTCCGGAAACACGTCGAGCCGCGCGTTCAGCAGCGCGTTGGCGCCGAGCAACGCGATCAACAGCGAGAGCGCCGTGACGATCTTCGGGTGCGCGATCGAGGCGCGGACGCAGGCGGCGAGCATGACGTTCAGTCGTGCTCTTGTTCCGCGGCCGAGAAGGTGCCAATCCCCTGCAGCGACCACAGGACGCCGGCGCCATCCACCACGACGGCGTCGGAGACGTTCAGTCCGCTCACCAGCCACCCGTCGCCCAGGGCCGAGAGCAGCTGCACCGCCACCGCCTGGTACTCGTGCTTGCCGCCCGCGTTGCGCCCGACGTTACGGTACACGTAGGCACCGCTCTCGCCGTACACGACCGCCACCGCCGGGACCAACAAACCCTTGACCGGCGCGCGCTCGAACAGCACCCGCACGTGCGCGCCCGGCCCGAGTCCCTGCGGCGCGCGCTCGACCGCAAGCAACCAGGCAGCACCCTGCAGCTGCGGGTCGGTTCTTTGCAGGGACCCGAGTACGTGGGCCGCGACCTTCACGCCGTCGATGTCCAGCAGCGCCCGCGGGCTTACCGAGTCCGCCAGACGCTGTCCGGGCAGCCCCGCGCGCACCAGGAGCTCGCGGTTCGCCCTCAAGGCGTCGATGAGCGCGTGGCGTTTCGCAGCGCCGAGCGCCGCCACCGGCCCCCACTGCAGCGCGAACGTCGTCGCCGCCGCTCGCGCCTGCGCGCCGGTCTCGCTCTCCTGCGCCCGCGCCAGCTGCAGTGACTTGAGCGACGCGTTGAGGTTGTCGCGGTAGAGCCCGGCCACGCGCGCAGCCTCCGCCTGCGCTGCATGCCAGGCGGCCTGCGTGCTCTCCATCCGGCCAATGTCCGTGACGAGCGTCACCGGGTCGATGACGAGGCCGTAGGCCTCCACCTGCGGCGCGCTCACCGTGGCAACGGGGTGATCGACGCGGATGCCCGCGGCCCGCTGCTGCGCGTCAGTGAGCTCGAGCGCCGGCGCCCACCCCGGCAGCAGGGCCAGCAGCAGCACGCGTATGCGACCCGCGCGACGCCGGGACATTGTTCTGCTAGGGCACGACGTCGAACTTCAGATCGTCGAAGTTGTAACGTGACTTCTGCACCCAGCTGCCGTCCTCCTGCTTCACCGGCACCTTGTGCACGCGGACCTCGTCCACCGTCAGCTTGCCGTCGTGCTCGTTCACCCAGAAGTCGAGGTCGTAGAACTGGTCGGTCGTGCCGGCCTTGCGGAAATCCGTGCACGCGAAGAACCGACCGTCCCGCTGCAGGCGGCGCACGGGCTGGTGGGTGCCCACGAAGTCGAGCTCGAGTGTCTCGCCGGTCACGGGGTCCTTGAGCTTCATGGTCCCCTGCGTCGGGTCGCGCTTCTGGACGATGCTCTGCTCCACCGCCGACATCACTTCCCAGCCGCGCGTCTGCTCGGTCTGGCCGGGGTGCTCGGATGCCGGAATCCACCACCACGGGATCGGCTGCCGCGCCTTCAGCGTCCACGCCGTGCCCTCACGCCGGGGCGACTTGTAAATGCGCGTATCGATGATCTCGAGCTTGTCCGCGCCCGGCTTGACCCAGAAGTCGATCAGATAGCGCTTGTCCGCGTCGTCCTGTGCGTGGAAGACGACGTCGGGAAAAAAGCCATAGCCGTGGAGCGTGCGAGTGAAGTCGATCTTTTCGTAGACCAGCCGCAGCGTCGTGCCACTCACCGGGTCGAGCAGCGGGAAGATGCCGCCGTTGTGCGCGACCGACTCGGCGATGGCGTGCGAGACGAAGCTCTCGACCTCCTCGGTCTTGTACGCATCCATGCGTTCGCCGGTCGCCTGCACCGCGCCGGCCGCGCTGAAGTCGAGTGCACGCTGGATGTTGCCCTGCGGGTCCTCGAGGAACTGCTTCCTGGCCTGCTCGCTGCTGAAGCAGTAGACCTTGCCGTCACGTGCCGTCCAGGTGATCGAGCAGTCCGTCGCGATGGAGTGCCCCTCCGCGAGCCCGAGCGCACACTGACCGCCGAATTCGGACTGTGCCGCGCCCCCTGCGGGCGGCGCACCATCCGCACGCACGGCGCCGGCCAGGAGAACGCAGGCCGCCAGCGCCGTCGCAGCGCGGATCAGGAAAGAGCCGCCCGCGCTGACCGCGGGCGGCTTGGTGCGATCAGCGGTTGGCCACGTAGGACGTGATCTCGAAGCCAAGGCGCAAGTCAATCGCAGAAGGAGTCACCCATGTCATTGCCGCTCTCCTGTCATTGCCGCGAGCCTAAGCCGGTTCACACGGCGAGTATGTCGAGCGGCTCACGACGATGCAACCACGCTTCGCGCCCGCCGTGCGTCGATCGCGAGTTGTGACGGAAATGGCACAGCGTCGCTCAGTGGAAGTGCACCCGCACGCCTGCCCAGACCGCCCGCGGCGTGCCCGGAGAGACCGCGTTTTCATGGATGCGCTCACCCGGGTTGGAGCGGAAGATGCCATCCGGGCCGAAGGTGTTGGTGGTCAGGAACCCCGCGGTGAAATACTGCTTGTCCAGTACGTTTACGATACGGGCGAAAAGATCAACAGACTTGCCGAGGTGCCAGGTGCCCTGCAAATCAACGACGGCATAGCTCGGAATCCATCCCGTGCCGGTCGGCGCGATGTAGGCGCCGGCACCATTGGTGCCTCCCGCCTGATTGGCATTGTTTTCGTTGCCATGCAGATAAGAGCCCGAAACGATGCTGAGGTCGCCGCCCAGCTCGAAGCGCGGACTGGCCTCGTAATCGAGCACCAGCCTGCCGGTGTGGCGCGGTATCAGGGGAATGCGGTCGCCGGGACGAACCACGATGTCGCCGTTGGCGTTTGCAGTGCTGTTCGATTGGGCGCTGACGACAAAGCTGGACTGAAAGGTCGCAGCCACGAGGCTATAGGCCAGATGCCAGCGCCAGCCGCCGGCTCTTCCGCCCACGGCAAGGTCGAGGCCTTCCCGCCGCGTGCTGCCGACGTTGTCGAAGTAGCCTGCATTGGTACTCGTGGCGATGAACTCGATGTCGTCGCGATTGAGGGTGCGAAACACGTCCGCACTCCAGTTCAAGCGGCGATCGGCCAGATTCCCGCGCAGCCCCATCTCGAATGTGTGCGCCACCACCTGCTTCAGAGCCGGGTCGCTCGCGAAATCGTTCGGCAGCCCGCAGGGTTGTTGCGGGTCTGCACACCCCAGCTCCAGGACGCTCGGTGCGCGACTCGCCTCGTTGTAGTTGGCGTAGTACGTCACCACCTCGGTCGGGGTGATCGTGAAGCCGATCGCCGGATTGATTCGACTGAAGGCGTGTTCGCCGGCGAGAGGGCCGGCCTGATCAAAGCCTGAGCCCGCATCGCCCACATCGGTATCGATGTGGTAGCCGTTGAGCGTTTCCGTGCTGCGGTTGTAACGGGCGGAGACCGTAAGGTGGACAGATCTGCCCGGGGACAGGGTGTCAGTCAGGTACGCACCGAAAATCCGGTTGCTGCCCCGCAGCGAGATGACCGTCTCGTTGTTGAGCGGATTGTCGAGATAGATGAGCGTGCGGTCGGCGGCGAACGTCCCGTACTGGAATGCCTGGGCGAAAATGTCGTCGGAATCGTTGTAGTCGACGCCGAGAATGGCCTGGTTTTTCCAGCCGAAAAAGTCCTGCGAGTCGGTCACCTGCACGCCGAGCCCCAGCGTGCGCTGAATCAGGCGCGATACCTGCGTCGCGGCGTTCGAGCAATAGGCAATCCCGAGGCGGTCCGCCGGCGGTACGCTGCAGTCGGGCGCTGGCCCGGGGAAGGTCCCGGCGAGGTAGTTATCGTTGTTGCTGCCGTTGCTGCTGGCGGTGATCAGATGGCGGTAGTAGGCGTTCACCGAGAGCAACAGGTGCTCGGACAGAAACTGTGTGCCGGTGAGGTTCACGAAGTGCAGCAGGTTGTGGGTGAAGTCGGGCGTGTAGCTTTGCTCGCGCCGGTGGTAGAGCATGCTCAACGGCGCTGCGCCGTTGCCGAACAGGCTGGTATCGGCGTAGGTGTAGCTCAGATCCACGTCGGTCCTGTCGTTCTGCCAGCCCACCTTTCCGAAACCCTGCCAGACGGTCGTGGGTGACATGTCGCGCCAGCCGCTCTCGTCGAAGTAGTGAAGCGTGGCGAAGTAATCGAAGGGGCCGATCGCACCGCCGCTCTCCCCCTGCAACGCGCGACGACCAAAGGAGCCCCCATAGGCTTCGAATTCCGTTCCGGGATTATCGTGTCCGCTCTTGGTTTGCAGCGACAGCGCTCCGCCCAGAGTGTTGAGTCCGAAGACCGGGTTGGAGCCGGAAATGAGCGAAACGGTGGAGATCGCGGATTCCGGGATGAGGTCCCAGTTGACCGTGTCGCCGAAGGACTCATTGACGCGCACGCCATCGACGTAGACCGACAAGCCCTCCGGCGTTCCGAGCAACGGCGAGGCGCTGAACCCGTGATAGTTGATGTCCAGCTGGAAGGGGTTGTCGGCGCTCTCGCTGACGTTGACGCCGCTGAAGCTCCTGTTCAGGTAAGCGGCGACATCGGTGGTCTGCGCACGCTTCAGGTCCTCACTGTCGGCGGTCTGGACGTTCGACGACACCTGATCCAACGGCAGACCGAAGCCCGGCAGCGGCGCGTTGCCAATGACCATCACCTGGGGAAGCTCCTGGGCGGTAGCGGCGTTGCCGGGCGGCCCCGGCGAGTCGGCCTCAGCCGCGAGCGCGGCAGGCGACGCAACGACTGCCAAGAGGATTGAGCCAAGTAGCGCCAGCTCGGCCTTGCGTTTCGGCGGGTACGTGGCGGACTGCGGCTGCAAGCCTGGCGAGCATACCGGATGATTGCACCGCAACTTGCTGCAGCGCCCGCAGCAGCTCAGCGCACAGCAGGTTGCTTGGAGCCGCCTGGTGTAGCGCGTGGGTAACACAACGCCCGCCGAGTGTAGCTTTTCTGGCAACGCCCTTCCGTGGCGCGCGGCGCGTGGCCGATAACCTCTTGTTCGATAACACTGCCCCCTGTTGTTGCTTCGCCACGGCGACTGGCACATCACTTGCTTTACCGCCTTGTGATGCACGCCTATCCGCAACACGGATGCTGCATCACCGCACGATGAAGGGTTCGAACGCAAAAGATCTGCCAAGGAGATACTCATGACCAAGGTCCGCGGAAAACTTTACCCACTCGCGCTTTGGGCCGCGGGAGTCCTGATCGGTCTGATGGGGTCGCCGGCAGGGGCCGTGGATCTCAAGAGCGCCGACGGCGCCTGGACGTTCTCCATCGCCGGCAACGTCAACGTGCACTACATCTATTCCAACTGCGACGACTCGACTGCGCCCCTGGTCGACGGCGGCCTCGCCTGCACCGGTACCGCGAGTGGCAGCAATGTGTCCACCATCCAAAATGGCCTGTTGCCGGCGGCGTTCTCATTTG